>Ga0209006_10004232_pt1 | contig 13036 bp, 9 predicted proteins | sample JacPin_JW_Ref_O2_FD_188567 | JGI IMG/M metagenome (GOLD analysis project Ga0209006, IMG submission 188567) | Forest soil microbial communities from Algoma, Ontario, Canada - Jack Pine, Ontario site 1_JW_Ref_O2 (SPAdes) (version 2) | ecosystem: Environmental > Terrestrial > Soil > Boreal...
GATGCGGACGCCGTCGGTCTCGAAATCGGCGCGCGGCGAACCTTCGGCCCGAGTCTGAGTGCCTGGGGGACTTACAGCCTGTCGCACGTCACTGACGATTCGAGCGGCCGAGAATGGGTGCGCAGTTGGGACCAGCCGCATTCGGTGAATTTCGGCATTGCGTGGACCGGTGCCCGGACTTCCGCATCCGCTCTGCTGGCCTGGCACAGCGGTTGGCCCGAAACGCCGGCGACCGTAGTCCCTGCGTCGGGCGCGACGCCGGCTTATCTTCTTGTGGGAGTACGCAACTCATCACGGTGGCAGAGTTACTTCAGTGCCGATCTGCGCCTGTCGACGGCAGTGCCTCTGTCGTTCGGCGAACTGTCATTCTGGCTGGACGGCACCAATCTCACCGGCCGGTCCAACCCGTGCTGCCTCGAATTGAATTCGATGAGCACCGTGGGAGGGGCTCCCGCCGTCGAGAATCAGGTCTGGCTGCCGCGGGTGGTCAATGTGGGCTTCACACTGAAAGTGCGGCGGCCCTAGTTCATTGGACACGTGCGTATTGGCCGTGTTCAAAGCGCCGGCACGTAACTGGCCGGCAGACTGTATCCCAGAAGGTCCTCGAAGAGGCTGGTTCCGACCGATTTTCCCAGTTGCCAGGCTCGCAGCCGGGCGAACTCGCCGGCGTGGATCTCCAGCGCCCGACACCAGTCCGCGGCAAACGTCTTATAGAGTCGCAAGCGCTCCGGCGCCAAGTGCGGAGGAGAGACGGCAACCTCGGTGACGACCATGACCGTGTGCAGCGATGCGTGCCGCGGCTCGACCATTTGCAGGCGTCGACCGCGGTACCGAAGCCAGCACACCGCCAGCGGCAGCGAGGGCGGGCGGCGCAGGATGGATCCGTTGCGGAGCGGTTCGAGCTCGGGCAATGGCAATTCGCAGCACGCCACCACCAACTCGACGTCGTCCCGGCCGGCTTCTTTCGCCAATGCGGCCACCAGCGCCTGTTTGGCGCCGATCGTACCGACATGACCGGTGAGCAAGGCCTGCAAGTCGTCGGGAGCTTGGCCCGGGCCGGTATCGCACTCGCAGACGTACTCGGCGGCCTCGCGCAGCGTGCGCCCATCGAATCGAGTGCGGCACAAGGCACCATAACGCCCGCGTGGATCGAGGGACACGTTCGGCAAGAGACGGCCTTCATGCCGCAGCGTACGTATCGGCCGTGTGCTTTCCAGCGCGTCCCTTCCGGCGTCCTTCGGTACGTGCACGTTGCTGTCGGTCATCGGCGTTTGAGACGGCGCGAGTCACCCAAATCAATCGCCTGGCCGTGAAAGAAATCAACCGCGCGGCAATCTGTTAAAGACGACTTGTCAAAGGCAATACAGCTTGAGTGCTGCGTAGTGCGGCTGCGCCTCATCGGCCAGCCGCTGCAGCGACGGCGGCAGCCGGACGGCGGATTCGAGTCCGCGGGTTTCAAAGCCGGTAGAGCGTTCGACCGACTGGTACCACGCGGGCGCCCACACCCCGTCAGTCGGACGCGGGCCCTGCGGCCAGCCGAGCATCGACGGGGTGTACTCGATGCCGAGTGCCCGGCACAAGCGTTCGAGGGTGCGCGCGGGATTCGCCAGGATGTCGGCGGCATCCACCACCGGCGGCGGGGCCCCCAAGCGCTCGGCCTCCCGCTCGAAGAGTCGGCGCTGCTGAACGAAACCCAAGTCCGCGAGCGTCACGTGAGTCCGCTTCGCCGCGTAGGATGCCAGCACCGAAGAAGGATCTCGAATCAGAAACGCGTTCAGCACCTGCGACATCCAGTCCCTGTCGAACCCTTCCAGCAGGTGCAGCGTCATGTGCTTCTGATACCAAATCGGCATGCCGCCCGGCACCGGTCCCACCAAAGCCGCCGCCACCGCGCCGCAGTCGATCGATTGCGAAGCGATCACCGCGTCGCGCAGCGGATGGTCGATTGCCGTCCGATGCAAATAGGCCGCATAGAAGGGTTCGTCGGTCACCGCCGTATCGCCGCGCGCTTCGAACGAGCGCATCATTGCCGTCGAGATGTTGCGCGGGCCGGACCACATCGCGATGCGGGTGCCGGCGGCCATCAGCGCGCCGCCGCATAGTCGTTTTTGAGCGACTCGTACAGCGAGCGCAGGCGCAGCGTGACCGGGCCTGGTAGCGCGGCCGGGAGCCGGCGCCCGTCGATCTCGCGGACCGGAGTCAATCCGCCGAAGGTGCCGGTAACGAATGCCTCCTCTGCGGAACGCGCCTCGTCCAACGTGAAATCGCCGGTCCTTACCGCTATTCCTTCCCTGACGCAGAGCTCGAGAACCTTGCCGCGAGTGACGCCGTTGAAGCAATACTCACCGCTCGAGGTCAGCACCTCGCCCTCGCGCACGCAAAAGAAATTCGTGGCGTTGCAGCTCGAGACCGCCCCGCGCGGATCGAGCATCAGTGCTTCGTCGGCGCCCGCATCGATGGCCTCGAGCAGCGCCAGAATGAGATTGAGGCGGCTGTGTGAATTCAACCTCATGTCGAACATCTGGGCCGGCGTGCACCGGATCGAGGCGGTGTGCAGACGCAGTCCCCGACCCGTGAGACCAGGGTCGGGCACCTTGTATTCCGCCACGATGACCACCGTGGCCCTGCCCAAAGCATTGCGCGGATCCTGGTTCGGCGCCGATTTCTCGCCGCGTGTAACCATTACGCGCAGGTGCACCCCGTGGTGCATGCCGTTCGCGGCGAGCGTACGGTGCAATTCGGCGGTGAGCGCCTCGCGATTCATGCCGATCTCGAGCCGGATCTTTGCGGCACCCCAATACAATCGATCCAGATGCTCGTCGAGAAAGAGCAACGCGCCCTGGTGCAGCCGCAACCCCTCCCACACACCGTCGCCCACCACGAACCCGCCGTCGAAGACGGACACCGTCGCGGCGTCGTGAGATACCAGCCGGCCATTGAGGTTGACCATTGCGCCCGCGTTGCGGGGATCTGCGGCAAAGTCCTGACTTCCGGGCATCAAGTAATATCGCGTGCCTTACACTGCGTTGCAAGGAGCGCCGGCGGCGAGTGTCGCTCGGGAGGTATCATGCGGATAGCGGAATTTGCGGATTTGGACGGCATTGCCCTCGCGGGCGCGTTGCGCGAGGGCGCAGTCAGCCGGAGCGAAGTGATCCAAGCGGCGCGGGACGCCTGCGCGATGCTGAATCCCTCGCTGAATGCGGTTCTGGAATTCTATGCCGACGCGCTCGAATGCGCTGCCGATGCGGGGAGTGGGGACTTCGCGCAACGCGGACCGCTCGCGGGCGCTCCTATCTTGCGGAAGGACATCGGTGCCGCCGAGGCGGGTCGGCTGCAGGAATGCGGCAGCCGATTGCTGGTCGGTCACCGAGCCGCTCGAGACAGCGCGTATGTGGAGCTGTGCAGGCGCGCCGGAATGATCTTCGTGGGCCGCAGCGCCACGCCGGAGTTCGCCATTTCGAGCGCCACCGAATCCGCCCTCAACGGCGTTACGCGAAACCCTTGGAACCTCGAGCGCATGGCCGGCGGCTCGTCGGGCGGCGCAGCCGCGGCGGTGGCAGCCGGTATCGTGCCCATTGCACACGCCAGCGACGGCGGCGGCTCGATCCGCATTCCCGCGGCGGCCTGCGGCGTGGTCGGGCTCAAGCCATCCCGCGGGCGGGTGAGCCAAGGTCCCGACGGTGCCGACGCGTTATTGGGGCTCGCCGGCGAATTCGTCATCACACGCTCGATCCGCGATGCCGCCGCGGCCCTGGACATCCTGTCGCAGCCGCAACCGGGGGATCCCTTCCTGCTGTGGTCGCCCGGCCGATCCTATGCACAGCTCGCGGCGGGGCCGCCGGCACGGCTGCGGATTGCCGTCACGGCGGACCGATGGGGAGAAGAAGCGGTGAACGGCGAGATTGCGGCCGCGGTGGCGAAGGCGGCCCGCCTATGCGAGGAGCTTGGTCATCAAGTTGTCTGGGCGTCGCCGCGTTTCGACTTCGAAGCAGCGCTCCATGTGCTCACGAACTTCTTCGCGTTCGGACTCGCAGGCCTCGACGGCGACGGCACCGCGTCGAGCGCGGCCTTGACGCCCGCGCTTCTCGAACCCGTGACGTTCGCCAATTGGGAGCTGAGCCGCCGCCTGACGGCCGCCGACATCGACGCCGATCTCTCGACGGCGAATTCCCTGCGTAGACGCGTCGGCGCATTTTTCGCGGACTACGACGTACTGGTGACTCCGGCGCTCGCAAATCCTCCGCCGCCGCACGGTCTGTACAGTCAATCGCGAACCGATCTCGATCCCTTGAATTTCATGCGGCAATGTCAGCACACCGATCAATTCCTGCCGATCTTCAACATCACCGGTCAACCGGCACTGAGCATTCCCATCGGTATTTCCACTCTCGGCCTGCCGATCGGACTGCAGCTGGTCGGACGGTTTGCGCATGAACATGTGATTCTCGCGCTGGGACACGAATTGATGCAGGCGGCGCCGGTTCGGGCTCATCCGGCGGTATGGGCGGGCGCGCGTTGATGGCCGTTGCGGTCGGTGCGGACGATTGCCGGGTCGTGGAGACCGCCCGCCGACCGAGTGATGGATGTCCGCAGCGAGTTCATCCAATTTGGCGGCCGCGATTGCGGACAGACGCTCGACAGTCAGTGGTCGAATAACATACCGTCCGAAGCCTCCCAACGAGGTGGCGCCATAAGATTCGCGCCGGACGGCGATGGCATATCCATGGTGGCAAACCGGGGCGATCTATCAAATCTACCCTCGCTCGTTCTGCGACGCCGACGGTGATGGAATAGGAGATCTTCGCGGAATCGTCGAGCGGTTGGACTATTGCGCCTCGCTCGGCATCGCTGCGTTGTGGCTGTCGCCCATCTATCCCTCCCCGATGGCCGACTTCGGATACGACATCTCGAATTTTACGGACATCGATCCGCTCTTCGGCACCCTGGCGCAATTCGACGAACTATTGGCCGACATCAAGCGCCGCGGCATGAAGTTGATTCTCGACTATGTGCCGAATCACACGTCCGATCAACATCCATGGTTTCAGGAATCAAGATCCGATCGGGGCAGCCTGAAGCGCGACTGGTACCTGTGGTGCGATCCGGCCGCCGGCGGTGGTCCACCAAACAACTGGCTGAGCAACTTCGGAGGCAGTGCCTGGCAGTGGGATGAACACTCGGGACAGTACTATTATCACGCCTTCCTGAAAGAACAGCCCGACCTCAACTGGCGCAACCCCGAGGTGATCGCGGCGATGCATGATGTGCTTCGCTTTTGGCTGAAGCGCGGCGTCGATGGGTTTCGGGTGGATGTCCTTTGGCATCTCATCAAGGATGATCGCTGGCGGGACAACCCGCCCAATCCCGATTACAGGGCTGCCATGCCGCCTCATCTGCGTTACTTGCCTCTTTACACCACCGATCGGCCCGAAGTGCTGGAAGTCGTGTCGGGTCTGCGCCGCGTAGTCGATGAATTCGACGGTCGTGCGTTGATCGGCGAAATATACCTACCCCTGGACCGGCTCATGGCCTATTACGGGCGCGATCTCGGTGGGGTGCATCTACCATTCAATTTTCAGCTTTTGGAAAGCGCGTGGAATGCGCGCGGCATCAGTCATTTCATCGACCAATACGAAGACGCGCTGCCGCGCGGCGGATGGCCGAACTGGGTGCTGGGCAACCACGATCATCCTCGCATTGCCTCGCGCGTGGGGCTGGCGCAGGCGCGGGTTGCCGCCATGCTGCTCCTCACCCTGCGCGGGACGCCTACCTTGTACTATGGCGATGAGATCGGCATGGTCGACGTGGCGATCTCCGCCGATCGGATCCGGGATCCCTATGAAAGGAACGTTCCGGGCGTGGGTCTCGGCAGAGATCCGTGCCGGACGCCGATGCAATGGGACGGTTCTCTGCATGCCGGATTTACCCGAGGCGACCCCTGGTTGCCGGTGTCGGACGACCATGCGGCGGTGAATGTACGCGAGGAGGGTCACGACCCGACCTCGTTCCTGAGCTTGTATCGCAAGCTCCTGCAGCTGCGCGGCGCGCATCCCGCACTCTCGCTCGGGGAATATGAGCCCATCGCCGCGACCGGAGACTTGCTGGCGTACGTCCGACGCTCGCAGGACGAACGGCTCCTCGTGGTACTGAATCTCGGCGGCGAGGCTTGCGGCCTTTCTTGGGATGCGCTCGGACTGTCGGGGCGCCTGCTGGTTTCAACGCATCTGGACCGGCAAGACGAAGTGTTGACGGACCATGTCGCCTTGCGCGGCAATGAAGGGGTGATTGCCGCGTTGCCGGCGACCAAAAGCGGCGCATCTCGATAATGGGCGTATCTCGATAATGGGCGCATTTCGATGATCGGCGCATCTCGATGATCAACGATCTGTGGTACAAGAACGCCGTCATCTACTGCCTCTCCGTGGACACCTACATGGATGCCAATGGCGACGGCATCGGCGACTTTGCCGGACTCATGCGGCGCCTCGACTACTTGCACGGTCTCGGCGTGACTGCGGTCTGGCTCATGCCTTTTCAGTCCTCGCCCGGCCGCGACGGCGGTTATGACATTTCGGACTATTACCAGGTGAATCCGCGCTACGGCACGCTCGGCGACTTCGTCGAATTCACCCACGGCGCCAAGCAGCGGGGGATTCGCATCATCATCGACCTGGTGGTGAACCACACTTCCGATCGGCACCCCTGGTTTCAGTCGGCGCGGAGCGATCCAGAATCTCCCTATCGGGATTGGTACGTCTGGTCCAAGAAAAGGCCGCGCGACGCCAACAAGGGAATGGTTTTTCCGGGAGTCCAAAAGTCCACCTGGAGTTACGATCCGGCCGCGCGTGCCTGGTATTTTCACCGCTTCTACGACTTCCAACCGGACCTCAATACGTCGAACCCGCATGTTCAGGCGGAAATCCTCAAGATCATGGGATTCTGGATCCAACTCGGCGTCTCCGGCTTTCGCATGGACGCCGTGCCCTTCGTGATCGCGACCAAAGGCGCGCAGGTTCGCAAGCCGGTCGAGCAATACGAGATGCTGCGGGCAATGCGCGAGTTCCTGCAGTGGCGGCAGGGCGACGCCATCATTCTCGCCGAGGCGAACGTTCTTCCGGACACCGACATGAACTATTTCGGGCGTTCCGGAGATCGAATGCACATGATGTTCAACTTCCAGGTCAATCAGAATCTCTTCTATGCACTCGCCGCGAACGACGCGCGGCCGCTGCGCCGCGCGCTCAAAGCAACCCAACGGCTCCCCAAGACGGGGCAATGGGGCATGTTCCTGCGGAACAACGACGAGCTCGATCTCGGGCGTCTCACGAAAACACAGCGGGATACCGTATTCGCCGCGTTTGGACCGGAACCTACGATGCAGCTGTATGAGCGAGGCATCAGGCGCCGCCTCGCTCCCATGCTCGACGGTGATCGCCGGCGAATCGAAATGGCGTACAGCTTGATGTTCACCCTTCCAGGGGCGGCGGTGATTCGCTATGGGGATGAGCTGGGCATGGGAGACGATCTCTCGCTGCCGGAGCGGCAATGCGCACGAACCCCCATGCAATGGTCGACCGAGCCCAACGCAGGCTTCACCAAAAGTGAGAATCCCATCCTGCCCGTGATTCACGAAGGACCCTATGGCTATGACCACGTGAACGCGGCTGCGCAACGCCGCGATCCCGATTCGCTGCTCAACTGGACTGAGCGCATCATCAGGATGCGCAAGGAAGTGCCGGAGATCGGCTGGGGCCGGTTCGAGTCGATTGCCACCGGTGATTCGTCCGTTCTGGCGATATGCTACGAGTGGCGGAACAATTCGGCGCTGTTCGTTCACAACCTGGGTTCGGCGCCTCGAGAGATCTCGCTTACCGTAAAGGCTCCCCAAGAGAGCGGATGGCTGTTGGTCAATTTACTATCGGAGGATCACAGCCAGGCCGGGGCCGATGGGAGACACCGCCTGCTGCTCGAAGGCTACGGGTATCGATGGTATCGGGTGGGAGGCTTGGACTACCTGCTGAAGCGAAGCGACATCGACGGCTCGACATAAGCCGGTCTTCGCCGATTCCCTGTTGCGCTTTGGCGCGGGATGGCTTTCCATGACGGAATCATGGAGTTCAGATCCCCGGCGCACACCGCCGCTTCGGCCAACGTTCCCGGTCCCAACAGCGCGCTGCTGGACCAAGCCTTCACCCGCGCAGCGGGCGCGCCGCTCGTGACGGGAAACGGGGTGCGGTTGCTCAAGGATGCCACGGAAAACTATCCGGTCTGGCTGGCCGCGATCCGCGGCGCGCAACACAAAATCTACTTTGAGAATTACATATTCCGCGAAGACGACATCGGCGCTGAATTCGCCGCTGCGCTCAAGTCCAAAGCGCGCGACGGGCTCCGAGTGCGCGTGATCTACGACTGGCTGGGCGGACTCGGCAAGACATCGCGGCGATTCTGGCGCGCGCTGCGCGAGGCCGGCGTGGAAGTGCGCTGTTTCAATCCGCTGCGTTCCTCCAGCCCCTTCGATTGGGTGCATCGCGACCATCGAAAAACGCTCGCGGTGGACGGATGTGTTGGTTACATCTCCGGACTCTGCGTCGATCAGCTGTGGGCCGGCCGGCCCGAGCGCGGCATTGAGCCATGGCGCGACACCGGCATCGAGGTGCGTGGACCGGCGCTTTGCGATATCGAGCACGCGTTCGCACACGTCTGGGGCGTCATCGGCACTGCGCTGCCGGATGGCGAACTCGCATCGCGCGACTCGATCGCTCCCGCCGGCGACGTGGCAGTGCGCATCGTCGCCAATGCGCCGGGCGCCACCGGTCTGTTCCGCCTGGATCAGCTGATCGCCGCGGCGGCACGCCGCACGCTGTGGTTGACGGACGCCTACTTCGCCGGCGTACCGCCGTATGTGCAGGCGCTGCGCGCAGCGGCGTTGGACGGAGTCGATGTACGATTGCTCGTGCCGGGCGCCAGCGACATCCCGATTCTGCGGCCGCTGTCGCAATACGGCTATCGGCCCCTGCTCGAAGCCGGCATCCGCGTTTTCGAGTGGAAGGGCACGATGCTGCATGCCAAGACCGCTGTTTCGGATTGTTGCTGGGCGAGAGTCGGCTCCAGCAATTTGAACATCGCAAGTTGGGTCGGCAATTATGAATTGGATGCGGTGATCGAGGATGCGCGCGTCGCCGCCGCGCTCGAGGCGATGTACCTCGCCGATCTCGATCGCTCCACCGAGATCGTCCTGCGGCCGCGGCGGCGCCGGGGCGAGGTTCATTTCGAGGGCTCCATAACCGGCGGCGCCCGGCAAGGCCGCGAGCAACCCGGGCTGAGCGGCGCCGGGGGCAGTGCCTCGCGTGCCGCGGCGGGTGCATTGCGCCTCGGGCGCACCGTCGGCGCCGCGCTCACCGAACAACGGGTGCTGGAACCCGCCGAAGCGCGCTCGCTTGCCCTCGTCGGCACGGCGCTGTTGGGCGTGGCGGTGGCGGCATCGTTCTGGCCGCTGCTCATCGCGCTGCCTTTGTCCGTCGTTCTCGTGTGGATCGCGATCGCCCTGCTGGCGCGCGCCTATTCGCTGCGACGGACGCGGCGGGCACGCGGCCAACCGAAGATGCGGATGGTGCGTAGGTTGTAGGCCGCTGTATTTAAAGGATTTTTTCAATTTCTGCGACGAGGTACCGGCGCCAAGGTCGGTTTTGCCGGCGATTTTGCTTGAAACACCCCGGGTTTATTCCTACGCTAGGCGATAAAGCATAAGTATTCAAAGACCTTGCAACCCATTATTCATAGAACACAGAGATTGACCCCAAACGCGTATTGAGGGATGGTGATTTCATGGCTACATCGGCTCGATCCATTGCTTCGCTGACCATCTCCTTCGGATTGGTCGCCATCCCCGTCAAACTCTACTCGGCGACGGTCTCCTCTGAGCGCATCTCATTCAATTTGCTGCGCCAAAAGGATGGCTCCCGGGTAAAGCAGCAATACGTCGCCGTCAACGACGGAAAAATCGTCGAACGCTCTGAAATGGTCAAGGGCTATGAGTTCGCCAAAGACCAGTACGTGATGTTCAGCCCGGAGGAATTGAAGGAACTCGAAGATACGACGAGTCACGCGATCGACATCGGCCAGTTCGTTCCGCTGGAATCCGTGGATCCGGTGTATTTTGACGGGACTTATTATCTGGCGCCCGACAAGGGCGGCGCGAAGCCGTACACGCTGCTCGCCACCGCGCTTCGCAAAGCCCGCCAATGCGCGGTAGGGCGATGGATCTCGCGCGGCAAGGAGCACATCGTCGTGATCAGGCCCATAGGTGACGGCCTCGCGCTGCACCAGTTGCATTTCCAGGCGGAGGTTCGCGATCTCAAGGATTTAGGAGTCGAGGCCGCGCCGGTGTCGGAGCCCGAATTGAAACTCGCGCAACAACTCATCGATCACTTGGCAGCGAAACGCTTTGACCCGAACGAATACGCCGATGAGCACAAGGCACGAGTGCAGGCGGCGATTCAGAAGAAAGTCGAAGGAAAGGAAGTGTCTCTGGCAGAGGCCCCGGTGTCGGCCAAGGGCGGCAACGTGATCGACTTGATGGAGGCTCTGCGCGCAAGCATCGATGCGCGCGGATCGAAAGCCGGGGATCTCAAGGAACGGAAGGCTCCGAAACGTGCGGCCGCGCAGGGAACATCGCGCAAGTCCGCCCGACGATGAAATGCATGCCTACGACACGAAGGACTTGGAGCGGTTGTTCGGATTGCCGGCTTCGGCCGTTCGGGCACTAGCGCGCGCAGGTAACATTCAGCCGGTCAGACGCGCGGGGCGGCTGCACTATTCGTTTCACGACCTGGTGGTGCTGCGCACGGCCAGTGCTCTGCGCGCCGCGCAAATCTCGTCGCAGAGAATCAATCGAACATTGCATAAGCTTCGCTCAGCGTTGCCCGCCGGGTCGGCGCTCAACAGCCTTTCTCTGACCGCACTCGGCAATCGAATTGCCATCCGCGAGGGACAGACGCTGCGGGAATCGGAGTCCGGCCAATATGCCTTGGCACTCGAGATCGTCGAGGAGAAAGGCCGTCTCCACGTGATCGCGCGCCAAGACTCCGCTGCGCCGATCGAAAGTTCGGCCGAGGAACTTTACTCAAAGGCGCTTGCGCTCGAGGAAACCGCACCCCAGGAGGCGCAATTCGCATATGAGGCGTGCCTCGAGGCCGACCCGAATCATCTGGAAGCGAGGATCAACCTGGGCCGCCTTCTGCACATCGCCGGTCGCCTCGTCGAAGCGGAGCAGGTCTATCGTTCGATTACCGAGGCAGAGCCGCTTCTGCTGTTCAACTTCGCCGTGCTGCTCGAAGACTTGGACCGCGAGCCCGAGGCGATCCAAAGGTACCGCGAAGCTCTCGCCCTCGATCCGCAGTTCGCCGACGCGCATTTCAATCTTGCGCGCCTGTACGAACGTGCTCGCGATCCAAAAGCGTCATTGCGCCATTTGCTCGCGTACCGGCGCATGATGGGTGATGGAGGTGCCTGACGTTGGTCAAGCCGGCGCTCACCGTTTATCGCACCAAGCGCGATTTTTCGAAGACCGCCGAGCCTTCCGGCGATCATCGCGTGGCGGCCTCCCCGCGCCTGCGCTTCGTCGTGCAGAAGCATGCGGCCCGGCAGCTGCACTACGATCTTCGCCTGGAATGGGAGGGTGTATTTAAGTCCTGGGCCGTCGCTCGAGGGCCATCGCTTGATCCGGCCGACAAGCGGCTGGCGGTGGAAGTTGAAGACCATCCGCTCGACTACGGAGACTTCGAAGGGACCATTCCACGAGGAGAATATGGCGGCGGCACCGTTCAATTATGGGACCGCGGCTTCTGGAGTCCGGAAGGCGCCCTATCGACGGAAGAGGCCCTCAAGAAGGGCGACCTTAAATTCACGCTGGACGGCAGCCGCCTGCAGGGAAGTTGGGTATTGGTGCGAATGCGAGGCGACCGGTTCGGGGGCAAGAGAACCAACTGGCTGTTGATCAAGCATCGCGATGCGAGCGCCAAGCCGGGCGATGCCGATTCGTTGCTCAGCGAGGATCGTTCCGTTGCCTCGGGCCGGTCGATGGAGCAAATAGCCGCCGGAGTCGGCCGGCGCCCCAAACCCTTTATGCTTGCGAGCACGAAGCTCGCCCGAGCGGACGCCGTGTGGACCGGCAAGCCCCCTGACGGCCATACAGCGCGCGATACCGAAGCGCCTGATATGGAGGCTCAATCGCCCGCCAAACCCACGACCCCTAAACGGCGGAAGCCATTGATGGCGCGGGAGGTGCCAAAGTTCATCGAGCCGCAGTTCTGCAAACTGGCCGAGCGACCCCCGGACCATCCTGGGTGGGGGCACGAAGTGAAATTCGACGGCTACCGCGCGCAACTCAGAGTGAATGACGGGCGAGCGGTCGTCCGCACCCGCACCGGTCTCGACTGGACACCCCGCTTCGCCGCCATCGCAAAAGACGCCGAAGCACTGCCCGACTGTCTGGTCGACGGTGAAGTCGTGGCTCTCGATAAACGCGGACTGCCGAGCTTCGGCGCGCTGCAGGCCGCGCTGTCGGAGGAGAAATCCGAAAATCTCGTTTTCTTCGCGTTTGATCTGCTGTTCGAAGGACGAGAGGACTTGCGCGCGCTGCCGTTGACGGAGCGCAAGGCTCGCCTCGAAAAGCTCATCGGCTCCCGCGACCTGGGCGGCCGAATCCGCTACGTCGCGCATCTGGTGTCGAATGCAGAGGCCGTGCTCTCCTCTGCGCGCAACATGGGACTCGAGGGCATTGTCTCGAAGAAACTCGATGCGCCCTATCGGTCGGGCCGCACCGGGAGCTGGATCAAAATCAAATGCCGTCCGGGACAAGAGGTCATCCTTGGCGGCTGGACCACGGAGGGCGGCACCGTTCGTTCGCTGCTGGCAGGCGCCCATCGCGATGGCCGCTTGGTTTACGTGGGCCGTATCGGCACCGGCTATGGACACGCCGTAGCGAAGTCCCTCTTGCCGCGGTTGCAAAAGCTGACGCGCGAGACGAGTCCGTTTA
>Ga0209006_10004233_pt1 | contig 13035 bp, 14 predicted proteins | sample JacPin_JW_Ref_O2_FD_188567 | JGI IMG/M metagenome (GOLD analysis project Ga0209006, IMG submission 188567) | Forest soil microbial communities from Algoma, Ontario, Canada - Jack Pine, Ontario site 1_JW_Ref_O2 (SPAdes) (version 2) | ecosystem: Environmental > Terrestrial > Soil > Boreal...
ATCGGCATGGGCAAGTCGACCACCGCAAAACTGTTCGCGGAAGCCGGCGTGCCGGTCTACGACGCCGATGCAACCGTTCACCGCCTCTACGAGGGCGAGGCGGCGCCTGCCATCGAAGCGGCGTTTCCGGGCACCACCGCCAATGGCAAGGTCGATCGCAACAAGCTTTCGGCCCAGGTGGTGCACGATCCCGCGGCGATGAAACGACTCGAGAGCATCGTTCATCCAATGCTGGGCGCTTCCCGTCAGAAGTTTCTTCTCGATGCCGAACAATCCGGCGCGCCCGTCGCGGTGGTCGATGTTCCCCTGCTGTTCGAGACCGGCGGTGAGAAACGCGTTGATGCGGTGGTGGTAGTAACGACAACGCCGGAAATTCAGCGCGAGCGGATCCTGGCGCGCGACAATATGACCGGCGAAAAGCTCGACGCCATTCTCGCGCGGCAACTGCCCGACGCCGAAAAGCGTGCCCGCGCCGATTTCGTGGTGGATACCTCCGATGGCCTTGAGCCGGTACGCACACGAATCAGGGACATCCTGCAACAGGCTGCTAAGATGCCGCAGCGGCGATCCTGATTCGCACAGCCCGGGAACAAATTTGATGCGCGAAATCGTTCTCGATACCGAAACTACCGGCCTTGACCCGCTGCGGGGCGATCGGCTGGTCGAAATCGGCTGTGTCGAGATTTTTAACCGGATGCCGACCGGACAGACCTTTCACCGGCACCTCAATCCGGAGCGCGACATGCCGGCGGAAGCATTCGCCGTGCACGGTCTTTCCACCGAGTTTCTCGCCAGCAAGCCTTTTTTTGCCGAGGTGGTCGAGGAGTTCCTGGAATTCGTCGCCGATGCGCCGCTGGTGATCCACAATGCCTCGTTCGATATCGGCTTCATCAACGCCGAGCTTGACCGAATCAAGCGGCCGCCGATCGCGCGCGAGCGGCTGGTCGACACGCTGTTGCTGGCGCGGCGCAAGCATCCGGGCGTGTCCAACCGCCTCGACGATCTCTGCTCGCGCTATGCGATCGACAATTCGCGGCGCACCAAGCACGGCGCGCTGCTCGACGCCGAGCTATTGGCCGAAGTTTACGTCGATCTGATCGGGGCCCGGCAGTCGCAACTGATCCTCGCCGCCGAATCCCGCGACACCCGTGCCGGTGGCTATGGCGAGATGCCACGGCGGCAACGGCTCGAACCGCTCGTCCCGCGGATTACCGAGGCCGATCGCACCGCGCATCGGGCATTCGTCGCCACCCTGGGCGACAAGCCGATCTGGAACGATTTTCTCGGCGCGTAACGGCAACCGCAGTTCGGAGCTTAGCTCGGTTTTGCCTGCGTGGCCTGGGTGGCGGCCTGCCGCTCCAGATTCTGGCGATAGAGGCCGACGAAATCGACCGGATCGAGCATCAGCGGCGGGAACCCGCCGTCGCGCACCGAAGTCGCGATGATTTCGCGGGCGAATGGGAACAGCAGGCGCGGACATTCGATCATGATCAGCGGATGCAGATTTTCCTGCGGAACGTTGAGAATGCGGAACACGCCGGCGTAGACCAGTTCGAAGCTGAACATCACCTTGCCGGCGTTTTCCGCCTTGCCTTCGACCGAAAGCATCACTTCATAATCGTTTTCGGCGATATTGTTGGCATTGACGTTGATCTGGATATTGATCGCGGGTTGCTGCGGTTGCGGCCCCAGCGAAGCGGGCGCGTTCGGATTTTCGAACGACAGGTCCTTGGTATACTGCGCCAGCACGTTCAGCTGGGGAGGAGGGGCTGCCTGAGGCGTGCCGTTGCCATTGGTCATGGAAGTCTCTCCTGGAAGCCGAGCGGGGACCGGTTTTACGTCCAAATTCGCTCAAAGGGCGGGAAATGCCGTTGTCCGGCGAGTGGCTATCATAGGCCTGCCTCACTCCACAAGGACGACAATCGCGCCTATCCGGCCAAATCGCGTCACAGCCTTAACCAGGCCTGGCAGATCGAGGACGCAGCAGGCGGATCTGGCGCGCAGCCAGCATCCTAAATTATTGAATAAGCGTGATTTACGGGCATGATCGGGGGTTTCCCCTGAGCCTCAAAACGCGCTACAATTCGGCCTGCGGTAAACCGGCTACGAGCGTCGTTTTGGCCTATTTCCAGCGGGCACGGCACTTTAAGCCAAAATGCGCCATTGGCCGGGCAAAGTTTCGTGCCTACATGCTGCAGACCCATCCATGATGTAATCTCTGCCGGTCTCCTCTAAGGGAACGCTCTACTGCCGGACCCATTGCCGGCGCAGACCAGAAAGCGAATGCGACGTGGATATTTACACCATCATCTTCCTGGCGCTGGCCGTCTTCATTTTCCTGCGCCTGCGCAATGTGCTCGGACAGCGCACCGGAAACGAACGGCCGCCCTACGATCGCACCGCGCGCAATGTGATGCCGGGGGGGCCCGACGCCAAGGTGGTTCCGATGCCGGGTGCGGTGATCGATCAGGCGCCGCTGGCGCCCACCGCGGATGTGACGCCGCCGACCGATCGCTGGAAGGATGTTGCCGAGCCGGGCACGCCGCTCGCCCAGGGACTTGACGCCATCGCGGCCCAGGACTCTTCGTTCGATCCGCGTCATTTCCTCAGCGGCGCCCGCAGCGCCTATGAGATGATCGTGCTGGCGTTCGCCAACGGCGACCGGCGCGCGCTCAGGGATCTGCTGTCGTCTGAGGTCTATGACAGTTTCGAGGCCGTCATCAAGGATCGCGAGAAGCACGAACAAAAAACCGAAACGCGCTTCGTTTCGATCGACAAGGCCGAACTGGTGAATGCGGATGTGCGCGATCGGGCGGCGCAGCTGACGGTCCGCTTTGTGTCGCAGATGATCTCGGTCACTCGCGACAAGGCCGGCACGATCGTCGACGGCAATCCGGATAAGGTCGCCGACATTACCGATGTTTGGACATTTGCCCGTGACATTACCTCGCGCGATCCGAACTGGAAGCTGGTTGGCACTGGAAGCGCTCACTAACGCGCGTGGCTTGCGGCGATGCTCGGCGGTGTGCTGTGCGGTGGTCGCTGCCTTGCTGTTGGCGGCATTTGCCGCGCACGCCGCCCGTCAGACGCTCAGGCACCCCGCGCTCCGCGGCGCCGAGGCCGCGACCAGGCAGCTACCCTATCCGCATCTGGACTTTCCGCTCGAGATCAGCGGCAGCCAGTATGCGCCGGTCGCGTGGACCGATATCGCGGGCTGGAGCGAGGACGACCATCTGCAGGCCTACAAGGCGTTTCGCGCCAGCTGCAAGCCGATAGCGGCGCAAACGACGCCTCCTGCAAGTTCGAAGGCATTAGGCACCTCGTTGCGCGATCCTTGCGGTGTCGCCAGGGCCGCCGACATCACCGATGGCGTGAGGGCGCGGGCTTTTTTCGAGCAGAATTTTCTCCCGTTGCGGATTTCCCGGCTCGGTGAAGACGCAGGCTTCGTCACCGGCTATTACGAGCCTGTCGTCGACGGCTCCCGGACCCAGACCGACGTCTACAACATGCCAGTCTATCGGCGTCCATCGAACCTGTTCGTGCGCGGCTTCAACCAAAGCTCGACCGGTCTGCCCAATGGCGGACAGGTGTTCCGCAAGATCGGCCGCCGCAAGCTCGTGCCCTACTACGATCGGGCCGAGATCGAGGATGGCGCGATCGCCGGCCGGGGCCTGGAAATCTGCTGGCTCAAGAATCAGACCGATTTGCTGTTCGCGCAAATCCAGGGTTCGGCGCGGGTGCACCTTGAAGACGGTTCCACCATCCGCATCAATTACGACGCGCATAATGGTTATCCCTATACGGCGGTCGGCCGCCTCCTGATCGATCGCGGCATCATCCCCAAAGAACAGATGTCGATGCAGCGGATCAGGGAGTGGATGGACCAAAACCCCGACGCAGCCAATGAGTTGCGGCGGCAGAACCGGTCCTATGTGTTCTTTCGCGAAGTGCAGCTCTCCGACAAGGATGAAGCGGTCGGGGCGCAGGGCGTGCCGCTGACGCCGGGACGCTCGATTGCCGTCGACAAGGCGCTGCATGTCTACGGCACGCCGTTTTTTATCGAAGGCGAATTGCCGATTGAATCGGCGCAATCGAAGACGCCGTTTCGGCGGCTGATGATCGCGCAGGACACCGGCTCGGCCATCGTCGGGCCGGCGCGGGCCGATCTGTATTTCGGCGCCGGTGCCGAAGCCGGACGGATATCCGGCCGGCTGCGGCACAATATGCGCTTTGTCATCCTGGTGCCGAGGAGCCTCGATCCGGTCGCGCGTGGCCGCAAGATGCCGGTGCCGGACGCACGGCCGTCGGCGAAGATCGCAAAACTGTTTCCGCAAGTCGATCCCCTGAAGGATCAACCGAAACCCGCAGAGAGCGCCAAAGCCTCGGCTGCAAAGGACGCCACCAACGCCGCCGCGACCGTCGCCCAGGCAACGACAGCGCCGGTTGTAGTCGCGCCCGTACCCTTGCCGGAAGCTCGGCCGGACATCCCACCAGGCCCTGACGGACGCCGTCACCGTCGCTACCGCTACCTTTTCCGCGGTCGATGAAGCGTTCGTCCTCGACGCCAATCCCGGAATTATCGGCGCCACCACGCCGCAAGCGCGCGCTCAGCGAGGAAGAGCGCGACTTGTGGGAGAGTGTTGCCAAGCAGATAAAACCGCTGCGTAAAAAGCCCCGCGCGGTGAAGGCCACTTCGCCGGAGCCCGACGCACCCGTCGCGCGGAAAGCCGCGGCCGCGCCGAAACTGCCACCACCCGCGAAAGTCCAGCGCGCGCCGGAACTTGATGTTGCGCCGGCGGCGCCGCCGCTGGTCTCGCTTGGGCGTCGCGAGCGTTCGCAACTTTCGCGCGGACGGAAGGAAATCGATGCCCGGCTTGATCTGCACGGCATGACCCAGACCCGCGCGCACCGGGCATTGTTCGGGTTCCTGCAGCGCTCCCATCATGAGGGCCTGACCTTCGTGCTTGTCATCACCGGCAAGGGCAAATTAGGGGCCGAATCCGAGCGCGGCGTGCTGCGGCGCCAGGTGCCACATTGGCTCAGCCTGCCGGAATTCCGCGCGCTGGTGGTCGGCTTCGAGGAAGCGCATATCGGCCATGGGGGCGAGGGCGCGCTGTATGTGAGAATCAGGCGATCGAGAATCTGACCCATTCAGAATGGCCGCACGATCCCGACGCGCGGGATCAGTGTGACGATCCAGCCGAGAATATTGTTCTTTTTGTCGTCGGTCGATATCGGCGCGACCAGCTTCGAGGCGGGCAAGGTTTTTACCGCATGCAGGATCAGGAACATGCAGACCGCCCAGTTCGAAACCCATCTGGAATAATCGAACACGATCGCAAACATCACCAGGTAGCCCGCGCTTACCATGACGACGGCGGCAACGACGATGCGACGATGCAGTTGCTCGCTCAAGGAGCGCACCAGCTCCGAAAAATATCGCCACAGCGGGGCATGCAGCCAGATCAATAGCGCGAATACCGGTAGCCCCAGCAGGTTCGACGGCATCCGCGCCCAGGTGTCGTGGAGCTCCTGGGAAAGCGGTTGATACCAGACATTACTGAACTGCAGGAATTCGATTCGCGACGGATCGGTCATGCGGCTTTTCAGATAACCAGCGAATTCATCCTGCGGTATCGTCATCGCGCCGTAGAATTGCGCGGCGAGGAACAGCAGGCTGACGGCCGCGATCGCGGCTATTCCGGTCAATAGATTCTGCCGGTTGACACCCTGCGCCAGATAATAGCGCAGCACCACGATCACCGCGATGGTTGGCACATACATCAAGAGATGAATGTGGTGAATCAAGATCAGGATGATCGAGAAAAATGCCGCCAGCATTACGAAGGCGATGGAGCCGGCCGGTACCAGCAGCAGACAGATCGCGGCCGCGCAGCCGTAGATATCGAAGTGCCCGAGTGTGAACATGAAATTCTTCAAAAAGAACGGCGAGCCCACCATGAACACGAACAGCGGCATATGGGCATCGTCGAGACCGAAGGTTCGCCTGAACAGCAGAACGAACAGGCCTGCGGTCACCAGCCACGCAGCGCCGGCGATCGGGAACACCAGCCACACCGGCACTTTCGCGGCGAACAGCGCTACGATCGCTCCGATCAACGCGCGCTTGGTGAAGCCGAAATGATAGTCGACGAGCAGATGGAGGTAGGGAACGTAAGGCGGAAGTCTGATCTTGTAGAGAAAAACCCCGACGAGAACCGCCGCATTCACGACGAGCATCAGCCGCCAGGGGTTTTCTCGCCAACGCAGATTCATCCGGCACCCAAAAAGCAATTGGGAAACCGAGTATCACACTGCGGGTAGGTCGAGCGAGTCATCCGTCATCCTGAGGCGCGAGCTCTTGCGAGCCTCGAAGGATGGACGGCCCGTATGTCGCCCTTCGAGGGCCGCGCTACGCACGGCCGCCTCAGGGTGACGGCTGGTGCTCAATTCCATAACGCCCTAGACCTAGAGGATGAACCGGCTCAGGTCCGCGTTCCTGGCGAGATCGCCGACGTGCTTCTGCACATAATCGGCATCGATCCGAATGGTCTCGCCATTGCGGTCGGGAGCGGCAAAGGAAATCTCGTCGAGCACGCGTTCCATCACGGTCTGCAGCCGCCGCGCGCCGATATTTTCCACCGTCGAGTTGACGGCGACCGCGATGTCGGCAAGCGCATCGATGGCGCCGTCGGTGATATCAAGCGTCACCCCTTCGGTTTGCATCAGCGCGACATATTGCTTGATCAGCGAAGCTTCCGGCTCGGTCAGGATGCGGCGCATATCGTCGCGCGTCAGCGCCGCGAGCTCGACCCGGATCGGCAACCGGCCCTGCAATTCGGGCAACAGGTCCGAGGGCTTTGCGATATGAAATGCGCCGGAGGCGATGAACAGGATATGGTCGGTCTTCACCGCGCCGTGCTTGGTCGAAACCGTGGTGCCCTCGATCAGCGGCAACAGGTCGCGCTGCACGCCCTCGCGCGAGACGTCGCCGCCGCTGCGGCCATCGCGCACGCAGATCTTGTCGATCTCGTCGAGGAACACGATGCCGTTGTTCTCGACCGCGTGGATCGATTCCTGCACCAGCTTGTCGCTGTCCAGCAGCTTGTCGGATTCCTCGTTGACCAGAAGCTCGTGGGAGTCTCCCACCGTGAGGCGGCGGGTCTTGGTCCGTCCGCCCAGCTTGCCGAAAATGTCGCCGATCGAGATCGCGCCCATCTGCGCGCCCGGCATGCCTGGAATTTCGAACATCGGCATCCCGCCGGAGGATTGGGTTTCGATCTCGATCTCCTTGTCGTCGAGTTCGCCGGCCCGCAATTTCTTGCGAAACGAGTCGCGGGTGCTGGCGCTGGAGTTGGCGCCGACCAGTGCATCGAGCACGCGATCCTCGGCGGCGAGCTGGGCGCGCGCCTCGACGTCCTTGCGCTTGCGTTCCCGCACCTGCGCGATCGCGACTTCGACGAGATCGCGAATGATCTGCTCGACGTCGCGGCCGACATAGCCGACTTCGGTGAACTTGGTGGCCTCGACCTTGATGAACGGCGCGCCGGCGAGTTTGGCCAGCCGCCGCGCGATCTCGGTCTTGCCGACGCCGGTCGGTCCGATCATCAGTATGTTCTTCGGCAGCACCTCCTCGCGCAACTGGCCGGTGAGCTGCAGCCGCCGCCAGCGATTGCGCAGCGCGATCGAGACCGCGCGCTTGGCGTCGGTCTGGCCGACGATGAAGCGGTCGAGTTCGGAGACGATTTCACGGGGAGAGAAGTCGGTCATGCGTACATCATTATGCGGAGGGACCTGTTTGCGGGAGACCGTGCCTGAGCGGTGGGCAGCCAAACCTTTGGTGTTAAGTAAGCCAAATAAACGCTCTCGCAAGCAGCCTGCCACGGTCCCGCTAGATGATCGGCGGACCTGCTTGCCACTGCCGGATCGCCTCGAACGGGTGGATTAGCATGATGATATTGAGGGTCAGATTGTCGCGGATGTGAAGCCCGACCAAAATCTCGAAGGTGAGTGCCAGCGCCACTGTCAGCCCGACCGGAAGCTTTCGCGCCAGCAAAAAGCCCGCGACCATGGACAGCGTGTCGGACACCGAATTGACAATGCTGTCGCCGAAATAATCCAGCGAAACCGTGGCGGCGCGGTACCGCTCGATGATCCAGTTGGAATTCTCCACAATCTCCCAACTGCCCTCGATCAGCATGGCAACGACCAGGCGTCCGGGCCAGTTCAGGCGCGGCAGCAACAACCAGGTCGCGGCATAGAACAGGAAACCGTGGATGATATGCGAGAACGTATACCAGTCGGCGATATGTTGCGAATTCTCAGAACTCTGCACCACGCCATGCCAGAGCTTGACATAACCGCAAGTGCAGATCGGGTGTCGGCCCATCGCGAACAGGATCGCCGCCTGAAGGGCGATCAGGCCGGCCGCGATCAGCAGCCATTGCTGGCTTGAAAGGCCGGCGGCAGCATGGTCGGTGCGCTCTGATGTCATGGGTTGCGCACCATCAGGAGTGCCTTGCCATCCGGCGTATCGACAAGCCGCTCCCTTTGAAAGCCTGCTTTGATGTAGGCGCGTATGGCGCGGCGATTGGCTGGCTCGGGATCGGTCACGGCGCGCGGCGCGCCGTTCTGCAGCAACCCGTCGACAAAGCCGCGAATGAGAGCCGAGCCGTGGCCGCGCTCGATCATGTCGGGTTCGCCGATGAAGAGATCGATGCCGCGCGTGCCCGGCGGCTGCGGTCCGAAGCCGACATTCCATGCGGTCAGATCGTAGCACTGCAGGTAGCCGAACGAATTGCCCCCAGCCGAGAAGATATATTGATCCATGGCCGGCTCCGCGAGATCGCCGCTGACCAGCGCATACTGTTCTTCCGGGTCGCCCCACCATTGTCGGACATGCGGCTGCGCCAGCCAGCGACGAATCAGGGGAAGGTCGGCCGATATCATCGGGCGGAAAATATAGTCCGGCGCCATCGATCAGCCGCTCTGCAAGGTCTCGATGGTCACGTTGCGGTTGGTATAGACGCAGATGTCGGCGGCGATATCGAGCGCGCGGCGCACGATGGTTTCGGCGTCCTTGTCGGAATCGACCAGGGCGCGCGCGGCCGCCAGGGCGTAGTTGCCGCCGGATCCGATTGCCATCACGCCGGCTTCCGGCTCCAGCACGTCGCCGGTGCCGGTCAGAACCAGCGACACCTCCTTGTCGGCAACGATCATCATCGCCTCCAGCCGCCGCAAATAGCGGTCGGTGCGCCAGTCCTTGGCGAGTTCGACCGCCGCCCGGGTCAGTTGTCCCGGATATTGCTCGAGCTTGCTTTCCAGCCGCTCGAACAGCGTAAAGGCGTCGGCGGTGGCGCCGGCAAAGCCGCCGATGACGTCACCCTTGCCGAGCTTGCGGACCTTTTTCGCATTGGACTTGATGACCGTCTGGCCGATCGACACCTGCCCGTCGCCGCCGATCACCACCTTGCCGCCCTTGCGCACGGTCAAAATGGTGGTGCCATGCCATACCGGCTGTTGGGACTCGGATACTTGCATGAATGACCCTCGCGTTCGCGCCTGATTTAGGGATTTTGGCGCTAGCTTACAATCGCTGCGGTCCAAAGCGTTTTCGAGCGAAGTGGACACCGGTTCGCGTAAAGAAAACGCGTCAAACAGAAGGCTGCGGGGCGGATTCCGGTCACCATAGGCTGAAGTTCGCCCCTGAACCGCCCATCCCGCAGTAGCGAAGGCGGCATCAGCCTGTTAAAAGGGCCGCGTTTTCGAAGCCGGAAAGCACTTTTCATGCGCACCGCTACCATCAAGCGCAAGACCAAAGAGACCGATATCGAGGTATCCGTGAACCTCGATGGGTCGGGCGTGTCCAACGTTGCGACCGGGATCGGCTTCTTCGATCATATGCTCGACCTGTTGGCCCGGCATTCGCGCATCGATATTACGGTCAAGGCGGTCGGCGACCTCCACATCGACCACCATCACACCACAGAGGATGTCGGCATCGCACTCGGCCAGGCGGTGAAGCAGGCGCTCGGCACGATGGCCGGCATCACCCGCTATGCCTCGATCCACATGCCGATGGACGAGACGCTGTCGCGGGTGGTGATCGACATTTCGGGGCGGCCGGTGCTGATGTTCAAGGTGGAGTTTCCGCGCGACAAGGTAGGCACCTTCGACACCGAACTGGTTCGCGAGTGGTTCAACGCCTTTGCGATCAATGCTGGCGTGACTTTGCATGTCGAGACCCTATATGGCGAGAACAGCCATCATATCGCCGAATCCTGCTTCAAGGGTCTGGCGAGGGCTCTGCGCACCGCGGTTGCGATCGACCCGCGCGCCGCGGGCGAAGTGCCATCCACCAAGGGTCAGCTCGGCGGCTGACGTTACGAAAATTCTCGGCGGAGAGTAACGATGCCGGTCTACACAGTTCATGCTCCCGTGAGCCATCACGCTGATATCGTTGCGACCGACAGGTTCGCCTTTGTTCGCGACGGCTTTCACGTCTGGGCGTTGTTGGCGGGCCCGCTTTGGCTTGCCTGGCACCGTTTATGGCTGGCGTTGATCGGCTGGCTTGTCGTGGTCGGCGTCATCGATATCACGATGACCGCGCTCCACGCCGGCAGGATGATGATCTTTCTGGCCAATGTGTTGCTCGCGCTGTTGATGGGACTTGAGGCGGCAAGCCTGCAGCGCTGGACCCTGTCGCGGCGCAACTGGCGCCAGCTCGACATTGTTGTGGCCGACGACGAGGAGCAGGCCGAGCGGCGCTTCTTCGACCGCTGGACCGCCAAACAGCGTTCCCTGAGCAACGATCAGCCGGCGACCGACCGCGGCGCGCCGCCGCCGACACGGACTGTCCCGGGCCAGCCATTTTCGCGGCCGCCGCCATTGCCACAGGACGGCATCATCGGATTGTTTCCGGAACCGGGAGCTTAAGCGATGAGCGTTGCCATCATCGACTACGGCTCCGGCAATCTGCATTCGGCGGCCAAAGCGTTCGAGCGCGCCGCGCGGAGCATGGATGCTCCGGAAAAAATCGTCGTGACCCGCGACCCCGAAACGGTGTTTCGCGCCGATCGCATCGTGCTGCCGGGTGTCGGCGCATTCGCCGATTGCCGGCGTGGCCTCGACGCGCTCGACGGCATGATCGAGGCGATGACGGAAGCGGTGCGTGACAAGGCGCGGCCGTTCTTCGGCATCTGCGTCGGGATGCAGCTGATGGCGACCCGCGGCAAGGAACACGTCACCACCGACGGGTTCGACTGGATATCAGGCGATGTCGAAAAAATCTCGCCGCGTGAGGAGAATCTGAAGATTCCCCATATGGGATGGAACACGCTCGATATGGTCCGCGAGCATCCGGTGCTCGAGCGCCTGCCGCTCGGGCCAAAGGGCCGCCACGCTTATTTCGTGCACTCCTATCACCTCAACGCCTCCAACGAGGCGGATGTGCTGGCGCGCGCCGATTACGGTGGGCCGGTGACCGCCATCGTCGGCAAGGACACCGCCATCGGCACCCAGTTTCATCCGGAGAAGAGCCAGCGTTTCGGGCTGGCGCTGATTTTGAACTTTCTGAAATGGAAGCCGTGATTCTGTTTCCCGCCATCGATCTGAAGAACGGCCAGTGCGTGCGTCTTGAGCAGGGCGATATGGCGCGCGCGACCGTGTTCAATAGCGATCCGGTTGCGCAGGCACGCGCCTTCGCCGCCCAGGGCTTCGAATACCTGCATGTGGTCGATCTCGACGGCGCCTTTGCCGGCAAGCCGATGAATGCGGAAGCCGTGGAAGCGATGTTGGCGGCGGTCACTATTCCGGTGCAGCTCGGCGGCGGCATCAGGGACTTGAAGACCGTTGAAACCTGGCTCGCAAAAGGCATCGCGCGGGTGATTATCGGCACTGCGGCGGTACGCGATCCCGAACTGGTCAAAGCTGCCGCGAAAAAATTTCCCGGCCGTGTCGCGGTCGGTCTCGACGCGCGCGACGGCAAGGTCGCGGTCGAAGGCTGGGCCGAGACGTCGCAAGTCACCGCGCTGGAAATCGCCGGGCGCTTCGAAGATGCCGGCGTTGCCGCGATCGTCTTTACGGACATCGCGCGGGACGGGCTGTTGAAGGGCCTGAACCTGGAAGCGACTATTGCGCTGGCCGAACGTATCTCAATTCCCGTCATCGCGTCGGGCGGTTTGGCCTCCATCGACGACGTCAAGGCGCTGCTTGCGCCGCGCGCCAAAAAGCTGGCGGGAGCGATCGCGGGCCGCGCGCTTTATGACGGTCGGCTCGACCCCACGGCCGCCCTGGCGCTGATTCGTAGTGCGCGGGCGGCGGCCTGAAGCATGATCCGGAAAAGTGGGTACCGGTTTTCCGAGAAGATCATGCTTAAACAAAGAGTAGGAGCGGGATGACGAAGTCATCGCGCTTCAGGAGTTCGAATGTTCAAGGTTCGGGTGATTCCCTGTCTCGACGTCAAGGACGGCCGAGTGGTCAAGGGTGTCAATTTTGTCGATCTGCGTGACGCCGGCGACCCCGTGGAAGCGGCGATTGCCTATGACGCCGCGGGGGCCGATGAACTGTGCTTTCTCGACATCACGGCCACCCATGAAAATCGCGGCATCATGCTCGACGTGGTCAGGCGCACGGCGGAAGCCTGCTTCATGCCGCTGACGGTGGGCGGGGGGGTGCGTACCGTCGACGACATCCGCACCCTGCTGCGCTCTGGCGCCGACAAGGTTTCCATCAACAGCGCGGCCGTCAGCCGCCGCGAATTCGTCCGCGAGGCGGCCGAGAAATTCGGCGAGCAATGCATCGTGGTCGCGATCGACGCCAAGCGCGTCAAGCGCGGCGGCGGTTCCGAGCGCTGGGAGATCTTCACCCATGGCGGGCGCAATTCCACCGGGATCGATGCCATCGAATATGCCCAGGAAGTGGTCTCGCTCGGCGCCGGCGAAATCCTGTTGACCTCGATGGACCGGGACGGCACCCGGCAGGGTTTCGATATTCCGCTGACACAGGCCGTCGCGGACAGCATCGCCGTTCCGGTGA
>Ga0209006_10004234_pt1 | contig 13035 bp, 12 predicted proteins | sample JacPin_JW_Ref_O2_FD_188567 | JGI IMG/M metagenome (GOLD analysis project Ga0209006, IMG submission 188567) | Forest soil microbial communities from Algoma, Ontario, Canada - Jack Pine, Ontario site 1_JW_Ref_O2 (SPAdes) (version 2) | ecosystem: Environmental > Terrestrial > Soil > Boreal...
CCGCCGACATTTTTCGCGGTTCCGCTGACACGATTCTCGTCCATGACTTCATCCTTTGCTCGCGACTGCCGCGGCGTTGACCTGTGACTCCGAGACGGCACAGGGCATTCTGATTTGAAGGGCGTTGCTACAAGAACTTCGAGAACCCAAATAAAGTTCCGCGTGCTTCTGAGATTGAAGTCACCAAGCGGACAGGGCGCCTAACGGAACGAAAAATACCCGTGCTTGTTTGCTTTTCTGAGATGGGACAGACGAGCAAATCCATACAGACGAGCAAATCCATAAAGCTCTGTGCGATCGCCGGGATGGCGCTTTGCATCGTCATCTATGGTTCGTTTCCATCGTTCCCCAGCACAGTGTCGCTGATCGCCAGCCCTGTGTCGGTTGATCGCTCGCACAAGAGTGATCGTTTAAACGGCACAGGGGTGATTGCCAGGCGCGAACCACAATCCGTGCTCACGCGAGCAGAAAAACGCGTGCCCCTGGGCTGCGATAGGGCTTTCAGCGTGCTGTCCTCATCACAGGTTGCCACACTCTTCGGGCGTTGCCTTGTATAGGGCCGCGCTAATCGAAGATTGCTGCCGGTTTTTTTGATGGGCAAAAGTAGCGCGCAGTCTAACAAGATCAACGCTGTACCCGCTCCATGATCTCCACGGCGCCGATGGAACCAGGGCCGGGATCGAATAAGGTTAATCGCAAACGGCAAAGCCGGTAACGCTCCCCGGAGGGTCGCCTCGCCTCAAGAATTAAACGCTCGCTATTCATTCACTTTGCGCGCAGGATGCCTCATCACCGGTGGCGGCGAATCGGGCGCTGGTGGCTGAGAGACCGGTTGTGCTCCCGCCTGTTTGACAGGGGAGACACCATGAAAAATCTGATCTTGTTCTTGGCAATTCTGTGCGGCGGCGTGACCGTTATGTCTTTTATGACATCAATGCACGCGGCGACCGCGGGCAGTTTTACCGGCCAATTTTGCGGGACTGTGAGCCCGCTTTGTCAAAGCCCGGTGGCCTTGGGTCTCACCACAGCAGGTTTAGCATCGCTATGGATCTCAGCGATGCTCGTTTCAGTGCTGACCAGCGGTTGATGATGCGGTACTGCGAATGCCGCTTTATAGGCGATGTCCTCTTTCGACCGCGCGGCTTCCGGCATCTATCGGTGATGAGGGCACTTAAGCGCTCCATCTCTTAAACCTGGAGCCGCATCGTGTGTGCTCGCTGTATCGAAATCGACGACCGGACCCAGCGCTATCGGGAATTGGCTGGGTACGTCAGCGAAACGGCAGCCGTTGAGGCGATCGCCCGACTGATTGCGCATCTGGCAGCTGAAAAGCTCGGCTTGCATGCCGGGCTGGACGGTGCCGACTTAACTCCCAGTTGGGGGTCCTAGTGTTTTTTCGACCGTCCAGCTTAAATTCGGTCGAAAAGTCAAACAACAACGAAAACTCAAAAATTAAAAGATCCACTCGGCCTTGTATTCCGTAACTTTAGGCGCCAACTCTAAAATGTACTTGAAAAATGCTTTTCATGTATCGTCCAAAAGGAATTTTACTATGACAAATACTCCAGTTTCTTCGAACGAGCAGAAGCCCAACACGCCCGCGAACCCGCAACAGAATCAAGCCAATCCGCCGAAGCCGGCTGACAAGCCGGCTGAACAACAGAAGTAAGGCTTTCGTTCTGTTGCGCGTTGAAGGGCCCGGTCAATTGCCGGGCCTTTTTGTTGATGTGTGCTCCTACGAGAGAACGTGGCAGTCTTGAGTGGCTGCTTCTCTGGGGTAACGAGGTCCATCCCGCCGGTGCGTTGATTCAAGATCGGGGATCTGGAGTCGCTGGCCCGAAAGCGGGAGACGGAGGAGAAATGGTGATGAAGACACCCGAAGATTACAAAATCTACGTCGACGCGGAGCAGCCTGCCACGCTCAACAACGGGGCGGGCAAACTGACCGATTGCCGCACGCTGAATGAGGCCGTCTTGGCTTGGCACGCATTGCCGACTGAACAGAAGACACGGGCAACAGTGAAAGTGATTGGCGGTCCGGTCTACACGGCTCATCATATCCATCGGCTTCACTACGGACCGAAGCCGCCGGAAAGCACGCCGAGGGACGCCACGTAGCCCCGTGGATGCCTCAACGGCGGCCGACGCTCTCAATATATTTGTTGTCGCATGTCCCTTTCGGAAAACCGGTTTCCACCCGTCGGGTCAAGCCCGAGGGCATGCTTTTCCGGGACATGCTCCAGTCGATGCAGACAGCCCCGACAGCTCTCGCCATCGAGGCCCTCCGCGTTCCTCCAATGCGCATGACGCTGGGGAGGCTTGGGGCTAAGACGTCTCGATACGCTTCGTTCCTAAAAAAGCGCTGAACATCCAGAAGCTTCGCCGAGCTCTTCGCCTTGCTTATTTGGGAAGTGGCGGCTTTGGGCCTTGCGATTCCCGAATAACGCTTGGGCCCACTGCGAAGCGACCGATATCGAGATGCGGGCCACCGGGATTGACAATCCAAAAGCCGAATCCATTGAGTACCAAGGTTCCGACCAGTCCATTCGGACCAATAACACCCGGCGAAGATGAACCCGTGATGCCGCGAAACGTTTGATTCGTCGCGAGATCGACCTCGACGGATGACGGAGCAAAATTATACGTGCGCCCGCCAATGGTGGCGGTGAGGCTCACCAAGTTTCCATAAGCGCTCTTGCTGAAGGAATTGAGAGCCGCCGGCTCATCTAAAATCAAAATTCCGGTGCCGTTCGCGCGGTTGCCGCCGGTTCCTTCGAAGGTCAACGCATATTCGATAACGGCGGCGTTCGTTTGTTCGGAGGTTGCCGCTGCAAGCAAAGCGATCGCCATGACGCCGAAGACCTTGATCGCGCGCATTGGCAACGCTCCTTCAGATTTCCCGAATACCGCCCTGGCATACTCGGTAACCTGTGGCGGCATGCGATCCAAAATCGTGGCGTAAAACAAAAATCCGCGCCCGGTTTAAACCAGACGCGGATCTGAAGCACCTTGCCAGTACATCCGTGGTCAAGGGCTTTGAGCTGCCGGCGCCAGTTAGATGGCGCGAAGATTACTCGCCGAGGATTTTCCGGTCCGACGATCAGCTTCGACCTCGAACGAGATTTTTTGACCCTCGTTGAGACCATTCATCCCGGCGCGCTCAACGGCGCTGATGTGGACGAACACATCTTTGCTGCCGTCGTCCGGCTGGATGAAACCAAAGCCTTTTTGGCCGTTGAACCACTTTACAGTTCCTTGCATCGTAACAATTCTCTCAGATTGAGCGCTTAGTCGCGCGTATATGCGACCGCGCTGTCGCACGGTCCATTAAGTTCGAGTTTTGGGAAAATCATCAGTCCGACGCTAAGCGCGCGGCGAGGCCAAATCGTTTCGGCCGAAGCTCGATCGGGCACACATAGCAGCTGCACGCAGATATTTCAAGCCAAAAAAGAAGAATCTTGAGCGGAGCGCGCCAGAGGAATTGATGGACATGCGCCCAGCCGTTTAGGGGGCCTGCCGGAACCCCGCCAAACTTGTTGCTCTCCGTCGCTGCATTGCCGGCGTTATGTCGATTGGGTCAACGACATGGAAAAGCGAGAACGAACATGCCCGACATTTTGCACAAGGTTGGAATCAGATCGTCGTCGTTCGACGATGCCTACAAGAAGCTGGCCACCATCGAGGGTCTTTCTCAGTGGTGGACAAGCGACACGCGCGGAGAGAGCAAGGTTGGTGATGTGATTCAATTCCGCTTTGGCAACGGCGGTTTTGACATGAAGGTTCTTGAGCTGCAGCCCGACAAGCGGGTCGTGTGGCAAGTGGTTGACGGCCCCGAAGAGTGGTTGCCCACAAAGATAAGCTTCGACATCAAGCAGAACGGCGACTGGGCCGTTATTTATTTCAAGCAACAAGGCTGGAAAGAGCCCGTGGAATTCATGCACCATTGCAGCACCAAATGGGCAGTCTTCCTGTTGAGCCTCAAGTCGCTTCTCGAAACCGGCAAAGGCGCGCCCTGGCCGAACGAGATCAAGCTCGACAGTTGGGAATAGCCGGTTTGTCCGGCGACGGAGAGGGTATCACCCGATATCCGTCGCCCAGCGTCCCCGCGAGATTTGCGACACGGTGACGGCGAGGATGAGAGCGCCGCCGTTGAATGATGCACCCAGGATTATGGAGCGCGGCAGTGACTTAGCGAGCTCCCTGCGCCGCGGCGGCCACGGCGTCGCGCCACGCTTTCAAGACCGCGCTGCCGGGCTTTCCCCTGGCGTCGAGGCCTGCGGCCCAATCACGGCTGACGTCTTCAAAAATGGTTCGGAGCTCGGCCTCGTCCTCGGGTGGGAACTGAATAAACGTCAAGCCGTTGTTTTTCGCCTTGTCGATGGCCGCATCCTCGGCTTTGCCGAATTTGTCGCAGCTTTCCTTGGTGATGCGCTCGCCTTCCTCCACCAATATTTTCTGCACCGGCTCCGGCAAGGTCCGCCACTTCGCCGCGCTGATGGAGTACGTGATAACCGCGGACGAGAGCGGCTGTTTCAGCGTGCCGGCCTTCATTTTATCGAGCACGTCGTAAGAGGCCGCGCTTTGGTATCCCATGAGCGCACCGTCGAGTGTGCCGCGCGACACCGATTCATAAATTTCCGGTGCCGACATTCGCACCGGCACGGCCTTGATACGGCGGACAAACAGGTCGAGCGCGCCGCCCACCGTCCGCAGCTTCAATCCGGCGATGTCGCTGATGGATTTCACCGGCTTTCGCGTCGCCAGCAGAAACTGATATGTCGGCAGCAGGAAGGCGACCAGCGGCCTGATGCCGTTCGGACCATACTCCTTGTCCGCCATGATTTTTTGATCCCGCGTCAAGGCCCAGTACGCCGCCGTGCCTTCGCAGGCGTCGCGCGCATTGCCCGGCAATTCGGCAACCGCGGAGAGCGGCATCTTGTCGGACGTGTAGGACGGCACGATGTAGGCAATGTCGGCCACGCCGGCCTGGGTCAGGCGTAACAGATCGTTCGCCTTGCCGAGTTGCTCGGCCGGGAAATGCGAGATCGCAACCGTGCCGTTGGTCCGTTTCTCAACCGCATCGATAAACGGCTTGGTGATGACTTGGTGGATGACGTGACCGACCGGCAAGCTGTCCGCCAAACGCAAAGTGATTTTGTCGTCGGCCGGTGCTTCGCGCGAGACCACACATAAAAGGGCGAGCGCCGCGACCACCGCCTTTACTTCATCGCGCAACATCATGCCGTTCTCCATACCGCATCCGCAGCGCTGCCCGGATGGGAGTCACTGCAATTTCTCGACGTTAGTCCACCTCTACACAGAGGGGGATGTTATCGGGCGTCGTCCGATGAACGCCACTGAGGCGTCGCGTCAACGTCGCATCACCGCTTTTTGGCTTTCACCACCTCGACCAACACCTCTTCGGTGTGCTCGCCGATGCCCGGGGCGTGGCGGCGCACTTCCATGGGTGTGAGCGAAAAGGAAATCGGCAATCCGGCTTGGATCAACGCACCTTCTGTCGGGTGTTCCAGCTTTCGCCAGAAGCCGATGGCGGCAAGATGCGGGTCGTCCAGCAAAGCGTCCAGCGCGTTGACCGGAGCAAACGGTATGTCGGCGTCTTTCAGCAAGGCGATCCATTCCGTGGTGCTTTTTTGCTTCAAAGCGACGTCGATGATTTCGTAGAGTTGACCGAAGTGGCGGCTGCGCGCCTGCTGTGTGCGATAGCGCTCATCGCGGGCCAATTCCGGGGCGCCGATAATCTCGAAAAAGCGCCGCCATTGTCCGTCCGTGTAGGGAACGACGCCGATATAACCGTCTGTCGTTTGGAACGGCCGGCGGAACGGATTCAGCAGCCGCGAATACCCCGTCGGTCCTTCGGGCGGTACGAAGGTTTTTCCGGCCAGATGCTCGACGGCCAGGAAAGAGACCATGCATTCGAACATCGGCACTTCGACGGCCTGGCCTTTGCCGGTGCGCTCGCGCGCAAACAATGCAGCCGTCACGGCTTGCGCTACGTAGAGCGCGAGCACCTTATCGGCGACGACCGACTTGACGTAGCGGGGCGGCTCATTGCCTGCATCCCCTTGCAGCCACGCAAGCCCGCAGGCGGCTTGGATGGTGTCGTCGACGGCGGCGCGGCCGGCATACGGCCCCTTTTCGGAATAGCCGTAGCACCCGCAATAGATCAATTTCGGATATTTTTTGGTCAGCGTCTCGGCATCGAGCCCCAATCGGCGCATTGCCGGGGCGCGCATGTTCGAAATGAAGACGTCCGCGCTGGCGATCAGCGCCAACAGGTTCGCCATTCCGCCTTGCGTCTTCAAATCCAGAACGACGCTGCGTTTGTTACGATTAAGGTTCAGGTGCGGATGACCCATGCCGTGGTGACGCTGCGGCGTCACATGGCGAAACACGTCGCCCTCGGCTCCTTCGATCTTGACGACATCGGCCCCCATATCGGCAAGCAACTGGGTCGCCATCGGACCCATGCCGACGCTGGTGAGATCAACGATCCTCACCCCATCAAGGGCTCCGCTCATCGCTCTGCTTCTCCTGCTGCGCTGCCGCCGCGCCGATCTTCCGCCGCCGGTATCTACAACGTTCTGTCACGATGTCTCAAATCCGGTTGCTTCTCGCGCTAGAGCGCATCTCGCTTAGATTGAATTGGGAATGCCTTAATATCTTGGGAGCGTCGCTCCCTCTCTCGCGTCATGCGCGGGCTTGACCCGCGCATCCCGATCGTCGGGGCTCGGTGCCCACCTAAGCGAGATGGCCGGGACAAGCCCGGCCATGACGACGCCATCAGCGCCCAGTCGATTCGTGGCCGTTAATTGGCATTGTTCGTTGCAGATGCGAGCGGGGGCCGCTTTGCTCAACCGATGTCGGTCGCCTCGCGGCCGCGCGATAGCTGCGATACCGTCACCGCCAAAATCAGCGCGCCGCCGTTGAACACGTTGGTCACCCACAGCGGGATGCCCAGCATGGTCAGGCCGGTGATGCCGGTGGCGAGGAAATAGACCGCGACGATGACGCCCCAGGGGTTGAAGCGCCCGGGGAGAATTGTGGTCGCTCCCAGGAAGGCGGCGGCGAAGGCGGGGAGGAGGAAATTCAGACCCGAATAAGGATCGGCTGAGCCGAGCACGCCGGCATAGAGAATGCCGGCGAGCGCCGACAAGACGCCCGACGCGATCAATGCGCCGAGGCGTACGCGATCGACTGAGATCCCGTTGAGCCGCGCCACCTCGCGGCCGCGACCGACAAACAATAGGCGGCGGCCGACCGGCGTGTAATCGAACACGTACCACATGATGATCGCGGCGGCGAGCGCGTAGTAGAACGCATACGGTACGCCGAACAGCCGGCCGCCGACGACTGCCATCACCAGCGCATTGTCGATGCCGCCGATGGTCGATGAGTTGGTGATCCATTGCACCAGCCCGGTCATCACCGAGGTGGTGCCGAGCGTGACGACGAGCGACGGTATGCGGAAGAACAAAATAAACAGCGCGTTGACCAGGCCGACGATCACCCCGACGACGATGACGATCGCCAGCACCAGTAAAATCGGCATCTGCATCCAGACATTGAGAACGCCGATCACGGCCGACGACAGCGTCAGCGTCGCGCCGACCGAAAGATCGTAGTCACCCGCGGTCAGCGGCACGATGATGGCGAGCGCGAGCATCGCGGCCGGAGCGTAGGAGGCGAACAGGATGGAAAAATTGCCCCAGGTCAAAAACGACTGCGGCATCGCCGCGCCATAAGCGGCGATCAACAGAAGCCAAACCACCAGCAGGGCGACGCGCTCGACCAGACGGCCGATGCGGATGCGGGGCGGCTGTGTGACCGAAAGATTCTCGGTAACTTCCGTCATGGGTTAGCTCGCTATCGCATGATCCGGAAAAGTGGGAACCGGTTTTCCGACAAGATCATGCGCAACAAAAAGCTGGAGCGGGATGTGGATCGGATCATAACTCATCGCGCTCTAGCTTCAGGCCGATAATGCTCGGCGCCGCCGGACAGATTGATCGAAGCGTAACAAGCCTCGGCGATGCCGTCTTTGGTCAATTCCGGGCCAGTCATCTCCCGGCAGATGCGGCCGCGCGCGAACACCAGGACCCGATCGCAAATCTCGGCGAGCTGTTCGGCGTCCGAGCTCGCGCATACGATCGACATGCCGGCGGCGGCGGCGGCGCGCAAGGCTGCGTAAATCTGCACCCGAGTGCCGACATCGACACCTTGGGTCGGCTCGTCGAGCAGCAAGAGCTTCGGATTGCGGTTCATCCAGCGTGCGATCAGAACTTTTTGCGCATTGCCGCCGGACAGCGACGACAGCTTCGCCGCGGGATCGTTGGGCCGCACCTCGTAGCGCGTTCCGAGCGCACGCGCTTCGCGCACCATGGCGCCGCGGCGCAGAAAGCCGCCGCGGAAGAAGCGGCTGACGTCCGGCAGCAACATGTTGTCGGCGACCGAAAGACTGTCGACCCCGCTGGCATTCTGCCGGTCGCCCGGCAGCAGCGCGAAATCGAGCCCGATGGCCCGGTTCGGCGACATGGCGGCAAGCGCAATCGAGGGCCCCACCGCGAATTTCAGAACGCCGGAGCGGCATGGTCGCGCACCGAAGATCAGATACGGCGCCTCTTCGTAGCCGGAGCCGATGAGGCCGGTCAGCCCGAGAATTTCGCCCTTGCCGACACTGAAATCCGTCGGCCGCAACGTTGCGCCCGCGACGTCGTCGACGCGCACATAAGGCGCATGCGCCGTTGTCTGATCGTGGACTGGCTCCGTGCGTCGTGCCAGGCTGCGGCCGACGATTTGTTCGACGATCTGGTCGTGCGTGGCGTGTGCGGTCTCGAGCTCTCCCGCTACCTTGCCGTCGCGCAGCACGGTGACGCGATCGGTGATGGTGAGAACCTCTTCGATATCGTGAGAGATGAAAATGACGCTCGATCCGGTCGACGCGATCGAGCGCATCAGTCCGAACAGCTTGTCGACGCCTTCGCGCGGCAGAAACGGCGTCGGCTCATCGAGCAGGACGAGACCCGGCCGCCCGGTGGCGGCGCATTCGGCGCGGATCTCCTCGAACGCGCGCACGATGGCGAGAAGGGCACGCTCAACGGGGGAGAGCCGATCGACCCGCTCGTTCGGATCGAGCGTCAGACCGAAGCGGCCAAGGGCCTCGATCCCCGCCCTGCGCTCGGCGCGCCAGTTGATGAACGGACGCCGCTCGACAGCCAAATGTGCGAAGCGAAGATTTTCCAGCACCGTGAGGGAGGGCGCGAGCCCGAGATTTTGATGCACGAAGCTCATGCCCAGCCGGCGGAAATCGCCCGGCTTGAGCGGCAGCGGCACGTGCTCGCCGTTGAACTCCAAGCGGCCGCCCGGATCAGGCGCATGAAATCCGGCGAGGATTTTCACCAGCGTGGATTTGCCGGAGCCGTTCTTGCCGAGAAGGCCATGCACTTCGCCCGGCATGACGGTGAAGGAGACACCGGCCAGCGCTTTGGCGCCGCCGAAGGTTTTTGCGATATCCGCCACATGCAGAACCGGGAGCGTCTTCGCCCCCGGTTCCCGCACGCTCTCGGCTTTCGCCGTCGAAGCAGTCGACATCAAGACGCCTTATTGCAGCTTCCACAGCTTGCGGAAGCCGGAAACATACGCGTCGCCGTAGCCCTTGTCATAGCCGGCCGGCACGCCGGCGTCTTTGGCGTTGGTCTTGTCGAAGATATAGAACGGCACGTTGAGCGCCTCCGGCGACTTCAGGCCGCAGAGGTCGCGGACGTGGCCGTCGATGGTGGCGTACGCGATCCAGTCGAGGCTTTCGCCGATATCCATGTCGACATTGCCCTGCTGGATGTAATCGAGCACGAACGGCGTGCCGTTGAAGGTACCGACCTTCACGGCGCCGGTCTTGCCGGTCAGGCGCAGCGCCGGCACGACGAACTGCGACATCGAATCGTAGATCGGGATCACGACGTTGACGTCTGGATGCGCCTGCACGGCCGACTGGATCGCCGGCTGGATCTTGGTGCCCCACTCGGTAACGCCGACATTGATCTCCTGCACGATCTTGCAGTTCGGGCAGTTGGCGGCGAGCTCTTTCTTGAAGCCGGCGACCAGCGGCTTGGTCGGCGGCACCTCGTCGGAGACGACGAGAACGATATTGGCCTTGCCGTCGGTCACCACCGTCGCCCAGTTGGCGAGGATGGTGCCGATTTCGCCGAAGCCGATGGTCAGCGAGCTGGACACCAGCGGGTTCTGCTTATCGGACGGATCGTAAAAGTGCGACGTCATCACCTTCACCCCGGCTTCCTTGGCGGCCCTGACTTGCGGCTCGATGGTCGAGGGATCGATGCCGGAAATCAGATCGACGATGTCGTATTTGTCGCGGATAGCGAATTCCATGCCCTGCACCCACTGGCTGGGCTGGCCCTGGTTTTCCCATTCCTTGACTTGCAGGCCGATCTCGGCGCCGGCCTTTTTCTCGCGATCGATGATGCCTTTCAGGAACGGATTGGCGCTCGAGTTCGGGATCGACAATTGTTTCTTGCCGTTGGCGCAGGCCTTGGCGTCGAACGCCTCGCCGGGCGCCCGGAACACCGGCTTTGCCGTATAGGTGGCCAGCTTTTCCTTGGCCTTGGCCAAGCCGTCAGCAGCAGCATCCGCATGCACCGGCATATTGCCGGCTGCCATAAGCGATGCCGCTAAAACCGAAATCCCCGCAATTTGCTTGATCATTTCTCTCCCCTTCCGCGACACGCCGACCTCTGATAGCATTGAATACGCATGCAATGATCGCGCATTCACGAAAACGAGTCAATCGCGGCGGCGCCCGCAAGTGCATCCATTATGGGCATTGCGCTGCGATAAAACCGATTGAAGCGGCTGCCGAGTTCGGGCAGCTTTTTACGTCTTCAAACAAACCGCGAGTCGCGGCCGAGATTGAATACGCAGTATTAAGCGCTGGGCCGATGCCGGCATGCCGACCAGAATAAGACGATCGCGAGCCACTTCGTTCGATGTCGCCGCGCTCGCCGGCGTCTCGCAGTCGGCGGTCTCGCGCGCCTTCACGCCGGGATCGAGCATTGCCGAGGATACCCGCGAGCGCGTGCTCGACGCCGCGCGCAAGCTCAATTACGTGCCCAATTCTATCGCCAGCAGTTTGACCACCAAGCGCACCAACATCATCGCGCTGATCCTGGGCAACCTCGCCAATCCGTTCTATGTGCAGGCCCTGCACGAGTTCAGCGTCCGGCTGCAGGCGCGCGGCCGGCAGGTTCTGATCTTCACCGTCGATCCGGGCGCGGAAAGCGACGACGCGATCATGCGCGCGCTGCAATATCAGATCGACGGGATCATCCTGACGTCGGCGCAGATTTCGACGCGGATGACCGCCATCTGCCACGAACGCGGCATTCCGATCGTGTTGTTCAACCGCTACATCCCGGGCAGCGACGCTTCAGGCGTGCGTTGCGACAACGTTGCCGGCGGCAGGCTGATCGGTGAGACGTTTTTGGCAGCGGGCGCGCGGACATTCGCGATGATGACCGGCGATCCGCGCGGCACCACGAGCCAGGACCGCGTTCGCGGCTTCGTCGAGCGACTGCTCGAGGACGGCGTGAAGCGCAACCAGATCGTCGAAGTCGCTGGCGGCTCGACTTACGACGGCGCCGTGGAAGCGACCCGCGCGCTCCTCGCGGCTCAAAGCAAGCGCCGGCCGGACGCGCTCTTTGCCGTCAACGACATTATGGCCATGGGGGCGATGGACACGATGCGCTTCGAGTATGGGCTGCGCATTCCCGACGATTTGATGGTGGCCGGCTTTGACGACATTCCCGAAGGCAGGCGTCCGGCCTACAACCTCACCACCGTGCGCCAGCCCATCGACCGCATGGTCGAGGAGACGCTGTCGATCCTGCATCTCGACGATCCGCACCGTCCGATCGAACGCGGCATCGATCGGCCTATTCAAGGCGAACTGATCTGGCGCGGGACCGTGCCGCAACCCGCGCGCACCAAAAAGAGTACCCGCCGCGCATCGTCAGCGTGACGTGTCATCGATGAACGCACACACGCGTCATGACCGGATTTATTCCGGCCATCTACATCTTGTTTCGACGCGGCGTCCGCATAACGATTGCGTATACTGGTTCGCGCACCAGGGCGAAACTCTGGCGCGAACTTCGTGAGATACGCAGAGAGCCGGGATATTCAGCATGGCATGGCAATCCATCCGTATCGCACGGTTCGGCGGTCCCGAGGTTCTGGATCTCGCGGAAGATCAGGCCATCCCGGTGCCCGGTTCCGGCGAGGTCCGCATCAAGGTGCTTGCCGCCGGCACCGGCTTCACCGACGCCTTCATCCGCCGCGGCCGCTACCCGGACTTCAAAGGGCCGCTGCCGTTCACGCCGGGTTACGATCTTGTCGGCGTCGTCGGGGCGACCGGGCCCGGCGTGCCCGCAAGCCTCAGCGGACAATTGGTCGCCGATCTCTGTGTCGTCGGTGGCTACGCGCAATATGCGATCCGTCCGGCGCGCTTTCTGGTGCCGGTCCCCGGTGACCTCGATCCCGCCGAAGCCGTGTGCATTCCTCTTGCTTATCTCACCGCCTACCAGATGCTCACCCGCTATCGCCGCCTGTCGCGCGGAGCGACCATCCTGGTTATCGGCGCGTCCGGTACGGTGGGCACGGCATTGCTCGATCTGGCGCGACATTTCGGCCTGAAAGCCATCGGTACATGCTCGGCCGCCAACATCGCCGCAGTCGAACGCTTCGGCGCCACAGCGATCGATTATCGGGCAAGCGACTTCGTCGAGGCTGTGCGCAGCCTCATCCCGGCCGGCGTTGACATGGTTTTCGACGCCATCGGCGGCGCGCATTTTGCGCGGTCGTTCGCTTGCCTCGCTCCCGGCGGCCTGCTTGTCGGCTACGGGGCGCAGACGATGGCAGTCGGTGACTCGACTGTGCTCTCAGCAGGGCTTGGCATGGTGAGGCTTAAACTGTGGAACGCCATGAGCGGCCTGTTCGGCGGCCGTG
>Ga0209006_10004235_pt1 | contig 13034 bp, 13 predicted proteins | sample JacPin_JW_Ref_O2_FD_188567 | JGI IMG/M metagenome (GOLD analysis project Ga0209006, IMG submission 188567) | Forest soil microbial communities from Algoma, Ontario, Canada - Jack Pine, Ontario site 1_JW_Ref_O2 (SPAdes) (version 2) | ecosystem: Environmental > Terrestrial > Soil > Boreal...
CCCGTAACCCTATGATTGCGTTGGTTGCGGGGGGTGGATTTGAACCACCGACCTTTGGGTTATGAGCCCAACGAGCTACCAGACTGCTCCACCCCGCATAAAAATCATAACACAGCGCGGTGGAGCAATCCTGCACCCACAACTCGTGGCTGCGAGTTCTACGTGTGTATTAGCTCTGTTTCATCGGGCCAGTCTCGTCCCCGCAATTTTCGATTAAGGTGCTAGCGACCTACTTTCTTGCGCTCGCAAGCATCCACAATTTTCTTCGGATCAATCGCATCTTTGTCAATTTGTTCTTCTAGAATTTTGCCGTCTTTCCCAACCAGAAAATTGATGCGGCGCGCGGCTTTATACTTGTCGAGGTAAATTCCGTACTGGCGGGTCACGTCGCCTCCCCAATCACTCAGCAGTGGAAAGGTGACGCCAATCTGATCGGCAAACGCTTTGTTCGCGAAGGGACTGTCCATGCTCACACCCAGAACCTGGGTGTCGGCCGCTTCCAGCTGTTTAAGATTCTGCTGAAAGGCCTTCATTTGCGCGGTTCAACCACCCGTGAAAGCAAAAATATAAAACGCGAGCACCACATTGCTCTTGCCACGATATTGGCTCAGGCTAACGTCCTTCAGGTCGCTGCCATCGAAGTACTGCAATTTAAAGTCGGGAGCAACGTCGCCGACTTTCAGTTTCATGGGAGCGGCATCGGGCTTGCTTTGCGCCTTCATCTGGGGACAGATTGCAGCGCTCACAAGCAAACACACTCCCAGGAATGTTAAAACCGTCCTTCGCTTCATGGAATCTCCTGACAAACAATTTTGTTGAACAATCGTGCCCTTAGCCTACCCTGCCGCTTCAAGGCCGGTCAAAATCTCCAAGCGGGCCCGCCTGACTACCCTCCGATGTCGCTGAGTGGAAAGTTTTTCGACTTTAGATCACCCGGTCGCCCGCCGATCTAATGAGCCGGCAACTTTACCCGTCTGTACAATGAAGGGAACCCGACTGTGCAATTGAAATATTGATCGGAGCGGATGTCTCTTCAGACACTCAACGAAATTCTTTTTGCGGTTTCCGCCAGCCAAAGCAACCGCGTCATGATTCGCCGGCAGGCGTCGGGCTGGGTGCCCATATCCTCCGCGGAGATTTACCGCAGTGTAGTCGGCGTTTCTCGCGCGCTTGCGTCCTGGGGAATTCGCAAAGGCGATCGCGTTGCCATCCTCAGTGAGAATCGTCCGGAGTGGACCATCACCGATTTCGCGGCGCTCGCCCTCGGTGCCGTTACCGTCCCGGTCTATGCCACCCAAACGGCCGATCAAACCGCGTTCCTGCTCAGAGATTCCGGAGCACGCGTGATCGCCGTCTCCACCACGAAACAATTCGAGAAGATCGACAGTATCCGGCAAAGCACTCCCCTCGAGCGAATCATTATGATGGACGACCTTCCCGACAACATTGGAAGTCCTTTCCGCTCGGGCGTTTTCCCCATGAGCCAACTTATACAGCAGGCTCCAATCGGCCCTGATCCCGAATTCGACGCCCGGGCAAAGTCAATCGCGCCCGACGATCTGGCGACCATAATTTACACGTCCGGCACAACCGGAGCTTCGAAGGGAGCGATGCTTACCCACGGGAACATGGCGTCGAACATTTCGTGTTCCATGAACGCCTTTGGGCTTGGGAAAAAAGAAGAGGTGAGCGTATCGTTTCTGCCGCTGTCCCATGTCACCGCGCGCCACGTTGATTTCGCGCTGCTTTATCGCGGCGTCGTCCTCGCCTATTGCCCTGATCTGACGCTGTTATCACAGGTTTTAACCGAGGTCAAGCCCGACATCTTTATTGCCGTGCCTCGTGTCTACGAGAAGATTCGCCAGCAGGTCATCGCGAAGACCTCGCGCTTTCCCAAGAGCGCGATCTATCGTTGGGCACTTTCGGTTGGACGAGCGCATCGCGACGAGATCGTGGCCGACATCAAGCCTTCGGCCCTGCCGTGGAAAATAGCGAACCGCATGGTCTTTTCCAAAGTGCGCGAAGGCATGGGCGGCAATGCTGAAGAATTTATTTCTGGAGGCGCACCCCTGGGCCGCGAATTAGCCGAATGGTACGCCGATATCGGCATCCCCATTCACGAGGGCTACGGACTTACGGAAACTTCTCCTGTAATCGCAGTGAACACTCCGACCGCAAACAAATTGGGCACAGTGGGAAAGCCGCTGCCGAATGTTGAGGTGAACATCGCGGAAGACGGCGAAGTGCTCGCGCGCGGTCCCTCAGTCTTCAAAGGCTATTGGAATCGGCTCGAGGAGACCCAGGCTGCGTTTGTCGATGGGTGGTTCAAAACGGGAGACATCGGGCAGCTCGACAGCGACGGATTTCTCTCCATCACCGATCGCAAGAAAGATCTGATCAAAACCTCGGGCGGGAAATTTATCGCGCCGCAGCCGATTGAAAATTCGCTTAAGCTAAATGCATTTATCGGAACGTCGGTGGTTCTTGGCGATCGGCGAAAGTTCCCAGCGGTGCTGATCTCGCCGAACTTCCCCGCTCTCGAACAATGGGCACAAGCGAACGAGATTGACTGTACGTCGCGAACCGCGCTTGTCGCCGACCCCAAAGTGCAGTCGCTGTATGAAGGCATCGTCAAAGAACTAAATCAAAGTCTGGCCCGCTTTGAACAACTGAAGCGCGTGCTGGTTGTGTCTGAGGAATTCTCCGCCGCCGACGGCACCCTGACCCACACCATGAAGGTGAAGCGTCGTGGAATCGAAGAGCGCTACCGGACCTTGATCGACGAAATGTACGCGAAAGCGGAAACCTCGGGGAAATAGTTCCAGGGAGAATCGGCCCGCCCCAAATGCACAGGGTACCTCACCATGCATAGGGCCGCCATTTTGGAATTACAATAACCTCATGACGGATTCATTCACCATCGCCGGTCGACAATTCGGTTCCCGGCTGATCGTCGGCACCGGCAAATATAGGTCGTTTCAGGAAACAGCCCGCGCCATCGAGGCCAGCGGCGCGGACATGGTAACGGTCGCCGTGCGCCGCGTAAATCTCGATCGCAGCAAAGAGTCTCTGCTCGATTACATCGACCGAGTCAAATATTTTCTCCTGCCGAACACAGCCGGTTGTTACACCGCTGACGAAACCATTCGGACCGCCCGGCTGGCGCGCGAAGTTGGCCTCTCCGACTGGGTAAAACTCGAAGTGATCGGCGACCAGGCAACGCTGTATCCGGACGTTCAAGCGACGCTTGAGGCCACGCGCGTTCTGGCGAAAGAAGGCTTCACGGTCCTGGCCTATACCTCCGACGACATCGTCTTCGCCAAGAGACTGGTCGATGCCGGCGCAGCAGCGGTAATGCCTCTCGGCGCTCCCATCGGCAGCGGATTGGGAATTCAGAACATTGCCAACCTGAAAATTTTGCGCGAACTCATCACCGGGGTTTCGCTCATCGTCGACGCCGGCGTAGGCACAGCTTCCGATGCGGCCATTGCCATGGAGTTGGGCTATGACGCGGTACTCATGAATACCGGCATCGCCGGCGCCCAGGACCCAGTGCTGATGGCGGAAGCGATGAAGCACGCCGTCATTGCGGGACGCCAAGCCTTTCTGGCAGGCAGAATGCCCCGAAAACTCTACGCTACCGCCAGTTCACCGCTGGAAGGCGTCGTTCGGTAAAAACGTCCGCCAGTGCTGCGCTAGCGAAATGCGATAAACAAAGCAATGAAATTGTAGTCAGAAAAATAAGTCTAGAAAAAGACAAGGGCGGCCAGAATGTAGCCGCCCAATTTCCGTCTCGAATCTTCTGAAACCTAAAGCATCTTAACGCTGTCCACGTGAATTTTGTCACCCGTGACATGGCCACTCACGATAACGTGATGACCTTCATGTCCCTTAACCGCGTCGGGATTATCCACGGTAAGAACTTTCTGGTCGGTGTCGGTAACGATCACCGCGTTGGCTCCGCCGTCGATGCACTTTTTCGTACACGCAGCCGCGCTCGCATTGGCTCCTTTTGCGCCACAATTCGAGTCGCTAACCCAGCCGTTTACCATTTGAGCGTCGCCGGCAAATGAGACCGATGCCACCGACAGGATGAACGCAACCGCAAGCATCAACAAAAGGAATTTCCGCATGCCACTCTCCTTGGAATCAATTCCCACACCGATTCAATGCCTGCACTCTATCACACAAGCGCGGAGCACGGAGCCCAGCGCCCCCTTTAGGACATCGCTACGTTAGTAATGTCGGATTTATTATTTATGAGCGCGCACAGTAGGCGGCTTCGGGGGAGATTGGGGTGAGACATAAACAATCTCTCCAGGTCTTGTGTAGTGCAACTGTTCGCGGGCTTCCTTCTCAATTGCCGCAGGGTCGGACTTCAGCGCCTTGATCTGATCGACCGATTGCGCATTTTCTTTTTGCAATCGATCCACCTCGCTCTCCAGGGTTTTCATCTCAGCTCGCTTCTGCCGGTAAACCACCATGCCGTTCGCTCCAAACATTGCATGCAGCAACACTCCTACAATGAGAACAATTGCTGCTACCGTTCCCCATCGACGCCACTCGATTGCAAGCCACGACCACGCCGGACGCGTCCATTCAACCCAGCGCGCCGCCGCAGCCTCGGCCTTCGGGCCTTGATCTTTCGCACGACCTTTGGCTTGATCCATCGCTTGACCGACAGTTCGCCCGATACTCTCGCCGATGGTCTCGCTAACGCTTCGGCCGATGGCCCCATTCCCCGCGCTATTCCACACGGCGCGCACCCTATCCTCTCCTCTTGGGAGGATGCGAATTCTCGGCGCTGCTCCTGATTCTGGTCCTAATCGAAGATCCATGCTTTCGCTGCCGCGCTCAACTTTGCCAGGCCTTCCTCGCTGCGCGCCTCCGTATATGCGCGCACCACCGGTTCCGTCCCTGAGACCCGGTAACATACCCACGATCCGTCGGCGAGTACCAGTTTGAGTCCATCAGTTCTCACTACCCTGGCAACTTGAGTGCCATGGAACTCGCTTGGATCGCGACGTAACTTCTCAGTAAACTTCTGTTTCACTTCCGCCGTCAAGTGGAAGTTCTCCCTTAAAGGATAATAGGAACCAACTTTGGCAAATAATTGCTGCAATTGGGCTCCGAGCGACCTACCTTTGCGGGCGACCATCTCGCAACACAGCAGTCCGGCAAGCACTCCATCCTTCTCCGGAACGTGCTTTCGAATGGAAAGACCCGCACTCTCCTCTCCTCCGATAAGAATTTTGTCCTCTTTGATCAGTTCCGCTATGTATTTAAAACCCACCGGAGTCTCGTGCAGTTCGATTCCGTGCTTTTCGGCAAGCGCATCAATCAGGTTCGTGGTCGCAACCGATTTGCCCACGCCGTTTCTCCATCCCCGCGTTTCCACCAGGTAATCGAAGAGAAGCGCAATTATGTAACCCGGTTTTACGAATGTGCCGTCTTCGTCCACAATCCCGAAGCGATCGGCGTCGCCATCGGTCGCAATGCCAATGCCCGCGCCGGTTTCTCGGATCTTGGTTCGCAAGTCTTCCAGCAGATGATCATTCGGCTCCGGTGCATGGCCGCCAAACAGTACATCGCGAGTGTCGTGGACAGTAGCCACGGGGATTCCAGCCTCGCGCAGGAACGCGTCTGAATAGCCGCGGGCAGCGCCCCACATAGGATCGAATGCAATTTTGACCCCCGCTTTCTTGATTACATCCAGATCGACGATCTCGCGCAAACGGGAGAGATACATGCGGCGCGGATCGATGGGCTGCGATTGAAATTGCGTTTGCCGATTCCAGCCATCGTGACTCGCTTTCGGATTCGCATCAAATGCGGCGATCTCCACCTCAATCGCTTTCGTAACTTCTGGAAGCGCGGGCGCCCCGTCGGGAGTCGAGAATTTGATGCCGTTATACTCCGGCGGATTATGCGACGCGGTGAAATTGACCGCGCCGTCTGCCTTCGACTGGATCACCGCATACGAGATGGCCGGCGTTGGCGCAGGTTCCGCAATCACCAGTGGCGTGATCCCATAGGTCGATAATATTGCAGCTGCCATGGCGCAAAGCGTTTCGCCGAGAAACCGGGAATCCCGCCCTACAATTACCTTCCCTCGGGTCGATTTCTGCGATGACACGTACCGGGCGATCCCGTGCACCGCCCGCTGGACATTGACGAAGGTGAATTCTTCCGCCATCACCGCCCGCCATCCAGAAGTGCCAAACTTGATTTGCACTGTCATCTGTTGCCTCGTATGCTTCCACTGAAGCTTAAGGTTGATTTTAAGTACGACTCGATCTTATTACCCGCCTACAATTCAAGGCACAAAATGACCGACAAGAAGTTAGTCCTCACAACCTGCGGTTCGCAAGAAGAGGCCATCGCTCTGGCAAAAGCACTGGTAGAGCGGCAACTGGCAGCCTGCGTCAACATCTTTCCCCAGGTCGAGTCCGTATATCGCTGGCAAGGCAAAGTCGAATCGGCCGCCGAGTATCTCTTGCTCATCAAGACGACAGCGGGCGCGTTCGATCGATTGCGTGTGGCCCTCCATGAATTACATTCCTACAATATTCCCGAATGTATCGAGGTTGCCGTCGAAGGCGGGAGCGAGGCCTACTTGCAATGGATTGGAGAATCGGTCCGCTAAATTGTCAGACGGACTATAGCTCAGGTTTCAGCGCCCTGAGATTCAGCCGCGTGTAGTCGAGCGTCCATGGCGGATCGTCCACGGCCGAGGCGTCGTCCAGTTTTTGTAAAAAGATCGATTGCAGTTGTTCATCGGGAAGAAGTTCGAGATGCCGGTGAAGGACGAAGGTTCGCATATAGTCCTGGAATTCCTCACCGTTCCGTGCCGAGTAACTGGCCGGCTGTAATTCAGTCTTAATATTCGTGAATCCAGCTGCCGCCAGGCGCGCTGCAGCGCTTTCCGAGTCGGAGAAAAACCACGGCTCTGCAAATTCTCCCAGCCAGCGCGACAATTCGGGCACCTGCGAAACTGCCCGTAAACGTTGGCGTAATCGCCCGAGATTGGTTCCCCCGCCGCATTGCGCGTGCAGCCACCCCTCCGGGCGCAGCGCCTCGAACAGGCTGCGGAACAGAGCGTCGTGATCGAAAACCCAATGGAATGATGCGGTGCTGAAGATTCCGTCGAAGCAATTATGAAACGGAAGATGCAGAAAGTCGGCCGCAACAACCTCGACATGCTCGCCGAAATCCGGCCGGAGATTCTGCCGCGCGTGCTGCACCATGTTTCGCGAAAGATCGAGGCCCACCACTCGCCCTCTCGGAAGATTCTCCAGAAGAATGCGAGTAAGTTTTCCCGTGCCACACCCCGCATCCAGCAGACACTCATCGCCGCGCAATTGGAGTTCGCTGAAGACACGCTGTCCCCACTGGAATTGCGGCGCTGAGAGCCGATGGTAGTCAGCAGCGTTCCATTCGCGTGAGTTTGACGCTTCGGTCATTGATGACTGGACCTTTAAACCAAACGCTAGATCCCTGCCAGCGCCTGATCAAGGTCGGCCAGAATATCGCCCACATCTTCGATCCCAACGGAAATGCGCACCATGCCATCCGTGATGCCAATCTTGCCGCGCACCTCTGCTCCCACCCCGGCGTGCGTCATTGTCGCGGGATGCGAAATCAAAGTTTCAACCCCGCCCAAGGACTCAGCCAGCGAACACACGCGCACTCTGCGTAACATCTTATTGGCATTCTCCAGCGATCCGGTTTCAAAGGCGATCATCGATCCGAAACCAGTCATTTGCCGCTTCGCCAGCTCGTGTTGCGGATGATCCGGCAGGCCAGGATAAAACACCTTTCGCACTTTCGGATGCTTCGAGAGATAATCCGCAATGATCCGTCCACTCCGATCATGCTGCTCCATCCGGACCGCAAGGGTTTTCACGCCCCGCAAAATCAACCAGCATTCAAATGGAGACAGAATAGCGCCGGCACATTTTTGTATGAAAGCCAGCTTCTCCGCCTGCTCAGGCTTAGTGCACACCACCACGCCTCCCAGTCCATCACTGTGGCCATTGAGAAATTTCGTAGTCGAATGCACGATCATATCCGCCCCAAACTCGATCGGACGCTGAAAATAGGGCGACATAAAAGTGTTATCGACGACCACCTCCACTCCGTGCTGGTGGCTGAGTTCGCAAATACCTCGAAGATCGCACAACTCCATCAGCGGATTGGTGGGTGTCTCAATAAACAATAGCCGCGTACTTTTTTGAAAGGCGCTTCCAACCTGGGCAAGATCGGTGGTGTTGACATAAGTGAATGTCAGGCCAAAATTCGCCAGCACCTGGTTGAACAAGCGCGGAGTTCCGCCATAGAGATTGTGACCGGCAACAACGTGGTCACCCGCTTTGAGCGTGGAAGTGACGGCATTGATCGCCGCCATTCCGCTGCCGAAAACGCGGGACGCGATCCCGCCTTCAAGCGCCGCCAAATTAGTTTCCAACCGGTCGCGAGTAGGGTTCGACACGCGAGCATACTCGTAGCCTTTGTGCTTCCCGATCTCCTCCTGTACATACGTGGAAGTTGGGTAGATCGGAGCAGAGACCGCACCCGTAAGAGGGTCGGGTTCTTGTCCAATGTGGATGGCGCGAGTGGCAAATCCCGCTTGTTTAGGGGTCAAAGGATCTCCTGGGTCACACTCATCGAGTCTGACGCTTCGGCGTCAGACGTTTGATCTGGGTCAGGTGTTTCTTAATTTAGACGATTTCGATTAAGACAAGAACCGCAGGTGCTTTCGAATACCGAAAAACCGCATCTCCGCCGCAGGCATGCGTTCATGCTACACGCCGCCCTCAAAAATCTTTTTCGACAGATATCGTTCTGCCGAATCAGGAATCAGCGTCACCACGCGCTTCCCCGCCCCCAGTCGCTTAGCAATCTCAATTGCCGCGTAAACGTTGGCGCCGGAACTCGATCCCGCCAAAACACCTTCCCTCGCCGCTAGTTCTTTCACCATGCCAAATGCTTGTTCATCGGTCACCATCAGCACTTCATCGCAAACTGAGCGATCGAAATTCCCCGGAATAAAGCTATTGCCTATGCCCTCGATCTTATGTGGACCGGCTTTTCCTCCGCCCAGAATCGAACCTTGCGTCTCCACTGCAACCGCGTAAACCTTCGCCAGCCGTTCTTTCAGGTAGCGCGCCACCCCTGTAAAAGTTCCGGCCGTGCCACATCCAATGGTGATCGCGTCGACGCGGCCTTCCATCTGCTCAAAGATTTCGTGCGCTGTAGTTTCGTAGTGATAATCCGTGTTGGCTGGATTGTCGAACTGGGCGGCCAGAAACGCCCCAGGCAGGGTTGCCAGCAATTCTTGCGCGCGCCGGATCGCGCCTTGCATGCCCTCGGCCTCCGGAGTGCGCGTGACCTCGGCGCCAAGCGCGCGCATTATGATGACTTTCTCCTCTGAAAATCTTTCGGGCACAAATAGCCGGACCTTATATCCACGACTGACGCCGATCAGGGCAAGCCCAATCCCTGTATTCCCCGCCGTCGCTTCAATGACTGTCCCACCACGCTTGAGTTTGCCTTCGCGCTCCGCCTGTTCAATCAACCCGATCGCGGCCCGATCTTTCACACTTCCCCCGGGATTCAGGTATTCGAGCTTGGCAAAAACATCGGCTCCTCCCGCCGGAGACAGCTTCTTTAATTGCAGCATTGGAGTTTCGCCAACGAGTTTGGAAATATCGTCGCTGACGCGCAGGCGCGAGTTTAAGATTGTGGACGGCACACTACAGAGTAAGAAACGAAAGCACCTACGTCAATTCAGGAGGAGCGGAATTATGGTCATTGGTAATGGTCCGCTCTCACTATTCTAAGGATGCGGATTCTCCCGCCCCACCCAAACCGGTTACCAAGGTCATTGCTCGCATGTCATTGCCCACCAGTTGCCGCGGCTTCGCCTCCCGCGTAATATCCGCTCTTCGTCCGGACGGTCAGTTTGTTGTTACCCGACCGGGCGTCCACTCTCACTTGCCGGTATCCGCCCTGCGACTTTGGCGTGGTCGGTTTATATCCGATCGTGTATTGCGTCCGAATGTCATGGGCCACCGTGCGGCTTATCGCGTCAACCTCGTCCAGCGTTTGAGGAAAGAAGGCAATCCCGCCCGTTCGCTCCGACAGCAATTGCAACGCCCGTTTCGCGCGCTTCGGATGCTCTTCCTTCTCCAGGATCCCAATGGCGTAAATGGTCGGTCCGCCGTCCACCTGTACCCGCCGTACTGCCTGCTCCAGAGTTTCGGAACTCTCGTTGTCTTCCCCGTCGGTCACGACAAGAATGACTTTCTTTTCCAGCTTGGCATCTTTCTTCAAGTGATCCGCCGTTGCCACAACCGCATCGTAAAGTGCTGTACCACCCCGAGCTTCAATCTTCTCCAGCCCCGTTTTCAGCTTGTTGATGTTTGAAGTGAACTCTTGGTCGAGGTAATACTCGTCGTTGAAATTAACCACGCAAACTTCATCATTCGGATTCGACGCACGCACCAGATTCAAAGCCGCCGCATTCACCTTCTGCCGCTTCTCTCGCATCGATCCGGAATTGTCCACAACGATGCCCATCGCCACCGGGATGTCTTCCTGCCGGAAAGAAGTAATAGTCTGCGGATGTCCATCCTCGAACACGTTGAAATCGTCTCTTCTCAGGCTGGTGATAATACGTTGCTTGTCGTCAACCACGGTGGCATGCAGAACAACCTCTTCAACCTGCTTGCGAAAAACAAATGTTCCGCTGTCGGCGGCATCGGGCTCCTGAGAGGCCTTCGAAGTACTTCCTGGCGCTGCTGCCGGTGCAGTGCTCGCCGGGGATGCCGGCGGCGATTGCCGCAAGCTTCGGCCTCTGGCGTGCGATGACGCTAGAAACAAGGTTGTCAGAAGGAAGAAAACAGGCAGAGCAACTTTATTCCGTCGGCGCATAATAACCCGTCTTGGCGTAGACCCGGAGTGGAGGCAATCCTTTTGGCGGTAAGAGCTTGACCTTTATCTTACGCCATTTGCCATCGTGCATCGGGTTCTTTGGACGGTATCCGATTACATATTGGTTGCGCAACTCAATGCCAATTTTTGTGGAAACGTCCGCCAGGTCGTTCGGGTTATCAATGGTAAAAGCACGGCCACCAGTCAACTCCGTAACGTCGCTGAGTAGAGCCGGTCCCAGCCGTTCTTCATCGGTTGGAAAATAATGATCGTAAATGCCGATAGCGTAAATCAGGACGTCGGCCTCTTTCACCGTCGATCGGATTTCATTTTCCGTATACCGGCTGTGATTATCGCCGCCGTCCGAAATAATCAACAAAGCTTTCTTCGGATATTTAGCTTGCCGCATTTTGCTAACGCCAAGATAAATCGCGTCCAACAGCGCCGTTCGTCCTCGGGGAACGGTATACAGCAGCCTGCCTTGCAAGTCTTCCACCGAACTCGTGAAGTCTGAAATCTCCTCCGGCTTGTCGGCGAACGTGATCATGAAAAACTCATCCTGGGGGTTCGCCGTCTTGAAGAACTCGATGACTGCCTCGCGTGCACGGTCAATCTTGCTGCCCATGCTGCCGCTCATATCAAAAATCACGCCAATGGAAACCGGAGCGTCTTCGCTCGAAAAAGTCTTGATCTCCTGCTGATCTCGGCCTTCAAAAAGATTGAAATTCTGGCGGTCAAGTCCAGTAACCAACCGGTTCAAGGGATCCGTGATCGTGACCGGAACCAGAACCATGTCGACATCGACCTTATAAGGCTTGGTATGGGTTTTGAAGGCGGGGTTAATCTCCAGCTCTTTAGGAGCCTGTTGCACCCGAGGCTGGATATGAACATCTTCGGTGGAATTTTGGGCAACCAGCGTCTGGCTGCAGCACGCAGCCACTACCAGAAGGAAAGCAAACGGAAGGCCGGGCGAGAACTGTTTGCTGTACAGCATAGGCCCTACTAACTCGCGTTCCGGAGAAAACCCGCAGCTCCGAAAACGCGCTCACATCAAGCTCTATGACCGGGATAGTAGCACAATCTCAAAAGGGTGTTGTCACTTTTTCGTAACCCGACCCTTAGACTCTGCATTCAGCCGAAAGGTAGCGTGGCCCCTATGCATCGTTATTTCTCTTTCCTCCTAAAAATTGTATTAACTCCGCCCAATTCCGCTGCTAGCTTTTGATCCATCCGTAAAGGTATCCCGCCAACTTGGTCAAACTGTGCATCGCTGCATGCCCTCCCTGCTACAATTCTGCCTTCCTCTTATGGCACTTATTTCCCCATTTCGAGCTTGGCGCTACAATCCCGAGCGCGTCTCCATCCAACAGGCTGTAACTCAGCCCTACGACAAAATCACCCCTGCCATGCAGGATAAGTACTACCACGCGAGTCCGTTCAACCTGGTACGGATCATTCTCGGCAAGCGTCAGGACACCGACGGCACCGCCGACAACGTCTATACCCGGGCCGCGGAGAGCTTCCTGAACTGGCGTCAGACGGGCGTTCTAACCCGGGACCCTGAGCCTTCGATCTATCGCTACACCCAAACCTTCGCTCTCGGCGGCCCTACCGGCAACAGCATCCAGGGCAAGCGCTGCGGTTTCATAGCATTGGGCAAAATCGAGGACTATTCGGCCAAAGTCGTTTTCCGCCACGAGCAGACCCTGGCCAAGCCCAAGGCCGATCGCCTCGACCTGCTTCGCGCCACCCGCGGACATTTCGGCCAGCTTTTCATGTTGTACAACGGACTCGGCAAGGTGGATGCCCTGCTTGACACCGCTAAGACGCCCGATGCGGAAGTAACCGACGAGTACGGAGTCGTTCACACTCTCTGGAAGGTTTCCGACGCTGCCGTCATCGCCTCCGTCCGCGACCAGATGAAAGACAGAAAGCTGATTATCGCCGATGGTCATCATCGCTATGAAACGGCCCTGACTTACCGTGACGAACGGCGAGCGAGCGCCGAAACCGGGTCCGGAATTCCCACCCCCTACGACTCCGTAATGATGACCTTTGTGGATATGGATCGCCCGGGCTTGGTTGTTCTGCCGACGCAC
>Ga0209006_10004236_pt1 | contig 13033 bp, 16 predicted proteins | sample JacPin_JW_Ref_O2_FD_188567 | JGI IMG/M metagenome (GOLD analysis project Ga0209006, IMG submission 188567) | Forest soil microbial communities from Algoma, Ontario, Canada - Jack Pine, Ontario site 1_JW_Ref_O2 (SPAdes) (version 2) | ecosystem: Environmental > Terrestrial > Soil > Boreal...
CGCCGGTTGGCTCGCAGGTCAGGTTATGAAAGGCGGCGGCTACGGCGTGGTTGTAGACATCATTCTAGGCATACTTGGCGGCCTCTTGGGAGGCTGGCTCTTCGGACAGATGGCATCTGGCCAGCAGGAGGGATGGTCGGCTCGATTATCGTAGCATTTATTGGCGCGGTAATTTCGGTCGGGATCACTCGCCTGGTCAAGAGAGCTTGACGACTCCTTTGGAAATTGAGGAGAAAGGAGTTACTCGCTCGGATTGATCTTGCTGTACAGGCGTTTGTTGAAGCCCTCTGGCGTTTGAAACAATCTTCCGTCGGCGACCAGCCCTATGACATTCCGCATCCCGTCGAGAACCGCGGAACAGTGAGCACAGACTTTGAAATGTGCTTCCATCCTTACACGCAACTCCGCAGAGACATCCGCATCAACGTATTCAGATATTTCCCGCCAGACCTCGACGCAACTGATCTCAATCGTCGTCATTGCGCCTCTCTTTTTTCCCATGGTCTCACCTTCTAATAGGGATGTCCTGTGTGCCAAAGGCCGTTTATTCCAGGCGCCAGTGCATCTCGCAACAACAACCTAGCTCGACGAAGACGCGTTTTCACGCTGGTCTCCGGAATACCAAGAACGGTTGCCGTATCCTTTATAGATAAATTCTGTATGTCCCTCAGGTTCACGACCTCGCGATACATATCATCGAGCGAATTGATTGCATTCTGTAACGCCTCGCGAACCTGTTCGTTTTCCAGTAGCTCAGAGGGTATGGGCCGCCAATCAGCAAAATCTTTGGGCCAATAGTCGCCTTCTTTATCTTGCCGCGGGTCATCAACTGATTCGTAAAGGTGCCGACGGTCTTTTCGCAACTTCATCCTAGCCTCGTTGTACGTAATCTGAACGAGCCAAGTGCTGAACTTGCATTCCGCGCGAAAGCTTGAAAGTTTGGAGAACGCTTTGAGAACTGCCTCTTGTGCAACCTCTTCTGCATCGGCCGCGTTTCTCAACACGGAAATCGCAGTTACATACACTAGTCGTTCATAGGGGCGCACCAGTTCCTCAAAGGCCTTATGCTCCCCATTGCAGACGCGGCTGATAAGGTCCGCCTCATTGGAATCCAACTGTTTCAGCGGATTATTCATGAAATGAGACAGGCGCACCATTAAAATGAATTTTGAACGGAAATATGCCGGATGTCATTCTTACGGTCGCGACCTAGATTTACTCGATCAGCGCCTAGTGAAATCATGCCCATGTACGGATCAGGTGCCCGTGGCGTAGAAACGCCCCCGCTGATCAGTGCGTCGGTCGCGACACTTGCTTCTAATTTTCCTTCGTTACCTTTCTCAAGATGCTATCAACTCACGGACTCCTACGTGTGATGCGGCACGTGAGGCAAAGTTTCATCCTCGGGGTATCATTCCCGAAGCTGGTTGGCCGGATCTGGGCGGATAAACCAGAACACTTAGAGGGGTGCAACATTTCGGTTTGTCCCGCATCGGACTTACGCAACAATCTCGGCCAGCCGCATGAAGTGTTGTAAGCGGTGAGCCTCTGACGAACGTCACGATCCAAGGGTCTTACAAATGTCGATGAAAATCCGCGTTGCAGTGATTCAAGCGACGCCTGTATTTATGAACATTGACAAAAGCATGGAAAAAGCCCGCGGCTTGGTGCGTGACGCTGCTTCGCGGGGCGTAGAGTTTGTCGCGTTTCCCGAGGCTTGGCTTCCGGGCTATCCAAGTTGGTTAGATTCCTGCCGTGATGCAGCTCTGTGGGATCACGAACCTACTAAGAACCTGTTCGCCCGACTAGCAGAAAACAGTGTCGTCGTCCCAGGTTCCCACACACACGCGCTCGGTTCCTTCGCGCGCGAATTCGGTCTCGTGCTCAGTATCGGAGTCAACGAGCGTGTTAAGGATGGCCCTGGACACGGGACTCTTTACAATTCAAATCTGCTCTTCAACAGCGATGGCGCACTGATTAACTGCCACCGAAAAATCATGCCAACATTCAGCGAGCGTATGATCTGGGGAATGGGCGACGGCGCGAGTCTGCGCGCGGCGGATACCCTTGTGGGTCGCGTGGGTGTACTAATCTGTTGGGAACATTGGATGCCCCTGGCGCGGCAGGTTCTACACATCTCCCGAGAAGACATTCATGTCGCGACGTGGCCCTGGGTGAAAGAAATGAACTTGCTGGCAAGTCGCCATTTTGCTTTTGAAGGCAGGTGTTTTGTACTGGCTGCCGGGGGAATTCAGCAGTCAAAGGATCTGCCTCATGAGCTAGAACCTATTGAGACTTTACGAGCGCATCCAAGCACCTTTTTGCTTAGAGGCGGCAGCGTGATCATAGGGCCCGACGGGACGGTGCTTGCCGGACCGATTGTTGACGAAGAGACAATATTGACGGCTGAAATCGACCTTTCGACGATAACAAAGGAGAGTCTGACGCTGGACGTTACGGGACACTATGCACGGCCAGATATTTTCGATCTGCGACTTAGACCTGCTAAGCCGACCGAGCGGTAATGTCTCGGAAGTTGAGATCAAATCTTCCTTGGAGTTTTAGAGCCGAGGCTGCGCTCCTCGGTAAGCTCTCGTTCCGCCTGGAGCCAATCGTTAAAATCATTCCCGTGAATCGAACCGTGAGCCTGATGGATGCTATACGCACGCATTTCGATTTCCTGCCAAGTTGGCGCGACTCCTTCAGGTGAATCGATAAGCTCTGACGGCGTAACGTCTGCGTCAGAGATCGACTGCTGTTTATCTTCTTTCCTTTCGACAGCTTTCACATTTCCCTCCTTGGATGTCATTTGCGAACTCTTCCTTCGGATACCTCATCGTTTTTAGCTCTTTTGCACGGCGTTGGGAGCGGACCCGCGAGTGAGATGAGAGAAGAGAACCGAAGTTTCACGGGGGGCCACACTTTCTTCGAGCGTATTTGTGATGCTGAGTTAAGTATTAAGTGGGCCTTCGGCGACTAGCCAAGGAGGATGGGCAGAAGGACCCCCATGGCTAGCGCGAAAAACCACAGCGCTGGCGCCGGCGTTCCCACCGGACGCATACGCCGCTGCTCCCGCAAAGAATTTTTGGGATCCAATAGCAACCAGCGCTCATAGCGGTGTTCGAGCAACAGAAATACCGTTGCCGTTGCGGCCCCATATAAAAGGTGGCCGATTATCGACGGTAGAAGGGCCGAGGCAGCATTCGCACTCCAATCGGCCACTCCCGTGAGAAGAAGCGGTACGAGGGTCATAGGGCCGACATACCACCAAATTAAGCCAAACACACATCCCCATGGCACTCCAACGCTCAAGCTGGAACCTTCATTTCGGAAGAGTAGGCCATACATCATTCCGATCAGTGCACTCACGGTCAGGTGTATGACGAGTCCTTTCAAGCCAGGGAATCCATTGCCGAAACCAGCGAGTTTCGCCAACGCGCCGGTTGCCAGTAATACGGGTCCTGCGGCTACTCCGCCTGCAAGACCCGCTAATGCTCCCCAGCTCAGCGACCTTAGAACATTGACGCCGGTGCCTTCGGGCTCGCGATTGAGTGGATCGGATTGGATAAATAGTTTCAGCCAGGCCCGGTCAATTGCTGCGTAGATAACTCCAAGGATCAATCCATAAATGATGTGGCCGACCAATGAGCCAAACAGCGCGGTGCCCTGGTCCGCTGACCAATCGACGCCGGCTCCGCTCAAAAGTGGAAAAAGGGTTAGTGGCCCGAAAAACCAACAAAAAATCGAAAATCCCAATCCCCACCCCATGCTTGAGCCGAGACCCCGAACATCCGTCTGAAATAACAGCCCGAAACTGGCCCCGATTAGGAGAGCAACCAGAAAATGGAACCCGACCATTTCAGATCGTGAGTTGAGCTGAGGCAGGCCGGCAAGGAGAGGGTAGAATTCGCCTTCATACATCCAGCGGCTGAACACAAGCCCGCTCAAGGTTCCGGCAAATCCGCCTACTACGATGGCGCGCCCCCAATGAAACTCCCGTTTCACAGCACCAGAGCGAAAGCCGCCGAAGATTCCGAGTGTAAGACCCACGGGCATACCGAGAAGCACAAGATAAGCCACCAGCTCCGGAAAGTGAGATCGAGCGCTTGAGAGCGTCGACATAGAACGTTGCGTCCCGGTTACCAGGGGCAGGAGGCCCGCTGGAATCAACAGCCATACTAGGGCCGCGAAGCCTAAGCCCCAGATCAATCCAGCGCCAGGACTGTTAGCCCGATTGCCGAATCCCCACCAGAAAAGTAGTCCGAGGAGCGCGCCGAAGATGAAGCTATCAGCCGGAGTGGTAGCCAGCTGAGTGTGACCAAGCATGAGGCAAACTCCAGAAACTAAGACTGCGGCACAAGGCTCGATCCACAGAAAAGTCTCAGGGTTGGAAGTTGGTTGGCTTTTCGGCAAATCATGCGACCCGTGCATGCAATCTCCTTACTTGAGATCAATCGTTTGAACGATATCGCGCGGAAAGAAGAGCTCGACTGTCCAATCGAATAGGACGCGAATTTTCCGCTCTAAGCCCGGAAGTTTAGACAGATAAATTCCCCGCCACATCAGCCAAGCAAATAATCCGGAAAAGCGAAGCGCGCGCGTGCGGCTAAACGGTACAGTCAGTTCTGCACAAGCCGTTTGATGGCCAATTACGCAGAGTGCTCCCATTGAATCGAAGTGAAATCCCTTCAATGGCTGACCCGCCAGATGAGCGGCAAGATTACTAGCGAGCGTCGCAGCCTCGCGGAGAGCGAATTGAGCAGTTGGGGGACAAGGCCTGCCTGATTTTGCGTCGGTTACGGCTGCACAATCGCCCAGCGCCCACAAGCCGGGTCGGGCGCAGACCGACAGGTTTGCATCCACCTTCACAGCTCCACGTTTATCTTTCTCAACGTTAAGCGCTTTGATAACCGTGCTCGGAGTAGTGCCGGCGGTCCAAACAAGGGTCTCAGACCGAATCTCTTCATCCTGGAGCACAACGATTCCCGGATGTGCATCACGTACACGCGCGTTAAGTCGAAACTGAACGCCTCGCTCTTCCATTTTCGCTTGGGCGTATCGTCCCAGGGATTCGCTTAGTTCCGGAAGGATGCGATCTCCTGCATGGACCAGCACAACGCGCACTTCGTCGCGATTGAGATTCGGATAGTCGGCTAGGATACCGTGCGCAAAATCATTCAGCGCACCCGCAAGCTCAACACCCGCAAATCCGCCACCTGCGATCACAAACGTAAGAAGGGGAGTGCGACGCGAAGCATCGGACTCGCGATCGGCGAGCTCGAACATCTCGATGATATGATTCCGGATCCGAATCGCATCTAAAAGACTCTTGAAGTTAAATGCCCGTCGCTCGACATTGGGCATTCCCAGATAGTTCGGAACAGAACCCAAGGCAAGTACGAGCTGGTCGTAGGAAATTTGGCGCGGTTCAGACGTACCATCGGATGAATTCATGCCTTCCAATAGAACGCAACGTTTTTCGAGATCGATTCCTTCTACGCGGCCGCGAACGAATTCGGTGCGATGCAGACTGCTGCGCAATGGGGTGCTGATGTGGCTCGGCTCTAAGCTGCTCCCGGCAACCTCGGCCAGCATAGGAGTAAAAAGTAGCGCGTTAGTTTCGCTAACGAGCGTAATGTGAACTGAGATATTTTTCTGAAACTCCTCCTCCAGGCACTGAGCGGTTTTCATACCCGCGAAACCTCCGCCCAGAATTACCACGTGTGTCAACAGGGACGGAACAGGAACGCTTGCCTTGGCTTCCGGTCCCCATCGTGTCCTAGCCAAATCATTGAAGGCTTGGTAAATCAGACCGAAGAGGGCACCATACAACACCCATGCAACTAATGCGGGAAGACGTGCGCGCATTCCTTCGGCGTTCCATTCCGGCATTTGACCGGCAAAGACAGGTATCGCGACGACGCTAATTAGACCCCAAAGCGGTATGCCCAGCGCCGCGCCAGTCATCAGATTCTCTGCATAGGCGCTGCGTGCTGACCGCAAGCTGGCGGCATAAAGCGCCCCCAAAAAGATCCCGCATAACAATGCCAGCACAGGACTTCGAATTGCGTAAGTGAGCGCCGGGCTGCTTAAGGCGCCGGCGACAATTCCGATCGTGGTTCTCCGAACATATGGCTTCATCTGATTACCGTTTGGGGTGGCCGTCGCACCATCCGCAGGGTCCTATTTATTTAACCGGATTCAGCGCGTCATGAGGTATGTCGCGGCATATTGTCTTCTGTTCGATGCAGCACTACTAAACTCTCGTCGTCGAGAATCGGAGATCCCCCGCGAAAATCCCTCACTGCTGAGAGCAATGCTTGGCCCGCCGCGCTGGGTGAGTTAACGGTTTGGAAGGGAAGACTTTTTGCCAATCTCATCAATCCGTCGTACCCGAGCTCTTTGCCAGCCTGGTTTGTGGACTCGCTGATTCCGTCAGTGTAGAGAACCAACAGGTCGCCCAGCCCGAGGCACACCGCGCTCTGCAAATATTCCGTGCCGGCGATCAGTCCAAGCGGAACACCCTCTACACTAGTCTGTTTATACGGGGTGTCATCGTGCAACCAATCCCAAGCTTTCGCCGTCGCGTGATACCACAGAGCTCGAGGGTGACCGGCGTTCGTAAAGATTAATTCCCCGGTCTTGCAGAAATAGCCGAAGACAGCTGCGGTGGCGTATTGTACATCGTCTGGATCGTCCTGCCGGCGGAAAGCCTCGTTAATTTCTTGCATCAGAACGGACTGGTCGAGGGCATTCATATGTTTTCGCAACAGTTTGCGCAACGTCGATGCGGTTGCGCTGACACCTTGTCCGTGGCCAGCCACATCTGCCAAAACAATTCTCGAAAGCAAGCCCTTGGAACAGACTACCAAGTAATATACGTCTCCTCCGGTGGTTGCTGGATATAACGGTCGGGAATAAACCCAGCCGACGAATCCCGGAACCTCTACCGTCAGGTCCACAATGTTGTTACCGCCCCAGACCTCGCTGCACACCAATCTGTGAACTAAAACGCGGTCGGGATAGATGTCAGAGTGAATTCCCAATGGGCGATCCGCGGTCATGTCCGGAGTTCCCCCTCGAAACGCTGTGAGCTCGTCCCCGCTTCGCCATTTCTTACGACCCCGAGTTCACTGTCGATACCTTTCTTGCGAATAAATTGACTGAGGAGCGTGTCCAACGAGAATTTCCCGGGACCAAAGAACAAGATAATTAGGCCAACGAACCAGAAAATAAAAGGATCGGCGCCGTAGAATTTGTCCGGACTGGAAAAGATGGACACGAGAGCGTCATGATCTGCCGTAAAGTACGCTACGCTCATGTCAACCACAATGCCAAGAGCCGTGACACGCGAGAGGAGGCCCAGACCAAGAAGGATACCGGCCACGAACTCAAAACTAGAAACGAAAGCGGCCGTGAAAGCCGGCGCGGGCAAATGCAGGCTGCCGAAGTATTCAGTGACGTGGGCCAAGTTGTGAAGTTTCCCCCATCCGACCATCGCGAATTGCCAGCCCCAGTACAGGCGAATGGCTAATAGAAACGGTGACTGCAAATTCGACATAAGCCTCACGAACAAGGCATGCAGGCGTTCGACTTGACTACTCATCAATTGTTCTCGCTTTTGGTTTGTATTTGGGCCTTTGCTACGATTCAGGTGAACATGCTCATCTCAGAATAAAACCATCCTAGGGCAGACCAATTTTGGAACCATTTCTGCACGAGCAATAGAGATTCCTCGTCAGCTAGGGCGCTATTGCGCAGAACGCATTCAATCGCGGCGCGCGGAGATTTGCCATTGCGAAGACCGCAGAGGATTGCGAACTCTTTGCGTTCAAGATGGCGAAAATAAACGTCTTCATCCATGCGATGCACCGCGAGAAAAAGCGGCATCCGTTTCAAAAGAGGAATGGCCAAAGTGCGTTTGCTTTTTTGTCGTTCGATGAAAGCGTTACTCGTGACGTTCCCTTCAGTGGAACCTTGTCGAATTTGCAGCAGCAGGTCGTCCACCGGATACCTTAAATTGAGCAGAGTGAGATGGGGCTGTAACTTGAGGCGTAATTTCGCCGGATTTGTATTCGCGAGATCCTCCGCCTTCAGCGGATCGTACCGTTTGCCATCGAACGCGTTTATTTCCGCCCATTCCAGCCGCACCATATCCAAAGCGAGCCGTTGCCGGGAACCCGCGAAATTTGGATGAGTTCTCAGCCAACTTTCAAGCTGCGCGCCTATATTGCGCATGCTGAAGGACCGTGATGGACAATCCATCAGGTACGCTTGCGTGATTTTGTCGAACAGGCGCTCGCCGAGCACCGCTCGCAACCCAGGGAAATCTTCAGAAAAACCAGACAAGACCCGGAACCAGTACTGACGATTGTAAATTTCCAGGCGCTCGAACGAGGTTAGGCGGTCATTTGCTTTGATGATTCCATTTGCGACCGTGCGCTGTGACCGACCGTCGGGACCAGAGTTGCGCATGCGTTCGGATGGCGTCAGGGGCGTCATCACCGCCCGCGCCATATCGCGCTGGATGCTAAGAAGAGTCATACGGCTTCGGCCAGCGACGCGCTTGCGAGGAAACGACGCGCTTTGAGCGCTTCATCGTGAACTTCGCCAAAGGCAGGAATACGATCGTCCCATTCCAGAAGCGTCGCCGTATGTCCGGTTCGCTCGATGGCACGTGCGTACAATTTCCAAACGGGATCGATCACCGGATGGTCGTGTGTGTCGAGAATATATTTTTCGTACTTCGAGTGACCGGCGATGTGAATCTGGGCTACGCGTTCGGGAGAAATGCTGTTGAGGTAAGTGAAGGGATTGAAGCCGTGATTCTTGGACGAGACATAGATATTATTTACGTCCAGAAGAATTCCGCAATCAGCGCGCTCAACTACCTCATTCAGGAATTCCCATTCCGCCATTTCGGACACATGGAATTCCGCGTAGCTGCTCACATTCTCCACGGCGATGGGAACCTCTAGGAAATCGCGGACTTCGCGAATCTTTTGCGCAGTGATGCGCGCCGCTTCAAATGTGTAGGGCATGGGTAACAGATCATGCGTGTAGCGCCCGTCCACGCTGCCCCAGCAGAGATGATCGGAAAGCCAAGGAGTCTTGGTCCGCTGCGCAAGCATTTTCAAGCGGCGCAGATGCTCTCGGTCGGCGCGTTGCGCCGAGCCGAAGTACATGGAAACGCCGTGCTGAACGACTTTGTATTGTTTTAAAATTTCATCGAGAATGCGCAACGGCCGTCCACCATCGACCATGAAATTTTCGGATATAATTTCGAACCAATCCACAACGGGCCGGCGGGTCAAAATATGTTGGTAATGGGGGACTCGCAGCCCGATGCCGATTCCGTAGTCTGTGTATCCGTTGAACCGATTTGCTGGCATATCCAGAACTCCATAGAGGTCTCGGACGCTGGCAGTCGAATGATAACCAGGCTCGACTACCAGCATCGAAGAGTTGGAAATTGAAAAACTTAGCTCTGAGGGTTATCCGCTGGTGGTTTTGAGCCGTCGGTTGCGCAACCGCCCTTGCCCTTGCAGGAGTTTTTACCTTTGCAGCCGTTATCGCTCGCTTTGCAGCCGCCCTTACCCTTGCAAGAGTTCTGGCCCTTACAAGCGTGCTTTTCTTTCACCTTGTTGTCAGACTGATCAGACTGCACGCCGGCGTGCATTCCCGACAAAAGATTCGACGCCTGAATTGTCGCGGAAGTGCCTGCGAGCAAGCCCGCAAACGCCGCAGCTGCCACTAAAGCTTTCTTGTTCTTCGTCATTGTCCTTGTTAGCTCCTATTCGAAATTTGACATTTTTTGGGGTTCCTGACGATAGGGTTCAACAACGAGGATCATCACCGCTGCAAGAGGCGCCATCCCAATGTCGGTTCGCCTTCAGTGCATTTGAGAACGATCCGCCATGCTGAATTACTATCGCCCTTCTCGCGATATGATTGCCAACCCCCCAAAAGGTTTCATCGCGATGTAAACAAAATGGCTCGTTCTGCTGGGCATCAGCCAATTCCAGAGCCCACACAGCCGCTCTGTACGGAACCCTACCGACTGATTCTGCGCGCGAGCGGAGCGCACAGAAAGTTCTTGCGTTATTCAAAATCGAGGTAAGTAGATAAGCGGCTAATGCCTTAGGCGATCTTCGATGGTTGCAATCAGTTCGCGAGTTGTAGGCACATCGATCCCATGGATCGTTCCTGCCCGAACGATCGGGCCACCTATCGCGCCTATCTCGGGTATGCGGCCAGCCGACACGTCCTTCTGCATGGAGCTGCGCATAGTCCCAGGTAATCCTTCGATCATGGTCTGTAGCTTCAATTGATCGACACTCGCTCCTTCCGCAGCTGCAACAGCGCAGGCCTCGCGCACCGTCGATTCGAGTCGTGCCCGCCATACAGGATCGGCGAAGATCTCCTGCTTGCTCTTATCACCCGCTGTAGTTGCGAGCGCGAATGGCGCCAGGAACGCAAGTTTGCTCCAGAGCATAGTTTTTTCATCCGCTTGAAATTCACAAGAAAAGCCCACGTGCCGAAGCCGTCTAGCAACACCTTCCATCTGCCGCTCTCCAGTCGCGGAAAGCGCCAAGCGGACAAACGGTGAACGTTGGATAATGTGACCGGGTGCGACGCGCTCGGATTCGACGGCAATCGTGCCGGGAACAACGCTTTCGTGATTGAAGTTGCTTCGCAGCAATGCGACATGATCAATACCATTCAGCAGTGGCACGACAGTTACAATCCTGGGACCATTGCGTGGAACTGCCCGTAGCGCTGCGACAAGTTGGTAAGCTTTGACGGTAACCCACAGCACGTCAACGGGTTCACAGAGTTCCGCATCGGTTCGGACCGGTGCCTGGAAGTTCCCGAACGGTCCTTCGAGTCGAAGGTAGCTGGGGTGCTGGCGGAGCGTTTCTGGGCGCAGGAGCAGAGTAACCTGATCACCTTGGTGAGCCAGCGCCGCTCCGATTAAGCCACCAACTCCTCCGGCGCCCAGAATGGCATGTCTCACGGCGCGCCCTCGGGGATGATTTATCGTGTGAATCGATTTGCCATGAGTCCATTTACGCCGCCGTCGGAGCTACCAGCTCGAAAGAAGACGTGAGTTGGATGGTGTTGTGCAATGTTCGATAAAGCGGGCACCTCATCGCGTAAATACCATGCACGCGCTGTACCGTAACCCTGGTGTCTTCCGGAGCTGCCAGGCGCATTGCCACATGAATTCGCCGGATTACCAGCACGCCATCGTCTGTTTCTACTTCGCCTGTTACATCTGCAGTCAACCGTCCATTGCTTGCATCGATTTGGCGCGCTTCCAGCGCACCTCCGAATGTGCCCATCATTCAACCGGCGGTTGCACAAATCACATAGTCGATCGTGGAAGAATGTGACTCCTTTAATTTCGCTGGATCAACCTTATAATGTTCGGCAATCGCCCCGTGCACGCTGAAGATAACAGGCTGTGGTTCTCCGGGCAGGTGTGCGATGCGAAGCGGCCCCACCTTTCGTTCGATACTGGACTTCGAAACATAGACAACGTCGCTCATGGTTTCCTCCATTCGAGACTCAATGATTGCTTTACTTCCATAGTTCCAGCAGCTAGTGATGCTGAATGGCGTCTGGAGACCGCTTAAGATCAAGAGGAAAAACCTTCAAACTCCACATGACTGGCACGGATGTAGGCGGATAGCACACCGTCTTGTCGCAAGCCTGATACCTCAACTCCCCGCTAATCGAGATGGTCTTCCCTGTGGAAATCAGCGAGCGAGCAATATCGGAAGTTGAGGAGAAGTTTACTGTGACATCCTGAACGATACGGAACTTTCCCTCAAAGACCGGGACGTGTTCTTGAATGGCCTCCAAGTAGATATCCTTAGAGTTTGGATATATTACCGGCGCGAGTTTGATCCCCGAGGTTTCCTTCACCGCGAGCTGAATCGGTTTATACCCTTGCACTTCGGGAGAATAAACATGGGTGCCCGGGGGAAGTTCTATTTCGGCAATCAAGCTTACCCGGCTGCCGGGCACGACGTTGCGATCTGATTGCTCAAGGGCTAGTCGAAGATGGGGTGCTTTTATGTTCTGGCTCACTTCCTCGGTCAATTCCGGGAAAAGCTTCCCAATCACATTGTTCGGCGTGAATCGGTCGACGTCTTTCACTTCGAAATATTTCTCACGAATAACGCCGCCCGAGTCGATATAGAAAAATCCGGGGTGCGCCATCCCTTTGTTCTTCCCAGTCGCTTCTGCGTTTAGGACGTTAAAGCTGCCAATAATTTTGGAATCGGGGTCGCCAAGCAGTGGAAACTCTATTTTGTGCCGCTCAGAGAAGTCCTTGAGGATCGCCGGACTATCGTAGCTGATGGCAGCGACCTTGATTCCATGCTTTTCAAACCTTTGTTTGGCACTTTGCAGCTGCACGAGCTGCGCTTTGCAGAACGGTCACCAATCGGCAGACCGGAAGAAAAGAAGAACGGTGCCGCTCGACCCCCTCAGCGTATCGAGTGATTGGTCATGACCAAACTGGTCGCGAGAAATGAAGGCCGGTGCGTTGTTTCCCACTTGCAGTCCGATTGTGGACGAAGATTGCTTTCCTGATGAGCTCTCCTGCATGTTTGCGAGCGCAAGAACGGCGAAAGACAGTCCAATCAAGACTCCGTATTTCATACGCTCCCTCGGATTCAGTCACATCAAATGCAATAGACCACCGGATGCTAAATCCGACGCGCAGCGCTACCTAATTCGAAAGCCGGCCCCATCCCGCCCCTAGCACCCTACCGACCGGCACTTCTTGCACGATAGCGACAAACCTTAGGTTGCCGGTATTCACGCGATTGATATGGATCCTAACATCTTGAGAAAATTCCCCGGTCCGGTTCACCGTTCCGACTGGGGTGAGGCTCCGCAAAACGGCAATGTGCTTCAGATCTCTTCCGGCGTTCTCTCCGCGGCTCACGTGTGACTCGTCGCTTTCATCGGCCGTTGCTATCAACACTTCCGGAGACCCTGCTGCAACGGAAGAAGGCAA
>Ga0209006_10004237_pt1 | contig 13029 bp, 11 predicted proteins | sample JacPin_JW_Ref_O2_FD_188567 | JGI IMG/M metagenome (GOLD analysis project Ga0209006, IMG submission 188567) | Forest soil microbial communities from Algoma, Ontario, Canada - Jack Pine, Ontario site 1_JW_Ref_O2 (SPAdes) (version 2) | ecosystem: Environmental > Terrestrial > Soil > Boreal...
GACCGGCACGATCAATCCAGCCGAGAGTCCGCTCCCAGTCACGTGCTGAGAATCTTGCCATCTGCTCAAAGTCATAGGATGTTCCCGACAATTGCAGGCAACCGATGATGGCCTCGGCCAACCTCCGGTTCATCATTGCCGCTTTCCCTCAGGCAAGAGCGACAGGAAACCTGGAAGGAAAGTTTCGACAAATAACGTTGAGTCGCGGACCAACTCCTCCGATAAGAAAGAGATGCCTCTGCGCGTCCGCTCGTCATACGCCAGAAAGCTGCGCCGGCCAATGGTGATGAACGATATGCCACCATCGCTTACACGGCGACAGCTCAAGGCGGCGGGTTTCAATGCTTCATCCGTCTCCGGTTCTGTGACGATTCTCCAGACGCAGTCTGGCTCGCCGACATCGGCTTCTCCGCACTCTGGCCCAAGATTAGCGATTCGACTCAACAGGTCCGGACAATTCGTGGCTAAGGAAATCGTCCGTCCGAACACATTGAACGTGCTCTGTAGGTGCGTGGCAGCGAATCTGTTGACTAGATCGATTGGCATGGTCGGTACTTTTCGCTGCGGTCTTTCATGCGAAGCCGCAGATCTCCGCCAGCAGTGGTGCCAACGCTTCCGGCCTCAGGCCATGCTGCACCACCCAGCATTCTCGACCCACCAGCCGATGGATGGTCTCCCACTGATATTCATACTGATCAAAGAGGATGGGAGGCATCGTCTCCAAATCGGCCACCAGGCGTGATGCGGCCTCCCGTGAACTCAATGGCCTGATCACCGGCGATGAGTCAGCTCTTCTCTCTTCCCTTTCGAGGAAAACCAGCCATCGAGGGATACAGCTTAAACACCGTTCTACGTTGGAGATCTTGGTTGGATCCACGTTGAGCGCCCACTCTCCGTTCAAAGACAAGACCGGATCGAGTGAGACCAGCTCAGGAAAGTAGCTCACCGCGTCGGGAAGTAACTTCACCGGAGTCGACAGGCCCCAGGCTCGCACTCCCGTACTACTGCGCGACAAATAGGTACAGTCATCGGATAAATAAGAGAACCCATTGCGAGACAACGACAACGCTGTTGTCGATTTTCCGGCTCCGGATTCTCCGCCAAGAAGAAGTCCTGATCCATCCTTCACCACACAGGCGCAATGAATAGGAGTTACTCCGATCGACGCGCTGGCAATACCCAGCAGGACAGGCAGGACGGTTTGCTTCCAGTGGCGCACATCGCGGGATGCCGCTGGGGAAAATGACCCGACCACACAGCGGCCCAGTTGGTCTACCAGCATCGAGTCGCATGGGCCGTATGTCGCGTAGTAGAGATGATCCAGAGCTCTAAAATACGGCGTCGGCCAGAGAGGTGCGTGGTTGACGGCGAAGTCAACGTTGAATCGTAGGTGTAAATCAGCCTTACGTTCGACGTCCACTTGGTCGAACGTTTCCTGCATCGCATGAAGAATTTCGTAGGAATTGGATCTCAGATCCCAGATTGAACCGGCGACGAAGAAGCGCGCCCCGAGAGGAAGATTATCGTGGGCTAAACCGGCGACTGTGTTCGCGGGACCGAGGACTTGCATTCAAGTGCACGCATACAAACGTGTGAACGACAAATCTAGCGTCGCCCGCCTGGTAGTTCGTCACAAGATTGTCAAATTGTTGTCAATTCCGCTGTCGCGGAGATCCTTGCTGTTGCACGACTCTGCGATATAGCTCGTCGAATTGGGCAACTGTCCAGTCCGCGTTGTAAGTGCGAGCAAAGTCCTGCGCGGCCAGGGCGAGAGCCTCGCGTCGCCCGGAATTCTCTAGTAGTTCTACGATGCCTTTGGCCAGGGCGCCAGAATCGCCGACGGGCACGGCGACAGCCGCGCGGGGAGCCATTTCCGCAACAATTCCGACACTCGTCCCGATAGTCGGGACTCCGGCCGCAGATGCCTCCAGTACGGCCGCACCCATGCTTTCATGGAGCGACGATTGCACGAACAAATGCGCTTTCTGATAAAAGGGCACGATCTCATCGACCGTCAGGACCCCGTGGAACCGAACTATATCCGCGATTCCCAGTTTGCGAGCTAACTCCTGTACGCGCCCATTCAGAACGTCTACTCCGATGCAGTCGAGCACGATGTGTGGGCATACGTCGGCGACTTGCCGAACTGCTTTGAGCAGAGTTTCCTGGTCTTTCACCTCGTTCAACCCTGCCACATGCACGAGACGCCAGGGCGAGCTGCACTTACGTTCGATAGGTCCTCGGAATATTGTCGTATCAACTCCAGTCGGAAGCCACCGGATGTCAGAGCGAATCCGCGTAGCCGAGCGCATGACATACTTACTCGGGGCCGAAACCGCACTTGCCGTCTTCAGAGTCGCAGACATCGCGACACGGCTTCGGAAGGTCCTCATACCGCCGTAGCGAATTGCCGGCAGCCAAACCAACTCCCCTCCGCCGATGCTTACGACAACCGGCGTACGCAACAGGGAGCCGGCCGCGACCGCCATCGTTCCCTGGGGAAATACCCAAAATGCATGCAGCAGATCGAATCCGCCACCGGCGGTACGCAGAGCCGACATCAATCTCCCTAACGTGGCCGTTGACCAGGATAGGCGTGTGCGAGCTTTGATCGACCCAAGATTTACGATTCGGGCACCGAGCAACTCGTATTCCGAGGGCTCGGTGTTGGGATCAAGGCTAACGACAACAACTTCATGATGACTCGTGAGACGTTCAATAAGCGCGAGGAGAACTGGGATAACGAAGACGCGGCCACTACGATCGACCCCACCTGGAACGATGAGACCAATTTTCATGCGCGGCTCTGCCGTGCCGCTATCACTTCACGGTATGCACGCACTGAGTCGCGGGCGATCGCTGAATAACTCAATTGTGTTTGAAAGAAGCTGCGGGCTTTTCGGGAGAGCTGCTCTAGCGGTTGACACGTGACCCCAAGGAACTTATCAGCAAAGGCCTCAGGACTCCCGGGGCGCCAACAGCCTCCGATGCTTCCGCCGTCGGTCATTACGCGAAAGGATGGAATATCGGTTACGACTGGCACGACCCCACAAGCCATTGCTTCGGCCAGCGCAAACCCACTCCCCTCCTGGTGACTGCCAAGGACGAAGTAGTCCGAACTGTTATAGATGTCCTCCAAGTGCGAGTGTTCAATCCTGCCCAATAGAATCACCGCGTTGGAAAGACTCTTGCTGGCTGCGATGCGTTCCCGGACCGCCGGCAACATGTCAGCAGTCCCGTGAGCCATGTATAGCCTGGCTTCCGGCAAATGCTTAAGGACATGCGTGAATCCTTCCAGGATGGTCATAGGATCTTTCAGCGGTATCAGGCGGCCCACCCATAAGACGACGGGATTGCCGGCCATTTTGGTGCGGGCTCGGGCAGTAACCCGGTCTTGATATCGGAAATGGTTAGAACCCTCCATGATCTGGAAGATCGATTGACGTTTTGAGATCAGGCCGTGGTCCATCCACCAAGCCGACAGATCTTGCGCCGCGAAGAAGAATCCATCTGCGGCCCGCAAACCCCAACGCTGCAGAGGCCGGACGAAGGCCGGCCAAGGTCCGTCCGCATGATGCTGAACGACCGCCGAGCAATCTTTCGGAAGGGAGTTCCTCAGCGCTCGCAGTTGCAAAGGATAGAGCAAGCCATTCACATGAACGGCAGTCTGAACCGGTCCCGCGGGCTGACCTGTCGTGCAAACCGTTCGCACGGACGAGTGGAACGATCCTGGAATCTGCCACTTGCGCAAGGCCGGCTCGCAGGAATCCGCGCAAAAGCAATAACGGATGCCGCCGTCCCGGAAATCCAGATTGGTATGGAACCTCTGCATCACCGTAATTCTTACTCCTTCGTCATGCAGGGCTTTCGCGAAGGGTCTGATCGTGGCGTAGCGATCAAGAAGCGATTCCGGTGTAGTCAAGTCCGCCTCGTAAAAATAAATCAACGGAACGACATGAAGAGGAAGCAAGCTTTCGTGCAAGTCGAAGTACCCACCTTTTCCGAAATAAGACGTCAAGCAGTTCTGGTTGCCGGAACGAGAGGTTGCGTCTGCTGCCTGCGGGCATGGTAAAAGCCTTGTACAAAAGACAACTGCAAACCATGAAATCGGACATGGTTCGCTCCGGTCCGGCAAATGAACAATTTATGACTTCCCATGGCGCGAACCTCTTCGATCTCCATTTCTTTCACGCTGAGAGCGAACTCTGGAATGGGCAGTCCGAATACCGGGGAAGTTGCCAAATCAAACGAGACCTGACTCCAGTGGAAGTCGGTCTTCTTGTGATTCTGGCCTAACTTATAAGCAATTGAGATTTGCTCGACGGGAACACCACTAAGCGCGACCTTGCGAGACTGCTCAATCAGGGAAACGGCAGTACTGGTGCAATGCAAGGCCAGCGTGAAGTGCTGCCCACCGATGGGGCCGATAAGATCCATCGGAAAAATGTTGCCCGCATTTCCGTCCACGACGCTGACCAGGACGACAGGCCGAGGGCAGATGTAGAAAGTGGACAGAGCAAATAGCTCGCGGATAATCATCGTTGTTTCTGGCGGGTGCGGACCCTTGGCAACACGTCGCTGCTGACGGGTAAAATCCAAGTAACGCCTCCAAACCACGCTTCTGGGCAAGCACATGTTCGTTGAGCGCAATCCCCTGAACAGACAAAGTAGCCGGTTCCCGATGCGGATTGTCTCGGCATAGGAGAGTTGAATTTCGCCGAGCACGCGGGGATCGCCGAAGCGATCGCTGAAACTCAGAAACAGAGAGGCGCGTTTGACGGTAGCCTCGTCGGGATCTTGTTCGAGCCCAATGCCTACCGTGAACGGGCGCGCGGCTACGATTACATTCCTGTCCGTGACGTCCAACGGTGCACCAAGTCCGCGTAACCACACCCGGACCTCCGATTGCGGATCTTCCAAACCGACGGTGCAGAACTGGGGAATGGGTGGACCAAACACCAACTGCCTCAGAGTTGCGCGCGCCTGGCGGATTGCGAGCATCGTTGAAGGCCTCACGATGAGGACGGCTTACGACCAGACGGAAATTCGTCACTCAGGCGCTCGAACTGCAATAGGACGCAATCCCCCATGCCTCTAAAAATCGGAGCGCGACTGAGGTAACGGTCTATCTTTGCCAAACTGCCGACTATCCCTGGAGCCCTTCGTGCGAATGGTTCGAGGCAAGAGGGTGGCACGGCAACTCCGATTCCTTTCCACCCTCGGAGCCCGAATTCGGGAGCAAACGTCCGCCTCATGTCGCTAACGGATGGATAGTGAACCAGTATCGCTCCCTGGGCCGAGGCAGGTGTGGTCGGCTTTCGCCTGAAACTGTGCAGGGCCAAGGCAGGCTCGCCCTTCGCCAGGTGCCAAGCCATTTCCCAAAGAGAAAATCGTCCTACCATACACAGCAGAATTTTTGCGCCAGGCTTTAAGAGTCGCGCGAGGCTGCGTGCTGCTTGTGAGATATCCTGCACACAATTGAGACCTGAAAAGTTGGAGAAAGCACCGTCGAAAAGGCCGTCACCGGCCAGCGAATCTATCTCCTCCGTGGCCAGGACTCGGAAATCGACGAGCGCATCAAGGCCGGTTGAGCCCAGGCGCTGGCGGGCGGCGTCGATCATTCTTGAGGAGAGGTCGCAGGCGGCCACACGAACACCGCGCGCCGCAAGATGGACGGCATCAAGCCCTGTACCGCAATTTAATTCCAGAACTCGCATTCCGGATTGAAAATTATTGTCCAGTTCGCGCCAGACGGCCTCTCGCTGCACTCTTCCGACGACAGATTCTGAAAAGACGCGGTCATAATTCTCGGCGGTCCGGTCCCAGTAGGCCTGATTTACATGGGATCGTTTTGCGGAAGCCATTGGAATGTTCATGGCATTCTTCCGTGTACCGCTGCTTTTGAAGTCCGCCTGAAATGACAGAACAGGATGGCAGGTACGCGGCAGGCAGCCTGGAACAAGTGCTGTCTTCCTGCCTCCGCGAAAATGGCTTGTTCGGGCTTTCCCAGACAAAGACCGACGTGAGTGACGCATCCACAACCAGCAGAATAGAAAGCTCGCTGGATGTCCTCGGCCGAATGAGGTAGCGTGTCAAACTGCATGGCGCTTTGCTGATCGCGGAAGCCGGCGCGCCATCCCCTTGCGTAAGCGTCCGGATGAAGGTCGGTGATGAAGAGGTCAGAGCCGGGTTTCATCACTCGCGATAACTCGGCAGCTGCACTGCGTAAGTCCTGAATATGCCCCAAAGCGAACGAGCAGATCGAGAAATCGAAGGTCGAAGGCCCGAACGGAAGCCTTATGCAATCACCTTGGACGACCCTTCCCGAAAGCCCTTTCTTGTCGCCGGCAACTCGCAGCATCGCGGACGACAGGTCAACTCCCACTGCCGGACGTGCACCAACAGCCACTAGCTCCGTCAGCCAGCGTCCGGTGCCGCAAGCCAGGTCGAGAACGCTGCGATTCCGAAGGCCGGGCAGCAACTGGAGGAGATGCCGTTGCTCCCGCCGAAGCAGCGGATTTGGGAAATGGTCGTACGTCGGAGCCCAGCGTTCATACCCATCTAGTACGCCGACGAAAAATGGCGAAGAGGAGGACGCTTCTTGTTCGTAGTCGGACACACAGGCACCGACGCGTCCTGAACCATTCACAGGCTCTCCTCTTTCGGCTTGCGCAGATTGATGAATTGCTGAATCCACCGAAGTTCTAAGGGCGCCGAATAATAACCAAGCCGGTATCGCCAGCTGCTCAAGGTTTTCAGGGCGAGCCGTCCCCAAATGGGTAGCCGCAGGTCCTGTACCGTCGGCCATCTGGAAGACACAACCAATTCAAAATTATCGATGCGCGCTTTCGTATGAGGACGCAACCAGGGTGTATTCGGATCTTTCTGAGTAGCGAAGCGTTGCCATCGCTCGGTGGCCCACTCGTCAGCGGTGGTCGGAAATTCGAACTTGCCCTCGGCTCCGCCATACATTTCCTTGCGCTGGGGTACTGGCGTGTAGTGCTCGACAATGATCTCGGACTTCGGGTTCAACCGTTTGAGTTGTCGGATGAACTTGATGCACTCTTCCGTGTCTCCGTCCGGGTCCTTGGGATTACCAAAAATAATCGAGAATTCCGGGATGATGCCGAACTTGCGAATCCGCGCCGCGAGAGCCAGCGTGTCCTCCGCGCGAAGGTCTTTATTCATCTCCTTCAGCGTCTCGTTCGACCCCGACTCCGCACCAAAAAAAATCATGGTGCAGCCGGACCGGCGAAGGGCCTCGAAAGTAGCATCCTCATATTTCACAAGGATGTCGGTGCGGCCCTCACACCACCAGCGAGTCTTGAGTGGCGCAAGACGGTCGGCGAGCTCTCGAGTGTGATCCTCGCGCAAGAAAAAATTGTTGTCGTAAAACTGTACCGCGTCCACTCCGTAGCCTTGGACCAAATGGCGGAGCATTTGCTCGGTCCGAGCGGGCGGCTCCATTTTTTCGCGACTGCCCGAAAACGTAACAACTCCGCAAAAATTGCAGCGATAAGGGCAGCCGATACTCGCCTGGTGCACCGCGGTGCGACGACCCAAAAAGGTTGGTAAAAGATATTGCTCCACGGGCAGCCGGTGATAGGGATACCAGGGAAAATCCCCGGGACTTCGCATCGGACGTTCTGGGTTGTAACAAACGGATCCATCGGAGCCTTTGTAGGAAAGCCCCGACACCGTTTTCAGATCACGCTTGCCGCGAATTGCATCCAGCAATTCAAGGAATGTTTGTTCTCCCTGGCCGCGGACCGCGTAATCGACATACGCTACGTTAAGCGTGGCCGCTGTATAGTTCGAGGGAAAGTAGCCTCCCCACACGATCGGGACATTCGGAAACCGGGCGCGAATTTCGCGGCAGGTGGCCACCGCACCAACGGTCTGAGGTCCGGGCATCACAGTGACAGCCAGCAATTCGACCGAATGCTCCTTTAGAAGTGCAACCAAGGTTTCTGTCGGGTGCGGGTCAAGGTTTCCGTCGACGATGGCGTACTCTTCTATACCTTCCAACACAGCCGCAATGGAGAGAATCGACAAGGGTAGACGGCGATTGCGAAATCGGGTCGCCTTAGGGTTGTAAAGAAGGATCATGACTGAGAGGCGGACATACTCGTCCGCGAAAAGAAAATCGTAGCGACTCACCCACCGAAACTTGTCTCAGATTTGTAAAACGTCTGCAAAATAGTCGGCTCTCAAACAAGAGCTTTGAAAGATAAATGACACGGATTTGACATTGCTCTGACAATTAGCCGCGCCTGCAGTCCTACATTCGAAGCTTCTCAAGCTTCTCAGACCGCCGTGGCTTAGTTGATGTCTGGCGAAGCGGATGCAAAAAGGGCTCACGCGAATGAGTGGAGCACCTGATGCGTTCATGGACACTGGAACCGATTGCCTCCGAAGAACAAAGTCGTGCTCTTCTACCCGCCGTACGACGGTCCCCCGCTTGGGGCTCCTCTCTCGCTCCTTTGCCTGGCGTCGCCGCTGATGGAGTCGGGTTTTGAGGTCAAGCTCATTGACAACCTGATCGCTCCGGACTACGAACAAGCGATTCTGCGAGAGACTGAAAGCGCGCTTTGCCTGGGTATGTCAGTGCTTACCGGCCCCCACATTGGAGCGGCTGTCCGGGTCGCCACGCAAGTGAAACGGCTTCGTCCGGAGTTGCCGATTGTGTTTGGCGGCTGGCATCCCAGTCTGGCAGTAGATCAAACGCTGCGTGAACCCTTCGTGGATGCCATCGTACGAGGCCAGGGTGAACTAACACTTCTCGAACTCGTGCAGAGGATTTCGGAGGGAAAAGACTGGCACGGAGTCCGTGGCCTCTCATTCAAGGACAGTGGCGACATTATTCACGAGCCGGAGCGGTCAGTGGCCAATATCAATGACTTGCCGGCGCCCGCCTATGACTTAGTGGACCACGGAATCTACGCCAGACACTCGGGAATTCGCCAATTGGCCTACACCAGCAGCGTTGGTTGTCCGTATCAATGCAACTACTGCACCGATCAGGTTTTCTATAAGCGCCGCTTCAACGCGTATCCCGCGGAGCGCGTGGTCAACGATCTAACGGAGTTGGTTCCCCGCTACAACATTGAAGATGTGCCGCTTTTTGATTCGAATTTTCTGGTCGACAGAAAACGTGCGCTCGCCATCGCCCGCGGAATCATCGACAGCGGATTGAAGTTTCGTTGGGATTTTCAAACTTCCACCGACTTCCTGGCCACGATGACGGAAGACGATGTGCGCACACTAGCTGAGAGTGGCGTGTACCACATCGGTTTTGGCACGGAGTCGGGATCGCAGGAAGTCCTGAATCTGATGAACAAGCGCTTTCAGCATGTGGAGCAGATGGTGGAGACGGCTCGCAAAGCTGACCTTGCTGGTATTCATGTGGTTTTCAACATCATTTTGGGGTACCCCGGTGAGACCGAAGAACAGCGCCAGCAGACGTTTCGATTCATGAGCGATATTGCGAAGCAATATTGGAACGTCAGCTTTTCTCCTAACATTTTCACTCCTTATCCGGGTATTCCCATATGGCCCCAACTAAAACAAATGGGAGTGCACCAACCGGAGTCGCTGGCGGAATGGGAAACGTTGGCACTGGGCGTCAATATGCTGCCCTGGCTGCAGGGAGAAGCGTTGCGAAGGCTCCAGCGGAGTTTGGAATACTTCCTGCTGAACAATCAGCTTAGAAAAGCGACGAAGAAAATACCGTGGCTGCGGCGAAACGTCCGGCGTGCACTCGGGGCTCCGATCCGTTGGCGAATTGGCAAGAACCGATATTCATTCCCGTGGGAATTGTGGGTGTCGCGGACAGTGGAGAAGGTTGTGACGCGGCGCTCCCTGCTGACAGGGCGGGCTCTAAGCAAACCGACCCAGGAAGTCTGCTGATGTTTTCACTTTCAATTGCGAGAGGCCGGCGTGGCTGACGTTCTGCTAACTCATTCCTATCATCTTTACTATGACCGCAAGCAGACGCGGAAGATGCAACCTTATCCTCCGCTGGGGACGCTCTACGCTGCGGCTTTACTGCAACACTTCGGAATTTCGGTTGCCGTTTTCGACACCATGCTCAACGATCCGGCGGAGGGATTCCGGTCAGCCCTGGAAAAACACCAGCCCAGGATCGTTGTAGTTTACGAAGATAACTTCAACTTTCTTTCCAAGATGTGCCTCACTCGCATGCGCGAGGTAGCTTACGACATTCTTGACGCAACGCAAAAAGTGGGTGCGATGGCGATCGTCAATGGCTCTGACGCCTCTGACCACGCTTTGGATTATCTTCAAAGAGGATTTCGCTGTGTGCTGCTGGGCGAGGCTGAATGGACGCTGTTAGATGTAGTACAGAGCTTACTGAGCAACGAGGCTGCCACATTTACCCATATCCAAGGACTCGCCGTCCTCGGAGAGCAGCGCAATAAAGTATTTCGCACTGGAACTCGCCGTCTCATGCGCGATCTGGATGCCTTGCCATTTCCAGCCCGAGAATTAGTGAACCTGGGTCAGTATGAAGAATCGTGGAAGTCTGCCCACGGCTATTTTTCAACGAACATTGTTGCCAGTCGCGGGTGCCCGTACCGGTGTAACTGGTGCGCCAAGCCTATCTACGGCGATGCATTCTCGATGCGATCAGCCGCCAGCGTTGCGGAAGAAATGCGGCGCCTGAAGCATGAGCACCAGGCGGAACATCTGTGGTTCGCCGACGATATTTTTGGGTTGCAGGCGAAATGGGTGACTGACCTTGCGGAACATGTTGAGCGACTGGACGCAGTCCTGCCTTTCAAGATGCAGTCGCGGGTGGACCTGATGACCCGCACTACCGTGCGAGCTCTGCGCCGGGCGGGCTGTGCTGAGGTCTGGATGGGGGTCGAGTCGGGTTCACAAAAGATCCTCGACGCAATGGATAAAGGAACTCATGTTGAGCAATTCGCCATTGCGCGGGAGAACCTGCGAGACGAAGGTATTCGCGCGTGCTATTTTCTTCAGTTTGGATACCCCGGGGAGACGTGGGAGGACATTCAGAAAACAGTGGAGATGGTGCGTGCGACCCAACCGGACGACGTTGGCGTATCGGTCTCATACCCGCTGCCCGGCACTAAGTTCTTCGAGCGGGTAAAGATGCAAATCGGACAAAAAACCAATTGGTCCGAGAGCGACGATCTTTCCATGATGTTTCAGGGCGCCTACACCGATGAGTTTTACCGCGCGTTACATGATGCTCTGCACGCTGAGGTTGATGCTCGAAAGGCCTCATCGCAGGTGCCGCAGGTCCATGAAACGACGGTTCCGCCGGAGACACTTTGGAACAAGGTCGTGCGACTGGAACAGTCCTGTCGCAATCCTCGTCCAATGCCTGCCTCTATTTGTGCCGACGCACCGTTGGTGCAGTTGTATGCCGACGCAAACATCGCGAGTGGAGACGACTAAATCCGATGCCCCGCTCCTGACCAGCATGGACCTGCTTCTCACCCACGGATATTTCCTCTACGAAGATCCCAAAGAGCTTCAAATCATGAAGCCTTATCCGCCCCTTGGGATTCTGTACATCTGCTCGCATCTTCGCAGGAAAGGCATGGACGTTGAGGTTTTCGATTCCACGTTCTCGTCTCGCGACCAACTGTTTGCGCTGTTGCGGCAAGGACCTCCGAAGGTGCTGGGCGTCTATGCCAACCTTATGACCAGGGGCAATGCGATCGAGATTTTACGAGTGGCCCGGCAGGCTGGCTGGCAGACAGTGGTTGGTGGACCTGAGCCGGGAGCATACGTCTCGGAATACCTGGACGCTGGGGCCGATGTTGTGGTGATCGGCGAGGGAGAGCTGACGGTGGAGGAGTTGGTCCCAGCACTTCGCTCGAAGAGTCTGGAGGCTCTCCACCACGTGGATGGCATTGTGTTCCGCGACGGCGATGGCTCAATCGTGCGGACAAAGCCTCGGCAACAGATTCGCGACCTCGATGCCCAGCCCTGGCCGGATCGGCAATTGATCGATGTTTCACGATACGTCCAGACCTGGCGGCAACATCATGGCCAGGGATCCGTGTCTCTTATTACGGCGCGCGGCTGCCCTTACCACTGCCGCTGGTGCAGCCACGAAGTGTTCGGCAAGACGCATCGCCGCAGAAAGCCGACTGACGTTGCCGACGAACTTGAATGGCTGGTTAAACAGTATCAACCTGACATGGCGTGGATGGCGGATGATGTCTTTACCATTCATGCTGGCTGGCTGTTCGAATACGCTGCGGAATTAAAGCGGCGAAACCTGAAGCTCCCTTTTGAGTGCATATCTCGCGCCGACCGCCTGAATCCACGCGTGGTGGAAACGCTGGCCGACATGGGTTGTTTTCGGGTGTGGATCGGATCTGAAAGCGGGTCGCAGCGGATCCTCGACGCCATGGAACGAGGCGTTTCGGTCGAGCAAGTTCGGAATGCGGTGGCGTTGTGCCGTTCTCACGGCATCCAGACTGGCATGTTCCTCATGTGGGGTTACGAGGGCGAGGAGCTCTCCGACATTGAGGCCACGGTAGAACACGTCAAGAGAACTGATCCCGATATTTTTTTCACGACCGTCGCCTATCCCATTAAGGGCACACCTTATTTCCTCGAGGTAGAGGATCGGGTTAAGAATTTCAAGCCCTGGAACGTGGGATCTGACCGCGAGGCCGGGATTCGCGGCCGGCATTCGCGTCAGTTCTACAGCCATGCCGACAAGTTGCTTCGCAACACAGTTGAACTCGAGCGCCTGACGAAGACGGCGGTTGGCGACCCGTCGGCGGTTACGGAGTTGCAAGCAAGAATCGCGGAAGCCCGCGCGAATCTGAATGCGACTGCAGCGGAAGTGGAGATCTGAGCGGATGCTATCTGCAGACGGACCACTCTACACTACGCCCTTTGACGCCGTTGCCGATCACTATGACGAGTTGTTCACTGAGTCGCGAATCGGCGAAGCTCAACGTGCGTCCGTGTGGGCGGAGCTGAAAAAAACTTTCGGCCCTGGCGATCGCGTGCTGGAAA
>Ga0209006_10004238_pt1 | contig 13028 bp, 10 predicted proteins | sample JacPin_JW_Ref_O2_FD_188567 | JGI IMG/M metagenome (GOLD analysis project Ga0209006, IMG submission 188567) | Forest soil microbial communities from Algoma, Ontario, Canada - Jack Pine, Ontario site 1_JW_Ref_O2 (SPAdes) (version 2) | ecosystem: Environmental > Terrestrial > Soil > Boreal...
CGGCTGCCGTGCGGCCGGTCACGGGACAGGGGTCCTCCAGGTTCGCCATGTGGTGGGGATTTCAAGGATTTGGTGTGTTTGGGATGCTGGCTCTGACCTCGGAGCGCAAGAGAAAGAGGATTTCGTCGCTGATCGTAGTGGCTTTGTTCGTGGGCCTCTTGATGATGACCGCGTGCGCTGGAGGCACCGGCATTGTCTCTCAAGGCTCTGGTACTGCGGCGGGCACTTATACCGTTACCGTTGCGGGTAGTTCGGGAAGTCTGCAGCACTCTCTGCCGGTAACGTTGGTGGTCAAGTAGCGGGTTGAACTCTGCCCTTGGACTAGTTGCACGCGATCATGTTCTGCGTAGTACCTTGCGCGCCGGCCAGAGTGTTCGCAACCAGGGGCAGAGCCCACAGTTTCTGGTGGTGCTTGCGCAGGTAGTAGGACAGAGCCACTGAACCCACGCTCTTGACCGAAGCCACAGCGTAGGTTCGCGCAACCGTGGGGTGGGTGCCGTACAGATAGGCAGATTCTACTTCAGCGTTGCATACGTGTTGTTTTCCAGCGAGCCAGTTCTGACGAGCAAAGAGTGTGGTGTAGGAGTCAGAGAACGTGACGCCGGTTGAAATCAGAGCGAGGGAAATGAACTTCTTGTCCATGACTTTGGGCTCGGCCACGATGGTTGTTGCCGGCTTCGATGTCGAGACCGCGACAGGAGCAAAGAACTCCATGGGCGACGCTTCTGTCGTGTCGACGCTGCTCGGGGCCGTCGGAAGATCGGCTGCCGACGAGGATCCAACGACCAAAAGAATGAATAAAGCGGAAATGAATGCAGTCTTCATGGCTTGGTTCCCTTTGCGTAACCTCGCCGATACAGTCTGTTTCGGGAGGGCGATTTCGATTGATTTGCAGCAGCGCGTCATGTTTGGAGAATACCGGGCAGCAGGAAACCGGACAATCGCTAGGTCGTGTACCACCGCCGCCGGAGGGTAATCGAAGTTCGTAACACGCAGTAACAAGCCGGGTAACTTGCAATTGATTCAGAATAAAGAATGCAGTTCACGGCGCAGAGGACTCGCGTGGTTGTGAAGAGAGCAACGCAGTCGTTCCGATGCAGAATGATTTCTCTAGGTTAAAAGGATGAATCGTGACGCCAGAAATTTCATTTGAGTGTTTGCTGATTTCGCATGATCCCGCGGTGTTCTGTACGATGCACCAGATTTTGCAGGATTTTTCCATCTCCACCAACATCTGCCTCAGCACATCAAACGCGGTGGATCTATTGGAAGAGCGCAACACGGACCTGATCGTGATTGACTGGGATGCCCCGTCGTCCGCTCATTTCGTGCAAGAGATCTTAAATTCTCAACGAAAACAGAAGCCCACCATTCTTGCGCTCGCGGCGGACGATCGCACGATACCGGGCGTCCATTTTGTGGCGCAAAAACCAGTGACCCGCGAGTCAGTAACGAACTTCATGCGCTCGGCTTATTCCAGCATGGTGAAGGATTTTCGAAAACACGTTCGCTATGCGCTGATGGCCGAGGTGCACGCGACCGACACCAGAAAACGCAGGGTTTCGCTGACCATACGGGATATCGGAGAAGGCGGAGTAGGCATAAGCACAACCGAAAAGCTCTCGGTTGGCGACGTTCTGTCATTCGCGCTGCTATTGCCGGGTACCGCAAAGGCAGTCTTGATGGAAGCGCGAGTGCAATGGACAAAGGAATCTGGGATCGCCGGATGCCAGTTCGGCGCGATCCCGAGCCATGATTCGCGGATTCTACAGGAATGGCTCAAAGACAGATGCAGGATCAGGAGGCCACGAGCCGCTTGGAGAGAATAGTCGGGACGCGCTGCGCAACATTTCGCCCCGGGCTGAGCGATGCTTATTGACTTTGCGGCACCGGCTCGAGAACGTGACGCAATTCAGAGAGAAGCATGTCTTTGGTGAAAGGCTTTTCGAGCACGGCCACCGCGTCGGAACTCTGCTTCGGAATCAGGTCACCGATGTATCCCGAAATGTAGAGCACCTTTAGCTCGGGACGGGATTCTCGAAGCAATGCAGCGGCTTCGCGACCGCTCATGCCTGGCAAGACTAAATCGGCGATCAGCACGTGGATCGTGCTCTGATGCCGCTTCGATAGCGCAATCGCGGTCTGGCCGTCACTGCATTCGAGCACGTTGTAGCCGTCGGTCTCAAGCAGCCTGACGATAAGCTCACGCAGCGGAGTCTCATCCTCGACGACGAGGACCGTCTCCGATCCATGGATTGGCATCGCGGCCGAATACGCCACGGGCCGCGGCGCAGCGAATTCCTCGATTCGCGGGAAATACAGTTGAAGAGTAGTTCCAACACCAACCTCGCTTGCGACGATCATGTGACCGCCACCTTCTTGAATGACGCCATAAACCATGTTCAGGCCGAGTCCTGATCCTTCGCCAATCGGCTTTGTGGTGTAGAAGGGCTCGAAGATTCGGGTCATCGTTTCCTGCGTCATGCCGCACCCTGTGTCGCTGATCGACAGCGAAACGTAAGCCCCTGGACTCACTCCGGGCTGCTTTCGCGCGTGAGTCTCGTCCAGATCGATATTCTGTGTTTCGATCACGATCTCGCCACCGGTGGGCATGGCATCTCGAGCGTTGACAACCAGATTGACCAGCACCTGTTCGACTTGACTCAGATCCGCCTTGATATCGCCGAGCGACTCCCCTGCCTGAAATCTCAGCTGAATGTTGCTGGGCAGCACTCGATACAACATCTGATTGATTTCTTTCACAACCGTGTTGAGATTGAATACGCTGGGCAGCACTCTGCGATTGCGGCTGAAGGCCAGAAGTCGTTGCGTGAGATTGGCCCCTCGCTCAGCAGCCTGCCGGATGTGATGGATGTTCTTTTTTGTCGGGCCTGCCATCAAATGATTTTCCGTCAAATCGCAATAGCCGAGGATGATCCCAAGCATGTTGTTGAAGTCATGGGCAACGCCTCCAGCCAGGCGGCCCACGGCCTCCATTTTTTGCGACTGCCGAAACTGTTCATCTAACCTCTTGGATTCGGTGACATCGTGGGTGATGGCCAGAATGCAGACCATTCCCCCCAGTTCGATCCGCTCGGCGAACAACTGAACCTGGCGCGGCCCCGCGGATTTCGTATTAAATACGGTTTCGAAGCCGCTAAGCCGGCCGGATCGAAAAAGCTCGTGCGCCATTGTTTCGCGATCCTGCGGGAATGCCCAGATGTTCAAATCCGCGGCCCATCTTCCGATCACATCTTGCCGGCTGTGACCGAACGTTCGGAGAAACGCATCGTTCACCTCCAGGCAACGGCCTTCCGCTAAAGTTGTGATCGTGATCGCAAGCGGGCAGGACCGAAAAGCCTTGGAAAACTTCTCTTCCGATTGGCAGAGTTGATCTTCCATCCGCAGGCGCTCGGTAATGTCGAGCGCTAACACCAACTTCGCAGCTCTGCCGCCAAAGAAAACGTTACGGCTGGTGGTTTCCACATCAATCAGTGAGCCGCCCTTGACCTTGTGTTTGTGCCTTTCCGGACGCTGCAGTCGTGGCGTTCGTTGTTGCTCGGCTGTTGGCAATCTTCTGACGTCGGCCTCTAATTCGAAGTCAAGTAGAGTCATGCTGAGAAATTCTTCGCGGGAGTAACCGTACTGACGCGTGGCCGCTTCATTCACCGCCAGGAACTTCAGCGTGTCGCAGTCAGAGACCCACATCGGCTGCGGATTACTCTCGAAGAGCAGTCGATATTCTTGTTCTGATTCCACTGGTTCGGCCCCCTTGCTATTTCATTTCGGAGCGATTTTCATGGCGCTTGATTCGACGGATGATTCGGCGAACACACGCAAGATTGTGGCGCGGAAGGTTCGATAAAGCAGGGGTCGGCGAAGCGGAGATTGCTGCGAAAAACACGAGGTGCAGATGAAATGAATAACTTCGCATCTTGCTATTACTTCAATTATTTTTGGATGATTAGCTTTCCTCAGAACATAGGCGTGGCAGCGGATCGAGGCCAATCGGTACTTCACTGTAGTACTTCCTTCTCTACTCTGATGTTATGTGCAGATCATCTGGCATCTACACTTTTCGTCATCACCCATTTTCGCTTTATTTTACGTGATTTAGCAATATTGTAACGCTCCGCGAACGGGCTGGCTTAGACGCCACCAACGAATTAAAGGTACCAAGATGGGCACTCCTTAGGGCCAGTGGATACTGTAATTGGGGATTTGGATAGTCCATAAACTGAGGAGTACTTTGTAGTAAACATACTTCGCGCTGTAGAGAGAAGATTGTCTCTGCGGCGGTCAGTTATGGCGCCTTTCAAGCGCTCTCGTCTCTGGCGGGATCCTCGATCTTCATTCTTGACAGCAACTGATAGATTGTTGCGCGGCCGATTCCAAGAACCTCGGCGGCCCGGGCCTTGTTTCCGCCAACTCCCTCCAGAACGCGCAGCACGTGGCGTCTTTGCACTTCCTCCAATGACAATAAAGAATCGTCGTTCGATATTTCGTCTACGAGCGGCCGTCGGAATCTTTCGGGAAGGTCATCCACGTCGAGCAGATCACTGTCGGCCATCATGCAGGCACTTCCAATTACATTTTCCAGCTCACGCACGTTCCCCATCCACGGATAGGTGGACAGACGAGCCTGGGCGCGCCGAGTCAGCCCTGTAATGGGTTTCCGATATTCAACCGAGAATTTCTCCACGAAATGACGCACCAGCAGCGGCAGGTCTTCGCGCCGGCTAGACAACGGCGGCAGCGGGATTTCGATGACCGCGAGCCGGTAATAGAGGTCTTCGCGGAAGCGTCCATCGTTTACCATGGTCTTCAAATTTCGATGAGTCGCCGCGATGACGCGAACGTCGATGTCTCTGGGCAAAACCGAGCCCACTCTTTGCACCTGGCGATTCTGCAGAACTCTCAACAACTTAGCCTGGGCACCCGGCGAAAGCTCGCCGATCTCATCCAGAAAAATGGTTCCCTCATTCGCGTATTCGAAGAGTCCAGCCTTGTCGCTAACAGCTCCCGTAAACGAACCGCGCACATGGCCGAACAACTCGCTCTCGATCAGCGTATCGACTAACGCCGAGCAATTGCACACGACGAATTTTCCCTGAGCCGATGGGCTTAGCCGATGCAGCGCGAGAGCGACCAACTCTTTACCCGTTCCGGTCGCCCCTGTAACCATGACGGTTCGAAAGTGTTGGGCGACGCGGCGAACCTTGGCGAAGACCTCTAACATGAGCGGGCTGCGACCGACGATGCCCTCGAATCGGTACATGTCGAGCAATTGCGTATCGAGTCGAAGCGTTTTCTGACGTTGTTCAGCCTCGGTGATCAGGCGCGTGATATGACTGCGCAGTTTCTCCAGATCGAGGGGTTTGGTCAGGTAGTCGCACGCTCCCTTTTTAATTGCTTCAACGGCGGACTCGGCGGAGTAGTGCGCGGTAATGACAATCACTTCAAGCCCCGGATCGACTGCGAGCATGCGCTCGAGCAATTCCATCCCACTCATATGCGGCATGATCAAGTCTAAGAGAACAATGCGCGGGCGGATGCGGAGGAAGGCGGCGAGGCCTTCATCCGGATTGTTGGCCGTAGATATTTGCAGGCCTTGCTGGGTAAGAACATCGCTCACCATTTCCAGAATCAAAGGATCGTCATCGATGGCGAGCAAGGTCAGGGGCCGGGTTGCGCTCATCGTGTCTCCATGGACTCAATTGCGTGGGCGCAGGGGAGGAGCGAATGTCCAGTCTCTCTGCCGTAATCCAGATCGAACGCAGGAGTCAGAACTTGATCTCCCTCAGTATTTGCTGGTCGACTGGTTTGCCGATTCAGCGGGCTTGGCAATACTTACTGAGACTTATGGCAGACACTATAACCCAGAGTCAAGAAAAAGATAACATGGAAGATACCATCAGGATACTAAAGTCATAAACAACTGTTACGAAAGCCGAACAATTCTCTTTAATATTGTTACAGAAAAAGGATAAGTGAAGAGGCGCTCATTTTGCGGGAAGGAGTACAAAAACGATTTTGGCACGGATGACAGCAGGGTTCTACCTGAGTCTACGAGAACCGTTGAAGACTTCGTTTTTTGTCACGAAACTATTCGGCGTAACTATGTCTTCAGTTAAGAGTGAACCGGAGCCAATGCCTCATGGCGGCGCGCCAAGGCAAAGTCGGATTCAGCCCGAAGACTACTGACCAGCAAACTGGCAAGTTCTGTTACTTGAACTCGAAGCTCCGGCACTGCGACAGACTCCCACAATTTGCCCTTGCGCAGCGGGCCCAAAGCATAGAGGAAATTTGAAGGCACGCCTTGAGAGTCGAGCACAGCGCCGTCTTCTGTAACGTCCAAGCCCAACGAAAGCGGCTCGGGTCGCGCAAGCCCATTTTCCATCAGGCCGGAAAACAGCGGGCTTGAAATGCGCCGGTAATCGCCCTCCGGTCCGGTGCAATTTACGACGCGATCGACGAGCAGTTTCTTGAGTTGACCGCGCTTGCGCTCCCGATAGGTGACTTCGACACCAGAAGAGTGTTCCTGATATTCGAGAATGCGGCCCGCGTGCGCCTGGATTTGGCCGCTTCGCAGCTGCAGTGTGAGTTGGTCTGAGATCCGCTCGGCAATGCGGTGACGATGCACGTCCCAATAGCTGCGTAGATGTCGCAGGAAGCGTCGTTGCTCAGCCACTGGCAGCGAAAGCCAGATCTGTTGCGTTACCGGACGCAGAGAGTCAATCACGGCACGCCAATTCGATCCCCGCTCCTCGGCTTTCTTCACCTGGAGCCGGATCAAGCGCAGAAGTCCGCGGACCGTGCGGGGCGCGTTTTCCGTCGGGAACGGAGGGAACGGAACCGCCGCGTGACGCTGAGGCAGCAACCCACGGCGAGAGAGCATGTGGATCGTTCCTTCGAATCCTCTGGCCCGGAGTTCGACAGTGACGTCGACGCTCGTCAGGCTGGACCCAATGACCAGCACGCTGTTGTCGTTCGTGCCAGCTGCAAAGGCGTTTGCCGACCACGGATTTGCGACATAACGGGAACTGGCGGCTGTTTTTCCAGGAATTTGAAGATCGGCTGGCGGGAAGTTTCCAACTGCGAGAACAACTTTGTCCGCGAGTATCGACTGGCCGTTCGCCAGGCCTATTTCCATGCCGCCGGCAACGGGAGCGATTGAGACCGCTTCGTCCTGAATACATCGAAAAGCCGCCGGATAAGAGCTGATCGCCTTGCGCAACTGCGCAGAAATGTACTGCCCGTAAATTGGGCGGGGCAGAAAATCATCCGGCTTGACCGAAGAGCTGTAATGGCGCTGGGCCCACCTTACGAGATGGTCTGGAACATCGGCGTAGGCGCTCATGTTCTTCGCCCGAACGTTCAGCAAATGCCCTTCAAATTGTGTACCGTAGGCCACGCCACGGCCCGGGACGGGTCTACTTTCGACCAGAACGACTGAGACGTTGCCCGCGGCCCGGCGCAACAACTCGACGGCCAACATTGAGCCGCTGAACCCTCCTCCGATGATCGCGACGGTCGGACGGCCCGACCCGTAGTTAAAGTTGGCGGACTCTGTCTCATGGCCTGGGATCACATAAAACTCCATCATATTGCTTGTGTTGCAACGTTAAGGCCAAGACAAACATCAATAGAATCAATCACTTAAATTGCCGCGACGGCATTTCGCCGCACTTCGGCCAATGAATTTCAGTTCGGGGGAGAACAATTTTCCTTTTAGAAGGACGGGCTTGGCGAGGAGGCACATTCCAAAAGTGGTCCCCCAACAACCTGATCGCTACTACTCTAGTATACGCATAGACATAATTGCAATGTCTAAAGGTTGGTAGAGCCGCCGATTTTCCCGTTTTTTTACACATTGCCACTGCCGCTTGATTCCTAAAACAAAGTGGGGTGTTCTTCGGCCGACTCGATGGCGCGAGCGGATTCTTCGTCGTCGTTATTCGCGTTGTTGATTCGAGGCGAGACCGGATAAGAACGCATCAGGCGGGCATCGAATGGCCGCAGCAGTTCAGCCGCCGCGGTCGTATCGTTCATTCCCGGATCAAGCCACAAGTCGAAGTCGCTTGGGTTGAGGATCACCGGCATGCGATCGTGCACCTGGGCAGTTACGGCATTCGGCGTGGTCGTGAGGATGGAGCAGGATCGGATCCATTCGCCATTCGGATTCTTCCAACGATCCCACAAGCCGGCGAAGGCAAACAGTTCTCCGTCATTGATTTCGAAGCAGTAGGGTTGCCTGATCTTTCCGTTTTTCTTCCATTCATAAAATCCGTCCGCTGGAATCAGGCATCGCCGCGATTTCATGGCATCCCGAAAAGCCGGTTGAGTGGTGGCCGTTTCTGATCTGGCATTGATTTTTCGTGCGGAATCGGAAGCATTTTTCGCCCAGGAAGGAATCAGTCCCCATCGCATCATCGACAACTGTCGAACAGGCTCTTTCGGATGCTGGCGAATCACGGGCACAGATTGTGTCGGCGCGACGTTGTAGCGCGGGATCCAATCTTCTTCCCCTTCTCCAGATACGGCGTCGAAATGCTCTTCGACCACTTGCTTTCTCTTCGAGACCCGGTAACGGCCGCACATGAACTGATTATTGCAGATCGGGAAATGATGTCGCCGTGACATGGGGAGCCAATCCGATCTGAAATAGGGCTGGACTCACGCTGCTTCCCGAAAAAAATTTTAAGTTGTGCCTTTTGAATTGCTTGCCAAGCAATTGCCCATAAAATAGAGCAATTTAATTTGAAAGTTATCTCACATAGGGCGAATATATGGCGAAAGTCCAATGTCGACCTCCACTCCGTTACGCGATCGAATCGAAGCCGCCCTGGCTCATCGAATTCCAGGCGCGCTCTCACCCAAGCCTCGGATTACCCCGGAGTTCGTGCCGACTGGAATTCGTAGCGTAGATGAACTGTTGGGCGGCGGCCTTCCGGCAAACGCAATCACAGAAATTGTCGGAGCGGAATGTTCGGGGAGAACTTCGCTGGCCATTTCTTTTCTTGCCGGCCTTACGAACACCGGCAAAGTCTGCGCATGGGTGGATGCCTCGGATGCGTTGCATCCGGAGTCGGCGGCGGCAGCGGGAATCGATCTGCGAAGTCTGCTTTGGGTGCGCTGCGGAACTGCAGACATAAAAACTTCCACGATTGCAGATTGCGCTGTTTTTCCTGAGCGCCGTTTCACGAACGCTGTTACCGTGCCCGAAAAATATTTCGTTCCACGGCCGGCCAAGAAGGGATTGCATGGTGGGGGATTTGGGCTGCATCCTCGCGGCGAGGCGATGGGGCTGCCGAAAGCTATCTCCGGATTATTGGGGGAAGAAAAAGGAGCACCGCGCGCGGGCCTGCAAAAACAGCAGAAGTCTGAAGATAAAAAGCCGGAGCCGGCAGAGGCAATCAATTTATTGCCGCCCAAAAAGGTATTTGCAGCCAGGAAGCCATGGTCGCGCCTGGATCAAGCGCTGCGAGTTACCGATCTCCTGCTGCAGAACGGAGGCTTCGCAGCCATTGTGCTCGATATGGGCGGCATTGCCCCGGCTCATGCATTGCGGGTACCGCTGGCCACATGGTTTCGCTATCGCGCGGTCGCTGCAGAAAAACAGACCAGCCTCATGCTGTTGATGCAACATCCTTGTGCCAAAAGCAGCGCGGCACTGATGTTGCGATTGCATATCGGCAATTTCCGAAGTGAATCCACAGTTTTCGCCGGAGTGGATTTTCTTGCGGAAGTGGAGCGGCAGCGCTTCTCGCCTGATGCAAAAGATGTCGCGATCATCCGAAAACCTGCGCAAACAGAAGGATGGGCTCGCTGGCAGAACCGCACGGCGTGGACGGGCCGATGACTTTGCCTGCCGAACTTTACGCTTGTCTCTATGCGGAAGAGTTCCCGATGCAGGCATTGCTGCGTCTTCGGCCAACGTTACGCCATCAACCCTGCGTTGTGATGGATGGCGAGCTGCCTTTGCAGTTCGTCTGTTCACTCAGCCAGGAAGCGCGCGCACTTGGAATCGTATGGGGAATGAGGCGGGCAGAGATGGATACTTTTCCTGCGGCAAGGCTTTTGCCGCGCTCAAAAGCCGAAGAAGCCACAGCGAGAGATGCGCTCGTCGAATGTACCGGAGCTTTTTCTCCGCGAGTAGAAGAGCAAAGCAGCGATCGCGACTTTGTTTGTGTCATTGACATTGCCGGGACAGAGAAACTTTTCGGTAGCCCTCACCGGTTGGCAGAAACTCTGCTGGCGCGCGTGAAAGCGCTCGGGATCTGGGCAAGAATCGCAGTTAGCAGCAACTTTCATGCTGCGATTTGCCTGGTTCGGGCTACGACGAGACATCAAATTACTTTCATTCCGCCGGGAAAAGAAGCTTCCGCGCTAGCTGCACTTCCGCTTTCCGTGATCGGGCTCTCCGAAGAAATCGCAGAGACCTTCTCGCTCTGGGGAATTCATACGCTGGGCATGCTGGCAGCATTGCCGGAAAAATCTTTGATCGCGCGGATTGGGCAGGAAGGCCGGCGTTTATTTCAAATGGCGCGAGGGGAGTTTCCGCATCTTTTTCTGCCCATTGAATCCGCATTCGTTCTGGAAGAGCACATGAGGTTCGAGGCTCCTGTCGAGATGCTTACATCGCTGCTGTTTGTGATCGATGTCATGCTCCAGCAACTCTCCATACGCGCGTCTGCGCGCGCTCTGGCGTTGGCGGCAGTTACAGTCACCTTGTCGCTCGAAGGGGGAGCGCGGCACACGCGTACCGTTCGTCCGGCTCTGCCATCGAATGAACGCCCATTGTGGATCAAGCTTCTGCATCTCGATTTAGAGGCGCACCCGCCGCAAGCTGCGATTCTGGAGTTGATTGTTTCGGGCGAACCGGGAAAAACCGGCAAAGTTCAACTTGGACTATTTGCTCCGCCCCTGCCAGAGCCCACCCGGCTCGACGTGACTTTGGCGCGGGTGCGCGCCATCGTGGGAGAAAACAATGCCGGCTGTCCCGAACTGAAAGATACGCATCGGCCGGACAGTTTTCGTCTCGCTCCATTTTCCGGCGTCCCGGCTGGCGTTGAGAAAAATATCCGCGAGCAGACGCGCGCTGCGATGCGCCAGGTTCGTCCGCCAGAGCGCATCCTAGTCAGAGCGCGGGATCACAAGCCAGCCTCATTCTTTTTTCGTGAGAAACATTACATCGCAGAGCAGACTTATGGGCCCTGGCTCGCGAGCGGCGACTGGTGGAATCCTGAATTGTGGAGATTGGAACAGTGGGATCTAATGGCGCGCTCGCATGACGGCGAACTGTTGTATTGCTGCCTCATGCATGACTTGAGGCGTGATTGCTGGCAAATGGCGGCGCTCTATGACTGAGCGCTATGTCGAACTGCACGCGGCGAGCGCCTTCAGTTTTTTGGAGGGAGCATCGCAGCCAGAAAAGCTCATCGAACGCGCGGTTGAATTACAGATGCCGGCGATGGCATTGCTCGACCGCAACGGAGTTTACGGCTCGGCCAGGTTCCATACCAGCGCAGAGCGCAATCACATTCGTGCGCATGTCGGAGCTGAAATCGCTGTCTCCGATTTCGGCAAGCGCCTGACGCCGCCGTCATGGCTTCCGCATCAGTTCGTTCTCGAACCTGCGCGTGTCTCTCTTTTATGCGAATCGCGGGCTGGCTATCAAAACCTTTGCCAGCTCATCACGAAATTCAAGATGCGTGAGAAGAACAAGGCCGAGGGCGCGGCGACGAAAAATGATCTGCGGGAATATGCGGCGGGGTTGATCTGTTTGACCGGCGGCGACGAAGGCCCTTTGTCGGTCGCCCTGCTCGAAGGCGGAGAAGCGGCAGGCCGCGAAGTCGTATTGCACTTGATGGAAATATTTGGGCGCGAAAATGTTTATGTCGAACTGCAGCGTCATCAGGAGCGCGAAGAAGAGTGGAGAAACCAGGCCGCGATCCGCATCGCAAACTCTCTACAGCTTCCGGTGCTGGCGACCAATGGCGTGCGCTACGCTTCCGCACATGACCGCGAAATTCTTGATCTGTTTACTGCGATCCGGAATCACGTCGAACTCGACAACGCCGGACGTCTGCTGGCATTGAACGGCCAGCGTTATCTGCGTTCACCGCAGGAGATGGCCGAGCTTTTTCGCGATATTCCTCGCGCTATCGAAAATACAACCGAACTTTCCTCGCGGCTGCGATTTGAACTCGACGATCTTGGCTACGAGTTTCCGCGCTATCCAGTTCCCGATGGCGAAACCATGGACAGCTTTCTGCGCAAACGCGTGGAAGAGGGCGTGGTGCGGCGTTATGGCGCGAAAGATGATGCAGATTTACTCGAACGCGCTAAAAAACAGGTTGATCACGAACTCGCGCTGATCAAGCAACTCGGGTTTGCCGGTTATTTCCTCATTGTTTGGGACATCATTGAATTCTGCAAAAAGAACAACATTCTGATCCAGGGGCGCGGCAGCGCCGCCAACTCGGCGGTCTGCTATGCGCTTGAGATCACGGCGATCGATCCGGTCGGCATGAAGCTGCTGTTCGAGCGTTTTCTCAGCGAGAGTCGCGGCGAATGGCCCGACATCGACCTCGATCTGCCTTCTGAAGAAAAGCGTGAGCAGGCCATTCAATATGTCTATCAGCGTTACGGAGAACTTGGCGCAGCCATGACCGCCAACGTGATTACGTATCGAGGCAAGTCGGCTGCGCGCGAAGTCGGCAAGGCGCTCGGCTTCGACCAGGAGTCTCTTGGTCGGCTCTCTGGCCTGGTCAGTAACTGGGAGTGGCGCGGCGAAAACGACACCATGGCGCATTCTTTTCAGAATGCGGGTTTTGATCTTGCGCATCCGCGCATCGCCAAATATCTCGACCTGTGCATGCGCATGCAGGATCTTCCGCGGCATCTGGGCCAGCACTCCGGCGGCATGGTAATTTGCCAGGGACAGTTGAACCACGTTGTTCCGCTTGAGCGGGCCTCCATGCCGGGACGCACGGTCGTGCAGTGGGACAAAGAAGATTGCGCCG
>Ga0209006_10004239_pt1 | contig 13026 bp, 11 predicted proteins | sample JacPin_JW_Ref_O2_FD_188567 | JGI IMG/M metagenome (GOLD analysis project Ga0209006, IMG submission 188567) | Forest soil microbial communities from Algoma, Ontario, Canada - Jack Pine, Ontario site 1_JW_Ref_O2 (SPAdes) (version 2) | ecosystem: Environmental > Terrestrial > Soil > Boreal...
TGGACCATGCTCCATCTTCCCAGCATCACGATACCGGCCGGACGAGGACGCCGAAATCTGCCCCTCGGCGTACAACTGGTAGCCCGTCCTTACGAGGATTCCTCCCTTTTGGCGCACGCCCTCTGGCTGTCGGCCGTCTTGGGCGGCAAGTAGGTCCGGGCCCGGCGGGTTGCGCGTCCCGCGAAATTGTCCATCCGCTGGGTTGATTGACGCCGTCAGTTCCATTATTGGAATTCGTACACATTATTGATACGGACGGAGTTGTCGGGAAGGACGGATGAGCATTAACGCGCAGGCGACGCAAAACCTTCTGACGCGGCTTACCCCTGCGATGGCCCAGGAGTTCCGAAGGACAGGTTTCTGGGCGGACACGACAATCTTCCAGGCGGCCCAGCGGAATGCCCAGCGTGACCCTGAACATCCCGCGGTCCGGGACCGCCACGGTGTTGTGAGCTACCGTACGCTCGTTAATTTAGCGGAGACTGTGGCAACTGAACTTGAATTGGCTGGACTCCAGCCAGGAAGCCGCGTCGCCGCATGGCTGTCCAGCCGAATAGAAACAGTGGTGTTTCTTTTGGCATGCTCACGCAACGGCTACGTGTTCTGTCCGTCGCTTCATCGCACCCACACGGTCAGTGAAGTCATTGAATTGCTGCGGCGCATGCGGGCAGGCGCCTTCATCGGTGAAGAAGGTTACGGCGCGAAGAATGAGGCCGACGACATCTTCACAAAGATCACCGCCGTAGAAAGCGTTCGGAAAGTCTATCAACTCCAATCGATTGAAGCTGCATCCACCTGGCAGCAATTGACGCCCGTCCCATCGAGGACCGGCGCGATCCCATGCGCCGACGCGGACGGAATCGTCTATTTGGCATTCACCTCCGGCACCACGGGGGATCCAAAGGGTGTCTTGCACAGCAATAACACCTTGCTGGCTAATGCGCGCGCGCTCGCCAAGGACTGGCACTTCGATCCGGATTCGGTGATCTACAGCATTAGTCCGCTGAGCCACAATCTTGGCTTCGGCGCAATGGTGCTGGCACTTTTTTCCGGGGCATTGCTGGTTCTGCACGACTTGCCGCGGGGGGCAAGTTTGCTGGCGCGCCTTCGGGAAACCCAGGCGACGTTTGTGTTTGGCGTTCCTACGCATGCGATCGATCTGGTCGAGGAAATTGAAAGCGCTGACGGCACGGCGCTGCCAAAGCTGAAGGGGTTTCGTATCTCAGGGGCGTCAGCACCGCCAAATCTTATTTCCAGGCTGTTCGCGTACGGTATCGTTCCGCAGAGTGGTTACGGGATGACCGAGGCGTGCTCCCATCACTATACGATGCCGAACGATGCGCCCGACGTTGTCGCCACGACCTCGGGACGCGCCTGTCCTGGCTATGACGTTGCGATTTTCGACATGGATAACCCGACGACGCCAGTAGAAAGCGGAATGGTGGGACAGATCGGAGGCCGCGGCGCAAGTCTTATGCTCGGTTATTTTGACGATCAGGCAGCGACCGAGACGGCATTCAATTCACAAGGCTGGTTCATGACCGGCGACCTGGGCCGGATTGACGAGCGCGGTTACTTACACGTCAACGGGCGCCTCAAGGACGTTATCATTCGCGGTGGCCACAATATCCATCCGGCTCGCATCGAGATGCTGGCGATGCGTCACCCACAGGTCGAACGCGCCGCCGCGGTTGGCGTCAAGGATGAGCGCCTTGGTGAAAAGGTTTGCATTGTCGTTTTAGGGAAGAACGGTGCCCGCATTGAACCCGATCGGCTGTTGTCGCACCTGCATGCGGAAGGCCTGTCGCCGTACGAAATGCCCGAATACTTTCTCCAGGTCGACGATCTTCCGCTAAGCGCGAGCGGAAAGATTCTGAAACGCGCGCTCTTGGATCCGGCAAGCCCCGCGCTTCAACCTCAGCCGGTTCGCTGGCGCGGATAATGCGATGTCGTCAGGCGACGGACAAGGCTCCTTGGACAGACTCATCGGCGAACTCGCGCGGCCACCCTTTCACGGATGGCTGAAACCGACCGCGGTGAGTGTGGATGTCGAGCGCCGGGAAATCGAGATCAGCGTCACCTATCGGCCCGAGCTCAGTCATGACTCCGATGCGGGTTTCTTCCACGGCGGGGTCATCGCGGCCGTCGTGGACATCACCGGCTACGCAGCGGTGGCAATCTGGCAGGATATCGCAACACCGACGATCGCCTTGCATGTCGAATATCTTCGGCCTGCGCGCGGCGACGAATTGCGAGCCCGCGGCATACTTCGCCGTATGGGCCGCGCAGTCGCGCGCGTTGATGTCGAGGTGAGCGCCGCTGGATCACTGGTCGCCCTGGGTCGCGCGTCATACAGTACTGCGAGGGTTTAGTGATGAAAGCGATCGTGTTGCGTGAATTCGGTCCGCTTGGAGGTGCAATGCTGGAAGACTTGCCACCACCGGAGTGTGGCACACGCGAGATCTGCATCCAAGTCGAGGCCGTGGCCGCCAACTTTGTTGATATCCTGGTGATGGAGGGGCGGTACCAGTTCCTGCCTGATCGTCCTTTTGTGCCGGGTAAGGGGCCCGCCGGCGTAATAACCGCCGTTGGGAGTGAGGTAGAGCGCTTCAAGCCCGGAGACCGGGTACTCGCGATGTGCGAACACGGGGGCTACGCCGAATTTGCCTGCGCCGCTGCGGAGCAATGCTACGCTCTTCCCGATACAATGACCTTCGCGCAGGCGGCTTCTTTGTCGTTAGCAGCGGACACCGCCTGGATGGCGCTGATGGAACGAGGCCGGCTGCACGCGAGAGACAGCGTGCTCATTACCGGCGCGACTGGAGCCGTCGGTCGCGCGGCGGTTCAGATCGCGAAAGCAAAAGGCGCGACCGTGTTCGCCGCCGTCTCCGGTCCTGCCAAATTCGCGGCGGCATTGGAAGCGGGCGCCGACAAGGCCATCGATTTGTCGCAAGCCAATCTGCACGATACGTTGCGCGAGCAAATTTACGCTGCTAACGGCGGTCAAGGGGTTGATATTATTGTCGACACATTGGGCGGTGACATATTCGACGCTGCGGTGCGGTCGCTCGCCTGGCGCGGTCGGATCGTCGTGATCGGGTTTGCTGCCGGCCGCATTGCTACATTAAAAACCAATTACCTGCTTCTAAAGAACATTGAAGCGAGTGGTTTGCAAATCAGCGATTATCGCAAACGCATGCCCGAGCTTGTTCGACAAGGATTCGACGACATCTTCGCTCTTTTTACGGCCGGCAAGCTACAGCCGCCGCCGACAGCTTTTTACCCGTTGCGCGATTACGCCCGTGCGCTCGGTGACCTCAGCCAACGGCGATTGAATGGTCGCGCCGTGCTCATTCCACAAATGCCGTGATTATTTATCAATTGCGATGAAGCCACGCTGTAGCGGCGGTGAAGCGACGCAGGAGATAGGGGGCATCGGCAATCGCAACGGCGAAAAGAATGAGCGCAGAAGCGACATCGTTTGCATAAGGCGGGGCGGCCAGGGCATTCAGTCCCGACCGCAACAAGGACAACGTCACCACCCCCGCGGCCAAGCCGAGCGGATTACCCATTCCGCCCGCGAGCGAAATACCGCCGAGGATCGATGCGATAATCGCAGGTACAAGAACATCTGCCAAGCCGGCGGGTGACGCCGAAGCCAGGCTAAAGCTCAATAGCGCGCCGCCAAGCGCCGACATCGTTGCCGAAAACGCAAATGAGCAAACGATGATACGGCCGACACCAACGCCGCTAACAAGCGCGGCGCGGCGATTGCTCCCCGTCGCAGTCAAGTCACGGCCAATACGGGTGCTAAAGAAGACGAAAATCGAAATCACGAAAAACGCGATCGCCACGAGACTTCGAATAGAAAAGAACGTCGCAATGCTTTCATTGAGCAAAAGCGCAAGATCGATATTATCGAACGACACCGTACGGTTCTGCGTCACCACATAAGCAAGGCCGTTGGCGGTGAGTAATCCGCCGAGCGTGACCGGCACCGATCCAATGCCGAACCGTGTAACGATGAATCCCTGCGCCATACCGAACGCGATGCCCACACCCAGAGCGCAGGCAATACCCAGCCAAATGCTTTCGTTGCCGTAAAGGACTGCGACGCATCCGCCGAGACCGAAGACGCCCGAGACTGAAAGATCGAACTCACCGATCACCATCGTCAAGCCAAGGCCGAGCGCGACCAACCCAAAAGTTGAAAAGTACTGCAAGGTACTGAAAGCGGTAACGCTGCTTAAGATCCGTCCTTCGCCGCCATCGACCAGCGTCAGTCCTCCAAGCGCGACAATAAATATTAAAAACGGCCGAAACTCGGGACTTAAAAGGCGGGCGAGCATCGGGACCGGAATCGCCCCTGCCCGCTCTCGCGCGGATGTATCCGAGGCGAGGGCCGTAGGACCGGGCTTTCCGCCGTGGCCGTGATTGGACATGGCCTATTGTCTTTGCCGTTTTGAATAGAGGACGACCACGGCGAGCACGATGAGGCCCGTTATGAACAGTCGCCATTCCTCGCGAAAGCCGTGCAGCAACAGCACGATCTGAATCGTGCTGACCGCGGCGACGCCCGCGAAGGTGCGCAGCATTGAGCCGCTACCCCCCTGAATGGCGATGCCACCCACGAGAACAGCGGCAATCGCGTCGTAGTCGTACCGAAGGGCAAACTCCATATTGGCCTGGTTGTATCGCGAAGCGAGCAGGACGCCGGTCACCCCTGCAAACAATCCAGCCCAAACGTAAGCGAGAATCGTAGTGCGAACGGTCGGAAGGCCGACGGCTTCGGCGGCACGAAAACCGCTGCCAATATAAAAGAGATTACGTCCGAATGTCGTAAAAGACAGAACCGCCTGTCCGAACGCGGTCAAGCCCAGAAACACGATAAACTCGATCGGAGCACCGAACAGTTTGCCTTTGAGGAGGGACTGGATAAGCGTCTCGCTGACGTGCACCGTCTCGTTGCTGGTCACGCGCTGCGCCACGCCATAGATGAGCACGCTCGCCGCGATGCTAACGATGATCGGATTGGCCCGCAAAAATCCGATTAGACAACCTTGCAATCCGGTGATTACCGCACCCGCGACGAGCGCTGCGGCCACACCGGAAGCGTAGCCGGCGGTGTTGAGCACGACCACGAAAACCATCGCCGAGACTGCGGCCGTCGCGCCCAGCGCAAACGACATGACGTTGCCCCCGATGGTTACAAACGTCATTGCGATCGCGAGGCAACCGACGAAGGAAATCGTGGTCAACAACGTTGTTAGGCTGGGAGCGGAAAGAAAGCTCGGTGTCGCCAGCGCGAGGGCAGCGAGCGCCAGCATGATGGCCACACGGACCACAAGGAGCCGCGACGGTGCCTTTAATCGAAGCCACAACGTCCGAGCCGCCGAAGACGATACCCCGACCATCACGCAGCTTTCGCGCCAATCGGATGGGTGATGTCCGCTAAAATATGGGCCATATCAATGCGTGAATGCTGGTATGTCGACACGATTTTTCCGCGATAGAGAGTCACCACGACATCGGAGATACCGACCACCTCCTCCAAATCCGAGGAGGTCATCAGCAAAACGTAGCCGCGCTCGCAGAATTCGCGCAAAAGCCGATAAATCTCTGCGCGGGCCCCGACATCGACGCCGCGGGTCGGCTCGTTGATGAGAATTACGCCGGGCGTCTGGCCACCCAAGGCGCGCGCAAAAAGCAATTTCTGCTGGTTGCCGCCGCTAAGGTCGAAAGCCTGCGCCCCGAGGCGCTGGGCATCGATGGCAACCTCACCGCAAAGCCTATTGGCAAAGCGGCGCAGGCTGAGCCACGAAATCAGCCCGCAACGGGCGTGGTCCTGAACGCGGGACGCCACGAGATTTTCCAGGACGTTGCGGTCGAAGATGCCTTCTGTCGCACGATCCTCAGAGATGAAGGTCACATTGCGACGTACCCGTTGACCGAGCGATCCAAGGGGCAGCGGACGACCGTCGAGCACGACAGTGCCAGTCGCACCCGGAACAAGTCCGGCAATGGCTCGAGTTACCGCGCTTGCTCCGGCGCCGACCTGGCCGGCAATACAGGTGATACGTCCACGGGGAGCAAACAGCGAGAACGCTTGCACATGGCCCGAGACCTCCAGGTCAGTGATTTCCAAGCCTTGGTCAGCCGTTCCAGTTGCGACCACGGCCGGATACATATCGCTGAACGAGCGGCCCAGCATGAGAGCAATCAATCGTTCCCGATCGATTTGGTCGATAGTTGCCGAGCCAACGTCTGCGCCATTACGCAAGACGGTGACCGAATCGCAGATCTTAAAAACCTCGCTGAGTCGGTGCGTTACGTAGAGGATTCCCTTGCCTTGTGCTCTCAGCGTCCGAAGCACCGCCATCATCCGTTCTATTTCAACGTCCGAGAGCGTAGCGGTTGGCTCGTCGAGGATGAGGACACGCGCCTCACGCACCAGCAAACGTGCTATTTCCACGATCTGCCGCTGGCCCATCGTCAATCGGGAGACGCGCGTGTCCAAACCGAAGTCGACGCCGAGGAGGGCAAGCGCCGCGGCAGCTCGGCGGCGAAACTCCTTCCGGCGGTGAAAGAGCGGCACCGTGCGATTGCCGAGCCAAATATTGTCGAGGATTGAGAGATCCGGCGCGAGGCTTAGCTCTTGGGCTACTAATGCGATTCCAAGTCTCTGCGCCTCCTGAGGATTGCCGATCGAAACAGATTTGCCGTCCAACTTGATCGATCCCGCATCGGGCCGAGAAACCCCCATAAGGAGCCTCATAAGAGTGCTCTTGCCGGCACCGTTTTCCCCGCAGACGGCGCGAACGTGACCGGCTGCGAGGGATAATGAGACGTCTCTAAGGGCCTTTATTGGACCGAAGCTCTTTGCGAGATGCTCGACTTCCAGCATGCAGCCGCGATCCGCCCGGTCAATAGGTACAGGCTTGCTGCCACTTGTCGACATTGTCCTTGGTAATCGGCTCCGCAACCAGATGATCGACAGGCGGCACTTTCTTGCCGGCGAGGTAGTCTGCGGCGATTTGTGCGCTATGGGATCCAGCGTCACCAGGTACTTGCGTGGCAGTGCTGTATTGCTTGCCCTCGCGGATGGCCTTCAATCCGTCCGTATCGCAATTGCTGCTGACGACAATCAGTTTTCCCTTCTCGAGCCCGAGCGGGATTCCGGCGGCTTCGGCAGCGCGCTCGATCGCGACCGCTTGGTTGTCCGCCATGCCATACATCACGTCGAGACCACCTTGCGGCGCAAAGCGCGCGAAGAGTTGGCCGGCGATTTGCTCACTTTTTGCCGTATCCCAAAAGGCGTCTTCTGTCGCAACCACGTGGATCTTTGGATTGGCCTTGAGTGCCTCATTGAAGCCCTTCACCCGAGCAAGGCCATTGCCTTCCGCTAAGGAGCCCGTAATAAGCGCTACTTTTGCTTCGTCGCGGCCGCTTTCTTTGACCGCGCGCACCACGGCTTCTCCGGCGATCTCGCCAAGTCTGTGATTGTCCTCGCCGACAAACGAGACATAGAAACCTTCCGCGCCCTTAGCCACGTCGTTGACAAGGGTGATAACCGGGATGCCGGCCTGCTTTGCCCGTGCCAATGCCGGGACGACCGCCTTTTCCGAAGCCGGCATGATGGCCAGCAGGTCAAACTTGCGCGCGATCGCATCGTCGATCTGCTGCACTTGCAGCGCGGGATCGTATGAATTGTCAAACTCGGTGACCTCAAGTCCAAGGGCTTTGGCGCGTTCGAGAAAGCCTTTGGAGACCGCAGCGACATAGCGGTTATTAGGACCCGTGACAAAATAGGCAACCTTCTTCCCGGCCGCCTCGGCCGAAACCGATGCACCTAACGTCGCCAGCGCGGCGGCGATGGATATCAACAAGATCCTCATCGAATTCCTCCCCCGTGGTTGGGCACGCGCAGGCGTGATGGCCGCCCGCGTCTCCTAATTTTTTAACGGGCGTTCCGCCCTCATCACCGACTGTCAGAAAAGCATGCTCGATATACACTGTCAATCATTCGTACCAAAAACGGTACGGACTCGCCCGTGGTGCAAATTATTGAACAGCCGATCTATGGCAAGGCGCGGCGTACAGGTCCGTCATTCCTCGCTCGGTATTGCGAACACAGCGACGAGCAGGCCCGGGCGTTTGTTGTCCTGTAATGCGAGTGCGACGGCTGATCGCACCGTTCGGCCAACCGCGAGCGGGACCTTTCGCCTTGACTGTCCGAAAAATCGGAATAGTGTCAAAAAATGTATGCCAATGCCTGAACGCGACCAAGTTGGCGAAACCCGGGCGGCCCCCTACGCAACGCAAGCCCGGGCTCTCGGGAGGAACGATGGAGCGCATCTGGGATCAATTTCTTACCGAACGTGACAAGGCCGTCGTCCAAGCGGCCGGCTACGGTAAGAGGGCAGGTTATGGAGCGCGCCCCGCTTTGATCATTGTTGATGTCACTTACGGCTTTACCGGAGACCGTCCCGAACCCATCCTCGAGTCAATCAAGCGGTGGAGCAGTTCGTCTGGTGCTGAGAGTTGGAATGCTATCGCCGTAATCAAAGGTGTCGCCGAGGCCTTCCGCGCGAAGCGCCTCCCCGTGGTCTATTCACACGGCCAACTCCGCTCCGATAATTGGGATAACGGAAGCTGGTCATGGAAGAATAAGCGGGCAGTTGAGGCCGTCACACGAACGGAATCGTCGTTCGGATTTAACGACATCGTTGCCGAGATCGCGCCTCAGGCGCGCGATCTTGTCGTTCCCAAGCAGAAGCCGAGCGTGTTCTTCGGCACCAATCTGGCTAGCTACCTTGTTCTTCTTGGCTGCGACAGCATCGTCGTCGCCGGCACGACCACAAGCGGGTGCGTGCGCGCCACGGTCATCGATGCATTCAGCAATAATTTCCGCTCGATTGTGATCGAAGACGCTTGTTTTGACCGCGCACAGGTGAGCCACGCGGTCAGTCTGTTCGATATGAATGCCAAATATGCAGACGTAGTGCCTTCGTGGGACGTATTGAAGTATGTGGATAGTCTGCCGGATAACCTGTTTCCCAATCTGCCATCGGGATCGGCTTAGTGTGCACGACGGCCCCCGTTTTGACGCTCCTGCGTACGCTAGAAAAGTGAACACGACAGAACACCGACCCGTGCTTCCGGTCACGATTGAAAGGTTCGCTAGAACCAAGCCACATGCGGCTTCGACAACATGCTTGAGGATTTTGCTATGCCTGAATTCGATGTCGCAGTCGTAGGCGCAGGTAACGCAGCTCATTGTGCCGCTCTCGCCGCGCAAGAAGCAGGAGCGCGCGTCATCATTCTTGAACGAGCGCCCGAACCTGAAAGCGGGGGGAACAGCCGCTTTACGGCGGGCGCCATCCGCTTTCCTTACCGTGGCGTGGAGGATCTGCGAGAGATCATGCCTGACCTTTCGCAAGAGGAGATCGACCGCACGGATTTTGGTACCTACACCGAAGAACAATTCTTCGACGATATGTTCCGCGTGACGCGGTTTCGGACGGACCCAACATTATGTGAACTGTTAGTCCGAAAAAGCTTCGACGCCATGAAGTGGCTGCGCGCCAAGGGCGTACGTTTTCAACCGATCTATGGAAGGCAAGCATTCAAGGTCGACGGGCGGTTTAAATTTTGGGGGGGACTTACCGTAGAGGCGTGGGGCGGCGGCCCCGGCCTCATCGACAGCGAACGATCGATCGCGCGGTCAAAAGGGATCGTTACCCGGTACGGCGTCAGGGTAACGAGCCTGATCACTTTAGAGGGCAAAGTGGTCGGACTAAAGCTGCAGGAAGGTGGTCGCGAGCATTCCATTTCAGCCTCTGCCGTCGTCCTGGCGTGCGGCGGCTTTGAATCCGACCCGGAAATGCGTGCCGCCTATCTTGGCCCAAACTGGGAATTGGCAAAGGTCCGGGGCACCCGCTTCAACACCGGAGACGGGATCAAGATGGCAAGGGCGATTGGCGCTGCAGCCTACGGCAACTGGTCCGGATGCCACGCCGTCGGTTGGGACTTCAACGCTCCTGAATTCGGCGACCTCGCCGTAGGCGACGGCTTTCAGAAACATTCCTACCCCTTCGGCATCATGGTCAACGCCAATGGACAGCGCTTCGTCGATGAGGGGGCCGATTTTCGCAATTACACCTACGCCAAATACGGCCGCGTAATCCTTGAGCAACCCGGCAACTTCGCGTGGCAGATCTTCGACCGCAAGGTGCTGCACCTCTTGCGCGATGAATATCGGATCAAGCAAGTGACGAAGGTCGCCGCCGATAGTGTGGAGAAGCTGGCTGAGAAGCTTGAAGGTGTCGACGGGTCGGCGGTCCTAAGCGAAATTATCCGTTACAATGCCGCGGTACGCACCGACATACCATTTAATCCCAACGTGAAGGATGGGCGGCGCACGGAAGCGCTTTCCGTTAACAAGACCAATTGGGCGAACACAATCGATCAACCACCCTTCCATGCGTATCAGGTTGGTTGCGGGATCACTTTTACTTTCGGCGGTTTGCGCATCAATGAGCAAGGCCAGGTACTGAACGGTGACTTAGAGCCAATACCGGGCCTCTATGCCGCTGGTGAACTCGTCGGTGGCTTGTTCTATTTCAACTATCCGGGTGGCACCGGATTGATGTCGGGAACGGTTTTCGGACGCATCGCTGGCGCCTCCGCTGGTAAAATCGCATTGGCGTAACCAAACCAATCGAACTCATGGCCGTGCCACTCGCCAATGGCATTTGCCTGTGACGCATTCCACAATGTCTCATTAGGCGAAGCGGCGTCCGTTCGCTGCCGAGTGCATCTTTTTGCGCGCTACCGCGTTTAACTGCCGCCATGCGCAATTATGAAATTCTCGCCGCGGCCGGCACGGCCTGCCGACGTACCGTCGCCGACGCCCTGTCCGTTTTGGAGTCCCAAGCGGCCTTCGGAGACGACGACACCGCCCAAATCCGCTACTGCCGACGACGCCGCCCGGACCATGGCCTGCACGCTGCCCGCGCTGCGTTACACCGAAGTCTCGCAGCGATCGGTCACTCAGGGGCATTCGGCGAAATCGGAAGATGTGAAGCCAACTCCGCTCAATTGCCGACAGCGGACACCACCATGCATCTATTCATCACGTCCGCTGGGTGCAATAAGGCGATATTGCGCTACACACCTACCGCCAGCCGCACCTGCTTCACGCTTTCGCGTGGATGGATAATGTCGAAGTGGAGGCTATGAATGCCAACGGCGGACGCGCCCGCAACGTTCCGCGGCTGATCGTCGACAAACACAATCTCATTCGCCGGAAGACCGAAAGCATCGACGGCGAGGCGGTACGCACGTGGATCAGGCTTGAGAATTCGAGTATGGGTAGCATCGATGAGAACGTCGATCTTATCTGCGAAAGGGACGGCCAGCGCCCAGTCCTTTCCGTGGAAAAGTTCAAGCTCGTTCGTCAGGATACCGAATTTGAGACCGGCCTGCTTCACATCCGATATCAGTGCAAGGATTTCAGGCCGCAGGACGACGTTGGCTGGCAGTTCGTTATGTTTCCTGCAAAAATCCCGTATGCGCCAATCTTCACCGATCAAACTGCCGACTTCGCGGGCCCGTTGGTTCCAATAATCACGTTCGGATAACTCTCCGGTCACGACTTGCCGCCAGAGTGGATCGGACTCTGGATCGAATGGTCCCGCCCAGCCTAGAGTGCCTGGCGGAATGCGCAGTATCCTTTCGATGTCCGCGCGTGTTTCGAAAAAGCTTTTTTGAATGACACTGCCGAAATCCAGCAGCAAGGCTCGGCACGGCGAATTGCCATCTCTCGCTAAGCCTATATTCATATTTTACCTCTGCCTACCCAGCATTCTGCTTGAGAGCGCATGTCGCACTAAACTCGGTGTGGATCGCCGTTCGCACGCCCAGACCAACGCGTTGTTTGCTTTGACGACTTGCCACCGGTCGAGGCAAACCGTAGCCGATAGCCAACCGGCATGATCTGAATGCCGTAGCGATCTTCGATCGTCCCCCAGATGCCGCGCGGTAGCAGCAACGCGAACAGCGTTGCGGCGAGACCGAGACCGACAAGATACCAAACCCCGGTCGCGCCGAAGCGATCTTCGAGAACGAAGAAGATTGCGGCACCGATGATCGGACCTTCGAATGTGCCAAGTCCGCCGACCTGCGCCATGAACAGCATGTACGCAGTCCATTGGATTCCGAAATAAGTGCGCGGCTGAAAGGTAAGTGCGGTTGCCAGCCAAAGCGCTCCGGCAGCAGCGCAGCCAAAAGCCGCGACAATGAAAATCAGGCGCTTCGCCGCCATCACCCGGACACCGACGGACGCGGCTGCATGCTCATCGTCGCGGATAGCCTGAACCGCGGCGCCGACGCGGCTGCGCAAGAGCGCGAACACCAATATGAGGAACAGCACCATTGCCGCCAGGGTAATCCAATAGTTGATCGCCTGCCGCGCCGTGGCATCGTAGGCGTTCAACGCGATCATCGATTTGCCCGTCTCACCTTCGATCAGCGGATCAAAATTTACGAGCAAGTGGGCGATGGTAGCGATCACCCAGGTCGCGATGGCGAATTCGCCTCCACGCAGCCGCAATATGAAAGACGACAGCGGCAGCGCCGTACAGCCAGCCAAGAGCGCGCCGGCTACTGTCGCCGCATAGGCATTCATGCCGCTATATGACAAACGAATTGCAGCGTAGGCGCCAAGGCCGAAGAACATCTGCTGACCAACCGAGACAAGCCCGGCATAACCGGCGAGAGCGTTCCACATGACGGCCAGAATGATATAGACGAACAGCGTGGTCAGTCGCTCGGTGACGTTCGCGCCGAAGAAAAGAGGCAACAACGAAAGCGCTGCGATCGTCGCAACGGCGATGGCTGCCGACAGTTTCGACGCCGGGGTCCAGCGTGTGACAAAGAGCGGCTTTTCGCTCACGGCGACCGACTCCGGTTCAATCCCGGCAGTCCGCGGCGCAGCACGGCGCGCGAATCCACTCCCGACAGGAA
>Ga0209006_10004240_pt1 | contig 13022 bp, 17 predicted proteins | sample JacPin_JW_Ref_O2_FD_188567 | JGI IMG/M metagenome (GOLD analysis project Ga0209006, IMG submission 188567) | Forest soil microbial communities from Algoma, Ontario, Canada - Jack Pine, Ontario site 1_JW_Ref_O2 (SPAdes) (version 2) | ecosystem: Environmental > Terrestrial > Soil > Boreal...
CCTGTTGGATCTCTCGAAGGTGGAGTACATGAATTCGAGTGGGATCGCGCTGATCATTCAGGTGCTGATGCAGGCACGCAACACCGGGCAGTCGGTCCACACTTTCGGCCTATCCGATCATTTCAGGAAGGTTTTTACCATGGTCGGCATGACGAAATATACAGATCTTCACGCTGACGAGTTATCGGCCTGCGCGGCATTCACGGAATAGTTTGTGAGGCAAATGGCAACCCCGCAGCTGATCGTTTCTTCATAACGCAAGACCCAATGAGCGTTTGATCCGGTTGAAGGAGTGGCCATACTCTTGATCTCTGGGTCTCGGCGAAGTAACGTCTATTTCTCTGACAGCCCGGCTTGACCAGATGCCCTGGAGAGATCGAAGTGCTGCTCAAAAATGGCTGCGATCCCGCGAGCAGGAGCTATCGCGATTTCCAAATGCCTGCGTGCTCGCCATCTATGTAAAGCCTTAAGAGCGGGGCTCGCTGTAGTTCAACATCCCCATCCTCCGCGCAGCTGTCATAACTTACTCGACCAACCATCATCGCTGCTCCTTTGCTTTCCTGCAAAGCGAAAGTCGGTTAGCGCTTGGGAGTGTCCTCACCCCGTAACTTCCATCGCAGCGGAAGCATCTCACTGGCACGAGTCATGGAGACTCTAACTAAGGAGAAATCATGAAGAAACAGTATTTGACCGTTCTATTCACATTCATTAGCGTTCTTGGGTTGGGGTTGGGTGCTCGGGCTCAGGAACAAGACACTGCCCTTGGAAAAGTGCCGTACGACTTTGTGGTCAGAGGCCAGGTACTTCCTGCGGGAACGTATCGGATTAGCCGTATACGCACAGCTGGAGCGTCGCGAACGCTGGAGATCACCAGCTACGAAACAGGCGCAACCGTGCTCTTTGTCCCGACGTTTTTCGATGGCACTCAAACCGGGCATGCGCAATTTAGCTTCGAACATGCCGGGGATAAGTATTTTCTCAGCGCAATCGAGACACCGATCGGGACATATTCCATAACCGTCCCGCAGTCGGCTATCGAAGTTGCGCGGATGGAACAGCGGGGCGGGTCTTCCACTGGAAGCAACTAAACCAGCCAAATCACCACTGAATTTCTGGCCAGGAGTTCACGCGAATGGAATTGCATGACAAGGCGTGAACTCCGACCGGAACCGGTCAAACGCTGATTAGCAATTCGGTAGAAAAACCGTCTGGCAACGTGGCTTCAGCAACAGTGAGCCATGCGGAAGCAGAAAATGGAGTTCATCATAAGGTATCGCTCTTGTCATCGTCCGCTGCGCTGCTCGTCTGTGCCACGTCAGCGTACTGACAACTTCCACCCCGGCCCTGACTCCAAACGACGAACAGCGGACCTTAGGCGGCCTACAACTTTACTAGGCTGTTCAGATTTGTCCCAGCCCCCGTCTACGTTGATTTCAAGGCACGTAATGTACGACGCATATTGGGAGGCTAGAAACGTTACGGTGCTTGCCACTCGGCTAGGGGCGCAAACTTCGCGACTCCTGCGTTCACAAATAACACATCAATTTTGCCTCGCTTCGGCACAGATCTTGTCTATGTTTGCGAGGTTCGCCACTTCTGCCTGTACCGCCAGCACGCAGTTGCCGATCGCTTTCACCGCTTCATCCAGGGTTTTCTGGCTTCGACCCGCAATTGCGACTCGCGCCCTCTTCCTGCAGGCGCTTCGCCGTGGCTAGACCGATGCCCCAGTTTCCCCCAGTCACTGCCGCAGCTTTTCCTTCGAGTTTTGCCATGTCAATCTCCCAGTCTTTAGCAAAAGTTTCTCGCCCAGACGTCCCCGGAGTATCAATGGGGTGTAAATGGGGGCGTGCCGCCTCGACGAGACTTAGACATTTAGATGAACGAACGCTCGGAGCGATGCGTGAACTACTTTTTGCATTTCCTATCTCCACGTTTCATGAGTCGTGCTGAGTTACGGTCAGCACGCTGTCCATAGGATTCGAAGGAAACAAGAAAGCTACAGGATAAGGTGGCGGAATCTGCTATTTGGATGCGTACGTGTCGGATCCTGTGGTTGTGACGGATTTGAACGCCTTCTGAATTCGATGGGCGGCAGGCCGAAAAACACTTTAAATTCAAGACTGAAGTGGCTGCGGTCGATATTGCCCAGCATCGTGCTGATCTCCTTCGCGCTCAAGAATGTTTCCGACAATATCCTCCGTGCCTCTTGCATTCTTAGTGTCTTCATATACTGGGACGGTGATTGGGACATCTGAGCCCTGAAGAGATGACTGAAGCGCCAACGAGACATATTCACAGAGCGCGCCAAATCGGAAACCGATGTATATGTCCGAAGATTAGAGTGGGCATTGTTGACCGCTGCTCGTATCCGGCGGTCTGTTGGCGCAAGACGGCGCTTCCACACCGTCAACCGGCGATCGCACGGAGACAAATCGCCATCAACCTCGGGAAAGTGTGGCACGGAAATCCTCGTTCTTGGCCGGCGGACGGGAGGGCCGACAGGCGCTTGCATTCCTCCAATTCGTCCCGCTTCGCTCTTGATCAACAATTGTCCTCAGCGCCACCGGATCCTCCATCCCTTACTGATCTTTCTTCAACCATCGCCACTGTGACATGGAAAGAGTCTGCTTTCGAGCTGGAACCACGGACGGCCTGCAGATTCTCAACTCTGAAATCTGCAGGCGCCGTGCTGAGTTGCGACCTATCGCGCATTGAGCTGGAACTGCTTACTCAAGACGTTGAACGATCGGGCAATTGATGGAGAATCCGGAACTTCCGAACGCAGCCCCCGCTGGAAAGCCAGTGAGCAAGTCGTCGAGGACGAACGTGAGTACTGTAAATTCTCCTTCAAGCTGCCCACGAAAGTCCTGGCTGATGGCATCATCCGTCCAAGTGTACAACTGAGCGTCCCAGGCTGGGCTGTAATCGAGCGCGAGTGTCGGGATTCCGCCGAGAATGTTGTTTGGCCGGTGTCCATCGGCCAGATCCGCCGATAGTCCCTGTCTTAAAGGGTTGCTGCATCCGCCGGATTCGGGTCCATTGGTAGCAATAAAGATCCGCTCGATGGGACTTCCGAAGCTGTCGTCGCTACCCAATTTGAGCTTGTCCATTAGTGGAGCGTAGGTATTGTGTTCGATGGATGCCGCCAGAGGGATGCTCGCGTCCATGGACATATACCAAACTTGGCGGCCAAAACTAAAGCCATTGATCAGGTTGATGGTAACCGTCATCGCATACGGATCGATGGCGACGACTTCGTCGTGAACTTTGGAATAATCAACGTGGCCATTGGGAAAGTTGATTTGTTTGGCGTCGACGTTGAACGCAATCATGGGTGCGTTGTAGATCACATTGCCGGCGTTGAGCAGTTGAACATACGGGCTATAGTTGGCATCCCCAATCGCCCCCGGCGTAAAGGATGTAGGAGGAAATTCAGCGCCCGCCGGCCCCGGGACAACATTCCGTTTAGGTAAAAAGTCAACCGTACCCGCGTTGAAAACGATGTTGCCGTTCTCATCAAGGTTTCCCGTCCGGGCGGCATTCGCGGCAAATTGAAGCTTGGTGGAGAAGTTCAGACCTAACTCATTACCCACCGAGGGATCCGAAACGTCTGTCAGGATATACCACACCGTCTGGTTGGAGCCAGCCAAAGTTCCCTGGTACAAGGGTATTGTGATGGTTCCTTTTTTGGAGTCAACCACACCGGAGTTCAGCAACTGCACTGGCCCGACAAGACTGTTATTCACCGACGAAGGTGGCGGCCCAAAATAAGTGATCGGGACGTTTGCACCTACGCTCGCGATTGCAGGGAACAAGTTACACCCCGGTCCCGGCCCAAGCGGTCCAGGGCCAGGGCCCTGAGCCGAATTGAAATTGATGGATTCTGCCGTTGCATCAGCAGTGTCGATCGCTGTTGGTAGCGCTGGAACCGCGCGCTTGGCTCGAAGGTGCAGAGCCAGTACTTCTGGCGAGAGTGGTTGTCTGACGAGAGTTGCCGTTGTTGGGGATTGAGCCGATTCTTGTGCGGCGGCAGAGTGAGAGAGCAAACCGCCGACAGAAAGAGTTGCGAGAAGGGCGACGAATAGCCTGCTTGAGGGGAGGGACGGCAAAACAGGTTGGCGGCCTTTACTTCCAAGCGTTCGAAACAGCGTGTGAACTACTCTTTGCATTTCCTATCTCCATGTGTCATGAGTCGTGCTGAGTTACGGCCAGCACGCTGTACATGCGATTCGAAGGAAGTAAGAAAGCTACAGGATAAGGGGTGGCGGAATTTGCTATTTGGATGCGTAGTGTGTCGGGTGTTGTGCCTGTTTTCTGAATTCAGACGGCGTGAGACCGCAGAAGTCTTTGAATTCGCGACTGAAGTGACTGCGGTCGATGTCGCCTAGCGTCGCTCTAATCTCTTTAACGGTTAAGAAGGTTTCCGAGAGCATCCTCTGTGCCTCGCGCATTCTCAATGTACTGATATAGTGCGATGGCGACTGGGACACTTCAGTCTTGAAAACGCGGCAGAACTGCCAACGAGACATATTCACGGAGCGCGCTAATTCGGCAATCGATGTACGAGCGCACAAGTTAGCGTGCAAGCATTCGATCACCGTGCGTATTCGGCGGTCCATTGGCGCATGAGTTGGCCACACCTTTGGCTGGCGATTACCCGTAAACACTTCGCGCGCTACCGGCAATACACTTTGCATGGATTCTCCTGTTTGTGCTTTGGCTAGAGGCAGGACACCTGGCATAGGCCCATGCTCGCCTTCTTGGGGCACAAACGGTTTCTAACGCCCTGGATTTACTTGTGCTGAATTGCTTCCGGCGCTCTCTCCCTATCTAGCGGTATGACTCGCACGTCCCAGGAAACATCGGATTTCTGAGGTAAATAACATTTTACCCTGTCGCAGGCCTAGGCCTCCAAAACTGTTTCAATTCAGCGATGGTTGCGAGAGAACATCTGTAATTCGTAGTCAGCGGTCTCGGGTCATACTTTACTGAATTTCACAGCGATTCTCCTCGTTGAGATGTTTTCTTTGAAGAAGCCTGTCTCTTTACGGTCGGAAGCTGGTATTCGTACGTACGATGCGTCCCACGACGCAAAGTTACAGTTCAAGAACACAAAGAAGCATTCCCACGCTCGCTCAGAGGGCGATCCTGCACGAATGCTGGAGAGAGATTGAGTCGGGCCTAAGCTGCAGAGCGGACAAAGGTGAGGGGCACAGAAAGAGCCTCATACTTCTCTCGGTTGTGATCGGTCGGGCTGAGGCTGGAGCTGACATTGTGGCAGAGATAATCGAGTTCTACATAGCGAACGGCTTCCGGAGGAACGTGGAGCAGCTATCTCCTGCGCGACGCAGTGAGGTGATTGAGTTTAGCTCGCGAATACGAACAAAGGCGATGCGCAAGCATAATGGAAACCCCCATACTTCGTTCGGTTTGGGTCTGTGGCCTGGGGCTGGAGCTGACATATCAGGATCCGTTCGCCCAGCAGAGGGCGGGCGAATTGCAGTGGGACTGAGTTGTCGCCTGCGGTTGACTATGACTCATCGCCGGAGGATGCCGTTGCGAAGGTCAACAACGAGTTGGAAGTCCGGTCCGTCGTTGTGCCAACGCAGCACGGCTCAAGCTGACAAAGTCCCCATCTGGCCTTCATGTAACTTCGTGTCGAGACCGCGCATCTGACGGACGACGTTTTTCTTTTTCTTCCTGGAGGGCCAAACTGTGGAAGGGACCGAGACTCAAGGGCTTGAACAGCGTCCTATCAGCAACAAACCATCTTTTCGCTTCTGGAAGACGCAGCGATTTATTACGGTGGGGTCGCTGGGTCTGGCGATAATCCAAGGCGTCTGTGCCACGGCAGTATTCGTCAGCGGGGTAAGCACTGTTCTCGGGCTCTCCACCCTCGTTGCCGCCACCGCTGCAGGACCAGCGACCGGCCTCCACGCCAACAGGTTCCGAATTCCGATGCTGGCTCTTGCCGGGCTCGGGGCGGTAGTCAATCTTGTGCTTTTATGGAATACGGAACGCATGCGCAGGAACCCGGCTGCCCGTTGGCGAATGCGTCCCCTTACTCGAAAAGAACGCTGGGAGAAACGGATTCAGTTCGCCGCATCCATCCTTACCCTCCTCCTGATCGCCGGCGAACTTCTCGCGCATCCAATGTTTCACCACGAGCTGTAGACGCCGTTATCTGCCAGCCGGCTCCGACTTCTCAAGTTCGCTTTCAAGCCTGGCATGCAACCGCTCGCTGAAACCGCTCGGCAGCGCAAAGGTGCGCTCATCTGCGATCAGGTAGACGATATTGCGAGTGGAATCGAGAATAGCCGCGCAATGACGACAGTGGGCCAAATGCTTTTCCATGCTGGCACGCACGGAGGGATCGAGATCTCCGTCGATGTAATTGGAGATTTCGCGCCACACATGTTTGCAATTTAGAATCATAATCAGCCTTTCGTGCCCTTCCAGCCTCGCGTTAGAAAATCAGGCGCCAGCATTTTCTGCACCAACAGTCGCGCCCGGAATAGCCTGGTCTTCACCATCCCCTCGCTGATGCCAAGCAAGTGGGCGGTCTCCTGAATATTCATCCCACGGACGTCACGGGAAATCAATACCTCCCGATACTTTTCCGGCAGCTCGTCCAGCGCTTGTTGCAGAATTTCTCGCAGTTCCTTCCGGTCAAGAGCTTCTGAAGGAATCTCACGCCAGTCAGTCAGCACCGCCGGCGTGTAGTCACCGTCACCATCATCCATCAACTCTTGAAGCGAAACCTCGGACTCCGAACGTGAGCGGCGGAGTCTCATTCGCGCTTCGTTCAACGTGATTTTAACCAGCCAAGTACTGAACTTCGATTCTCCACGGAAGCTGCCCAGAGCCTTGTACGCCTTAAGGACCGCTTCTTGCACAACCTCTTCAGCATCCGCCTCGCTCTTCAGAACCGAGTACGCGGTCAAGAAGACTGCCCGCTCGCAAGGTTTTATCAATGCATGGAACAGTTCCCGTTCACCTGCGACAATGCGAGAGATCATCTCCGCTTCTGTGAGCGGCTGCCCGTCCATCGTAGTCGACGACGACAGTGTCTGGTGGCTATTCAAGCGGCAACCTGCAAATTACGAGCCAAAGACCCGATACCACTTGGGACCGGGACAGCTTCTGAAGCAGCCGCGTGTTCCACTGTGTCTCTGAAACGCTCCATCTCCGCCCTTCGTGATCCGCTTAGCTGGTATTTCTGTCCCACGGCCTCTTGATGACGTCTTCAGAAGGAAAGTTACAGGCACGCGGCGTGATGTGATCTCTTCTCAAGTTCTTCAGGTGTGCTTCAAGGTTGCGTTTGAGCACAGCGTTGGGGAGTTGTTAATCGCTTGAGCGAAACCATTACGTAACTTTTCTCGCCGCACCTCATCTGAATGGCAGACGCAGACCTTAGGTATTTGCCTTTTCAGCACGGTGTATTGACGATTCCCGACGTTTTTTGAAAGAAAAGGCAATTAAAGATATGAAGCTATCAACCATGTGCAAGAATCTGCTGCCTGGGCTGGCTCTGCTTCTGGCTACCAGCGCATTCGCAGCAAGCAATGTCAACAAGGGTTCCATCGAAGTGTTGGAACCCCTGACCGTCAGTGGACATCAGCTGCCGCCGGGGCAGTACAAGCTTCACTGGGACGGAACGGGTTCTAACGTTGAGCTAATGATCCTGTCGAACGGGAAGCTGATGGCGACCGCGCCGGCTCAGTTGCTCGACCTGAGTCAAGCCGAACGTGACAACGCAACCGTGACGCGCACCAACGATGATGGCAGCCAGTCTCTGACCCAGATCGACTTTGCCGGCAAGAAGTATGCGCTGGCATTTGGCGGTGAGTCGGCGACGACTACCTCAGCATCGCCGGATGGCAGCCAGTAGGTACCTCGGTACGCAACCAGGTCGCTCCAGCTACACCAAGCGCAACAGCGGCTTTGGCGGTGGTTGCGCCTGGTGTTGGGAAGGCCATAGAGTCACTGTCGCAGGAGCTTGGCAACATGTCTTCAAGTCGTAAAGCAACGGTGATGTACCCGAGGGTCGAAACCGAGTCCTCACCAACCGAGTCCTAACCATTCGAGCATCCCACAAACGAAGTACTTACTCAGGCTGTGGAGTCCGCGGACTTTGCCGAGATCGTCAGGAAGCTCAAAATCGAGTTGGTTGTGCGAGGTCGGGGAAGCTTAGCTCAGTTCTCGGTCTTAGGATCACGTTGCACCGGAGCGTGGAGTGAAGGCGCTAGCTGTTCTTAGCGACGTTGTGTCATTTTGGAAATATATGCACTATGAACCGGAAGCCGCAATCTTAGAAATCCATCGCCACAGGACCAGGGAAGAGATCCGTAAAATCTATCAGCAGCCTTTCCTTGAACTGATCCTTGAAGCGCAGCAGGTCCATCGCGAGCACCACCGGCCCGGTGAGGTACAGCTCTGCAAACTCCTCTCCATTAAGACCGGCGGATGTCCGGAAGACTGTGCCTACTGTCCCCAGAGCGCACACTATCAGGCCGGAGTTAGCCGCCAGGAGTTAATGCGGAGTGAGGATGTCCTTCGGGCGGCGCAGCAAGCGAAACGGGAAGGCGCCACACGCTTCTGCATGGGAGCAGCTTGGCGGCAAGTTCCGGAAGGAGAAGAGTTCGAGACGGTGCTCGACATGGTTCGTATGGTCGATGGTCTAGGGTTGGAAGTCTGCTGTATGCTCGGCATGCTGACCAGCAAGCAGGCCCTCCAGCTCAAGCAAGCGGGGCTCACCGCCTATAACCACAACCTGGATACCTCGCCGGAGCTGTACGGAAGCATTATTACGACCCGTGTTTACGAGGATCGTTTACGGACCATCGCTAACGTGCGCCACGCAGGCATCACGGTCTGCTGCGGCGGTATCTTGGGCATGGGCGAGTCTGAAGAGGATCGCATCGGACTGCTCGAACAGCTCTCGAGTCTCGATCCCCACCCCGAAAGTGTTCCCATCAACATGTTGATGCGCGCCGAAGGCACGCCCCTCGCAAACGCGGCGGATCTCGATCCTCTTATCATGGTGCGGACTATCGCTACCGCGCGCATCCTGATGCCCGTTTCCATGGTCCGGATCGCTGCCGGACGTAAGCACATGTCCCGCGAGGCGGTAACACTGTGTTTCCTCGCGGGCGCCAACTCAATTTTCACCGGCGACCGACTGCTCACGACTCCCAATCCTGGAGCAGATGAGGATGCGGACCTGTTACGGGATCTGGGATTGAAGGCAATGAGCCCTGGCTGAAAATGTACGGCAGCGCCTTCACCATGAGTGGAACGAACTAGAGAAGCGGGCTCAGTTGCACGCGCTCGATACGCTCTCTGGACCGAGGTCTCCGAATTCTGAAGAGCAACGCAACGAAAAAACCCCACTCCTCGCTAAGGAAGCGAGAAATGGGGCTCAGATCAAGTGGACCGAAAACCGACGCAGCCGGAGTGTCACCCTGCACTGTTAGAAGGCTGCCATTCCTTCCAGGCCAGCATCTTCGGAGAGCCCGCCTGCATCGCCCAGGCTGGTAAGGGTTCCGTCCTGATTGATAGCAAAAATGCTGACGGTGCCGGTACCTGAATCGAGCGTGTAAAGATATTTGCCGTCTGAACTAATGACGATCTCCAGGTTGATGCTTCCGCTCGGATTCGTTCCCACCACGGTTCCGGAGACAGGTGTCAACGAACCGGCTGCGCTGAGAACGAAACCAGAGATGGTGGAAGACGCGGAATTCGAGGTATACACGAACTGACCGTTGGGGTTAACCGCCAGCCAGCAGGTCGCCGCGCCCTGAGTTGGAACGCTGGTGATGACGGGAGTGATTGTTCCGTTGGTGACAACCGCGTAGGAGGAGATCGCGGATGCATTCGTTCCGCCGGTTGGTCCGGTCTCGACCACCAGAGCAGTTCCGTTGGGTGCGAACGAAACCGCGAACGCGCCTGGACCGGCACTCGGATTTACCACGATTGGGCCCAGCTTGCCATCACTCTGAATGTGGAAGACGTCGACGTTGTTGGTTAGCTTTTCAGTGACCAATAAGAACTGGCCGTCGGGACTAAAGGATAACGACCCGGGTTCGGAAGTCCCTGTGCTCAGATAAGTGGTTGATCCCGCGATTTGCTTCAGGTGCCCATCCGGGGTGAGACGGAAGCCCACCAGGTCGCTCGCGCCACCGGCATTTACCACGTAGACCAAACCTCCGTGCTCGGCAACCGCCACTGGTTCGCTGCCGCCGCAGGGAACAGTCTCCCGCAGACTCAGGCTCGCACCCCTGATATGAAATACGGAAATATTCCCGCTACCCGCATTTACTGCGAATAGTAGTGTGTGCTTTTCGTTCAGCGTTAAAGCACCTTGCGATCCCAACGGGTCGGTAACGCCACCGCTGCCCCGGCCTCCGGTTGGAAATGTTTGTCCTTCCTCTAGCGAACCATCCGAATTGCGCTTGTAGGCGACGATCTGATTGTTGTTGGCTGCATTGGTCATGACGAATACTGCTCCGCCGGCGGCGCTGCTTGTTTGAGCTTTACTGCGGGCTGGCAACACTGCGCTCATTGCCAAAACTGTGGTCAACAGGACATTAGACATCTTCAACATGGAATACTCCTTGGAGTTTGACAGATTATGCGGGCCTGGGATCTTGGAACCACACTTCGGGTATAGCAGTCCCTGGATAACGGGCCGCGCCTTTCCTGAGAGTATTGAGAATGACGGAAGTTACAACTTCTCGAGAGATCGTTAATGATGGTTGTGGATTCTTGGAACTGAAATGAAACAAAGACAGTGCGAATTTGTTGTCGTCCGATCTCTATGGTTCCTGCCTTCTCACTAGGAAATTATTGGACGAAGACTCCCAGCCTGTAACTTTTCCTCAGAGGCGGCATCAAGGAAGAGAACGAAGGACCATGGTCCAAGGGGAGGAGTCTGTGAATTTCGAGCGCCGTCGGCAGCGAGGCCCTGGCAGCAGTTCTTGAGGGAACGCTCCAACTCCCTTCCAGTACCTACGGGCGCTCCGAAATCTCGAAATGATACCAGTCTTCGATCAGGAGACTATCTTGCGTGCATGTCTTGATCTCACCGAGACAGAGCGTGAGTCTATGACGCTCGACGTCTTTGGACACTACTCGCGACCCGACCTTTTTCGCTTCAGCGTTGCCGAGGAAAGAAGGGAATAGAAGATGTCAGTGCCTTATTTGCGCGGAGCTGTAAAGGACGGCGATTCAGAGAAGCTCATTCGCTTCGTACGCCTGCACCTTGGCGATGGCAACGAAAATGTTGGCCGGAAAGAGATCGACAAGTCCTGGACCGAAGCCCTGAAGATTCTTCTGCATGATCAGGAGCCAGATTGCGACTTCATTGAGCAAACCATGCAGAAGGATTCATCCACACTGGCGTTGCTTTACTTTCGTCTGCACTTTTATTTCATTCGCAATTCAGGGGAATGGATTCACGATGGCAGCCGCTAATTTGCACTCCTCGAAGACAACGGAGTCGCTGGTCGACCCCCGGGAGAGCGGAACTCAACTCCGCCCCGGCCTGTGGCAGACCATCAACGAGCGTTACCCCGGCTCGATGATCACCAAGAGCGAGTTTATACCTCTGGCGCGACTCGCAAAGGCGCTGAAGGACAGCACAGTCTGCCTCATCAGTTCTTGCGGTGTGCACCTCAAGCGGGACCGTCCGATGGAGGTCGCGCATCCTTTGGGCGACTTCAGCTTCCGTCGCGTGCCCTCCGACGCCTGGCAACCTGATCTAATCATTCATCAACTCAAATATCCGCATGACGATGCTGACCTGGACATTAATGTCATCTTCCCTATCGAACGATTACAGGATTTAGCGGCTGAAGGAGTCATTGGCGGGCTCACAAGAAATTTCTTCAGCTTTATCGGCTACAACATGGATCCGGAGCGGTTCGAGGCTACGGTAGCCGAGGACATTGCCTGCGCAGTCGATGAAGAAGAGCGGGCGGACGTTGCCCTGCTCGCTCCGGCCTGACCAATTTGTCATCAGTCGGTCGGACTGATTCAGAGAAAGATCGAAGAACGCGGAATTCCGACTGTCTCGATCACGGTGGCCAAAGACGTGACCCGCGCCATCAAAGCTCCGCGGGCGGTTTTCGTTCCCTGGCCAATGGGCCATCACTTTGGTGCGCCTTTCTGTACCCGTGTCCAGCGACAGGTGATTCTCGCCGCCTTCGAAGCTGTTCAGACGATTAAGCAAAGCGGGACGGTCGTCGATCTCCCCATCCCTTGGGCACAAGTGCGGCTGGAATCAAGATCTCTCACCGAGCAAGGGAGAAAATTATAGGCTTTTCATTTCTTCGCGAGTCGAAGGTTTTTGTGGCACTCACGTAGATGTGCTGCCCAAGTCCGCGTCTGCTGCCTCGACTGTACCTTTCGGAACGATCCGAATCTCCAAGAGAAAGAGGTTTTCGTGACCGTCGCACTGTACTTCACCCGCAAGCTGTAAGGCTCCAAGAAACCGCTACGCTCTCTTACCCGCAGCAGCTTTAGCATTGGGGTAATCATCGGCGCGATTGGTATCACCTCCAGTCCGCTGAGCACTCAGGACGGCGGCACGTCGGACCGATCCCTCAAGGCCGCAACCCCCCAGCCGTTTACCGCGGAGATTAAGACTGATGAAGCCGTATGCTTCAAGCCCTGCTTGCTTTGCCTTACAAATACTTGCTCAAGCATCTCGTGCAGGGACCAAGGCCCTGCGCGAGGGAGAGATGCGTTTTCAGCAATTAGAAACTCACTTGCAACTCATTGGCCGATTACGCACTGGATGCAGTAATATACGAGAATGCCCTCGCCTTCCTTGCCTATCGAACGCCCGGTCCCACAACAGGAGCGGTCTTCGCGTCGAGTCGCGGAGTATCTGGATACCGCCGCTGGCCTGTTTGCTGAGATAGGATACGAGGCGACAACGATGACAGCTATTGCAGAGCGGGCTGGCTCCTCGATCGGCGGACTGTATCGTTATTTCCCCGACAAGCCAACTCTAGCGT
>Ga0209006_10004242_pt1 | contig 13019 bp, 8 predicted proteins | sample JacPin_JW_Ref_O2_FD_188567 | JGI IMG/M metagenome (GOLD analysis project Ga0209006, IMG submission 188567) | Forest soil microbial communities from Algoma, Ontario, Canada - Jack Pine, Ontario site 1_JW_Ref_O2 (SPAdes) (version 2) | ecosystem: Environmental > Terrestrial > Soil > Boreal...
ACCGAACGCGTCGCCATCGAAGCCGGCGACGTGTGGTGGGATGCGGCCCTGTTCTCGGGAAATCCGGACTGGCGGCAACTTCTGGCTACGCCGAAGGCCCAACTGTCCGCCGAAGAACAGGCGTTTTTCGACGGGCCGGTCGAGCAGCTGTGCGGGATGATCGACGATTGGCGGGTGCGCTTCGAACTGTTCGACCTGCCGCCCGAGGCCTGGTCCTTCATCAAGCAGAACCGCTTCTTCGGCATGATCATTCCCAAGGAATATGGCGGCCTGGGTTTTTCCGCTTACGCCCATGCCCAGGTGGTGCGCAAGCTGTCCTCGCACAGCATCACCGCCGCGGTCACCGTGATGGTGCCGAATTCGCTCGGTCCGGGCGAACTGATCCGGCATTTCGGCACGCCGGAACAGCAGCAATACTACCTGCCGCGCCTGGTGGACGGGCGCGAGATACCCTGCTTCGGCCTCACCAGCCCCGAGGCGGGCTCCGACGCCGCCGCCATGATCGACCGCGGCGTGGTGTGCCGCGGCGAATACCGGGGCAAAAGCGTGCTCGGGATCAGACTCAACTGGTCGAAACGCTACATCACGCTGTGTCCGGTGGCGACGCTGATCGGCCTGGCCTTCGAGCTTTACGATCCCGATCATCTGCTCGGATCGAAGGAGGATGTCGGCATCACCGTGGCGCTGGTGCCGGTCGACACGCCGGGCGTCACCACCGGCAGGCGGCATTACCCCGCGCATCAGGTGTTTCAGAACGGCCCGACCCAGGGCAAGGACGTGTTCGTGCCGCTCGACCAGGTGATCGGCGGCGGGGGCCAGGTCGGCCAGGGCTGGAAGATGCTGATGACGGCGCTGGCCGCCGGACGCGGCATTTCGCTGCCCGCGCTGTCCGGGGCGGGCGCGGCGCTGTGCGCGCGCACCACCGGCGCCTATGCGCGCATCCGCGAGCAATTCAACGTGCCGATCGCCAAATTCGAGGGCGTCGAGGAACCGCTCGCCCGCATAGCCGGCTCGGCCTATTTGATCGACGCGGCGCGGCGGCTCACCTGCGCCGCGCTCGATCAAGGGCACCGGCCCGCGGTCATCGCCGCCATCATGAAATCCCACGCGACCGAACGCATGCGCGCGGCGGTCGACGACGCCATGGACATTCACGGCGGCAAGGGCGTGATCGACGGGCCGCTCAATTATCTGGGCGATCTCTACCGCTCGGTGCCGGTCGCCATCACGGTCGAAGGCGCCAATATCTTGACGCGCAACCTGATGATCTTCGGTCAGGGCGCGATCCGCTGCCATCCCCATCTGCTCGCCGAAATGAAGGCGCTGGCCGATCCCGACCGGGAAAAGGGACTGGCGGATTTCGATCGCGCCTTCTGGGCGCATGTCGCGGACAGTCTTAAGAATATCGGCCGCGCCTTCGCGCGCAGCTGGACGCGCGGGCGTTTCGCGCCGGGGCCGGGCCGGCATTACCGCCAGCTTTCGCGTTACGCCGCGGTGCTGGCGTTCCTCGCCGATATGGCGTTGCTCACGCTCGGCGGCGCTCTGAAGCGCAAGGAAATGATCTCGGCTCGGCTCGGCGACATATTGAGCGAGCTTTACCTGCTGAGCGCGGTGTTGAAGCGCTTCGAGGATGAGGGCCGCGTCGCGGAAGACGGCGTCCTGGTCGATTACTGCATGGCGATGGGATTGAAGAACATCGAGGCCGCGATCGACGGCGTCATCGCCAATTTCCCCGCGCGGCCGGTGGCATGGCTGCTGCGTACGGTGGTGCCGGCCCACGCCCGGCATCGTATCGGCCCCGCCGACACGCTGACGCGGCGTTGCGCCGAGCTCGTCACCGAACCGTCGGAGACGCGCGAGCGCTTGACCGGCGGGCTTTATCTCGATGCCGAACGCGGCGGCGCCGTGCTGGTGGAGCGCGCCTTCCATCTGGTCCATGCGGTCGAGCCGGTCCGGCTGCGGCTGCGCCAGGCCAAGATCCGGGATTGGCACGCGGCGCGCGCCTCCGGCCTGTTGACCGCGGCGGAGATAGCGGCGTTGCAGGCGGCGGAAGACGCGGTGCATCAAGCCATCATGGTGGACGATTTTTCGCCGGAGGAACTCAAGCCCCGGCGCGGCGACAGGAAGGAAACCCAGCCATCACAACCGACACGCGACAATCTCCAGGCCGTCCGGTCTATATAGTCGACGGATCGCGCACGCCGTTCCTCAAGGCGCGCGGCCGGCCGGGGCCGTTCACCCCGGTCGATCTCGCCGTCGCCTGCGGCCGGCCGTTGCTGTTGCGCCAGCCCTTCGGCACGGAAGCCTTCGACGAGGTGATCATGGGTTGCGTCAACCCGATCGCCGACGAGATCAATCCCGGCCGCGTCGCGGCGCTGCGTCTCGGCATCGACGAATCCGTGCCCGGCTGGACGGTGCAGCGCAATTGCGGTTCGGGCATGCAGTCGATCGATGTCGGCTTCCGCTATATCGAGCAGGGCCAAGCCGATCTGATCCTGGCGGGCGGCACCGAGGCCTTGAGCTATACCCCGCTGCTGTTCAATCACAACGCGGTCGAGTGGTACAGCCGGCTGGTCATGGCGCGCGGTTTACTGCGCCGGCTGGAGGCGATGGCCGGATTCCGCCTGGGCTTTTTGAAGCCGGTCATCGGCTTGGAGCGCGGCCTCACCGATCCGGTGGTCGAGCTCAATATGGGGCAGACGGCGGAGGTGCTGGCCTTCCTGTTTTCGATTTCGCGCCAGGAGGCCGATCAATACGCGGTCGAAAGCCAGCTGCGCCTGGCGCGCGCGCAAGCCGAGGGTTCGCTGGGCGAGATCGAGCCGATGTTCGGCCACGACGGCACGCTCTACGACCACGACGACGGCGTGCGTCCCGAATCCTCGGTTGAAAGCCTGGCCAAGCTACATCCCGCTTTCGAGCGGCCCTTCGGCAAGGTCACGGCAGGCAATTCCTCGCAGATCACCGACGGCGCCTGCTGGGTGATCCTGGCTTCGGAAGCGGCGGTGGAACAGCACGGCCTGACGCCGCTGGCGCGCATCGTCGACAGCCGCTGGGCGGCGCTCGATCCACGCATCATGGGGTTGGGCCCGACCCTGGCCGCGACGCCGCTGCTGACCGATCACGGCCTGGCGCTCGACGATATCGGCGCGTGGGAGATCAACGAGGCCTTCGCCGCGCAACTGATCGCCTGTCTCAAGGCCTGGGCGGATGCGGATTACTGCCGCAAGGTGCTGCACCTCGACGGCGCGCTCGGGAATCTCGACCGCGCCCGGGTCAATGTCGATGGTGGCGCGATCGGCCTCGGCCATCCGGTCGGCACCACCGGCGCGCGCATCGTGCTGCACCTGGTCCATGCGCTGCGGCGGCTCAAGGCCAAGCGCGGCATCGCCAGCGAATGCATCGGCGGCGGCCAGGGCGGTGCCATGCTGATTGAGGCGATGTGATGAAAACCGGAACCGGCACCGGCGTGCTATCCGCCATCGATGGCAACCGTCTCGAACTGGGTCACGGCCAGCCCGTCACCGGCGGCGGCGTCTATCGCTGCTGGCGGCGGCTGCGCGAAGCCGACGGCATCGAATGGCTGATCCTCGACCAGACCGATGCCAGCACCAACCGCATCGAGCCGGCGATGCTCGAGGAGCTCGATGCCGTGCTGGCCGAGATCGAGCGCGACCGGCCCCCGGGCCTGGTCATCCGTTCCGCCAAGCGTAACGGCTTCGTCGCCGGCGCCGACATCGCGCAATTCCGCGGCGTCGGCGATGCCGGCGCCATGGCTTCCGTGCTCGGCCGCGGCCACGCGGTGTTCGATCGCCTGGCCGCGCTGCCGATTCCCGCCGTCGCGGTCGTCCACGGCTTCTGCCTCGGCGGCGGCCTGGAGCTGGCGCTCGCCTGCCGGCGCCGCATCGCGCTGCCCGATGCCAGCCTGGGCTTTCCCGAGGTGCAGCTCGGCCTTCATCCCGGCCTCGGCGGCACCGCGCGGCTGACCCGGCTGATCGACCCGCTCGACGCCATGAGCATGATGTTGACCGGACGGCCCAAAAACGCCCGTGCGGCTCTGCGCGCGGGTCTAGTCGATGCGGTGACGGAAGAGCGGCACGTGGCTGCCGCGGTGCGCGCGGCGATTTCCGGCGCGCTCAAACCTCGCCGGCCATGGTTCAAGACCGCGGCGTTCAACACACTGCCGGTGCGCCGCCTGGCGGGAAGCCGCATGCGCGCCGCGGCGCAAAAGCGGGCGCGACCGGAACATTACCCGGCGCCGGGCGCGCTGATCGATCTGTGGGAGAAGCACGGCGGCGGCGAGAGCGCGCTCAAGGCGGCGGAGATTCCCTCGTTCTCGAATCTCCTGGTGGGCGAGACCGCGCAAAACCTGATCCGGATATTTTTCCTGCGCCAGGCGATGGGCAACGCCGACAAGAGCGCGCATGCGGTCCGCCACGTGCATGTGATCGGCGCCGGCGCGATGGGCGGCGATATCGCCGCCTGGTGCGCCTACAAAGGACTGCGCGTTACGCTGGCGGATATGAGCCTGAAAGCGCTGGGCGGGGCGATGAAACGCGCCGGCGATTTGTTCGCCTATCACTATCGCGACCGGCACGACCGGGCGAAGCTGCGCGACGCCTTCGACCGCCTGATTCCCGATCCCAAGGGCGTCGGCGTCGGCGGCGCCGACCTCATCATCGAGGCGGTGCCGGAAAATCTCGACCTCAAGCGCAAGATCTTCGCCGGGCTCGAGCCCAAGATGAAGCCGGGCGCGATTCTCGCCACCAACACCTCGAGCATTCGCATCGAGGATCTGCGCCAGGGGCTGCAGCACCCTGAACGCCTGGTCGGGATCCATTTCTTCAATCCGGTGTCGCGCATGCCGTTGATCGAGGTGGTGAGCCACGACCAGGCGGCGCCCGAGGCGCTGGCTTCCGCCCGCGCCTTCGCCGCGCGCATCGACCGCGTCGCGGCGCCGGTCAAGAGCGCCCCGGGATTCCTCGTCAACCGCACGCTCATGCCCTACCTGCTCGAAGCGCTGCTGATGATTGACGAGAAGGTGGCGCCGGAAACCATCGATCAGGCGGCGGAACGCTTCGGCATGCCGATGGGCCCGATCGAGCTCGCCGACCATGTCGGGCTCGACATCTGCCTCGATGTCGCCCGGGTGCTGAGCCAGGGCTTGTCCGAACCGCTGCCCAAGCCGCCGGACTGGCTCGAAGCCAAGGTCAAGAACGGCGAGCTCGGCCGCAAGACCGGCAAGGGCATCTACGATTACAAGGGCGGCAAGCCGCAAAAGAAGCCCGGGCAGCCGGCGCCGGATGCGGAAATGACCGACCGGTTGATCCTGCCGCTGCTCAACGCCTGCGTCGCCTGCCTGCGCGAGGGGGTGGTGGCCGATGAAGACACGGTCGACGGCGCGCTGGTGTTCGGCGCCGGTTTCGCGCCCTTCCGCGGCGGCCCGTTGCGCTATGCACGCAAGCGCGGCATCGCCGAGGTGACGCAGGCGCTCGAAGGCCTGGCGGCAAAACACGGCGCGCGCTTCAAGCCCGATGCCTTCTGGCAGAAGCTCGGGGCCTAGCGCGCGTGCCGGCCGAAGCCCGCTATCACGCCAACGCCGAATCCTGCGTTGACGCCATTCTCGCCGCGGTCGGCAAGCGCATCGTGCTGGGATTGCCCCTGGGCCTCGGCAAGGCCAATCACATCGCCAACGCGCTCTATGCCCGGGCGGCGGCCGATCCTTCCATCCAGCTCCGGATCTTCACCGCGCTGACGCTCGAGAAACGCCAGGATGGGCCCAAAATCGCGCGGCGGCTGTCCCAGCCCATCGTCGACCGGCTGTTCGGGAATTATCCCGAACTCGCCTATGCCCAGGCCCTGCGCGCGAGGAGCCTGCCGGCCAATATCGAGGTCTCGGAATTCTTTCTGACGCCGGGGCGCTGGCTCGGCATCGGCGCGGCGCAACGCCATTACAACAGCGTCAATTACACCGAAGTGGCGCGGTTGCTGCTGCAACAGGGCGTAAACGTCATCGCCCAGCTGGTCGCCAAGCGCGGCCAAGGGCGGGATGCCCAGCTCAGCTTAAGTTGCAATTCCGACGTGACGCTCGATCTCCTGCCCGAGCTCGAGCGGCGCAAGGCGGCCGGAATCCCGGTCGTGCTCGCCGCCCAGGTGAACGCCGAGCTTCCCTTCATGGCGGGCGACGCCGCTCTGCCGGTCTCCGTCTTCGATCATGTGCTCGAATCGCCGGCTTGCGAGTTCCCTTTGTTCGCGCCGCCCAAGGAAGCGGTGAGCCTGGCGCATCATGCCTGCGCGCTGCGCATCGCCCGCCTGGTGAAGGACGGCGGCGCGTTGCAGATCGGCATCGGTTCGCTGGGGGACGCGGTCGCCTGGGCGCTGATCCTGCGCCACAAGAACAACGCCGCCTTCCGTGAACTGGCGGCCGGGCTCGGTCCCGCCGGCGAAAGCGGGCTCGCGCCCTTTGCCGAGGGGCTCTACGGCGTCACCGAGATGTTCGTCGACGCGTTTCTCGAACTCCATCGCGCCGGGGTGTTGAAACGTCCGGCCTCCGACGGCGCGCTGCTGCATGCCGGTTTCTTCGTCGGCCCCCGGAATTTCTACCAGGCGCTGCGCGACATGAGCGACGCCGAACGCGCCGTCTTCCACATGACGCGGATTTCCTTCACCAACCAGATCGGCGGCCCGGACGAGGCGCGCAAGCGTGCCGACCGCCGCGATGCGCGTTTCATCAACGGCGCCATGATCGCCACGCTGTTCGGCGAGGTGGTTTCGGACACGCTCGACGACGGCCGCGTGGTGAGCGGCGTCGGCGGCCAGTACAATTTCGTGTCTCAGGCTCATGCGCTCGAAGGCGGACGCGCGATCATTGCGATCAACGCGACCCGGAATTCGCGCGGTCGCGTCACCTCCAACATCCGCTTTTCCTACGCCGCTTCGACCATACCGCGGCATCTGCGCGACATCATCGTCAGCGAATACGGCGTCGCCGATCTGCGCGGCCTGACCGACCGGGATTGCGCCGCCGCCATGCTGGCGATCGCCGATTCGCGCTTTCAGGACGATCTTCTGCGCCAGGCCAAGGCGGCCGACAAGATCGAAGCCGGCTATGAAATACCGGCGGAATTCGGGGCCAACCGGCCGGAAACCCTGCGCGCGAAGCTGATGGCGGCGCGCCAGGCCGGGCTGTTGCCCGATTATCCCTTCGGCACCGATCTCGACCCGACCGAGCGCAATCTGGTCGCGGCGCTGGAGCAACTCCAGCGCATGACGGCGTCGCCCATGGGATTGGCGCTCAGCCTGCTGCGTTCGCTGGCGCCGGGGCCGTCATCACCCGAAACGCAGCGGGCGCTGGCGCGGCTCGCCCTCGACCGGCCTTCGAGCATCCAGGACAAGATTCTGCGGCGTTTGGTGACCCTGGCGCTGCAGCGGCCGGAAGCCTGGGGCTGACCGGTTTTTCGCGGCGGCGCGCCTAGCCCCATACTTCGCGCGCGGTCTCGACCACCAGCGCAAGCTTGCGTTTCTCGTCGTCGAGCGACAGCTTGTTGCCCTCGATGGTGCTGGCAAAGCCGCATTGCGGGGAAAGCGCCAGGCGCTCCAAGGGCACGATCTTGGCCGCCTCGCCGATGCGCCGCTTCAGTTCGTCCTTGGATTCAAGCTGCGGTTTCTTGGTGGTGACCAGGCCCAGCACCGCGACCTTGTGCGGGCTCAGGTGACGCAAGGGCGCGAAACTCCCGGCGCGCGGGCTGTCATATTCGAGGAAAAAGGCGTCGAAGTTGATTTCGCCGAAGGTCACCTCGGCCACCGGGTCGTAGCCGCCATCCGCCACCCAGGAGCTGGCGTGGTTGCCGCGGCACAGATGCATGCAGGCGACCATGTCCCCCGGTTTGTCCTTGAGCACGTCGTTGAGCAGACGGGCATAACGCCGCGGCAGCGTGGCCGGATCCTCGCCGATACTGCGCACGTGGTCGTGGATCTTGGGATCGCACAGGAAGGGCAGATTGGTCTCGTCGATCTGGAGATAGCGGCATCCCGCCGCATAAAGCGCGGCGATCTCCTCGCGGTATACGCGCGCCAAATCGGCGAAGAACGCGTCCATCTCGGGATAGGCTTTTTTGTCGATGGCGGCGCGGCCGCCGCGGAAATGCGCCAGGGTGGGCGAGGGGATGGATTGCTTGGGCGTGAGCCCGGCGCGCTCGGCCACCGGCTTCAAATCCTTGAAATCCTCGACCGCGAGTGGGCGGCTGCGCCCCAGCTTGCCGCGCACCTCGATGCGTGGCGGCGCGAATTCGACGTCGCCCTGCTCGTTGTGGAACTTGACCGGCAGGCCGCCACTGATCTTCACGCCGTCGATCTTCTCGATGAAATCGAGAAACCAGTGGCGGCGGTGGAACTCGCCGTCGGTGCAGACCTCGAGTCCGGCGCTTTTCTGCAAGGCAACCGCGTCCAACACCGCCCGGGATTCAATCGCGCGCAGGTCTTGGGGTGATATCTCGCCCTTTTCCCGCTTGGCACGGGCTTCGAAGATGTCGCGTGGGCGCAGCAGGCTTCCCACGACGTCGGCCTTGAACGGCGGTTTTGCGGCGGCCACGCTTTTCCTCCCGGTTTTCGTCGGGCCCTAACCTAATCGGTGTCATGCCGGTCTTTCAATCCCCCGCCGGGGCCGCTAGCTTGTGGCGGTTTTCGGCACATCCACGGGGCGGAGCATGGCACAAGCACGGGCAAAGCATCGGCCGCGCAAGGCGGCGAATTCGGTGGTCGCGCGCCTCGACCGGGCGGTCGACGATTTCGTGCGCCGTTGCCGGTTCTTCCATGAGCCGATGACACACGGCCGCGCGGCGATGTTCGTGCTGCAACACCGGCAGAACACGCGCTACCGCAATTCCGTGTTGAAGCTGCGCGTCGCCACCAATTGCCCGGACTGGGAGCTGCGCATGCGCATCATCGGCGCCTGTTCCGAAGAGGTGATCGCCGATCACGAACATGGCGGCGGCCGGCCGCATTGGGCGATCCTCGAGGAGCTGGGCCTCAAGATCGGTTTGAAGCGTACCGCCATCCGTTCCGCGAAATTGCTGGCTTCGACCCAGATGGCCTGGCTCGCCTGGGAATCGTTGATGTCCAACCGCCCTTGGCTCGAAGGCATGGTCGCCAATACCTGCGCAGAACGGACGAATATTCCCGGTTACGGCGAAGGCATCATGCGCCGGCACGGCTGGTTCGGGCTCGAACGCCAGCGCTGGGGCAAGTTGTTCAAGCTCAAGGCCGCCGATCTCGAATTCTTCGAGCTGCACGAAGCCGCCGACATCGTCCATTCCGATCTCGGCTGGAGCACTATCGCCGAGCACGCCGAAAAGCTCGGCATGGCCGACGCGGCGGTGCGCGCCTGCCGGGTCAATCTGCTGGTCTGGGAGAATTATCTCGACGGCATAGCATCCGGCGGCGACGCGCTCGATCGCGGCAAGCAGCCGGTCTACGCCTAAGCGTTGCCCGCCACAAGAAGCGGCCGTTAACCAAACTTCATTTCGGCCGCCAAATCGCCGCAGCAGCCCGGCGGCTGGCTCAATGCCGCCTGTTATGCGTGTGCGGAATATGAGTAATTATCCGCAATCGAAGCTTCCGGTAGCCATTTCTTAATCGCGAGTGAACACAGTATCTCTGCCGGGAGATCATACAAATCCATGCCCTATTTCGTTGAAGCCGATTTGCGCCGCCGCGCACGCAACCTCAAATTGAGCATTGGAGGCGCGGTCGGCATCGTCGTCCTCGCCATGTGGGGGCTGGTCGCCGTCTCGATCATTGCCAGCCGGGCTTCCGACATTCACGACGCCAAGGCCGACGCGATCAATTTTGCCGCCGCTTTCCAGGACGAGGTCGAGCACACGCTCGACGCCGCGGCGGGTACGATGGAAATCGTCGCTCGGCAGATCGAGGAAAACAACGGCCATTTCGATCTTTATCACGGGGCGCACGAGATACCCCTGCTCGCCGCCGGCACCATCCAGGCCGCCGTCATCGACGCCGACGGCAAGCTGGTCTCCACCACCTTCGAGCCGCACCCACAACCCATGGACCTCAGCGACCGCGATCATTTCCGCATCCATCTCGACGGCCATTTCAAGGGCCTGTACATCAGCAAGCCGGTGACGGGCCGCATCTCCAAGCAGGTCACCATCCAGATTTCCCGGCGCCTCGAGGACCAGCACGGAAAATTCTTGGGCGTGCTGGTGTTCTCGCTGCCGCCGGGCAGTCTCACCTCGCTGTACAAATCGGTCGATTTCGGTCCGAACGGCGTCATCACCTTGACCGGCCTCGACAATGTGATCCGCGCCCGCTTCACCCACGATCACCCGGATGGGCTGAGCGAAATCGGCGAATCCATCGCCGGCAATCCGCGTCCCTCGGACATACCCGAGGGCGGCATGGGCTCCTATGTCCGCACCGGCCCGATCGACCATATGACGCGGGTCTACAGCTACCGCCGTCTGGCGAAATACCCGTTGGTTGCGACCGTGGGATTGGATTACCAGGAAGAACTCGCTGCATCGCGCTCGCATGCGTGGACGATCGTGGGGCTCGCCGCCGTCGCGACTCTGCTGCTCGGCGGTCTCGCCGCCTATCTCATCCATGAAATCGGCAAACGCGTGGCGCATGAGATCCGGCTGGCGGACGAGCGCGCCAAGCTGCGCGACGCGAACAGCGAACTCAGGACGAGCATGGAGCGCGCCGAGGCGGCCAACCGGGCGAAATCGATGTTCCTCGCGAATATGAGCCACGAACTACGCACGCCCTTGAATGCGATCATCGGCTTTTCGCAGATCATCAAGGACCAGAGCCTGGGACCGGAAGGGGTCAAGCGCTATTCCGAATACGCGCAGGATATCTGGACTTCGGGCGAGCATCTGCTCGAGTTGATCAACAACGTGCTCGACATCTCCAAGATCGAGGCGGGTAAATTCGATCTCGACGAGGAGTCGATCAACCCGTCGGAGGTCGTTCGCGCGAGCGTCATGGCGGTGCAGAACCAGATCACGCGGAAGAAGATCGCGCTTGAAATGAATCTGCCCGAGAAGCCGGTCTATGTGCGCGCCGATGCGTTGCGGTTGCGCCAGATTCTGATCAACCTGCTGGCGAACGCGGCGAAGTTCACGCCCGAGGGCGGCCGGGTTTCGGTCTCGATCGAGACGGCGGATAGCGGACCGCTCGCCTTCGTCGTCGCCGATACCGGCATCGGCATGTCGCCGCACGAGATCACGCTGGCGCTCGAAACTTTCGGCCAGGTCGAGAACACGCTGGTGAAGAAATACGAGGGGCTCGGCCTGGGATTGCCGCTCGCCAAACGCTTCATCGAGATGCATGGCGGCAGGCTCGCGATCGAAAGCGTCAAGGGCACCGGTACGACCATCCGCGTCGAACTGCCGGCCGGGCGCGTGCTGCGCCTGGCGGCCGAAAACCGGGCGATCGCCGCGGCCTGAGGTCCTTAGGGCGCGATCATCCCGGACTCGATCAGCGACGGATCGAAATCGCGCACAACCTCGCGGTCCGGCTTTATCAGCCGCTTGTCACGGTGCTTGTAGTCGAGGCGGCTCAACAAATCGCGGATGACGTTGAGTCGCGCCGTTTCCTTGTCGTCGGCGCGCACGATGGTCCAGGGCGCAATCTCGGTGTGGGTGCGCGTCAGCATCTGGTTGCGCGCCTTGCTGTACTCTTCCCAGTACTTCATCGCCTTGGCGTCGACCGGGCTGAGTTTCCACTGCTTAAGCGGATCCTTGGCGCGTTCCGCGAGCCGCTGTTTCTGCTCGCGGCGTGAAATGTCGAGATAGTATTTGAAAAGCTTCATGCCCGAACGCGCCAGCATGGCCTCGAATCCAGGCGCCACGTCGAGGAATTCGCGCGTCTGGGCCTTGCTGCAAAAACCCATCACGCGCTCGACCCCGGCGCGGTTGTACCAGCTGCGGTTGAACAGAACCATTTCGCGCGCCGCAGGCAGATGCCGGACATAGCGTTCGAAATACCATTCGCTCTCGTCGCGGTCCGACGGCGGCCCCAGCGCCACCACGCGGGTTTCGCGCGGGCTCATGTACTCGGTGATGTGCTTGATGGTGCCGTCCTTGCCGGCGGCGTCGCGCCCCTCGAAGATCACCAGGATGCGGTCGTCATGCGCGATGATGTGGCGCTGCAGCTTGACCAGCTCGATTTGCAGCTTGAGTAGCTCTCGGCGATAGGTTTTTTTCTTCACGGCTGGGGATCTCCTCGACCGGAGAGGGCGAGCGTCAGGCGCAGCAGAATCGGGTCGTCGGGATGGTTCTTCGCGGTCAAGCCGATCTCGCGGCACAGTTCGATCATGGTCGCGTTTTCGCGCAGCACGTCGCCGTAGAGCGCGCCGATGCCGCGCGCCTTCGCCGCCTCGATCAGCCTCGTCATCAACAGATGGCCGAGGCCGCGATGGTGCCAATCGCTGCGCACGGCCAGCGCGAATTCGGCCTGCCGCAGAGCGGCATCGGCGGCGTACCGGGCGACGCCGAGCACGGTATTGTCGTCCATCGGGGTAGCGATAAGCGCCATTTCCCGATCATAATCGACCCGGGCGAAACGCGCGGCAAGCGCCTGCGGCAGCTCCTTGAACTGGGTGAAAAAGCGCAGCCGGCGGTCATCCGGCGTCATGCCCGCGACCAATTCGACCAGACCGGATTCGTCCTCGGGCCGGATCGGCCGGATGCGCAGGCTCGCCCCGGCGCCGATCATGGCCGGACGGTCGAATTCCTTGGGGTAGGGCCGGGTCATGGCCGCGCGCCTTCCGCCGGTTGCGGCTATCGGACAAAGTATCGCATGCCGCGCCCCGGCCTTGAATTAATTCGGGCAGGGCACGATGTGTTTTGGCACGAGCGGGGCGTTCAATGCCGGGCATGCTCGCGACTCCGTTGAACCATTCGCCCCGGACATGGAGGGAGGACAATGACTATTAGAACCATTCTCGCCGCCGCCAGCGGCAACAGCAGCCCCTCGGAGTAGACCATCGAGAAGAC
>Ga0209006_10004243_pt1 | contig 13019 bp, 19 predicted proteins | sample JacPin_JW_Ref_O2_FD_188567 | JGI IMG/M metagenome (GOLD analysis project Ga0209006, IMG submission 188567) | Forest soil microbial communities from Algoma, Ontario, Canada - Jack Pine, Ontario site 1_JW_Ref_O2 (SPAdes) (version 2) | ecosystem: Environmental > Terrestrial > Soil > Boreal...
TCGGTGACGGTCACTCCCTTGGCAAAGTGAATATTTGAAATTTCTACCAAGTTCACTTTGATGTCCCAGATCTCAGAATTCGACCACCACCGCTCATGGCTCGCCCCATTATGTTGAGTCACAAGGAGACCTGACTAACTGCCGGCGCCGGCCAACCAAGCGGCATATAAGCCATGCACCAAACATCGTTGAGTCACACCAATAAAGATGAGTGGTTCACAGTTCTGGATCGGCATACTAATCGTTATCCCGGTACTCCTCTACATTTATATCAAACACAATGATTCAGCGCTCACAAGGTTGCCACCCGAAGCTCTCGCACTTTCACCCCATCGTTGCACGGCTCAGGACGTTCACATTCGCGCCAGGAACCTTGCTGAAACACCGATCTCAACACTCGAATATCTGCCTCCAAAGACAGGTCGATATTACATCGTTGTCGGCGGGGTGATTATTTTTTTTTTCATTCGATCTTATTGCACTCATCTGCACATTGTAGTCTGGGTTCGTCGGCGGCTGGATAGTCGTCCATCTACTCCAACGTGGCGAAGACCCACGCAAGATTAGAATCTTAGACATGCGCGCGCCCACTCGGCCTGACCTGACAACAGGACTGGCCAGAGAGGTAGCATTCTTCAAAATAGATGTTAGCGACGCTAAGGTCGTTGAGGACGCGTTTCAAGCACCATGGCCGTCATCGAAGAACGCACAAGAAGGACAGCAAGTTACTGTTTTCCATACCGCGGCCAACATTCGTTTCTACGAGCGGCATCCCTCCCTTACGCACTATTCAGCTACAGTCAATGTCGATGGCACGAAGAACATTATCAACTCAGCACGATCTATCGGGGCCCCACTTCTATTGTACACATCCTCGGGCTCTGTAGCGATTCGGAACTCTCGGTTCTGGCTTTGGCCGTGGGAGAGGAAGCCGAAGTACTTCGTCCAGGTGATCAACGATGACGAAATCCTCACACGTAAGCCTCCCAGTGACTTCTTTTCCAATTACGCATCGACAAAGATGGCGGCCGAGCGATTGGTTCGCGCGGCTGATGGATCTCCTTCCGGGGATGGGGTGCTACGAACAGGTTGTATTCGTCCTGGGAATGGGGTGTTCGGCCCCGGAGGCGATATGATGTGTGGTGCTGCTCTCGTGCGCAAAACCAATCCATCATGGCTATCTACGATAATGCAATCCTTGCTGTATGTCGAGAATTGCTCAATAGCGCACTTGCTGTACGAACAGCGACTCCTCGAGTTCATGCAAGGGAAAAGTGATGTAGATATCGGTGGACAGGCTTTTTGTATCACGGACCCAGGGCCTCCACCCATAAATGGAGACGTCTACAACACCCTCGAAATCCTGACGAACGGCGAAACTCATTTTCCACCGCTATCGCCGACTCTCATGCTTCTAGTTTCCCACTTCATTGAAATCTACTACCTCACGCGCTACTTTCTACTCCTGCGTCTACCTCTAATTGGGTCTTGGATCCCACCCCTTAGCGGCGACCTCCTCAGCTTGCAACCATCCGTCTTCCGACTGACCACTGTTCACATTATGTTTGATGACTCGCGGGCGCGTCTACCTCCAGAGAAAGGTGGACTCGGGTACAAAGGAATCTGTACTACCCTGGAAGGGGTCCACTTAACAGTAGATGACTTTAAGAAGTCGGCTGGGAAGGCAGAAGAGAGATCTAAAAATGCTGGATTCAGCCTCATGTTTGCCGGACTGAAGAAGAGGAGGATGGGCGCCAAGGTACAGGGGGAAATTGATGGAACGCTCAATGTGGAGGTCATAACTACATGATTAGGCGACAAGGAGGAAGAGGCAACAGGCGATGAAGTAATGGCAGAAGACGGAGTGCTAGGAACCAAAGCATTGAATTTACGACACTTCGAAGGAGAACGATCTGCAGCAGTCGTAGTCACTAGTCAGGGGGACCAACATTTAATGCAATGTTCTCCAAGTCGCATACATATATATCATTTGAATAATGGGCACATGAACCGACGAAAAAAACCGCAGAGTTTGGATGATGCACGGAGTTGAAGAGGGGAGTGACGATCGCGCTAGGATCGAGCCCATCGTGACAAACAAGCACGTGTCACAGAGTAACGGAACGTGTGAGATCATCCGCAAGCCCTCTGACCAGCACAATGGGACTAAGGAAATACTTGAGCAGGATCTTTCGGCGAGATTGTCAAGTAAAAACTCGAATCTCCATATCACAAGCTATTTACCCTGACATCGTGGCGTCAGCGAAGGCAGCGTGTGGGTCGTTTATGTATTTGTTCAAAGGTCGTACTACATCCGCTTTCTAGCCGTGGTTACGAGTGCACAGACATCTCCAGTTGACAATGATGTTAGCCAGACATCTTCGGTTCATGGTGCCATCAGCCCGAGCTCTTCGATTCACGACAACATCGACAATGTTGCTGACCCAAGTCACAGTAGTTTCCCCCCAATTCCTGCCGAGATTATGATTGACATCCTATCACGCCTTTCGCCTCATGACTTGATATCTTGCCGACGCGTCAACCGCGCTCTAAACAGTATTATACACAACTCAGTACGCCTTCAGCACCAAATCGACCAGGCCATTGCCGGAGTCATGGATAATCCTTATTCAAGTTTGTCTCTCCCTGACCGCAGAGCTGCCCTTGCACGTCGACAGGAAGCTTGGGATACTTGTAGGCCACAGTATATGGTATCTACCAAAGCATCCCAGGCACGGTGGGGTATTCCGGACGTCATACAAAGTGGAATTTACTTCCGGATATGGGTCACTTCCCCGGAATCGGATTCCCGGGATTCTGTTCTCTATCGGCCGGCCCCCCAGCCAAACGAGACATTCAGTGGAACGTGGTCGTGTCTTAACCTCAAGGGAGAGAGGCACGCGAGGATTATGGGGCTTGCGGTGTGTCTCGAAGAGAATGACCTCGTTGCTGTGGGAATCCAGTAAGTTCAGGCTGTGTCGAATGAAACGGTCAGTTCACTTGTTTCCGACACAAAACAGACACGGAAGGCATCTTCCGTATTCGTTTGAGGTCGATCTCTTGTGCTTTTCCTCAGGCGGTGGCGAACATCCTTCGGCTGAAGCATCTACCCTTCTCGTTAAACATGTGAAAAATCCTGGAGGATGGGACATGAAAATGGAGATTCGCGAGAATTTATTGGTTATACTCCTCAGATCCTCCGACATATGGACGGCCAGCCAGGTTGACGGGGAGTTATGGGTATTCGATTGGAAGACTGGAGGGAAAGTAGCGGTGAGTATTGTTATTTTGGGCAGACGATTAATACCTTGACATGTCGTGGCATTGCACTGGCAGTCGCTAAAGGGCCAAGGAGTTGACGCCTGCCGATTCTTGTCAAATAAACTCATGGTAGTCGGGAACCGGACAACTCCCGCACTCGAGCTGTTCACCCTTCCCGTGTTGCCAAATGACGGCACATGCTCGACTCCAATGATAAAGCTTGCAGCATTGGGGTTTCCCACTCTGGCTAATGGCTGCAGGTTAGTACGGATGCAGTTCTGCAACCTTCCTGCGAAGAATGGAGTCGCTCGCAACAACAATCTCCACGATACGGACATTCACGTAAAACCGTTCATCGGTACCTCACCCGATGATATCATTTATGTTTCTCTCACTTTGACTAGTGGACCATACGAGGTGGCCGCCATCTCATTTTTCGTCCATTCGTCAGCACTCCGACGTTGTGCCCGCATTCATGCCGTGAGCCTGCAGGATACGATTCCATGGAACCAGTGGGGTCCGACTGTGACACGATGGCACCATGGTGGAATATTTCCATCGACCAGATTCTGTGGACAGCGTTGTCTCTCGCCATCTTCACACGCGATCTGGGATTTCAATCAACACCGTGTAAGACGCCTGGGAAAGGGCTTTGTGGCGGAGAGCGAAACGACACGCTTATCGGTCGAGACGGAGCCATCGTACTTGAATTCATGGGTACTCGAGAAACAGATCTTCTCTTCACTCCCTTATGTGAAGATCGTACCAAAAGGATGGTTTCTTCGCTCAGCTACGTGTCTGGATGATGACCGAGTATTTGGCTGCCGGGTCAGTGATGTTCATAACTTCTTCCGTTCGCCATTGAAGGACATTGGTTCAACAGGACTTGGGATATGGTAAATATGAAGCAAAGTATTTCTATTTCGGATAGGGCCCCTCGATCGCTGGGTCATTTTCAAGTTTTGAGAGCTTGACGGTGATTGTTGTATGCAAACCCTAATCTAAATTTCATACCAAACCAGTCTTGTATGTACACAGACATCGCGTGCAGCTACTGCAGTCAGATTTGTTTAGGTAAGCCTGACGCGTAAATGAGCAAACGCATGGTGACAACCTCGCATCACCGTTCGAAGAATAACCAAGATCGACTGTGCTCCACGTCAACCCTCGGCCATGGGGAAGCTTAACTTTTCCACAGATGAGGCTTCTCTTCTCAGAGCATATAGGATATCGTCCCTTTCTCCAAAGTAACAATACTCACACCTCCGATTGATCATTGAATGACTTTCGTACATATGTCTAGAAAATGGGAAGACGTGGATCACGATCTAGAGAATTCCGGTTTGGCAAGCCCAATAGGTGGAAGCGGAGATGGAGACCCATTAGGCCTTCCACCCACGAAACACACAGACCCTTCGGTCTTGATCACCTCGAAATCATTTGATCCAAAGGCTTTCCTTTCCGTTGTCCACCCAAACGCAACATACCAAGACCTGAATTCAGGTATCGCCCATTTGAAGGCCTCGATTGATTCGAGGTCGGAAGCAATTAGAATATTGGTGGAGGACAATTTTGATCGATTCGTTGCTGTAAAAGCTTCTACGGATGGTGCGTTGACCCATAATGCATTTCGGCTTCCCGTGTTAGATTTGTCTAACGTTGTCCGGGTAGCCTTATATGAGGAAATGAAAGAGGGTCTTCTTGCGTCTTCCAGCGACTATTCGACTAGGCCACTCCGGGATGAATTGAAGAGTAATGATGTCACACTTTTTATCCGTTTCCACTTGAGCTCAGATTTCATTGCAGTGGCAGCAGGAAAGGCAAATCAAGTCTTTCTCCCTGTGTTGGAGAACGCTTCCAAGGCTCGCAAGCTGCGTACTACATTGGGTGTATTCGAGCGATCAAAATTCTTCTTCAACCTTCCCAGCCTCATCCTCGAATCTATAGAGGCAGTACGTCTACGCCATTCGCGTTGCATGCTCGCTTAACCTTAACTTGTCTCGAATCAACACAGGGCCGTTTTGATGCCGCTATGCGAGACTATAAGAAGGGGAAATTCCTTCTTGAATCACGCTTGGGACAGTTACTCCCTATCGGGACCAAAGACGGACAGACATCTGCTGCCGAGGAACAGCAGCAGAAAAGGATACTAGACAGAGTTTGGGGCAATGTCGAAAAGGCCATGGGTGAGATGAGGAACACTATCCACTCTCAGCTCCAGGACCCTACTCGCAGTGTCGAAGAACATGAAAAGACGATCGAGTACGTATACACCTTTGTGTATCTGTTTTCCTGTTTTCAATTTGTTTCCACAGAATCTTGCTTGAGCTTAATAATTCTGACGATGCCGTTTGGACATACTTCGACAGTCAGCACAAGTCCATTATGAAGCAGATGAAGGAATCATATGGCTCTGCTGTTTTATCAATCGAAGGCATGTGGCTATTACCTTCACACACTCCCAGAATGGACCTGACCCAGATTCTTGACAGCTATTCTTGCTAAAGTCAATCCAGACGTTCCAGACTCTGATGCGCTCGACATGAGACTTGCAACTCAATTGCAGTCGTGCATTGCTGCGTTTGACACGAAACAAGCCGATTTTTTCACCAGTACGTTACTGCCATGCTATCTTGAAATACTCGTAATCCAACGAATTTAGGTTCGCAAAGCGTACACGAAGGATGGCAGGCAATTCTCGATATGGTCAAGAATCTTTCTGAAGTCGTATTATCGTCTCTCCCAAATTTCTGGAGAATCGCGAAGGGTTTCATGGACGGAAAATATAAGAAGGTCATCCTGCCACTCAAATGACCTCCACATCTTTAATTGATGGCTCTGGATAGTCTTCACAAGCTTCTGGGACTCGTCGTAGTCCGACGCAATGCAGAGGAATGGCGCTCGACATCGTGAAGCTATACATCTCTTTATTATCTGAATTCTTCGCGTTGTCAGATCTAGTGGTCATGTCCTCTCCAGGTGGCTCGAACAATAACCAACCGCCTTTACTACCAACCGATTCGAATTCACTTGCAACGGCTCAGTACTTGATAAGGATCTTGGGAGAGGTGCAAGATGGCGTGAATGAGTTAAATGGGATGGAGATTTCCAATGAAGCCGTATCAGGTCTAAAGAATCTTTTGGAGAGTATACGATGGAGGTTTGAGGATGTTCTCATACACGCTTGGCTTCGAGGTGAGCTGGCTCCTTTGCAAAGGAGCCCGTGCTGAGTCAAAGAAAATAGATGCCCACATCTTCTACTATCTTGAGGCTTGGGTCCGCAGCTCCACGGACTCTTCGTCGACAGTTTATCTTCTTCAAATACAGTCGTTCCAGAGAAGCCTCACTACAGCCGCTTTCAAAATCGCTGGCGGCGTAGATCTGTCCAATGCGATGTCTCCCAGCCCGAAAACCGTTAAGCAGAACCAAATCGCCACGACTTTTGTGACGAGAATTGTCAAGGCGTTCTTGGACGCTTTGTACGCGTTCCTGGATGGCCTTGTTCATCTGGCTTCAGACGAGTATCCAGTGGTCACTGGCAAGCAATCGGGTGCAGAACCGTCCAGTATGAGTGAAATAAACCCACCAAATCTACTTGACCTCCAAAACGGCGTACGTAACAATTTTGTCCAGTTGAGACTTCGCTGTAATACCTTTCTGTTGCAGGATAACCGGCTACTTCTAGTGATCTCCAATTTTACCCACCTAACGAACACTCTTATTCCGAGCATGATCGGTCAGCTGGAGAGTGCGTTCAGCATCTCCGTAAGTGAGGATAAGCAAGTGAGTCTTGGAATGTAGGAACGCAACTTCTCGGGGAGGCGGTTGACCATCTTTTTGTCAGACCTTGATGTCAGTTGTTCAGGAACTTGACAAAACCCTATTCGAAGGCTATGTGAAACCCAAAGCTTCCGTTGTCATGGGCCTTATTCGAGAAGGGATTCTAGATCCTGATATGGATTGGTACGAGACACCACAGCCAACAGGTATGTCTTCAATCCAAGTACCGATCGCATCAAACATTCAGGTTAACGCTTACTTAGAAATACGACCATACATGTACGAAGCCCTCATGTATCTGGTCGGCGTCCACGCTCAAATCAGCAGTGCGGCTGAGCCCCTTTTGGAACGAATCATGAACGCTCTGGTTGAGGACCTCGCGGAAGAGGCCCTACGTTGTTTCCGACAGGTCAAACGATTCGGAATGGGTGGTATGCTTCGTGTCAGTTACTCCTGCCTGTCTACATTAGATAAATTTAACGATTGTCAACACTATTTTAGGCTACACTCGAAATCGAGTTCATGCACCAGACATTGTCGCGCTATGTCACGCCTCCTGCGCAAAAGACGCTATCAGATTTATACAATAAGATCTCACAAGCATACGCTCGTCGGCAAGGAGATGAGAACCTCCAGAGTAATCTGGATGGCGTCAAGAAGACTCTGGCTGACACCCGCCGTGCGACTGGGATAGAGTTTCTTTGCTTCAGGGCGAACAAGGAGAAAACTGGGGCTGGTCGTTCTGGAGGACAAAGCGCACGTCTGAATCCAGTTTCGAGATCATAGTGCATCTTTCGGGGGATATAGTTTTTGGATAGACAACACCTGTATTATAATGCATATAATGCAATATTATTTATGTTATGTCCTACAAAAGACACATCGTCAAGCCATCATATCAACAAGAATAATAACAATGCCAAGCACTGAGGTCCAATGGTTCGTTCATTCGATTGCAACAAGGAAGGAACCAGCTGGACACACATACCTATCTCGATAGCAATCAGAGCAATAACAATCTGTTCAAGACGTTCGGCGTGTCGGCTTGATACGGATTCTTTTAACAGCTGGAGCATGTCTTGGAGAACCTAATACTCCAGTTACTTGGACAGCCTTGTAACTTGATAATCATTTCTCACCTCAACACGGGTATTTAGCAGATTGATTCTCTGGGGAATCTCCAAATAACTCCGAGCCGCATCATACAGGGGCTGCAGGTCAGGGTAACTCTAAAATGGCTTGTTAGTGATTATCTAAAACTAGCGACATGCACAACGAACCCAAAATACCTCCTGATATGCTCAAACGATTCGGTAAACAGCCATTGGGGTATAAGTAATGACATACCGGGGAGTCCAAGACAGAACCGACGGCATTTATATTGGTACGTAGAAGAAACAGATGTCCAATCTTCTGCATGATTTCTTCAAAATACCATGACAATGGACATTCGGAATAGTAAGGCCGGATTCCTTACCTTTGTGAGGCATGCCAATTTTCCCAGTTTCGCTGATGATCTCCGGGATGTCCTTCGTTTCTTCGATCGTTGAAGAGATAAGCTCTTCAAACTAGATAGTTCAGTTTCCCTGCGTACATGATGGGGAAACCGCGAACCAGAGATATTTTCACTGACTGCGATAGCGCGTGGGATAAAGAGAGTTTTGTCCTGTCGTGTCGATGAGATAAGAATCATCGCAAAGAAGAAATACATACATATAACTAGACCCCTTCCGGAGAGTTATTACGTCATTATAAATGCTATCATGCCAGCGTGACGTGAATGGTCGGTTGTGAAGCGACTTGACTATCATACCGGCTGTAATTTGCATAGTAATAGTTGAGGTCCTCCATTTCCACATCTTTTGATGCTGGAGGGGGAGTGCGGTAAACACAAAGCGACAACAGCTACATGTACATACCAAGCTTGTCGACCTCGAATCGTCGTCTATGCCACAGTCAGCTCATGGATGACATCTACAGGTGACATAGACAAACATTGAGGTTAAAAAACGTTTCTCTTGAGCTTCTGTCATTCCCCATATGACAACCGTACCGTAACTGAATAGGAATATTTCGGCTCCCGCAGAAACGTCATCGAATTTGCTTTTCTTCTTGTTTCGCCCAGTGTTGTCTTCACCAACTCCCGAATGCAATTCCGGTATTCCGAGAAGATCCTCAGTCTGATGCTGAGGCCCTGGCTTGAATTTCATCTTGGTTTGACGGCCATTATTAGGATTCGCGGGAGGTGGGTCGTACATGTAAGGCGTATATATCACGTCGTCGATCAGTTTTGGACTCGTGTGATATGCTGTTTGTCGGGCATGGAAGAATTTCATAAGCTCCGGAAGACGGTAAGAACTGCCATTTCGCTTTCAGCATAACGTCAAAAGAAGGCCTGAAAACTGTCACTTTGCAGTGGTATACGCCGTTACCCTGGGCAAGGACTTCGCCTTCCGTCTGGTTAACTTTAAAGCATCTCTCTTGGCCGTCCCTTCGGGTAATGAAGCAATCTGGCTGTATACCTTTGAATAAAACACAAAGTTACCTCGGGATTTACCTATACTTAGTATTAGGGCTACACTCACGTCAACCTCCGCATCGTCCTTGTCCTCATCTTCGTCCTCGTCCTCGTCTATATCTCCATCGTCACTATCTCCAGTCGTCCGGAGACTCCTCTGGTGGGATGGCCCCAATTGCAATACATCACCATCAGCCGGAACGGTAGTAGCTATTAATTGAGGTTCTTCCGGTAGAACTTTAAGCTTTCCAGCTACTTTTGATGATCGATTTGCACTGCGGTATGGAATTACGCCAGTATCTGAAGTCATGTCCCGATTTGCGAAGTTGACCTGAGCGCATTGTACTGTCACGTGGTTCGTTACGGGCACAATCATTTTTCAACCGGTACGAGTAGGTGCAGCACGATGAGCTCTCAATTGGCGCACCTCGAAGCAGACCGTTTGGCAAGGGTCCTGGCGCGTCTTCGGAATTTGCCATCAATATCTCTGCCCACGGACTATCCGCGACCTTCTGGAGTAAATAAAGTCATTGAGGCAGCTCATTTGGCCGATCTTTCCGACCAGACTTCCTTGAGTTTACTAAAGCTTGCACTTTACACAGAAAACGAGGACAGTGATGAGGATGAAGGGGATGCTCTGGAGAAGCGGCCGTCTGCGTTCCATCTTCTCCTAGCTGCATTTGCTGCACTTCTTCACCGCTACACTGGTGACAATGACCTTGTAATTGGCTCTTCCTCTGCTTCATCTCGTCATCCCCTGGTTCTTCGGTTGTCTGTGGATCCAACAGATCCCTATTGGGCTGTGGTTCGAAGGGTGCAACAGGTCGAAAAGGAGGCGGAGTCCGATGTACTGCCATTCGAAATCATCGTACACGCATTGAACAAGAACAAAGACGACACGGAAGGTTCTAATCCTCTCTTTCGTGTGCGCTTTTTCGATGAGACAGATGAGCCAAGGGATGATTTCGTCCGGAAAACTAACTTGACATCCGATCTCACCGTCTTTGTTACCCGGCCACCAGCTTCGACGCGCGCATCTCTGGCTCCACGAATCTCGCTCCGCATTCTATATAATTCCCTTCTCTTCACATCCGCGCGGATAACGTATATAGTGGACCAACTCTCTGTTCTCCTTCGCAAGGTTTCATCGAACCCTCTTGCTCCAGTAGGATCCATACCTTTGCTGACGCCTGCGCAATCCGCCAAACTCCCTGACCCAACTGGAGATTTGAACTGGTGTGACTGGAAAGGTGCCATAACCGATGTGTTCTCACGAAACGCACGGCATTGGCCCAACCGACCGTGTGTCATCCAAAGCTATCCTGCTGCAACTCTTGATGAGTCCCAGGAAAAGCGAACATACTCCTACAATACTATTAGACGTGCCTCGAACATTCTCGCACACCATCTTCTGCAAGGTGGAATTCAGCGGGAGGAAGTCGTAATGGTATATGCTCACAGGAGCGTCGAACTTGTGATTGCCGTGATGGCAATCCTCAAAGCTGGGGCCATTTTTTCTGTAATAGGTCGGTATTCAGATTCCTATTGGGACAGCCGTGCTGACGTGAACGTGCCATTTCATAGACCCCGCCTATCCTCCCTCACGGCAAACCATCTATTTGCAAGTCGCACGGCCGCGTGGGCTGATTATTCTCAAAGGCGCTGGGATTCTCAATCCTTCTGTCCGCGATTTTCTTTCTTCCGAACTTATGATTCGTGTCGAGGTACCTGCGTTGGAAATTTTGTCAGACGGAAACATCCTCGGCGGCGCTTCTGTGGATTCGGTATTAGACGATATCTTGAATCCTAACACTCACCTGGGCGATACGGATCCCAATATCTTTCTAGGTCCGGATAGCCCTGGTACACTCTCCTTCACAAGCGGTAGTACAGGCATCCCGAAAGGCGTCAAGGGCAGACATCATAGCCTCACACACTTCTTTCCCTGGATGGGTGAGAGATTTGGCCTAGGGGAGGAGTCCAAATTCACAATGCTCAGCGGAATTGCACATGATCCCATTCAACGCGATAGTACGTTTGTACTAATTTAAGATGATGACTTCCATTCAGAGCCGTTCCTAGTATTCACCCCTCTCTTCTTTGGCGCCGAACTTCACGTTCCGACCGCGGACGATATTGGCACTCCTGGTCGACTTGCAGAATGGATGGCCGACAGTGGTGTCACTGTCACCCACCTCACGCCAGCCATGGGTCAACTACTCTCCGCTCAAGCCACTTGTCAAATACCCTCTCTCCGCAACGCATTCTTTGTTGGGGATCTTCTTACGAAGCGTGATTGTCTTCGCCTTCAGGCCCTCGCTGCCAATGTGAGGATCATAAACATGTATGGAACAACAGAGACTCAGCGAGCGGTCTCCTATTTTGCCATTCCATCGGTTTCTGCGGATCCCACTTTCTTGGCTACTCAAAAGGATACCATACCCGCCGGTGAAGGTATGGTCGACGTGCAACTCATTGTCGTCAATAGGAATGACAAAACCGTGCTATGTGCCGTGGGCGAAGTCGGTGAAATTTATGTGCGCTCTGGAGGATTGGCGGAAGGATACTTGGACCCTGAAACCACTGCAGAGAAATTTTTGGCAAACTGGTTTGCCGCATCTGCACCTCGCAAGGACACTATACGCCTACCGCTCCACGGACTTCCCGGGCCTGAAGCACGGCATTGGAAAGGAATTCGTGACAGGATGTATCGTTCTGGGGATCTTGGTCGTTACCACCCTGATGGCATTGTAGAATGCGCTGGGAGGGCAGACGACCAGGTCAAGATCCGAGGGTTCCGAATCGAGCTCGGAGAGATCGACATTCATCTCAGCCAGCACCCGCTAGTGAGAGAAAATGTCACCCTCGTGCGTAGGGACAAGGACGAAGAAAAGATTCTCATCAGCTACTTTGTACCTTTGGACGGGCCTAATCTGGATGGATTCGCCAGTGATATCACTGATGAGGAAGAGTCAAAGGGTCTTGTGAAAGGGATTCGGAAGTACCGACGTCTCATCAAGGACATTCGAGAGCATCTCAAGAAAAAGCTCCCCAGCTACAGTGTTCCGTCATGTGCGTAACTGAACACTTGTCATGCTCATCCATGCTAACTAGTCTCGTTAACAGTCTTTGTGCCACTTCTTCGAATGCCTCTGAACCCTAACGGCAAGATTGACAAACCTGCTTTGCCTTTCCCAGACACCGTGCAGGCTGCAGCGGTATCGCTTCCTTCTCGTAAAGCCAGCGCTACAGAGGAAGCAATGCGGGCCATCTGGGCGAGCATCTTGCCCCAGCCAATGCTGCCTATCCCCTTGGATGAAAGTTTCTTCGATCTTGGAGGTCACTCCATCCTCGCGACGCGTCTTATCTTCCAGATTCGTAAAGTCTTCGTGGTCAATGCTCCTTTGAGTCTGATTTTCGACCACCCAACTATCGCAGGACTGGTTGCGAGAGTTGATGC
>Ga0209006_10004244_pt1 | contig 13016 bp, 13 predicted proteins | sample JacPin_JW_Ref_O2_FD_188567 | JGI IMG/M metagenome (GOLD analysis project Ga0209006, IMG submission 188567) | Forest soil microbial communities from Algoma, Ontario, Canada - Jack Pine, Ontario site 1_JW_Ref_O2 (SPAdes) (version 2) | ecosystem: Environmental > Terrestrial > Soil > Boreal...
TTCCAACGCGCGCAACTGCTTGCGCAGGAAGCCACCCTGGCGCCCGACGTAGCGTCGTTCGAGGCCCACAACCTCATGGCGCAGATGTTGCGCCGCGACCTGGCCGCACTTCAGTCCTTCGCCGCGTTCACGCAAAGCCATCCGCCGGAGCTCGCCGCGTCCATGCACGCGCTCGAGGCGCAGGCAGCGACCTTGAATGGTTGGCTCGACTCGGTTGCCGCCATGCGCGGCGTTCACGGCTCCTCATACGTGCCGGCCTCGCATACCGCTGCGGGTAAGCGCATTCCGCAGCGCATTGCGGACTTCGGCCCGCTCACGTTTCAAAATGACGATGTGCTGATCGATCGCCTGGGGCCCGAGCGTGTTCGCAAGATCAAGCTGCTCAACGCCGGTTCGAGCCGCCTTCTCAATGCGCAGGACAGCGGTGCGATTTACGCTTACGAAATCGTCAATTTCGTCGACGGCAAACGAACGTTGGGGGAGATCAGAGACGCGGTCGCCGGCGAGTTCGGGCCGATCTCCCTCGAGCTGGTCAGTGATTATCTGCAGGCATGCGAAGAAGCGAAAATCATCGCATTTCGTTGACTCTACCTGGGCGGCGGAGGAGTTGCCTTGCCGCGCTGCATGCCCTTTGAATAGATCACCGTGCCGTCGAGCTTGACGATGATGGCGTCGATGTCGTCGATGCGATTGTAAATCTCCATGGCCTTCTCCGGCCCCAGTACGAACGCCGTTTTCGACAGGCCATCGGTGCGGGTCGCGTACGGGCCGATCACGGTGGCGCTGCGAACCTTGCTGGCGGAATGGCCGGTATGCGGATCGATGATGTGGTGGTAGCGAACACCGCCCTCATCGAAAAATCGTTCGTAGTCGCCCGAAGTCGAGATCGCGGCATCCACCAGGGGAATGCTTGCGATCACCTCACCCTCGCCCTTGCGCGGATCACGGATGCCCACCATCCATGGCTTGCCGAAGCGATCGCCGATGATGCGGCTGTCGCCTCCGGCCGACACATAGGCGCGCGTGAACCCGCGCGCCTTCAAAACATCGATGCCGCAATCCACCGAATAGCCCTTGGCAATGCCGCCCAAATCGATGCGCACGCCTTTTTGCGAGAACTGCACCGTTTGGTTCTTCGCATCCAAAATCACGTGCCGGTAGTCCACCGCAGGCAACGCCTTGGCGATTTGCGCCTCATCCGGGCGGATGTGCTTGGGAAAATTGTACATATAGCCGACGCTGGCATAGGTGATGTCGAAGGCACCCTCGGTGATCACCGAGTACTCCTTCGACTTGACCAGCAGGTCGAACAATTCCTTGCTGATGTGCATCGGCCCGTCAGCGGCTTTGGCATTGACCAAGGACACCTCGCTGGTCGGCTTGTATGTGCTCATGGACTCATCGATGTGACGCATCTCGTCGAGCACCGCATCGATCGCCGCTTCGGCCTTCGCCCGCTCCTCCGACCATAATTCCACGGTGATGCGGGTGCCCATGATGCCGTCGGTGACGCGGCTGACCCACTCGGCATGCGCCGGAGCAGCGGCGGCGAGGGTGGCGGCCGCCGCGAAACACAGCGCACCCATGACTTTAAATTTCATTCGGCAAGCCTAGCGCGTTTTACGGGTGGCGGCCCGACGCCATTGTGTGACGACAAGAGCGCTGCCGATCATGCCGCCCAGATGGGCGAAATGCGCAATGCCGGAGAGCGTTCCGGTAACGCCCAAGAACAGTTCGATGCAGGCATAAATGGTGGCGAACAGCCATGCCGGCATGGGAATGGGCGGAATCAGGGGAACGACCTTACGGGTCGGAAACATCATCGCGTACGCCAGGAGCAAACCAAATACGCCGCCCGACGCGCCCAGGGTTGCACCCGCCGGCGCACCGAACAGAGCCGGCACCAACAGTTGAGTGATCGCTGCCGTGACCACCGAGGCGAAGTAGCAGATTAGCAGGCGGCGCGGACCGACATAGCGCTCAATTTCCGAGCCGAACATCCATAGCCCGAGCATGTTGAACAAAATATGCGAAATGTTGCGGGTATCATGCAGGAAAGCATAGGTAATGATTTGCCATGGTTGAAAATACACGTGGCCTTCGATGGGCTGCAGCGGCCACAAAGCGAAGGTTATCTCCATCCAATCATTCGCCAATGCCTGCAACAGGAACACCAGGACGTTCGCGGCGACGAGAATTCTGACTGCGGTAAATTTCATGTTTGTCGCATATTCTAACGCGTCATGAACGTGCAACCTCTGAAAACCGTCTTCTTGGACTATGACACCGTTTCCAACGGCGATCTGGATACCTCCCGGCTGCGCGCGGCGGCCGGCACGCTGGTCTTGTACGACTCGGACGCGTCGAAGATTGCCGAGCGCATACACGACGCGGATATCGCCTTGTTGAACAAGCTGGAATTGAGCCGCGAGCTGTTGTTGGGCGCGCCGCGCTTGAAATTGGTCGCGCTCGCCGCCACCGGCACCAACAACGTCGACCTGATTGCCGCTTCGATGCGCGGCATCGCCGTTTGCAACGTGCGCGCCTACTGCACGGCGTCCGTGGTGCAGCACGTGTGGGGGCTGATTTTAGGCCTCACGCAGCATACTCAAGAGTTTTCGCGCCTGTCCAAGGATGGCTCCTGGACCAAGGATGAGGCCGGCGCGGTGCTGTCCCATCCCATCCGCGAACTGCAAGGCCGCGTCTTTGGTGTGATTGGCTGGGGCGAACTCGGGCGCGGTGCCGCGCGCGTGGCCGAAACCTTCGGCATGCGCGTGATCATCGCCAACCGCCGCGGCGAGGCGCCCACTCCCGGCCGGACAGACCTCGACGAGCTGCTGGCCACGGCGGACATCGTTTCCTTGCATTGCCCGCTCACGGACTCGACGCGTGGCCTCATCGGCGCCCGCGAATTGGCGCTGATGAAGACCGATGCACTGCTGATCAATACCGCGCGCGGCGCATTGATCGACAGCGAGGCGCTTGCCGCGGCGCTCAAAGCGGGCAGGCTCGGGGGAGCGGGAATCGATGTCCTGCCCCGGGAACCGCCGGTGGACGGCGACCCGCTCCTCGACAGTCAACTCCCGAATCTACTGGTCACGCCTCACATCGCCTGGGCTGCACGCGAAGCGCGGCAGCGCTGCATCGATGAAATGGCGGCCAATATCCAGGACTTCCGCAGCGGAGGCCGGCGCGGGCGGGTCGTCTAAGCCTGACTGTTGGCGGTCAACCTCGGTTGGCTTTTTTCTCCTTCTTCGCAGCGCGCTTCTCCTCCAACGTTTTCGTCGGCTTCTTCTTGTCCTCTTTCTTTCGATCCATTCCCTTACCCATGATTCACTCCTCTTGGTCAATCAACGATTAATCTTTCGCGCGGCGGCGCGCCGTTATCTTCGGCTTCACCCGGCGCACCTCCGGCCCTTTTCCGCCCGGCGCGGCCTCCCGGGGCGCTGCGCCGGAATGACGGCCAATCGTAGCGCGCGGCGGCTTGGGCGGCTTCTCGCTCACCCGGCTGATGCGCAACTCTCGACCTGCCACACGCACCTTCTGCAATTCTTTGAATATCTGCTTCGGCATGCCTTCGGGCAAGTCCACATAGCTGTGATCTTCGCGAATATCCACGCGTCCGATGTGCACACCCTCCAACCCTGACTCGTTGGCAATGGCGCCGACGACGTTGCCGGGCTTGATCCCATGTACTGACCCTACTTCGATGCGAAAAGTTTCCATTTGCGCAGGACCCGATCTGCGCGGCCGCTCCACAGGCGCGGCGTCCCGGCCCGATGGACGCGGTCGTTCCGTATGGACTCGATCGCTGGGACGCTCACGCTCGATAGGACGCTCGCGCTCGAAAGGCCGCTCGCGCTCGCGGCTCCGTGTTTCCTCGCGGTGCGGCGCGCGTTCCTCGCGGTCGTACGCTGCGCTCGGCGCCTGTGTTTGCGCCGGCCGCTCCGGTTTTCCCGCGAGCAGCAGCGGCGTGGTTCCCTGCGACAGGCTGGCGAGCGCGGCGGCAATATCCATCAGGGGCAGGCCGGACTCGGCTTCCAACTGTTCCAGCACCGGCCGGTAGAGATTGCCGTCGCCCTTGGCGATGGTTTCAGTGATGCGTTGTTTGAACTTGGCAATTCGCAAAGTGTTGACGGCGTCGACACTGGGCAGGTTCATCGGTTCGATCACCTGCCGCGTGGCTCGCTCGATGGCGCGCAGCATATTGCGCTCACGCGGAGCGATGAACAGGATGGCCTCGCCTTTGCGGCCTGCTCTGCCGGTACGGCCGATGCGATGCACATAGGACTCGGTGTCGTACGGAACATCGTAATTCACCACGTGTCCGATGCGTTCGACGTCGAGTCCGCGGGCGGCAACATCGGTGGCGACCACGATGTCGATCTGGCCCGCTTTCAGGCGCGCAACGGTGCGTTCGCGCAGCGGCTGCGCAATGTCGCCGTTGAGCGGCGCAGCCGCGAAGCCGCGCGCCTCGAGTTTTTCCGCCAGTTCGACGGTGGCCTGCTTGGTCCGCGTAAACACCAGCATGCCGTCGAAGGTCTCGGCCTCGAGAATGCGCGTCAGCGCATCCAGCTTGTGCATGCCGCTGACCATCCAATAACGCTGCCTGATATTGGTCGCGGTGCTGGTTTTGCTCTTGATGGTCACTTCGACCGGCGTGCGCAAGTGCTTCGCGGCGATGCGGCGAATGGGCGCAGGGATCGTCGCCGAGAACAGCGCAACCTGCCGCTGCGGCGGCGTTTGTTCCAGGATGCTTTCAACGGCATCGATAAAGCCCATGCGCAGCATCTCGTCGGCCTCGTCCAATACCAGCAGGGTCAGGCCCGACAGCTTCAATGTGCCCCGATTCATGTGATCGATGACGCGCCCCGGCGTGCCCACCACGACGTGCACGCCGCGCCTCAAGGCATTGAGCTGAGGCTGGTAGCTTTGGCCGCCGTAGATGGGCAGCACATGGAATCCTTGCAAGTGGGCGGCATAGCGAAGAAAGGCTTCCGAGACCTGCAAGGCCAGTTCGCGTGTGGGGACCAGCACCAGCACCTGAGGCTCATGCCGGGTGAGATCGATTTTGGTCAGAGCCGGAAGCGCAAAGGCGGCAGTCTTGCCGGTCCCGGTCTGCGCCTGACCCAGCATGTCCTTGCCGGACAGCAGCACCGGAATGGTCTGGGCTTGGATCGGCGACGGTGATTCATAGCCGACATCGGCAAGCGCGCGCAGCACCGCATCCGATAGCGCGAGATCACGGAAACTCACGGTACTTTCAATCGAGTCTGCCGGGATTGCGCTCATAAGAAATGCCTTCGGATCGGACCCGCAAGTCTAGCGGTTTAACCGCGTATTGCTACCATAGTCGCCATGGGACGCATATTCGAAGTCAGAAAACACGCGATGTTCGCCCGCTGGAACCGCATGGCCAAGCAGTTCACGCGGGTCGCCAAAGACATTGCGATCGCCGTGCACGCCGGCGGCGCAGACCCTGCGTCGAACCCTACGCTGCGCCGCGTGCTGCAAAATGCCCGTGCCGTCAACATGCCGAAGGACAAAACCGACGCCGCGATCCGGCGCGCCTCCGGCAAGGATGCGGCCAATTACACCGAGATTCTCTACGAAGGCTACGCACCGCACGGCGTGGCGCTGCTGGTCGAAACCGCCACCGACAACCCAACCCGCACCGTCGCCAGTCTGCGCAATATTTTCATGAAAGGCGGAGGAAACATGGGTACCACCGGCAGCGTCAGCTTCTTGTTCAAGAAGATGGGCGTATTCCGCGTGGATCCCGCTCACGTCAAAGACCACGACGAGCTCGAACTGGACCTCATCGACTATGGCCTCGAGGAAATGGGCGACAGCACCGGCGATAAGGGCGAGCCGCAATTGGTGATTCGCGGCGCGTTCCATGATTTCGGCCAACTGCAGGAAGCCCTGGAACGCCGCGGCATCACACCGCTTTCCGCGGAGCACGAATACATCTGCTCCATGCCGATCGAATTGCCGGAGGAACATGCCAAGGAGGTCCTGGAGCTGATCGACAAGCTCGAGCAGGACGACGACGTCCAAAAGGTTTTTCACACCTTGGCCTGAAGCCCGCGGCTGGCCTAAAGGCCGCGGCTGGATTGTGACGAAGCTTTAATACGGCGACGCCGAGGCATAGGAGCCTGTCTTAAGCTTTATTCATCCTGTCGGCGCCGCCCGGTCTTCCGCGTTGACTTGCCTGAGAGAGCAAAAACCCCATCGGAGGATGTATGCGCAGGTTAGTTAAATTATTGATTCCTATCAGTATTATTGCCATGAGCGGCTGCGTCGTAGCCCCCTATGGCTACTACCACCGCGGATACTACGGCCCGCGTGTGGCGGTGGTGGCGCCGGCACCCGTCGTGGTGGTGCGGCCCTACCGCTGATGCCCAGGCTCCTAGTCATTGCGAAGAAACGATTGCGGGCGGGTGCGATAATTGCCTGATGGCAACTCACCCGTTCCGCATCGTCAACGTTTTCACGCAAGACCAAGGCCCTTTTACCGGCAACCCGCTCTGTGTGTTCGAGGATGGCGGGGGATTGAGCGATGAGCACATGCAGGACCTCGCCCGCCAGTTCAACCTCTCTGAAACCACCTTTATTCTTCCGCCTACCGACAAGGCGCGCGCCAACGCGCGCGTGCGAATTTTTACACCGAGCTACGAAATGGCTTTTGCCGGCCATCCCACGCTCGGCACGGCGCAGGTCTGCCGCGCTCTGAAACTGGGTGGCGACTCGCTGGTCTTGGAAATGCAGGCAGGGCTCATCCCCGTGCGTGCTGTGGCAAGCCGCTGGACATTGACTGCGTTAGGCGCGACCTGGCGCGAACTGGATGTATCTCGCGAGGCGCTGGCGGCGGCGCTCGGGCTCCAGGTGAGCGACATCGGCGAACGGCCGTTGTGGGTCAAAGCCGGCAAGGAGCAGCTGGTGGTGCCGCTTACCTCCACGGACGCGGTGCGCAAAGCGGCGCCTGTGCCGTCGGCCATGGCAAAGATTCGCAGCGAAGACGGCCACAGCATGGCCTACATTTTTTGCCTGAGCGGCGAGGCCCGATCGTTGGCGCGGTTTTTCTTTCCGGCGAGCGGGGCAATTCTCGAGGATCCCGCGACCGGTTCTGCGACCGCCAATTTCGGCGCCTGGTGCTTGGCGATGCAGCGAACGCTGCCGGCTCAGGTGCAGATCTCTCAGGGCGAGTTCGTGGGCCGCCCTTCCACCTTGTTTCTCGAGGTGAACAGTGCGCGGCAAGTGTTTGTCGGCGGCGACGTGCTCGAACTCGGCAAAGGTACAGTTACTCTTTGAGCGAGACTTGCGCACCGATGGCGGTGCTCGCCCAGTGCATCACCGGCAAAAGCCGCGGCGATACCATTGAGAGCGCTGTATCAAATCCTACCCAACGGGCCTCTTGGTGCTCGGGGAACCCCAGTTCAGGATTGATCGGCAAGTGAACCCGCGTGACGTCGCTGCGCGCGATGTAGTACCGCGAGATCTTTCCCTTGTTGTACGGCCCCGTGTCGATGAAACCCGTGCCCCAATCGAATGCCAGGTTTTCCAGAGTCGTTTCCTCGCGCACCTCGCGCAGCGCGGCATCCAAGGGCTGCTCCCCCGGCTCCACCAGACCCTTGGGGAAATCCCAATTCCTATAGGCCCGCAATAAGAGATACTGCACGGCCGGTCCGGCCACATTCACCACCACCACCCCTGCGGACAGCCTGCGGGAATGCGCAGTTTCCACCATGCGCTAGGCCGCCGCCGACAGGGGCGAACGAATGAGATGATCGAAGGCACTGAGGGAAGCCTTGGCGCCTTCGCCCACCGCAATGACAATCTGCTTGTAGGGTACGACGGTGCAATCCCCGGCGGCGAACACGCCCGGCACCGAGGTCTGTCCCCGCGCATCGACTTCCACTTCGCCGTGGGCCGATAGCTTCACGGTGCCTTTCAGCCAATCGGTATTGGGGATCAGTCCGATTTGCACGAAAACGCCGGCGAGCTCGAGCTCGCGCATCGCGCCGCCGGAACGCTCCTTGTACTTGAGCCCGACGACCCGCTGTCCATCGCCGATAATTTCGGTGGTTTGGGCGCCGGTGATCACCGTCACATTCGGCAGGCTCCTCAGCTTGCGCGTCAACACCGCATCGGCGCGCAATTGCGGATCGAACTCGATGAGGGTGACGTGGCTGACCAGTCCGGCAAGGTCGATCGCGGCTTCGACGCCGGAGTTTCCGCCACCGATGACGGCAACACGCTTGCCCTTGAACAGCGGCCCATCGCAATGCGGACAATAAGCCACGCCGCGATTGCGGTACTCGCGTTCGCCGGGCACATTGATTTCACGCCAGCGGGCGCCGGTTGCAATGATGACCGACCGCGCCTTGAGCGAAGCGCCGCCCGCCAGCTTCACTTCGAGCAGCTCGCCCGGAACCAGAGCCTCCGCGCGCTGCGAACTCATCACATCCACATCGTAGGTCGTGACATGCTGCTCGAGTCCCGAGGCCAGTTTGTGGCCGTGGGTTTCCTTCACCGAAATGAAATTCTCGATGCCGACCGTATCCAATAGCTGTCCGCCGAGACGTTCCGCGGCTATGCCGGTGCGAATGCCCTTGCGCGCGGCATAGATGGCCGCCGCGGCACCCGCAGGCCCGCCGCCCACCACCAGCACGTCATAGGGTGCTTTGGCATTCAATTTTTCGGTCTTGGCCTGCGCGGCGCCCGAATCGAGCTTATGAATGATTTCGTCGAGTTCCATGCGGCCTTGTCCGAAGGGCTGGCCATTCAGAAACACTGCAGGCACGGCCATCACTTCGCGGCGCGCGACTTCTTCCTGGTACACCGCGCCATCGATCATGGTATGGCGGATCCTCGGGTTCAGCGCCGCCATCGCGTTCAGCGCCTGTACCACGTCCGGACAGCTCTGGCAGGTGAGCGACACGAAGGTCTCGAAATTGAAGTCGCCGTCGAGATTGCGGATCTGATCGGCGGTCGCGGCGTCGATTTTCGGCGCATAGCCGCCCGTTTGAAGCAGCGCGAGGACCAGCGACGTGAATTCATGGCCCATCGGCACGCCCGCAAAGCGCACCTGCGCTGCGGCGCCGGGACGGCGCAGCGCGAACGAGGGTTTAAGCTGGGTCTCGTCGCGCTGCGCGTCGAGTTTCACCAGGCTGGAGACCGACTCGATGTCGTTCAGCAATTCGAGCATTTCTCGCGACGGCTCGCCCTCATCCAAGGACGCCACGATTTCCACGGGCTGCGTGATCCGCTCCAGGTACCCCTGTAACTGAGCCTTCATATTGGTGTCGAGCATGGTGCGCTCCCGCATTCCTGGATGTAAATTTACGGATCGAACGTCGAGTGAAATCGAAACAAGGTCCGGCGCCCTTGCGCCGGACCGCTTGAGACTAGATCTTGCCGACCAAGTCGAGCGAGGGCTTGAGCGTGTTGGCGCCGGGCGTCCACTTCGCCGGACAGACTTCGCCCGGATGCGAAGCGACGTATTGCGCGGCCTTTACCTTGCGCAGCAATTCCTTCGCGTCCCGGCCGATGCCGTTGTCGTGCACTTCCATCACCTTGATCTTGCCCTCAGGATTGATGACGAATGTGCCGCGGTATGCAAGGCCATCCTCTTCGATGAGCACTTCGAAATTACGCGCCAGCGTCGCGGTCGGATCGCCGACCAGCGGGTACTGCACCTTCTTGATGGTGTCGGAGGTGTCGTGCCAGGCCTTGTGCGCGAAGTGCGTATCGGTGGACACGCCGTAGACCTCCACACCCAATTTCTTGAACTCATCGTAGTTGTCGGCAAGATCGCCGAGCTCGGTCGGGCACACGAAGGTGAAATCGGCGGGGTAGAACACAAACACGGACCACTTGCCCTTGAGGGTTTCGTTCGTCACGGGCACGAACTTTCCGTTGTGGTACGCGGTCGCCTTGAACGGCTTGATTTCAGTATTGATCAGAGACATGGAGAACTCCTCGGGCAGGTTTTGAAACTGAGGGCCATGATAACAGCCGAATGTTCATTAATCATATTGATTGTAGTGATGGTATTGATAGACTATGTCTATGGGTATGCATAAATGAATCTCAAGGATCTCAAATACTTGGTCGCGCTGGCCGACACGGGTCATTTCGGCAAGGCGGCGGAACGGACTTTCGTCAGTCAGCCGACCCTGTCGGCGCAGTTGAAGAAGCTCGAGGCGTACCTCGGCGTCAAATTGGTGGAGCGGCAGCCGAAAAATGTGCAGCTCACCGAGGTCGGCAAGCAAATCGTGGTTCGGGCGCGGCGCATGCTGGACGAAGGCGATGAAATAATCGCGCTGGCGCGCAGCAATACCGATCCTTTCGCCGGCAAGCTGAAAGTGGGGCTCATTCCCACCATCGGCCCTTACTTGTTGCCGCGCGTCATGCAGAAGATTCGCAAGGCCGTACCGCATCTGGGACTCATGCTCTACGAGTACCAGACCGAAGCGCTGCTGAAGCGCCTGCGCGACGGCGAGATCGACCTAGGGATCATGGCGCTGCCGGTGCCGCAGGACGGCTTGGAGTCGCGTGCCCTGTACGAGGAAGCCTTTACTGTGGCGCTCCCCAACCATCATCCGCTGGCCGCCAAGGCGACCATCAGGGTGCAGGATCTGAAGGGTCAGACCCTGTTGCTGCTGGAGGACGGTCATTGCCTGCGCGATCAGGCTTTGGAGGTTTGCAGCCGCGTCGATGTGCGCGAGGCGGAGGATTTTCGCGCGACCAGTCTGGAGACGTTGCGCCAGATGGTCGTTGCCGGCTTAGGGGTCACTCTGCTGCCCGAACTGGCGGTTGAATCGCCGTTCGGATCCCAGCGCGGCTTGACCATCCGGCAATTCAGCAAACCCGCGCCCTCGCGAAACGTAGGCGCCGTATGGCGCAAGTCGAGCACGCGCGAGGCGGCCATCGCGGCGGTATCCGACGTGGTGGTTGCCGTCATGTCAAAAAAGGCCTAAAAACAGGCTTTACGGCGGCCGCCCTGCAGGCGGCGATATTTCGTGACGGCCGTCGCAGAGCTGGACAGCGCTCCGGCGCATGTGCCGATCATTTCACATATTGCGCGCGCGCGACCCGGCAAAATAGCTGGTCTAAGGAAATCTTGCCATGAATGCCCGCACCATCGCACAAGGAAAATCAGCGCCTGTTTCGCCGCGCTTCGATCGTAAATTCATCGAGGATCACAAGCTCTTGGAACGGTATTTGGAAAACAAACTACCGGTCAAGGGCGCGCGGGATCTCGAACAGTGGTGCCGTGAACATCCCGATTATTTGAATGAGCTGAAACTGTCGGAACGCGCCCATGCCAGCATCAAGCTGCTGGAAGCCAGCGGCCGGCCGCAAGACCTGGGTGAGCCGACGCCCCCGTGGTGGAAGAGCATCTATGTGCTCATCGGTCTGGGCGCCGCTGCCTTTGTCTGCCTGGTGGCATTTTGGGTCCTGGCAGGGAAGTATTCATTGCTTCAGGGAAGACTTGAAGACACCAAGCGCGTGATGAGCCAAGGGCCGCTGGTACAGCCCGCCACCGAAAAAGCCATTCTGGTATCTCCGGATCATGCACCCGGCATAGGCCGCGCACGCATCCAGCTCAGCCGAGCCGCGCCGCTGCTGATGGACGTGCATATCGATCTTGGCTACACCCAGAAGCTGGCGCAATTCCGCCTCTTCGTCGACAAGCAGGATCAGGGCCGCGCGCTGGTGCTCAACAACCTGCTCAAGGATTCGAATGGTGAACTGCGCGTTACCTTGAATTCCACCGGCCTGTCTGCCGGCATTTACAACGTGCGCATCGAGGCACTGCCGCCGCGCGGCATTCCGATTCCCATCGGCTGGTTGATACTCGAAGTGAAGTGAGCTTTGAGCGACGCCGTTGGTTCAAGCGTCGCTTTGGTTCAAGCGTCGCTTTGGTTCAATCGTCTCGCAGCGTCACGATGGGCGGCGTGTTGACCACGCTTCGCGTCGCCAAGGTTCCGCTCAACCCGACCAACACCGTGCCGCACACCAAGCCTGTGACCCAAACCCATGGATCGAGAGTGAACTCGAGCGAGAACAGCTGCCGCGCCAATATCCAACCCACGCCCGTCGCTCCGAATGCCGCCAAGGTGCCCGATAGAAAACCGAGCGCCGAAAATTCCGCCGCCACGCCCTGCAGGACGGTGCCGCGGCTGGCGCCCAGGGTACGCAGCATCGCGCTTTCATAGCGCCGTTCGTCGCGCGTCGATTGCACCGCCGCGAGCAGCACCACCACTCCCGCCGCCAGGGTGAACAAGAACACGTACTGCACCGCCAGCGATGCGCGATCCATGATGTCGCGGATCTGTTTGAGAATGGCGTCCGCGTCGATCACTGAGATCGTCGGAAATTCACGCACCAGATCGGCGAGCGCCAGACGCTGCACGGCGTTCAGATACAGGCTGGTCATATAGGTGCCGGCGGCGCCGTCCAGCAGCCCCGGCGGAAACACCAGGAAGAAATTCGGCCGAAAATTATCCCAGCGTACTTTCCGGACACTGGCCACTTCCACCGTCAACGGTTCGCCGGCCACATCCAAACTCAGTTTATCGCCGATCTGCAAATGCAGGGCATCCGCGTATTCGGTGGAGATCGAAACCAGCGGTTTGCCTGCATCCGCGGGCGTCCACCATCGGCCGGCAATCAGTTGGTTGTCTTCCATCATGTCGGCCGACCAGCTGAGATTCTGTTCCCGCTCCATGAAGCCGCGGGCGGAATCGCCTTTCAATTTCAGCGAACCTGCGGGCTGCCCATTGAGGGCGGTGATGCGCGCACGCACCATTGGATACATTTGCGGCGCGCCCAAGTTATGAGCGCTCAAAAACTCCTGCAGAGCCTGGCGCTGTTCCGGGCGGATGTTGACCAGAAAATTGTTGGGTGCGTCGTTCGGCAGGCTGCGCCGCCAATCAGTCAGCAAATCACCGCGAACCACCGCCAGCAGCAGCAACATCATCAACCCCAGGCCGAAGGCGACGATC
>Ga0209006_10004245_pt1 | contig 13015 bp, 18 predicted proteins | sample JacPin_JW_Ref_O2_FD_188567 | JGI IMG/M metagenome (GOLD analysis project Ga0209006, IMG submission 188567) | Forest soil microbial communities from Algoma, Ontario, Canada - Jack Pine, Ontario site 1_JW_Ref_O2 (SPAdes) (version 2) | ecosystem: Environmental > Terrestrial > Soil > Boreal...
CGCCAGCTCGCTGACGCCGACGAAATCCTTGTAGGGGTCAAAGGGCAGGCTTTTGTAGAGCCCATAGTTCACCGAATACGCATTGGTCGCCAGCAGGATCGTATAGCCGTCGGGCTCCGCATGCGCCGCATAGCCGAAACCTATATTGCCGCCGGCGCCGCCGCGATTCTCGATGATGAAGGTCTTGCCGGTCGCTTCCTGCAAGGCGGCCGCGACCATGCGGCCGACGATATCGGACGGGCCGCCCGGCGTGTTCGCCACCACGATCTTGACCGGGCGCTCCGGATAGGCGGCGAGCGCCCCGCGCACACCGAGCACCGCCGGCGCCGCAAAACCGGCCGCAAGCGCGGCGGTCCCCTTGACGACGCTGCGCCGGGTGAGGCCCGCGTGCGTGGTGAATCCTTTCATCATCCTCCCCTTCGATCGCCTGCTCATTATCCACGTCGCCGCGAGGATATGCGCTCACCATGGGACGGGCAATGGCGCGAGGTGCGGTCAGCCGCGGAGCGCCGATTTGTCGCTATGATGCGGGCACGCATCGAAGGCTCGCCCCTCGCTGCGCCGCAGGCCGCGCGTTGAATGACGCCCAGCGCGAACGCTCAGCGCAGCCACAGCCAGCCGAGCGCGAGAATCCCGGCCACGCCGCAATAGTAGCCGAACGGATCGAGCGCATCGAACTCGTGCTTGCGGAAGTAGCGCATCAGGAACGCGATGCTCGCGTACGCGGTCACCGCCGCGACGATGCCGGCGACGATCGAGGCGGTGTGCAGGCTGGCGCCGGAATGCAGCACCTTTGGCGCCTCGAGCGCGGTCGCGCCGGCGATGATCGGCGTCGCCAGCAGGAACGTGAAGCGGGCCGCCGCCGCGTGCGTGAGCCCGACGCCAACGCCGGCAACCAGCGTCGCGCCCGAGCGCGACAGGCCGGGAATGAAGGCGAGGCATTGCGCAAGCCCGATGCCGATCGCCGCCTTCCAGCCAAGCTCATCGAGCGGGCGCGAGCCGCTGCCCTTGAGCCGCTCGCCGGCAAACAGCAAGAGGCCGTTGACGATGAGGAACGTCGCCGCGAGGATCGGCGAGGCGAATGCGGCGCGCACCAGCCTTTCCAGCGCGAAGCCGATCACGACCGCCGGAATGGTCGCGAGGCAGACGAGCCCGAAGAGCCGCCGCTCGCCGGCGCCGCGCGGGTCGCGGAAGGCGAGCACGCCCATGGCAAAGCCGAGCCAGTCGCGCCAGAAATAAACGAGCAGCGCGACCGCGGTCCCGAAATGCATCACGACGAGGAACGGCAGGAACTCGGGCGAGCGCAAATCGATGTTCATGTTCAGCACCGCCGGCACGATCACGGCGTGACCGAGGCTGCTGATCGGAAACAATTCGGTGACGCCCTGCAGGATCGCCAGTCCGATCGCCGCCAGAATATCCATGCGTCGTCCTTTCCTGTCGCACTGCCTTGTGGGCAAGATCGCGTCGCCGGAATTAGCTGACGCGGCTCATGGATTCCAGCGATCGAATTCCACCACGGCGTTGCCGCTCTCGCGGTTGAAGCGCATCGCCTGCTGCCGCATGATCTCGATCGATTGCGCGTCTCCACGCGGACATTGAACCGCGCTGTGGTGCACGCCGGCGCGCGCGAGCGCGCTGGCGAATTCGTCCTGCAGACGCTCCATCGATTTCGCGGTGGGAAACGGGGTCGACATGTAGACCTTGTGCTCGGCCCGCTGCGGCGCCAGGCAATAGCGCCAGTCTTCGGCGCGCGCCTCTCCGGCGGCCAGCGCGACGACCACGCTCGCGGCCGCAATCATCGGGCGCGCCAACACGGGGATACGGAAGCATCTCGAAGCGATCGATGAGCGCATGTCTGGCGCCGATCCTGTTTCTGACCTGCCGAACCCGCCCCGATGGCGCTGCGCAGCATGCCGTGAGTCGCGGCCGCGATCGATATACCACCGTGATGGGATGATACGCGAGCCGCGCGCCGGGAGAGCGATGCGCCCGCGTCGCAGCGTGGGCTGCGCGCCACACTCGCTGCAGAAAATGCAACAAATGTCATTGATCGCAGCGCGGCGCCACTGAGCTGCGGCGTTTCCCGGACCGCGTTTGCCGGACCGCATTTCCCGCGTTTCCCGGACCGCTTGGCACGTCAAGCAGGGTTGAGTATCCTGGTGCTACCGGCGCCGTTCCTATGGCGCCGTCGCGTTCGTTACCGATGTGGGAAACAACGATGGCACGCAGAATCGGCAAGGCATGGCTCGTCGCGGTGGCGACGGCGATCGCGACGCTGTGCGCGACCGGCGCCGCGAGCGCGACCGGCTATGACGACATCCTCGGCAACTGGTGCAGCGCGTCGGCGCGGCTCGAATTTTCCCGCGCCACCATGGGCGTCTTTCTGTTTTCCGACCGATCGCACCTGAGTCGGTCGATTTCGACCTACGAATTCCACGACAACTACGTCATCGTGCGGTGGTACCTGGACGAAAAGCTCACCAGCAGCACCTTCGGCGAGTTCACCTCCGACGGCCGCACCATGTTCCTGCAGCCAGGCGACGACGTCCCGCGCCGGGAATATCATCGCTGCTAGTCAGCGCCGCCAATCGCTATTCGAAACGCACGCCGAGCTGGCGCGCGTTGCGCCAGACGACGCGGCACTGGCGCGAGGCCTCGCCGCTGTCGAACACGAGCTGGAACGTGCTCGGCACGCTTTCCGCGTCGTCGAGGCGCAGGCAAGCGCCGGTCGCGGACAGGTTGCGCACCCCGCAATGAAGCGTGGCACGGGCGCTGCCGCCGCCGATGCGCGCCGCCTTGTAGGTGCTCTCACGCGTTGCCCTGCGGTGGTCGACCATGCTTCCCTCTTCGCCGCGACCCGTACCATCGCGACGCATACCATAAAGTGATTACCGGGAGGTAAGAAGGTCCGGTTCCGATGCGTGCGCCGCGAGCCGTCGAAACCCACGATGCGCCGGCGCAGTCCGCCGCGCGGGCGATCTCAATAAACTCGTAATGAGTAGTACGTATGGTAGCGCTTGGCGGCGACCTCGTTTCCCGGTTGCAGTTGCGGATGCGGATGCGGACAATGGAAAACCAGCGCGAATCTGCCCGCCTGCGGATGCTCAAATCCGGCAAGATCATGCTGGGCAAGGCGTCCGTGCCTTGCACGGTACGCAACCTTTCGGACGGCGGCGCCTGCCTGCAGGTGCAATCGACCTACGGCCTGCCCTCCGCCTTCGAGTTCATCCTCGACGACCGGCCGCCGCGCCCCTGCAAGGTCGTCTGGCTCGACGCCACCACCGTGCGGGTGCAGTTCCAGTAGACCGTTCCGGCCGGTTGGACCTTCGGGCGCTCAATCACATCACGCAGAAGTAGAATGAAGGTTGCGTTTACCTTGGGTCGAATAGGTAGAACCCCTTAAGCGCGCTTAAACTGCCGCGGCTCAATGTCCGGCGCGACACGCGCGCGAGATCCGTCTGATGCCACCTGCGGTCGGAACCAGCGAGACGCCCGGCCGGCAACGCGAACCGGTGTCGCGGCGGTGGAATCTCGCCTTCAACCTCATCACCATCGGCTTTTGCGTCATCTGTGCGTTGTTCTCGCTCGACGTACGGCGCAGCGCCTGGCAGCAGGCGCGCGTCTCCGCCGCCAATCTGTCCACCGCGATCCGCAGCGACATCGCGCGCAACATCGAGCTCTACGACCTTTCGCTGCAGGCGGTGGTCGACAACTTCCGCAAGCCCGGTCTCGACGAGCTCAGCCCGGAATTCCGCCGCCTCGTGCTGTTCGACCGCGCCGCCACCGCGAGGTATCTCGGCTCGATCCGCGTGCTCGACGCGCACGGCGCGGTCGTGCTCGACTCGCACGCGATCGATCCGCCCGCGCGCAACTACGCCGACCACGACTTCTTTGCGGCGCATCAGCGCAATCCCGACCCCGGTCTCACCATCAGCGGCCCCGACCTCGACGATCGCGGCGATCAGGTCATCGGCATCAGCCGGCGCCTCGCGCACGCCGACGGCAGCTTTGCGGGGGTCGTCGTCGGCACGCTGCGGCTCGCCTATTTCGACGATCTCTTCCGCAAGCTCAATCTCGGGCCAGGCAGCGCCATCGCGCTCGTGCGCACCGACGGCACCCTGCTGGCGCGCCATCCGGTCGAGCGCGGCACGGTCGGCCGCAACATCTCGGGCACCGCATTGTTCAAGCACTACGGCCCCGCCTTGCGCAGTGGCACGTTCGAGGCGAAAGTCGCGCATGACGGGGTCGATCGCTTCTTCACCTATACGCAGATCGGCGACCTGCCGCTGCTCCTGAGCGTCGGCCTGTCGAGCGAGCAGATCGACGCCGCCTGGCTGCGCGACTCCGGCATCCTCGGCCTCGTCGCCGCCCTGCTCGTCATCGCCGCTGCCTTCCTCAAGCAGCGCCTGCGCGAGGAGCTCGAGCGGCGGCTCCGCGCCGAGGAGGCGCTGGCGCGCCAGGCGCGCACCGACAGCCTGACCGGCCTGCCCAACCGCCGCCACTTCGACGAGACCTTCGCGCTCGAATGGCGGCGCGCGCTACGCACGCGCACGCCGCTCGGCCTCTTGATGATCGATGCCGATCACTTCAAGTCGTACAACGATCGCTTCGGCCACCAGGCGGGCGACGAGCTGCTCGCGGCGCTCGCACAGGTGATCGCCGGCACCACCCAGCGGGCGAGCGATTTCGCCGCACGCTATGGCGGCGAGGAATTCGTCGTGCTGCTCGCCGGTCCGGACGCGCTCGATGCCGCGAAGCTCGCCGAGCGCATCTGCCGGGGCATCGCCGCCATGATCGACACGCCGAGCGCCGGCATCCTCGACCGCATGACCGTGAGCATCGGCGTCGCCTGCATCACGCCGGACGCGCACGCGATCCATCAGGATCTGCTCGCCGCCGCCGACCGCGCGCTGTTCGCGGCGAAACAGGGCGGGCGCAATCGCGTGTTCGCGTCCGCCCCGATCAGCGGCGCCAAGCCGCGACTCGTCGCCTGAGGCGCAGCCGTCGGCGCTGGCAGCCGCGCCGACGACGTTCGCCTGCTCAGCCGGAAGGTGCGTGACCGACATCACATAAATGACGATTCCGGGCGCTGACAAAATCCGCCCGGTTGTGTTTCGCCGCGCCGGTGCTAGCGTCGCGCGCGACCGAAGCACGGTCTCGGGGGTGATGAAACGTCCCACAGCGAGGAGGTACGGAATGACGAGGACATTGCTTTTGGCGACGACATTGGCGCTCGGTTTCGCGGGTGCCGCGATCGCCGGAATGCCGGTGCAGCAGAGCAGCAGCGGGAGCCCGATCATCAAGGTCGCGGAAGACTGCGGCCCCGGATGGTGGCGCGGCCCCGGCGGCAAGTGCCATCCGATGTTCAATGGCAGGGCTTGTCCTCCGGGATATCACCTCGGACCGGAGCGCCATCGCTGCTGGCCCAACTGACGCCAGCGGACGACCTGAAATTCGGCGGCCGGATGGTGACGATCCGGCCGCTGTCATTTGAAACCCGGGCAAGGTCCTGGCCGGAACCGGCGACTCGTCACGGCAAATCCGGCCACGCAGCGATTTTTGGTCACGCAAAAAATCTCAATCAACCCGGCTGACTTCGCCACACATTTGCCATCTTAGAACGCAGAGGGAACAAATTGTCATTTCAAGCATTTTGTGTTACGATATGAATCACGGCACTAGGACTAGTAGAATCATGCGAACGGCCAACGAAATAGCCGAATGGATCGTTCGCTACAGTGCGGACGACCTGGGCGCTCCAGTTGATCCTATGTCACTGCAGAAGCTGGCCTATTACGTTCAAGCCTTCTACTTGGCATTGAATGACCAGCCGATGTTCTCCGAGGAAATTAAGGCGTGGAAGTGGGGGCCGGTGATTCCGGCCGTCTATCACCGCTATTCGTCTTTCGGCGCGGCTCCCATCTTCTCCGAGACGGACAAATCAATTGTTGAGTTCGGCAGGGATCATCTGGCCGGCTTCCTTTCCCAGGTTGTCGATTTTTTCCGGCGATATACGGCTCCTGAACTCTCGCGCGCGACGCATCTTGAAGCGCCATGGCGTGACGCCAGTGATGTTGAAGACAACACGATCCCGCAAGAGATCATGAAAGTCTACTATCGCTCTCTAATCTCGGAGGGAGAGCTCGCTCTCAGTCGCCACGAGTTACTCGATACGATCCCGGAGCCGCGCTGGTCCTCCTACTACATTGCTGGGATTTGCTGGCGCAAAATGGCGGACCATCCGTTCTACGATGCCGCTCTTGCGAAGAAGCTAGCGGAGCCGACACCGCGCCGGGCATTCCTTCCTAGGTCATTCTTCGCGCCTGTTAAGGAGCGCGATTTTGTTGAATTCAGCCGGGACGAAGACCCCGAAGAAACAATAAAGCGGGTGACTTCTGGTAACTGATTTATGCCCCGCGTGTTTATTCAACGCGAGCTAATCAAGCGGGTTGAAAGGCATGGATTCGGAAAAGAACTAAGAGCGTTCATTGTCGCCTGCCAAAACAGAGAGCATCCACCGCGGATATATAAGCCGTCTGGCATAGATCCACCTTTCGAGCCATACGAATTGCTGAGACTGCACCACCACCACCTACACAGGGATGGCGATCCGCTGCTCATAACTCAGCATATCGACGAAGATGTCTATGGGATCGCGCTGGCAACGCATCAAGATTTCTTTCGCGAAGACAATATGTTGTGGCTGCAACAGCATATCGAAATAATTGACTGGACCTGGACCGGCCTGTTGAGGACTCAGGTAGAGCAATATGAGCCCGCGCGCCGCTATTACGAGGATGAGCCGTGTTAGCTCTTTCCCCCTTCAATTACACGGAACTTCTGGCGGCGATCCAAGGGGGCGCGGCGGCTGCTTGATATGCCTGCGTCCTTAATTCGGCCGCCGGCAATGGTGCAGGGTAACCATCCGCTTAGGACCGCGGGGATGATCGGTTTTGCTTGTACTGCGGGATCATCTCGCGCAGGTAGTCCATGCCATTGGCGGTGAAGGCGACGGTCTGCTGGTCACCGATGTCGCGGATCCAAAGGCGGCCGTGCTCCGGCTCCATGTCGTCCGCTATGTCCCACAGCAATTCTTCGTCCTCGCCGAGCATCTCGGCGGCGTGCCGGATCGTGATGGCGTAGCTGGGGGCTGCCATGATCAGGCGGCGCGGTCGACCGCGACTTTGCGGCTCCAATTCCACGGCAGCAGCGCGGCGAGATCGGTGATCTTGTGATCGGCGATCCGAGCGAGCACGTCAGCGAGCCAGGCCCGCGGGTCGACCTCGTTGAGCTTGGCGGTCTGAATTAGCGTGTACATCACAGCCGCACGCTCGCCGCCGCGGTCTGAGCCGGCAAATAGCCAAGCCTTGCGGCCGAGCGCGATGCCGCGCAGCGCCCGCTCAGCCGCGTTGTTCGAGAGGCAGATGCGGCCATCGTTGAGGAAGCGGGTGAATGCATCGATGCGTTTGCGCATATAATCCATCGCCTTGGCGACTCCGGGCGCAGTCAAAAGTTTGGTCATGAGGGGACCTCCTTTCCGCTGCACCGTTCCATATGGGAACATTTCAAATTCGGCCAGAGGCGCTCTCAAGATCCGCCACTAGGGGTCAAAACCGGCCAGCACCCCCGGGCAACCTAAGAACAAATAGTGAACTCTTAATCGTTTTCCGCTACACTGCCTTCCCCTGATTCGACAGGGATTCGCCACGGGAGCGGAGAAATGCGTGCCAACTCAGTTGATTGCCGGGAGATCGTGCGGCTGGCCGAGCACACCGACGAGCTCGCCCGGCTGCGCGAAAGCGGCGATGACGACCGGATCGACCAGGCGTTCAATGCCGTGTGCAAGCGCATCTGGGGCTACACGCTCGACGACTTCGACGACGAGAGCCTGAGCGCCAGGGACCACGCCTTTCTCGACCGGCTGACCTGGAAGCGCGCGGCGGCCTTCGCGCTCGCGCACGGCTACGACCTCGTCGACCCGGCAAGCAGCGACATGGTGCCGGACTGGTGGGGCTTCGCCTGGATGATTCTCGCCGAACAGCGCGGGCTGCTCACGCCGGAGGGGCGCGAGGCGACGTGGCGGCGCTACGCGGCGCGGCTCAAGGCCAAGCAGCCCAAGATCGCGGGTGTGGTCTGGCGCGCGTGACGCGGCGATGCCCGCAATGCATCGCATCAATGGCGACGACGGCCGCGTGCTTTGGCTCGGCCGCCAGTGCGTCCGAAGTTCGTGCTTATCGATTTGACGTTCCCGAACGAGGTTTGCCGCAAGGCCGCGGGAGCGCCAAATCGGCGGCACTCGCGCGCAATTGACACTGCGCGTCGATTGCCGCTAGGTCGCGATGATCGCGCGACGTGCGATCGGCCGGGTCGAGCGACATGACAGCACTGCATTGGTTTTCGCGCCATCGTGCGGTAGCCGCGGTGGTGTTGCTGGCGCTGCCGGCTGCCGCCTGGGCCCAGGCCTATCCCGACAAGCCGGTGACGATCATCTCCGACGCCGCTGCCGGCGCGAGCCCGGACGTGGCGACGCGCTTCATCGCCGACGGGCTCGGCCGGCTGTGGGGACAGAAGGTCATCGTGCTCAACCGGCCGGGCGCGAACGGCAGCATCGGGGCGCGCGCCGCCGCCGAAGCCGTGGCCGACGGCTACACGCTCTATGCGCCGACGCTGTCGACCTTCGTGGCGCTGCCGACCGTCGCGCCCAACCTGCCCGTCAGGTTGCCGCGCGATTTCCTGCCCATCGGCTTCATCGCCGACCAGCCGATGTTCATCGCCGTCAATCCGTCGCTCGGCATCGCGACCCTGCCGCAGTTGATCGAGCGGGCAAAGCAGGAGCCGGGAAAGATTTCCATTGCGCTCACCGGCATCGGCCGCATGACGCACCTGACCGGCGAGCTGCTGCAACAGCGGGCCGGCATCAAGCTGCTCTCGGTGCCCTATGCGCGCGGGCCGGCATCGGCCATCGGCGACGTTGCGTCCGGTCGCGTATCCATGATCATCGAGGGCTTTTCCGGCATCATCGGCGCCGTCAAGGCCGGCGAGGTGAAGCTGATCGCGACCGCCGCGCCGACGCGGCTGCCCGAATTCCCCGACCTGCCAACGGCCGGCGAGACGATCCCGGATTTTTCCGCCGCCGGCTGGCTGGTGCTCGTCGCGCCGGTCGGCACGCCCGCGCAGATCATCGCCAGGATCAGCGTGGACCTCGCCAAGGTCGTGACCGACGCGGACATCAAGAAGCGGCTCGGGGCGACCGGCAGCTACCCGCGCGCCATGACGGCCGAGGAAACCCGCGCGTTCGTTGCGCAGCAGCAGGCGACCTGGCTGCCGGTGCTGCAGGGCATTTCCGGCGAGCTAAAGTCGAAGTAGCTCGCGTCGCCGCCTAGCGTGGGATGGCAGACAGCTATTTGCCGGCGTTGCCGAGGCTGGTCGACACGTTGGTGAACAGCCCCTTGACGCTCGTACCGATGGAGTTGACGGTCGTCACGATCACGACCGAAACCCCGACCGCGATGATCGCGTATTCGATCGCGGTCGCCGCCTCCTCGTCGTGCCAGAAACGCAGCAGGATCGACATGCAACTCTCCGCGCTGGTGCGTAGGCAGATTCCCCTACACGGCTGAAGGCGTTATCAACGGAACCGCTCGGATTTTGCGAAAATGCGTGCGCTATCCGGAGACGCCGCGGCGCGGCCAATGCTCGCGCAACGCCGGATCAGCCGTCGCCAGGCAAATCCCAGCGCATGAACACGCGGTCGAACCCGTCTTCGGTCGCGCGCCGCGTCTCGACGAAACCGATCCGCGCATATAGCGCCAGATTCTCGTGCATCGCCGCGTTGGTATAGAGCGCGATCGCGCCGAGCCCGTGCCGGCGCGTTGCCCGCACGGCGCCCTCGACGAGCATGCGCCCGAGGCCGCGGCCCTGGTGCGCCGGATCGACCGCGATATTGTCGATGTAATAGGCGTCGCGCTCCGCCCACGCCACCATGTAGCCCGCGACGATGCCGCCCGCTTCGGCGACGACCACGCGCCCGGCCACGATCTGCGCCGCGAAGTCCGCTCCCATCGGCATCGGCTCGCGCCCGATGCGCGGCACGTACTTCTGATAGGCGGCGCGGGCGATCTCGCGCAGGCGCGCCGCATCGTCGGCCGCAGCCGCGCGCAGACGCACGATCGCCCCGTCGCTCACATCGCGTGCCGCGGCGCGGTATCGAGCAGCTCGCGCAGCTGCTGCGTATAGAACCTGGCGTTGCCGGTGGTGAGATGGCCCATGGTGTCGGGGCTCGCCGGAATGAGATAGAGCCGTCCATTCTTCACCCGCTGCATCGCCGCCGCCGTGATCCCGGTCTCCGGCGGATTGCGCTCGTCGTCGGCCGAATTGATCGCGAGCACCGTCGCCTCGATCTTTTCGAGGTCGGGCGCCGGATCGTAGTCGGCCGAGGAATCCCACGCCCAGATGAAGTCGTTGGCATCCGCCGGCATCGGCGCGGCGAGCCGCGCGTCGACCAGCTTGTCGGCGAGCGCGCGTGTCGGCGCGAGCTTCTGATAATGCTGCGTGCCGCCCGCCGTCGCGATGCCGAAGAAGACGCTGGCGATCTCGAGGAAGCGCGGCTGCGTCGCATAGTTGCCGTCGGCATAGCCGGGATCGTTGCGGATCGCCTCGAGCATCATCCGCCGCAGCATCCAGTTGCGGCTCGCCATCGCGGTCGGCTGCGACGCCATCGGCACCAGCGCGTCCATGTAATCGGGATGGCGCTCCCCCCACAGCCAGGCGTGCATGCCGCCCATCGAATTGCCGATGATCAGCCGCACGTGGCGAATGCCGAGCCCTTCGGTGAGCAGCCGATACTGTGCGTCGACCATGTCGGCGTAGTCGTAATGCGGGAATTTCGCCTTGAGGCGGTCCGACGGCTTGGTGCTGGCGCCATGGCCGAGCGCGTCCGGAATGATGATGTAGTACCTCGCGGCGTCGAACGGCTGACCCGGGCCGAAGAGCTCGCCGGCGAAATCGGGCGTGAGCATGTTTCGTGCCGAGCCGCCGGTGCCGTGCAGCACCACGATCGGGATGCCGCTCGGCGCCCCGATCGTCGTGTAGTGCAGCCTGAGCTCGGCAAAAGTCTCGCCGGTGTGGAACTTGAAGTCGTGCGCGACCCAGTCGCCCTGCCTCGGCGCCGGGTAGTCGGCGGCCCATGCGGAGGCGGCCAGCAGCGGGACCACGGCAAGCAGGCGAATAACCCTTGCGATCGGCGTCATATCATCCTCAGTACGCGTGCGTGCGGCAGCAACATAGCCCGAGGCGACGAAGCCGTGAAGCACGCCATCCTCCATCCGGCAAAGAACCGACATTCCTCGGCGACTATGACTAAAAGCCGAACGATTTTTTAGGAAATCCTTACGCTGACATTTTGCCAGCCGGCAACCGGTGCACGCGACCATGGTCCCGCTCGACGGGGAGGCGCACGGAGGGCTCTCAAATGGTGCGCGCAGCAGTGGTGGCGCTGGTCGTTCTTGCTTGTTGCGATTTTGTCGCGTTCGGCGGCCAGTACACGGTGAACGCGTTGAAGGTGCTGGCCGCGATCGAACGTTCGTTCGTCTAGCCGGATCGTCTCGCTGGCCATGGCGGCGTTGCGACGCCGCCCAGGCTGCGATTGGCTGCGATTGGCTTGCGCGCCGATCGAGCCGGCGGTATTTTTTGCGGGCGGCGCGCCCCTGGGGGCGCGCGCCCGCAAACGGTGGGGGATGCGCATGCGACACAACACGACGCCTGTTCGAAGACTTGCCTTCGTCACGCTTGCGGCGCTCGCCTTCGGCATTGGCGCTGCTGCCGCGCAGGACACCGAGGTCTGCCGCGGCCACACCGGCGACATGATCGCCGCCTGCACCCGCGTCATCGCGGCGCCGCGCTCCACGCGCGAGCAGGTCGGCGACGCCTACATCAACCGCGGCCAGCACTACTACGAGATCAAGGAATACGACCGGGCGATCGAGGATTTCAACCGTGCGATCCCGCTCAAGCCGCGCTGGGTCGAGATGGCCTACGGCAACCGCGGCAACGCCTATTATGCCAAGGGCGAGGACGACAAGGCGATCGACAGCTACGATCAGGCGATCGCGATCGACAAGAACTACAGCTCCGCCCTGACGGCGCGCGGCCTGTTGTACGAGAAGGCCGGCGCGATCGAGCGGGCGAAGGCCGACTTCGAGGCCGCGATCGCCTCGCACTCGATCTTCGCGGACGACGAGTGGGCGCACGATACGGCGCGCAAGCATCTCGACGACCTCGCTTCGAAGTAGCGCGGGATCGTGGCCGCACGCCCGCACCGGCCCGTCTTCTGGGGATTGCTGGTCCTCGGACTGATCTGCCTCGGGCCGGGGGCCTTCATCTTGTTTCGCACCGCCGGGGTGCAGACGTTCAGCATCTCGAGCGGCTCGATGGAGCCGACCCTCCTGATCGGCGACATTTTCGCCGTCAACAAGTCCGCATACGGCTATTCGCACTACTCGTTGCCGTTCTCTCCGCCGCTCTTTTCCGGGCGGATCCTCGCCGCCGAACCGAAGCGTGGGGACCTCGTGGTCTTCCGCCTGATGCGCACCGATCTCGACTATGTCAAACGCATCGTCGGCCTGCCGGGCGACCGCATCCAGATGCGCGGCGGCGAGCTTTACATCAACGGCACGGCGGTGAAACGCGACCGCGTCGCCGATTTCGCCTATACGAGCGACGGACGGACGCAGCGCGTCAAGCGCTGGCGCGAAACGCTGCCCAGCGGCACGAGCTACGAGACGATCGACCTGCGGGACAACGACTTCCTCGACGATACCCAGGAATTCACCGTTCCGCCGGGCAACTATTTCGTGCTCGGCGACAATCGCGACAATTCGCTCGACAGCCGCATGCCGACCGAGTTCGGATATGTCCCGGCGGAAAACCTGATCGGGCGGATCATGATGATCGTCTACTCCGCCGGGAGCGACGGCGTGCCGCGCACCGATCGCATCGGCCTAGAGCCGAAATA
>Ga0209006_10004246_pt1 | contig 13014 bp, 13 predicted proteins | sample JacPin_JW_Ref_O2_FD_188567 | JGI IMG/M metagenome (GOLD analysis project Ga0209006, IMG submission 188567) | Forest soil microbial communities from Algoma, Ontario, Canada - Jack Pine, Ontario site 1_JW_Ref_O2 (SPAdes) (version 2) | ecosystem: Environmental > Terrestrial > Soil > Boreal...
TCGTGCTGGTGGGACCGTCGGGCTGCGGAAAATCGACCACGCTGCGGATGATCGCGGGGCTCGAGGACATCACCGACGGCGACATCATGATCGGGGGCGACGTCGTCAACGACGTGCCGCCGAAGGACCGCGACATCGCCATGGTGTTCCAGAACTACGCGCTCTACCCGCACATGACGGTCGCGGAAAACATGTCGTTCGGGTTGCGGCTGAAGCACTACCCGAAGGCCGAGATCACAAGCCGGGTTACCGAAGCCGCCCGCATGCTCGACATCACCGAACTGATCGACCGCAAGCCGAAGCAATTGTCCGGTGGCCAGCGCCAGCGGGTGGCGATGGGGCGCGCGATCGTCCGCAATCCCAAGGTCTTCCTGTTCGACGAGCCGCTGTCCAACCTGGATGCAAAACTTCGGGTCCAGATGCGGATCGAGATCAAGAAGGTGCACCAGAAGGTCCGCACCACCACCGTCTATGTCACCCACGACCAGGTCGAGGCGATGACACTGGCCGACCGGGTGGTGGTGATGAACCACGGCCGGATCGAACAGATCGGCACGCCCAACGACCTCTATCACCATCCGGCGACGCGCTTTGTCGCGGGCTTCATCGGTTCGCCGGCGATGAATTTCGTGCCCTGCCGGCTGGAGGACGCCGGCGGCGCAACGCACATCCGTCTCACCGACCGCATCGCCTTCCCGCTGCCGCCTGCCCGAGTGGCGCGCTATCAAAACGTCGCGCGAAACGAGAAATTGCTGCTCGGCATCCGGCCCGAGCACATCACGGAAGCGAAACAGCATGCGGAGCCCGGCATCGAGACCTTCGACGCGGTGCTCGACGTCACCGAACCGATGGGGATGGAGACGCTGATCTATTTCACGCTTGAAGGCAGCCTGGTCTGCGGCCGGGTCAATCCGAATGCCGGCGCGCGCGACGGCGGTCCGCTTCGATTGGCAGTAGACCTCAACAATATGCACCTGCTAAACGAGGTGACCGGCGTCGTCCTTTGACGGCCGCAACCAAGAAAAGCCAGGGGCTGGGACGTTATGGCGACCAACAAGAAGAAAATTTTCATCACTGAATCGATGTCGCAGCCAGGACGGGCGCTGTTGAGGGAGCGGGACGACATCGAACTCGTCGAATTCCCCAACATGATTTCGGCGCCCGATTTCGAGGCCATGCTCAAGGCGCAGGCGCCGGTCCACGGCGTGGCGCTCGGCGGCACCCGCTTTGGCGAGCCGGAACTGGAGGCGTCCGGGGATATGAAGGTGGTGACCCGGATCGGGGTGGGCTACGACGCCGTCGATGTCCCCGCGCTCTCCCGCCGCAACATCCCGCTGATGGTCGCGGGCACCGCCAATTCGCCATCGGTCGCCGAGCAGGCCCTGTTCATGATGCTGACCTTGGCCAAGCGCGCTACCGAGATGCATTCCTGCGTGAAAGACAGCAAGTGGGCCGCCCGCCTCGGCATGTTGCCCTACGATCTCTTCGGCAAGACGCTGCTCATTGTCGGATTCGGCCGCATCGGCACCCGCACCGCCAAGCGCTGTCTGGCCATGGAAATGAACGTGCTGGTCTACGATCCCTACAAACCGACTACCGAGATCAAGGCGGCGGGCTGCGAGCCGGTCGGCGATCTCGACGCGGCGCTGCCGCGCGCCGACTTCGTCAGCATCCACTGCCCGAAGACGCCGGAGACAGTCGGGATGTTCAACGCGGCGCGGCTGGCGCGCATGAAGCCATCAGCCTATCTGATCAACACCGCGCGCGGCGGGATCGTGGTCGAGACGGCGCTGTATGACGCGCTGGCATCCGGCAAGCTCGCAGGCGCAGGCCTCGACGTCTTCGAGCAAGAACCGCCGCCATCAGGCCACCAGCTGTTCGCGCTTCCCAATGTCATCATGGCGCCGCACGTCGCCGGCGTAACGCGGGAAGCGGTCGACCGGATGAGTGAGCAGACCGCGCGCAATATCCTGAGCGCGCTCGACGGCGAACCGATCCGCCAGAACGTCATCAATCAGGACGTGCTCGGCTGATGGCTTTGGAGGCCTGGCTTTGACTGCGCCGGCTTCGTTGCTTCACGACAACGGGTGACACCATGGCCTTCAAGGAATACGGCAGCTATGACGGGATCGGACTTGCCGAACTCGTCCGCAACAAGCAGGTCACGCCCGGGGAACTGCTGGACGAAGCGATCGCCCGCACCGCCAAGGTCGATCCGCAGATCAATGCGGTGGTCGTCAAACACTACGACTATGCGCAGCGGCAGATCGACAACGGCCTTCCCGACGGTCCCTTTACCGGCGTGCCGTTTCTCCTGAAGGATCTGGATATTCTCGAGGGCACGCGGACCACGTCGGGCGCCAGCCTCTTCAAGGACAATGTCGCCGACCATACCGGCACCCTCGCCCAGCGTTTCCTCAATGCCGGCGTTGCGATCTTCGGGAAAAGCTCCAGCCCCGAATTCGGCTTGATGCCGACCACCGAGTCCCGGCTGTTCGGCCCGACCCGAAATCCCTGGAATCTCGCGCACTCCTCGGGCGGCTCGTCCGGCGGCGCGGCGGCGGCCGTTGCCGCGCGGATTCTTCCCGTCGCGCATGCCAGCGACGGCGGCGGTTCGATACGGATTCCGGCTGCCGCTTCCGGCTTATTCGGATTGAAACCGAGCCGCGCGCGCACGCCGCTCGGTCCCGATCGCGGCGAAGGCTGGGGCGGATTTTCCTGCGGCCATGTCGTCAGCATCAGCGTGCGCGACAGCGCGGCGATGCTGGACGCGATCCATGGGCCTGAGCCGTCGAGCCCCTACGTCGCGCCGGCGCCGGAGCGGCCGTACCTCGAGGAGGTCGGCCGCGATCCCGGCCGCCTGCGCATCGCCTTTACCGACAAGTCGCCCTATGGCGATGCCATCGATCCCGAAATCGCCGCCGTGACGCGGGAGATCGCGGCGCAGCTTTCCGGGCTTGGCCATGATGTCGAGGAGCGCGCGCCTCAACTTCCCGCCGATCCCGCCGTGGTGATGTCGACCATCGTGGCCGCCAACACCGCGCTCACCGTGCGGCTTGCGGAGCAGCGCTTCGGCCGCGCCATGACCGACCGCGATTTCGAGATACTGACGCTTGCAAGCGCGCATAACGCCGAGAAGGCGACCGCGACCGATTATGTGGCCGCGCAACTTGCCGCATTCCAGATATCGCGGACGCTGGCGACGTTCTTCAAGGCCTGCGACGTGTTCCTGTGTCCGACGCTTTGCTCGCCGCCGCTGCGGATCGGCGAACTCAACACGATGGCGGAGGATCTGTCGCATATCCCGCCGATCCTGCGGCGCTATATGCCGGCGACTTCCATGTTCAACATGTCCGGCCAGCCCGCGATGTCGATGCCGCTGGCATGGAATTCAGCCGGCTTGCCGCTCGGCATGATGTTCTCGGCGCGCTCTGGCGACGAGGCGACGTTGTTCCGCCTGGCGGCCCAACTCGAGCAGGTGCGGCCCTGGAAACACAAATTGCCGCCCATTTGCACATAAGTCGACAAAACTCAGCCTTATTCGACAGCGAGAAATGGAACTCAGCGCAGCCAGCGGAGTTCGTATGCGCGGCCGTTGTGTAATATCCGGAGGCTAACTCTTGAGTCAAAGCGACCCCACCGATCACGCGCTGGCGGCCATCGCCAGCATCCTCGATCACCCCGAATCCCCTCGCGGCCCGGAAAGGCCGGCGGTTGATGACGCCCCGATCGCGCCCGAGCGGAGCTCCGGCGACGGCTATTACAAGGTCGGTCCGGGCCCGATGGCGGCGATCCGTTTCAAATGGACGGTCCGCCGCGAGGACAATGGCGAATATTATGTAGATGAGACGATCGGCGAAAACTCCGCGCCCGTCGTGACCGGACCGATGTCCGGGGATGCCGCCGTCAAGGTGGTCGACGATCTCGAGGCCGAGGCGCGGCGCCGATTCGAGGCGCTACGCAGCGAAATGGCCGGACGCGGCGCGGCGGCGAGCCTGGTCCGCAGGGACAGCGAAACATAGCTCGCTTAATCTTCCCGACCCAGCGCTCCCAGAAAATCCATCTTGACGAGTTCGACGCCGCAATGGCGCAGGATGTCGTAGGCCGTCGTGACGTGAAAGAAGAACTGCGGCACGCTGAACGTCAGCAGCAGCGATTGGCCGGTGAATTTCCGCATCGTGCCGTTTCTGAAGGTGAAAACCACTTCCTTCCGCTCGCTGCCGTTGATCTCAGCGGGCGGCAAGCCCCGCATGAAATCGATGGCGGTCGCGATCCTCCGCTTCAATTCCGCGATATCAGGCTCGCCGTCGGGAAAGCCCGGTGGATCCACCCCCGCCAGCAGCGCGCAGCCGACAACCGCGTGCCGGATCGCCTCGCCGACCTGACGGGTCAGGTTGTACATGTTCGGGTAGAGCCGCGCAGTGAGCAGGATCGCGGGATCGATCTTTCGCATCTCGGCGTGTTCAGCCGCATGGTCGAGGAGATTGGACAGACTGCCCAGAAATTGGACGAAAACGCCGACCGAGGCGCGGTGCATTGATATGGTCATGGTTTTCGATCCTCTTCGTGGGGCGCGCCGTCTGATTTGTCGCCGAACAGCGGGACTATCCGGACAAAATTGACCGCATCGCCGGACCTAACCTAGACTGGCCAGCGTTAGCATTGAACCAAAGTCGCGCATCCACGACTCATACCATGAAAGTGATGTAGGTCACGTTGCCGGGCGATGCCGAAGCGTAGGGTCGGGATTCGGGATTCCCACCTGCCAGGAGGTCATGATGAAAAAGCTTTTTGCCATCGCCGCGTTTCTGCTGGCGAGCACCGCTGCGCAGGCTCAGTACACCTTCGAATATGGCGGACGCACCATCCGCATCGATCCGGATCGCGGAACGGTTTCGATCCCGGGCGTCTATGACAATAGCGGGCGGCGGTCGAAACGCTCGCATGGCGACCAGGACAACCAGCACAAGACGCCTCAGCAGGCGAAGGGGGATCCGCAGGCGCCGGCCGCGGAACCTGCACCGGCCGACACCGCCGCCGCGCCTGCCAATGCTTCGCCCGATCCGTCGAATGCCACGGCCGCCGTCGCGCCCGCGGATAACACGGCTCCGGCACAACCTGCGGCCAGCGCGCCTGCCCCGCAGCAGGACGCCGTCGCCCCCGCCGTGCCCGCCTCTGCCGCCCGGCCGGCGCCGCCCGAGATCGTCGCGACCACGACGCCGGCGCCCAAGCCGCCCGCTCCTTCGGTTCAGGCGGCCAATTCGCCGCTCGGCGTGTGGCTGACCGAGGAGAAGGAAGGCAAGGTCAGGATCGAGCAATGCGGCGCCAATCTCTGCGGCTATTCGGTGGACAAGAAATCGAACCAGAACGGCGAGCAGGTTCTGATCAACATGAAGCCTTCCAACGATTCCAAATGGAGCGGCCGGATCCTCGACCCCAATTCCGGCAGCACCTATGATTCGACCATCGCGCTGAAAGGCTCGGATACCCTGCGTGTTCGGGGCTGCGCCTTCGGCGGCATGTTCTGCGGTGGCCAGACCTGGAGCCGGGTCAACTAGCGATCGACAGCCGACGACATCTGCGCACAGGCCTCGTCTCTCCGGCGGGGCCTTTTGCGTTGAACGTGCGGCGCCTCGCGTCGAACGGCGATCCACCAGGGTTCACACCAGAAAGGCGGTCGCGACCGCCGGTGTGACTCCCATCACATTCTCCGGCGAAGCTTTGTGTGACCCTGCTGGCGTCCAACAAGAGGGGAACGTCATGGGACAATTTCGCAAAGTGATCATCGCCCGCATCCTTTTGTTCGCGGCGATGTCAGTCGCCACGCCGGCCGCGGCCGCGACATTCGACGGCGAATGGAATGTCCAGATCGCCTCGACCAGCAGCGTCTGCGGCGGGGGCGCCACGGTGTCGATCGGCATCAACAATGGCCAGGTCGCATCGACCAACGCCTTGATGACAGCGTCAGGTCGCGTCGCCGATGCCGGAATCATCAGCGTGACCTTGATCAGCGGGATCAAGCGCGCGGTCGGTTGGGGTCACCTCAGCGCCACCACGGGATCGGGCACCTGGCGCGGCGCGCTGTGCTCGGGCACCTGGACCGCGCAGCGGATCTAGCTGCGCGACAAGCGCTATCCGGGCGCCGCGGCATATTCGGCGTCGGTCACCGGTTCCATCCAGGTCACGGGACTTCCATCCAGCGCTTCCTGCATGGCGATGTGGGTCATGCTATTGGCAGGTGAGGCGCCGTGCCAATGCTTTTCACCCGGCGGAATCCACACCACGTCGCCCGGACGTATCTCGCGGATCGGACCTCCCTTGGTCTGGACCCGGCCGACGCCGGAGATGACATAGAGCGTCTGCCCCAGCGGATGGGTATGCCAATTCGTCCGCGCGCCCGGCTCGAAGGAGACGCGGTTCGAAGCAACCCGCGCCGGGGCTTCGGCCGCAATGATCGGATCCTGCCAGACCGTGCCCACGAAATACTCTTTCGGCGCGCGGCGGGTCGGCCGTGAACCGGCGAGATGGATATCCATGGCGTGCTTACTCCCTTGTTATCGACGCAAGCTATTTCTTCGAAGCTGCATAGCGCGCCTTGGTCTCGGCGTTCATGGGGTAGAGGCCCGGCAGCACCGCGCCGGAATTCACCTGTTCGACGATCCAGGCTTCCATGCGTTCCTGCTCGGCGCCCTCGGCCAGAATGAGATCGAGAAACGCCGCCGGGATCACCACCGCGCCGTCCTGGTCGGCGACGATGATATCGTTCGGGAAAATCGCAACGCCGCCGCAGCCGATCGGCTCGCCCCAACCGACGAAGGTCAGGCCTGCGACCGAGGGAGGTGCCGCAAAACCGTCGCACCACACCGGAAGGCCGGTGCCGAGCACGCCCTCGAGATCGCGCACCACGCCGTCGGTGACCAGCGCCGCGACGCCGCGCTTGACCATGCGGGCGCACAGAATGTCGCCAAAAATGCCGGCGTCGGTGATGCCCATGGCGTCGACCACGGCGATGCAGCCCTCCGGCATGGCCTCGATCGCGGTCCGGGTCGAAATCGGCGACGACCAGGATTCCGGCGTCGCCAGATCCTCCCGCGCCGGCACGAAACGAAGCGTGAAGGCCGGCCCGACCAGCCGTGGCTGCCCCGGCCGCAGCGGGCGCGAGCCCCGCATCCAGACGTTTCGCAGGCCCTTTTTGAGCAGAACCGTGGTGATGGTGGCGGTGGAAACGTGGGAAAGGGTCTTGATCGCTTCTGAAGTCAGGGACATCGAAAACAGCACTCCGGTAAGGGGAACAGTCGGGCTGGCGCATCTTGCGGGGCGCGCGCATCGCGTCAAGGGCACCTCGGCGATGACGGCGTGACAAGCACGTTATATTGAGCGAAAACGCCTGACCAAGACGAGTTTGTGAGGCCATGGCCGCGACGCTCTCCCCGCCCCGTATTCTGCCGAGTGGCGATGCCGCCGTCACGGTCGAATTCAGCCGCAACATCGATGACGGCGCGAATGCGCGGGTGCTGGCGCTCGACCGCACGCTGGCGCATGAGCCGGTCCTGGGCGTGACCGAGACGGTGCCGACCTATCGGTCCCTGCTGGTGCACTATGATCCGGTCGTGACCGATTTCGATACGCTGTGCGAAAAGCTCGTCGATCTGGCGCAGCGGCCGGTACCGCCGACGATCAAAACGCGGCGCTGGCGCATTCCCGTGACCTATGGCGGCGAACATGGCATCGATCTCGAGGATGTCGCCAAAACGCTGAAAACCACGGCGGATGATATCGTGGCGCGCCATGTCGCCGGCGACTATCGCGTGGCCATGATCGGCTTTACGCCGGGCTGGTCCTATCTCAGCGGGCTTGAGGATTTCCTGCATATGCCGCGGCGGCAAAATCCGCGGCTATTGACGCCGGCCGGTACGATCTCGATCGGCGGCGTGCAGGCCGGTGTGCAATGTCTGGCCGGTCCGAGCGGCTGGCATCTTCTGGGGCGAACAGCCGTGCGAACCTACCAATTGCACCGCGACCCGATCTTCCTGCTGGAACCCGGCGACCGCGTGACGTTTTCAGCCGTCGATGCCAAAACCTTCGCCGAGCAGGACCGCGCCGCGGAAGCCGGCGAGATCGTCGCCGAGTTGATCGATTCATGAGCAAGCTCCTCATTTCAACCATTGGGCCTGCGAGTTCGGTGCAGGACGGCGGCCGCCATGGCGCCCAGCGCTACGGCCTGACGCCGAGCGGCGCGATGGATACGCTCGCACTTTCGGCTGCGAATACGCTGGTCGGAAACGCGCCGTTGGCGGCGGCCATCGAGATCGGTCCGTTCGGCGCGACATTCGCCGCCCGCGAAGGCGCGGTGCGCGTCGCGCTGTCGGGCGCACCGCGCAACGCCGATATCTCCGGGCGCACGGTTGCGTTCGATACCTCCATGACATTGGCCGATGGCGAGACCCTGACGCTGGGCTTTGCGCGCGGCGGCTCCTTCAGTTATCTCGCGATCGAGGGCGGCATAGCGGGGGAGCCGGTGTTCGGCAGCCTCGCGGTGAACGCCCGCGCGGGCCTCGGCAGCCCCTATCCGCGCCCGCTGCAGGCCGGAGATGAATTGCAGACGGCTGCCGCCAGCGGCGCGGTCGAGCACCGGATCGAGCTTCCGCCCGTCATGGATGGGCCGATCCGCGTGGTGATGGGCCCGCAGGACGACGAATTCGCCGACGCCGAGAAAAAACTGTTTCTGGACTCGGAGTGGAAGATATCGGCGACCAGCGACCGCATGGGCTACCGGCTCGAAGGCCCCGTGATCAAACATCTGCACGGTCACAACATCGTCTCCGACGGCACCGTGAACGGCAGCATCCAGGTGCCCGGCAATGGCGCGCCGATCGTGCTGATGCCGGATCGCGGCACCAGCGGCGGCTATCCCAAGATCGCAACGGTGATATCAGCCGATCTCGGCCGCTTCGCGCAGACCCCGGCGGGAAAGGTTTTCCGGTTCAAGGCCGTCGGCATGGCGGAGGCGCAAGCAGAGGCCAGGAAATTGGCGCAGCTTTTGCGCGCCCTGCCCGACCGGATCCGTTCGATCGACAGTTTTGAGCTCAACATCGAGGCGCTCAGAGATGCTAACGTCGCCGGCAGCGCCGTCAGCGCCGTCGACATCGGGACCTGGCAAACGCCATCGGCGGATGCGCTGGCGCAGGACTGACTCACACACTAACTGAAGAGACTAACCAGAGATCCACGCGCGCAAAGGGACAGACATGACGACCATCGATCTCAATTGCGATCTCGGCGAGAGTTTCGGCCCGTGGGAAATGGGCAATGACGCCGCCATGATCGAGCTTGCCACCTCCGTCAACGTCGCCTGCGGCTTTCATGCCGGCGATGCCGACATCATGCGCAAGACCTGCGAGATGGCGAAAGCGCGCGGCGTCAGCGTCGGCGCCCATCCCGGCTACCGCGACTTGCACGGTTTCGGCCGCCGGCCGATGCCCGGCATGAAGGCCTCCGAGATCGAAAACCTGATCGCCTACCAGATCGGGGCGCTGCAGGCGATCGCGACGGCGGCCGGTCACAAGGTCACCCATGTCAAGGCGCATGGCGCAATCTCCAACGTCGCCTGCGAGGACGACATGACGGCAAAGGCGATTGCCTCGGGTATCAAGGCGGTCGACCCCAGCCTGATTTTTGTGGTGCTGGCCAATTCGAAGCTGGTGCAGGCCGGCGAAGCCGCCAACCTGCCGATGGTGCACGAAATCTTCGCCGATCGCGCCTATGAGGACGACGGCTCGCTGGTATCGCGCAAAAAGCCCGGCGCGGTGCTGCACGGCGCAAAAGAGATCGCGCAGCGCGTGGTGCGGATGGTGCAGGACGGCGCAGTGGTTTCAGTCACCGGCAAGGTGATCAAAATGCGCACCGACACCGTGTGTATTCACGGCGATACGCCGGGCGCGGTCGAGATCGGGCGCAGCGTGAGGCAGGCGCTGAAAGACGCCGGCATTGCGGTGGCGCCGTTCAAGGTGAATTAGCGCGCGTTCACGGCGAACGAACAGCACCGCTATCGCCCGCGCAGGCGGCGGTGCGGGCTGACAATTATTGCGGGTGCGTTCGTCCTCGTTGCAGCGCCGCATCGCGGCGTTCTGGGCTTCCGGATAGGTATTGCCGCCGCGGTCGCATCGCTAGAACGGATGTACCGAGAGCGTACCGAACACGACGGCCGCAATCACCGCGAAGGCGCCGTAGAACGCGGCGGCGTGGAACCCTTTGCCGGTTCGGCGGGACAGGGAACGCGCATAGAGATGCAGGCGGGCTTCCGCCGACAGTTCGCGCATGGTCGATCTCCAAGACCCCATCGGCGACAGTGGAATACGCTTTGCCGCGGGATTCAAGCCAACCTTGCAAATAGCGATATGAAAGCTTCGTGAGGTTACAATCGGAGTCGAAAATTCTCCGCGCGTTTCTCGCACGAGAATTTTATTCGGTCGGATTTGAGTTTGATTGGAACCGGTTCCACGGACATCAGTATACGTCCTGCTGGAGCCTGCCCTTCTTCTTGAGCTCCCCGACGAAGGCAACGGCCTCGTCGGTGGTGCGCGCGCCGAACTGCGCCACGATATCGACCAGCGCGCGCTCGACGTCCTTGGCCATCCGCTTGGCGTCGCCGCAGATATAGACGCTCGCGCCCTCGGCGAGCCAGGTCCACAATTCGCGGCCGACCTCGCGCATGCGGTCCTGCACGTAGAATTTCTTCTGGCCGTCGCGCGACCACGCCAGCGACAGCCGCGTCAGCAGCCCGGAGGTCTTCATGGCGTTCAGCTCGTCGCCATAGAAGAAATCGCAGCCGCTGCGCTGATGGCCGAAGAACAGCCAGTTCTTCCCCGGCGCGCCGGTCGCCTTGCGGTCGAGCAGGAAGGCGCGGAACGGGGCGATCCCGGTGCCCGGCCCGATCATGATGATCGGCGTCCTGGGATCCTGCGGCAGCGCGAAGCCGTGCGCCTTCTGGACGTACACCTTGACTTCGTCGCCGGGATTGATGCGCTCGGCGAGGAATGTCGAGGCAAGCCCCAGCCGCCTGCGTTTTCCGACCACGTAGCGCACGCAGTCGACCGTCAGCGACAGTTTTCCCGGCGTCGCATTGTGCGACGAGGAGATCGAATAAAGCCGCGGCTGCAGCGGCTCCAGCGCCTCGACGAAGGCTTCGGGATGCGGACGCACGCCGGAGAATTTCTGCAGCGCCGCCATCACGTCGAGGGTCGCGGCGTCGCCGTCGGGATCCTCGCCCCGCCCCAGCGCGCGCGCTTTCTCGCGCAGCGCGCCGCCGGTGACGAAGGAGATCAGTTCGAACAGCGAATCCGGCGCCGGAGCCAGCGAAACCTCCGATATCAACACCTCGCGAAGCGTCTTGCCCCTCACGACGGTGGTGTGCGACGCGCCGAGCAAGGCGATGATCTGATCGACATGGCCGACGTCGTTGCTGGCGAAGATGCCGAAGGAATCGCCGACGACGTAGTCGAGGCCGCAACCGGAGAGGTCGAAATCGATGTGCCAGGTTTCCTTTTCGGAGCCGGCCTTGTTCAACAGGCTTCGTGAGACGAAAGTCGCCGGCGTCGGATTGTCGCGCGAGCGGCCGGGCTCCGCGGTGACCGCGGGCGCCGCTGCGACCGGGGCGAGCGTCGGGCTTGGCGAACTCGCCGGCGCTTTCTCCAGTTCCTCGTGCAGCGCCTTCAGCATCCGTGCGGTTTCCTTGCCGCCGGGGACGCAGAGATTGAGACGCGCCTCTGTCCTGGTCGTGATCGCCTGCGAATAGTCGTTGCAGTTATAGCCGCACTGGCCGCAATCCTGCTGCGCCATCGCCGCCATCATTCGCCTCTGCAAAGGACGGCCTTCCGCGAGCTTCATGCGATCTGATATCGGCAGGGTCTGGTCGTGCCAGGGCGCCTCGCCGTCGTCGCCCTCGCCGGCGGGGCCTTGCAGGACGGCCGCGCCCTGCTCCGCCGAAAGCGGCGCCGGCGCATCCGATGACAACAGCCCGGCGAAGAAACCGTTGAGCCAGGAGCGCTGCGCTTCGGAGAAAGGCGCGCTGGAGGGAATGATTTCGATTTTCGGCGGAGGCGTCATCTGGTTCATGTGGAAGCCTCCGCATCGGCAAGTCGGCGCAAGGTTTCGCCATCGTGGCGGCGCGCAAAGGTGAGGAAGGTTTCATCCGCAGACGCGCGATGGGCCAGATAGGCCTTCAGGAGTTTTTCGACCGTCTTCGGCGCGTCCTCAGCCCTGAGGTCGTGATAGACCTCCTGCCCGAGATCGGCGTTGGGACCGAACCCGCCGCCGGCGAACAAATGATAGCCCTCGACGGTGTCATCCTCTTCGCCAACCGGGACCTTGGCGGCAATCAGGCCGATATCGCTGATGTAATGCTGCGCGCAGGAGTGGTGGCAGCCGGTCAGATGGATGTTGAGCGGCGTGTCGATGGCGACCCGCGGCTCGCACCAGTCGCCGATCTCGGCGGCGTGACGCTTGGTGTCGGAGGCCGCGAACTTGCAGCCGGCATTGCCGGTGCAGGCAACCAGTCCGGCGCGGATTTGCGACGCCGTGACCGAAAGCCCGGTGGCGTCGATGGCCGCGACAGCAAGGTTCACATTCTCATCGCGCACGCCCGAGATCAGAAGATTCTGCCAGACCGTGAGGCGGAGTTCGCCGTCGCCGAGATCGCGCGCGATCTTCGCGAGCCCCCGCATCTGTTCGCAGGTCAGCTTGCCGACGGGGAGAACGACGCCGATCCAGTTCAGGCCTTCCTGCTTCTGCCGGTGCACGCCGATATGGGCGGTGCGGTCGAAGGCCGGCCGCGGCGCGAGCGCTTCCGGCGGCACGCGGGTCAAGGCGTGGCCGAGCTTTTCCTCGACGAGGGTGAGGAATTTCTCCATGCCCATGCCGTCGATGACATATTTCAGGCGCGCCTTGAGCCGGTTGGTGCGGTCGCCGAGATCGACAAACACGCGGACGATCGCATCCGCCACCTTTGTCGCATCC
>Ga0209006_10004247_pt1 | contig 13013 bp, 8 predicted proteins | sample JacPin_JW_Ref_O2_FD_188567 | JGI IMG/M metagenome (GOLD analysis project Ga0209006, IMG submission 188567) | Forest soil microbial communities from Algoma, Ontario, Canada - Jack Pine, Ontario site 1_JW_Ref_O2 (SPAdes) (version 2) | ecosystem: Environmental > Terrestrial > Soil > Boreal...
ATGGAGAAGACCAAGAATGCGTTTCCCAACGTTGCCGATTTGGTCCGCAAAGAAGCGTTCCGCCGCGTCTCCACCTAAAGACCGGTCGCAGGTGCGGGTAGGAATTCCGAAGGTGCTGAACGTGTGGACGACTCACCAGTTCTGGGTGGGCTTTCTGCGCGCGATCGGCATTGAGTCGGAGAATATCGTGTTCAGTTCGGACACTTCGGAAGAGCAGGGGCGCGAGTTCGGCAAGGGGCGCGGCACGGTGGATTGCTGCTATCCGGTGAAGTGCATTAGTGGGCATTATGGGGAGTTGGTGTTTGGGCAGAAGAAGAAAATTAATATTCTGCTGAGTCCGATGATTCATTCGCTGCCTTCGGTTCTGCACGGGCATGTTGTGGATACGGTGACTTGCACGCGAGTGATGGCGGGGCCGGAGAGCATCAAATCTGGATTTTTGAAAGAGCGCGACGTTTTTGGCGAGAACGGGATTACGTATGCTTCTCCGTTTGTGAGTCTCGGAGACCGGCACATGGTGGTGGAGCAACTGCATAGTTCGCTCAAAGATATTTTCAATCTCGAACTGGAAGAGACGGAGCGGGCGGTGAAGGCCGGCTTTGCGGCGCTCGACAGTTTCACGGAAAAAGCGCGGCAGCAGAGCCGGGATATTTTGACGTGGTGCGTGAAGAATCAGAAACCGTGCATTCTGGTGCTGGCGCGTCCTTATCATATGGACACGGGGATCGGGCATGAGATTGAGGGAGACTTGCAGGCGCATGGGTATCCTATTTTGTGGCTGCAGTACCTGCCTGGTGATTTGGACTTGATGAACTGGCTGTTCGAGGCGGATATGAAGGCGGGGAAGATTAAGAGTCCGTTTGATATTACGGATGTGTGGACGTCTTCTTACAGCAGCAATACGAACGAGATTATGTGGGGAGCGAAGGTGGCGGCGCGGTGTCCGTGGATTACGTGTGTGGTGCGGCTTTCGAGCTATGAGTGTGGGATGGATCAGCCGACTTACACGCCGACGCAGAAAATTGTGGAAGCGACGGGGACGTTGTTCTTCAAGTTCGGGGATCTGGATTCGACCAAGCCGGCGGGCGGAGTGAAGATCCGCATCGAGACGATTGTTCACTACATGGCGAAATATTCGGGGAAGATTATGCGGCAGAAGCTGGGATATCTGTCGCCGGACTGCCCGCTGGGGCCGGTTCCGTCTTTTGAAACGCCCGGAGTGATCGAGCCGGAAGTGATTCCGGAAGAGGCGGGGGTGGCGCAGCCGGTTTCTGCATCGGCTTCGTGAACGGAAATGAGGATTCGCGGTAAGTTGTCGATTTATACTGCCCTAGCTGGCGCTCTCGTCGTGGCTCTGGCTTGCTCTGGGTTTGTCTTTGCTGGGACTGGAGCTGGAGATAAAGAGAAGGATTCACGGAACGACTCTGAAGTGAAGTTCGCCGCGGGTGCGAAGCTGGTACTGGTCCCGACGCTGGTCACGGACAAGTCGGGCAATCACATCAGCGGACTCAAGCAGGAAGACTTCACGGTGCTGGAAAACGGCGCCCCGCAAAAGATTGCCACGTTCGAGGAAATCACCAGCGACCCGCACCGGTTGTCGCGTCCCAGAAATCCCAACGAATTCAACAATGCGCTGGCGGGCGGCGCGTCTGCTCGGCGGGTTACGCTGATCGTGCTCGACCTGATTAACACTCCCTTCCTTGATCAGGCGAATGCGCGCAAAGAATTGCTGAAGTATCTTACGCAATCGGTGAACGAGCGCGAGCCGACCGGTCTCTACACGCTGACCCGCGGCGGCGTTCAGGTAGTCCACGATTTCACGAGCGATCCTCGCATTCTGGTGGCGGCGTTGCATGTGGTGAAGGGCGACTCTTACCAGATGGTGGACAGCGACGAGGAAGTGGAAGCGATCACGGGAACCGCCAGCCCGGACGGCAGTTCGGGTGCGCCGAGCGGTGGGGGAAGCTCGAAAAGCGGCGGGGGTTCGAAAGGTAATGCGCAGGCGGCGGTGCAGGGCGAAGCGCAAAAGCTGCAGAGCATGATGGAAGACTCGGAGCTGAATTTTAAGTCGTTTGAGCAGCGCCTGGCCATCACCTACACGCTGGACGGATTGCAAGCGGTGGCGCAGGCCCTGGCCGGAGTTCCCGGGCGCAAGTCGCTGATCTGGGCGAGTGGTGGATTTCCTTTCAACGTGAGCGACAACACGATGCAGCTCGCCCCCGCCGGCCGAGATACGCTGGCCGATGTGTTGCCGCTCTACGAGCGCACGTGGCAGTTGCTGAACGATGCGGAGATCGCTCTTTATCCCGTCGACGTCAAGGGCTTGCAATCGGTGGGCATGCCGAGCGCGTCATTGCGTAATCCCGGGAAAAACTATTCCCGCCACATGCAACAGCGACAGTTCGATACCCAGTCTTCTTTTCAGACATTTGCTGAGATGACCGGAGGGCGCGCCTATTTCGGATCGAACGATCTGGAGAAAGGTTTTCGCGAGGCGGTGAACGACTCGGCTGAATACTACATGCTGGGTTACTACATTGATCGCGCCCAGACCAAAGCCGGATGGCGCAAGCTGACGGTGAAGGCCAAGCGCGAGCACGTGGAAGTGCGGGCGCGCAGCGGGTTTTTTGTGAGCAACGCCGCCATCGATCCGGAGAGCAGCCGCAACAGCGACATTCTGTCGGCCTTGCAGTCGCCCCTCGATTACACGTCGCTAGCGCTGGTGGCGCGATGGAACAAGATTGAACCGGGCAAAGAGCCGGGCAAGAAGCATGTGAGTTATGAAATGCGTCTGGCGCCCGATGCTGGCGTGATCAACGACGCCGACAACAACCATGTAGCACTGGACTTTGTGGCCATGGCGAAATCTCCCGAAGGCAAAGCGGTGGATCAACCCAAGGGCCAGAAAATTGATCTTCATCTGCCTCCGGACAGGTTGTCGGCGATTCGGCAACAAGGCGTGGTGTATCGCGACGCCCTGGATCTTGCGCCGGGCGAATACACGGTTCGCTTTGTAGTGCGGGACGATCTGAGCGGACGTACGGGTTCGGTTGCGGCGCCGTTGAAAGTGGAGTGAATTGGCGCGGAACTCGATCAACAGGAGAGAGAGATTCCGATCTGTTTGGCGAACTCCAGGTCGTGGGCTGTGAGCAGGGCTTCATACCTCTTTGGCAACACAGGGAGGCTGCATATGCGCGAGATTTCTGCTTCGATCTCCGCATCGACTAAACGCAACAGCGTATTGATCTGATCAGCGTTGAACATCGCTGTGCCCGATCACCCATGATCGCGGCGTTTGTTCCGCTCGAGTGCGGACCCGTCGGCCTCGGACCACGAGGGTGTACTCGTTACTTTGATTGCAGCGTACGTTCCGGCACCAGCGGCGGCAAGTAACCATGGTCACGGCGTCGCCGTTTATGCCCGCGTCTTAGGTGTGTAATCGGGCGTTTGCGTTGCCTGGATACTGTCTTAAATTCGCGGGAGGGCCAGGAGTTGGCACGTGGGTGAGTTCGGCTCGTGGTGGCTTAACCTTTTGGGAAGGTTCCGCTTGGGAAGGTTCCGCCTCGCTTCGCTTCGGCAGGATGGGCGGGGCGCCCGTCGCCACATGGCCTGCTGTTCATCGAGTCCATCGGCCGACTAGGGCGGTCAGCGGTTGGGCGATGGACTGAAATCTTAGGAGGCGGACTTCGTCTTGGCCTTTCATGGACGCCAGAGGCATGAGGCCGCTCTCCATGATTCGGTCCGCGGTATCGAGGGTCATCAGTGCTTCGGCGCAGGGTTTCACTTCGGAACTGCCTTCATGCGGGTAAATGTGAGCGGGGAGACGGCCCAACTCCGCGCGCTGGCTGGGACTCAGGTCCCATCCTGATTCGCTGAAGGATTGTGCCAGTAGCAGCGCGCAGACGAATGCAGGATTGCCCCAGAGATAGTCCTCGTGTTCGGGCTCGTTATGCTCAGGATCGCTGGGCATCTCTTCGAAGGAGAATGATTCGATGGGATCGGTTTGCTTTCCGTAGGGAAGACGGAGGAGGAAACGCGGAATAGCGAGGCCGACGGCGCTCGCTTCGGGGAGTGAGCGCAAGGCGGCCCATGCGGATGCGCTGTCGCTGTCCGAGGGCGTGGTCCAATCGCGGGCGTTGGGTGTCGCTGAAAAAGATTTGCAGCCTAACAGTGCGGGGCTGGCAGCGGCGAGGAACGGGGCGCCAGCGGCGTGGGCGACTTTGGCCAAGCGGCCAAGCAACTCTGCATGTGCGCGGGTCGCGGCGAAAGCATAGTCCCCGACAATTGCTGCCCACGGCTCGCCGCCGACGGAATTTATCGCGTCGCCGGCGAGCAGCCGGTAAGCGAACGTCGTGCGCAGGTCGGGCGATGAATTCAGATCGGCGGCTAGTTCGTCCTTCGACAAGTCGACGAGATAAAGCTTTAGCATTTCATCCGTGTCGATTCGGCGCACCAGCAGGAAGACCGCTCTCCACGCGGCTTCTAATGACTGGAAATCCGAGACATGGAGCAAGGCTCGCATTTGCGCGCCCAGCGCTCGATCGATCAGTGCGAGTATTTCCGACTGCCGCGGATCGGCGGCGGAGACGAGATGAGGCTCTGTCACTCGCCGCACGAACTTCTGCAAGTCGCTTTCAGCGGCGGGGCGCGTCTGAGCTCTGGCTTCGGTTTGTTCGATCATATCGTCGAGCAAACTTCCCAAAGCTGATGGCGAAGCTTGCGGAGTTGTTGACCGCGCCTCTTCGAGCGGCTTGGCTCTGCCTCCCAAACCGAACTCTGCGGCTGCGTCGGAGAACGTGGCTGGGTCTGCCAGGCGCGCGCGTATGTTGCGAAGCTTGCGGAACATGTCGACGCGTTCGAGGAGCCGGTCGGGATGGAAATCGTCGAGATGGGAAAACTTCAAGGTTGCTGGCTCTTCGTCGCCCAAGTTGATCTTCAGCTCGGGATGAAACGCCGCCAGGACATCGTCGAAGTTGTCACGGTCCACCTGCACTGGTTTTCGTGACGAGATCGGCTTCTTACTTCCACTGGCGCTGAAATCACCGAGCAACAGAACTCGAAACGGAGTTTCGGGGACTGGTCTTGCTTGCGAAGTGTCTCCGTCGACGGCAAGTTTGATTTCTCCGAAATTGAATGGGGGCATGAGGTTCTCCTTGCAGAGTCTATGCGTTCTTGAAGTTTGTCGGGCTTCGTCAATCGGCTGACCTTACGGCTTATACCACCAGGGGCGCTCAGTCACACTGACCAAGTCACAGCAGGAAAGCCTACTCACTAAGCGATCGGTGAGCTGCGCGGCACTGCGGCGCGCGGAGATCCGGCATTCTGTTGCAGCAGCTTGGTCACGAGAGCCGTCCAGCCGGTCTGATGGCTGGCTCCGAGGCCTTGTCCGGTGTCGCCGTGAAAATATTCATAGAAAAGAATGAGATCGCTCCAGTTGGGATCGGCGTAAAACTTTGGCGTGTTCCCGTTCACCGGACGCTTGCCTTGCTTGTCGCGGAGGAAAATTCCGGTGAGGCGATGAGAGATTTCTGCGGCAACTTCGGAAAGTGTGAGCCGGTTACCGGAACCAGAAGGGAACTCGACTTTGAAATCGTCTCCGAAGTAATGATGAAACTTTTGCAGAGATTCGATCAATAAATAATTCACCGGGAACCATACGGGGCCGCGCCAATTCGAATTGCCGCCGAAGAGTCCGGTAGTAGATTCGCCGGGCTCGTAGTCTACGCGGTGGTCTTTGCCGTCGAGAGCGATGCTGAAGGGATGATCGCGATGATGGAGCGAGAGCGCGCGGATGCCATGAGGCGAGAGAAATTCATTTTCGTCGAGCATGATGTGCAGTATGCGTCGGAGTTGTTCGGCATCGACGATGGAGAGCAATCTTCTTTCTGCCGTCCCGGAAGTCTGCATGCTGGCGACGTTCGCGGTGAGGTCGGGGCGGTTTGCGATGAACCACTCCATGCGGCGTTTGAAACCGGAAAGGCGCTGCATGAGGCCGGGCTCGAGGGTTTCGACGGCGAATAGCGGAATCAAACCGACCATGGAACGAATCTTGACGGGAAAATGTCCACCGTCGGGGAACTTCAGCACGTCGTAAAAGAATCCGTCGGTCTTGTCCCACAGTCCCATTCCATCGGGGCCGAGATGGTTCATGGCGTAGGCAATGTAGATGAAGTGCTCCCAGAATTTGCTGGCGACGTCTTCGTACGCGGGATCTTGCGTGGCGAGCTCCATGGCGATGGCCAGCAGGTTCAGCGTGTACATGGCCATCCAACTGGTGCCGTCGGATTGCTCGATGTGGCCGCCGGTGGGGAGAGGGTCGCTGCGGTTGAAGACTCCGATATTATCGAGGCCGAGAAAACCGCCCTGAAAAATGTTCATCCCGTCGGCGTCTTTGCGGTTGACCCACCAGGTGAAATTCAAAAGTAGTTTATGGAAGATGCGTACTAGAAATGCGCGGTCGCCGCGGCCGTGGCGCTTCTTGTCGATCTTGTAGACGCGCCACGCGGCCCAGGCGTGCACCGGAGGATTCACATCTCCAAGGGCCCATTCGTAGGCAGGGAACTGGCCGTTGGGATGCATGTACCATTCGCGGAGGATGAGCACGAGCTGCTCCTTGGCAAAATCAGGATCGACAAGGGCGAGAGAGACGCAGTGAAAAGCGAGGTCCCATGCGGCATACCAGGGATACTCCCACTTGTCGGGCATGGAGACGACGTCGGCGTTGTAGAGATGCAGCCAGTCGTGATTGCGTCCAGCGGCGCGCTCCGCGGGTGGAGGAGAATGGCCGGGATCACCATTGAGCCACTGCCGGACAATGTAGTGATAGAACTGTTTCGACCATAACAGTCCGGCGAAGCCCTGGCGCATAACGTTTTTTGCGTCGGGTGAGAGAGACTTGGGAATAATTGTGGTGTAGAAATCATCGGCGTCTTGTTTGCGGGCGGCGAAGATGGTGTCGAAGTCGGTGAAGGCTGCAGACGGCTGCGGCAGGTCGAGATTGGTGAGGCGCAGGCGGACCGTTAGGGAAGCGCCTGCGACGATCTCCAGTCGATAGTGAGCGGATGCTTTTGTGCCAGTGTGTTCGGCTGAGACTGCTTCTTTGTTTCCGTCGACGATGTAATTGTTGATTGCGTCTTTTTTTCGCAGTCCGCTCTCCGGCGCGTTGAAGATACGCTGGCAGTTGGTTTCATTTTCGGTGAAGAGGAGTTCGGGAGAACCGTCGCAGTACAACCAATGTTTCACGCAGGCGGAATGGGTTACCTCGATGGCGCCTGCTACCTCGCGGAGGTTTGGGCGAGGTTCGGGGTTGCCCCAAGACCAGGTGTTGCGGAACCAGACGGTTGGGAGCACGCGCAGACGGGCCGATGCCGGCCCGCGGTTTGCGACTGTGATCTTGATAAGAATGTCTTCGACATCGGCTTTCGCGTACTCGACGCACACGTCGAAATAGCGGTCTTCATCGAAGACTCCGGTGTCGAGCAATTCGAATTCCGGATCATTCCTGCCGCGTCGGCGATTTTCTTCCAGAAGTTGCGTGTAGGGGAACGCGGCTTGCGGATATTTGTAGAGATACTTCATGTAGGAATGCGTGGGCGTGCTGTCGAGGTAGAAATAACATTCCTTTACGTCCTCGCCGTGATTGCCTTCTTTTCCAGTGAGGCCGAAGAGGCGTTCCTTTAGGATGGGATCGTGTTCGTTCCACAAGGCGACAGCAAAGCAGATTAACTGGCGACGATCGCTGATGCCGGCAAGGCCGTCTTCATTCCAGCGGTAGGTTCGGGAGCGGGCGTGATCGTGCGGAAAATATTCCCAGGCGTTGCCGTCAGCGCTGTAGTCTTCGCGCACGGTGCCCCAGGCGCGCTCGCTTAGATATGGTCCCCAGCGCTTCCAGTGCCGTTTACGGTCGCGGGCTTCGGAGAGGCGGATCTCCTCGTTCGTCATAGGCACGTCGATGGCGGTGTTCGAGCTTGTGTCAGAGTTTATTCAGGGCCGCGTCAGAGTTTGTTTAAACCGTCGAGAGCCGCAACTTTGTAAGCTTCGGCCAGGGTCGGATAATTGAAAACGGTATCGCGGAAATATTCCAGGGTGCCGCCCAGCGACATCGCGGCCTGACCGATGTGCACGATCTCGGCGGCGCGGTCGCCGATCACATGCACGCCCAAGATCTTCAGAGTGTCGGGATCGAAGAGAAGTTTCAACAAACCCTGATCATCGCCGAGCATCTGGCCTTTCGCCAACTCGGCGTAGCGCGCCAGGCCGACTTCGTAGGGTATCTTTTCTTTCGTGAGTTGTTCCTCAGTGTGGCCCACCATGGAAATTTCCGGAATTGTATAAATGCCGTACGGGATGAGATTGGGAATCATTTTGCCGGGCTTGCCGAACATGTGGCAACTGGCGAGGCGACCTTGTTCCATGGAAGTACTGGCGAGGGCGGGGAAACCGATCACGTCTCCGCCAGCGTAGATGTGGTCGACGCTGGTCTGAAAATTTTCATTGACCACCATTTTGCCGCGGCCGTCGGACCGCAGTCCCGCGGCTTCGATCTCCAACTGATCGCTGTTGGCCTGCCGCCCCACGGTATACAAAAGCCCCTGCCCATGAACGTTCTTTCCGCTTTCAAGTCGGGCAAAGACGCGGTCGCGTTCCGCGTCGAAGCCGACTGAAACAACCTTTTCGCCCAGGCGAAAAACGGTTCCGAGCTGGCGAAGCTGAAAGCAGAGGCTCTCAACAATTTCGCGATCCACGAAGTCGAGCAGGGTTGGGCGCTGATCGAGCAGCGTGACTTTCACTCCCAGGGCGGCGAACATGGAAGCGAATTCGAGCCCGATAATGCCGGCGCCCACCACCAACAAATCCCGCGGGATTTCCTCGAGACAGTGGACCACGTCGGAGTCGAAGATGCGCTTGCCGTCGATTGGGATATCGGCACTGTGGGCGGGACGCGTGCCGCAGGCGATCATGATGTAATGGCCACGCAGGAGCTGCGACCCATCGTCGGAGCGGACTTCGATGGTGTGGGGATCGAGAAAACGGGCGTCGCCCTCAAAGGTTGCGACCTGGTTGCGGCGAAGCTGCGCCGTGATGACTTCAATTTCGCGCGCCATCACAGCCTGCGCGCGAAAAACCAGGTCGGACATCGCGATACGATCTTTGAGGACGTAGTTGCGTCCGTAAAAACTACGCTGCCGAAATCCGCTCAGATAGAGGACGGCCTCGCGCAGAGTTTTGCTAGGGATGGTTCCGGTGTGAACGCAAACGCCGCCAATGGTTTTCTTGCGGTCGATGATGGCGACTTTCTTGCGCAGTTTGGCGGCGCAGATCGCGCTCTTCTGCCCCGCAGGGCCGCTGCCGATCACTACTAAGTCGTATTCGTTGGCGTCCATGAGGCGGAATTTCCTTCTCAACCCCGAAACCCAACGATTGTATCCGCATCTTGTGGGCTCGGGGCGCTCGGGAACAATTTTTCATAGAGGTGTAACTTGACTCGAGCCGGCGCGGAATGTTGCGTGATGCGGCACTGTGAGGGGAAGGATGAGCGTATCATCGGTCGTTATCGATCGGGAATTGGAAGCGGAAATTTGGCTAAACGGGCCGCTGGTTGATGGGCTATCGAGGGTACACAGTGTCCGGCGCAGTTTCTCCGCAGCAGCGTCTGCAAAAACTTCTCAAGAAGGGATTGAAGCATCAACGGGAAGGTCACGTTGAACTGGCTGAGGCGTGCTACCGCAAGATTCTGAACGTCGATCCCCTGTCCGCCGAGGCAAAGCAGATGTTGCGGGTATTGCAGGGGACGGGTGCGGATCAAGAGTCGAGCCAGCCGATCACAGCAATCTTCGGCGACGACACGGCAACGCGCCCCGAATCGGCGGAGACTCATCAGCATCTCGGCGAAGCGCACGAGCAGGCGGGGGATCTGCAGGCGGCCGCGAATTCCTACCAGCGCGCTCTCGCTCTCAAGCCTGATTCTGCGGATCTGCACTGCCACCTGGCGAGGGCTTTGTATCGAGGTGGGGCGCTGCTACCGGCTGCCGAGTTGTACCGGCGCGCTCTGGCGCTTGATCCGAAAAAGTATGAGATCTACAACGATCTTGGTCTTGTGCTCACGGATCTCGGCAACTTTCCGGCAGCGCTGGAAGTTTTCCGTCGCTCGCTGATAAATAATCCGCGCTCTGCTAAAACCATTGCGGGCCTGGGACGCCTTTTCGAACGTAAGGGCGATCTCATCTCAGCGGCGGAGGCTTATCGGGATGCGATCAAGCTGGACCCCAATCTACCCGCGGCCTATGTGGATTTGGGATTCGTGCTTTACGGACTGGGTGAGCTCGCCGAAGCTGCAGATTGTTTTGCTCGACTCCGCGCGCTGCAGCCGGATTCCGCTGAGGCGACCGTGAATCTGGGGCTTATCCACCTGCTGCAAGGAAATCTGGCGGCGGGATGGGCAGAATATGAATCGCGCTGGAAAGTTGGGGTTGGCGACGACCGGAAATTCCTCCAGCGCCGCTGGAAGGGCGAGGCGCTCGGCGGTGAGCGGATTCTGCTTTATGCAGAACAAGGTTTAGGGGACACGATGCAGTTCGTGCGCTACGTTCCTCTCGTGGCAGCGCGAGGCGGAGAAGTGGTGCTGGAGGTTCAGCCGGCGTTACGTGATCTGCTTGCGCATACAGAGGGCGCATCGCGCGTGATTCGTCGCGGCGAGACGTTGCCGGAGTTTAGGTGGCAGTGTCCGCTGATGAGCTTGCCGCTGGCGCTGGGAACGGAATGGAATACGATAACGGCGAGAGTTCCTTATATCGTTCCGGACGCGGTGCGAGTAGAGGCGTGGCGGGGGCAATTGCAGAAGAATGCCAGGCGCATCGGTTTGGCCTGGGCCGGTAACCCGGCGCATCCGCGCGATCGCTTACGGTCCATTGCGCTCGAACAGCTTATGCCGCTGCTGAACGTCGCGGGCACAACTTTTTACTCGTTGCAGTTTGGCTCGGGAGCCGAGCAGGTGAAGCAACTGCCGCCGGGCGTGCAGTTAATCGATCTGAGTGATGAGTTGAAAGAGTTTGGCAACGTGGCGGCGATTGTTGCGAATCTCGATTTGGTGATTTCGATCGACAGTGCGGTTGCGCATCTGGCGGGCGCGTTGGGGAAACCGGTGTGGATCCTGCTGAACAAGGGCTGCGACTGGCGCTGGTTTTTGGAACGTGAGGATAGTCCGTGGTATCCCACGGCACGGCTGTTTCGGCAAACCACTTCCGGGGAATGGCAGGAAGTGGTGAAGCGCATCGAGATCGAGCTTCGACAGGCTGGATAAGACGCTAGTGAGTTCCTGTGCTCGTGCTCGCAAACGCCGCTACTACGGCGGATCCCAATGGCCGACGAGGCCGATGTTGAAGGGCGAGAAGCTCAGGTTGCCATCGTGCAACGAACCATAGTCGGGAGGGTCGCCTGGTCTGGCGGCGGGGCCTACTCCGACCGAACTCGAGAAAGTCAGCGAGATCTGCGTGGTGATGTGAAGCTCTACCTGCGCTTGCAGCGCGGCGTTGAGCGCGTTGCCTGGAGCCACGTTTAACTGCGGTGCGATGCTCACTTCGACGTCGGGCTTGATCAGTCCCCAATTGCGCTTGAGGTGCAAATTAATCAGAGAGACGGCTGCCGATTTCGTCAGCTGGTTATTCGGGTCCGGCGACATTTGCAGACTGATATTAGGCTCGTGGATCAAGTCGATTTCAGTATTGTCCGAGCCGAACTTGAAGGCATCCAGGTTTCGATAGATGAGAGTGACAGTGTAGGTTGCTGGATTTGCCCCCTTAGGAGCGTTCGCCGTGATCCCGGTCGCAACATCGGCAGCAAGGTGAGCGTCGTCGTCATCCTTTCCTTTTCCTTTGGCCGCGCCGCCTCCGGAGCTGCCATTGATCGAGATGGGATCAGGTGCAGCCAACGAGCGAGTCTGCCAGTAATATTTTGACCACAAAGCCGGACTGAGGTTGGCGGGCGCTTGCGTAACCGCGCACACACTCATGATGGCGAATTGCTGGTCATCGGGGAGCATTCGCACGAGACTATCGAAATCTCCCGGAGGCTGAGGTTGCAGGGCTCCCATCCCGGCGCGCAAGCGGGCGATGTTGACGCCGCTCGCTCGCGGCGCAAACAGAGAGAGACCGTTTAGATGGCTGGAAGTCCTGATCCGCCAAAGCTCGTCGAGCATGTCGGGCATGCTCATGCCATTCAGGATTTCGCAGGCCTTCTGCCAATCCGGTTGGGAACTCCAGGTTAACGCGCGTTGAATCTGATCGTGGTAATCCTGAAGTTTCGGATCATCGAGAGAACCCATACTGCCACCTCCGTGCGGGGAAATGCTGTCGACCAGCAACTCTTTATGTCATCTCTGTCTTCGACTCCGGGGGGGCGGCAACGATTCTACACCCATTGCAGTTTTCTGCCCCGTTGCTGATGAACTTTCTTGTGAGACGTTGGGATTTCTCTTGTTGGTTTGGTTTTCTGGCAGTTTGTGTTTTCGTGTTTCATTCGCTTTTCGTGAGAAAGGGAGGATGGGGATGAAAATTGTTTCACATTTTGACGCGATAGTGGAACTGGTGTACCGTTCGGCACGAGTGTGGGGGTCGAGAGTAAGGCTCGGTGAAAGGGGGTGCTGTGTCTCGCGGGGGGCGTAGAGCGGGTAGAGAGCTGCGGCCGGAGCGCCGAAACGGAAACGGGAGTATAGTATACGCGTGCTGGACGGCGTAATAGAGATCGCGGCCAGGACTGGGCTTGGTGATCCGTTGGGTCGTGAAGGGCTTTACGAAAAGTGGCCCTTCGGTTGCTCGATGAGTAAGGTGTGGTGAGGGATTTATTCTTCCCGGTGCAACGTCGACCGCCTCAGCTGCACTATCACTGTAGTTCATCGTGAGCTAAGGATCGTCGAGTTAATAAGCGGCTTAAAGTCGCGCGGTTTTAGATCGTACAGAAAATTCTAATCTGCTCCATCGTCCCCAGGATGGAGTTCACAATGGCGACCAGAATTTCCC
>Ga0209006_10004248_pt1 | contig 13010 bp, 12 predicted proteins | sample JacPin_JW_Ref_O2_FD_188567 | JGI IMG/M metagenome (GOLD analysis project Ga0209006, IMG submission 188567) | Forest soil microbial communities from Algoma, Ontario, Canada - Jack Pine, Ontario site 1_JW_Ref_O2 (SPAdes) (version 2) | ecosystem: Environmental > Terrestrial > Soil > Boreal...
GCGGCACAACCCGCGAGCCAGGCGAGCCCGCAGGTCGCGCGGCTGATCGCTGCGGTCGAGACCGAGCTGCGCCGCTCTCCGGACCGGCGAGACGTCGGGGGCATCAAGGAACGCATCGCGGCGCGCTTCGAGCGCATCGAGGCCGGCGTCGGCCGGCAGATGCTGCGCGGCACCAGCATCCTTGCCACCATCGGTGCGACGGCACCCTTCGTCGGCCTGTTCGGCACGGTGTGGGGCATCATGAACAGCTTCATCGGCATCTCGAAGCTGCACACCACCAATCTCGCCGTGGTAGCGCCGGGCATCGCGGAAGCGCTGCTCGCCACCGCTTTCGGGCTTGTCGCGGCGATTCCCGCGGTCGTGATCTACAATATGTTCTCGCGCTCGATCGCGCAGTACCGCGCGCTCTATGCCGACACCAGCGTCGAGATCATGACGCTGGTGAGCCGCGATCTCGTGCAGCGTTATCCGGCGGCGGCGCCGGCCGCGGAGTAGCTCCCATGGGCTCCGCATTGCAGGCGGCGGGGCGCGGCGCGGGCGCCCTCGGCGGGCTGTTCGGTTTCGACCGCGCCGAGACTGCGCGCTGGGCTACGTGCTTCGTCGTGGTGGCGGGTCTTCACGCCATGGCCGCCCTGAGTTTCGTGCGATCGCCGCAGCCGTCGGATTTCGAGGCCGGCGCGCCCGTCGTCATGCTCGAGCTTCCCGAAGTGCCCATCGCCGCGACCGCGCCACCGAGCGATCTCGCGCCCGGCCCGCCCGAGATGGAAACCGAGGCGACGACGCCACCCAAGGAAGAAACCAAGCCGCCCGAGGAGGAGGCGGAGGTCGCTCTGCCCACTCCCGAGCCGCCCAAGCCGCAGCCGCCGGTCGAGCAGCGCGAGGCGACCGCGACGCCCTCCGTCGAGCTGCCGCCGTCCGCCGCCGCGCCGCCGAGACCGGGCGCCGAGGTGCACGCGCCAGCGGCGATGATCCATTGGCAGACTGCACTAGCGGCCCATCTCGAGCGCTTCAAGCGCTATCCGGCCGCGGCCCGCGTGCATCATGAGCAGGGCGTCGCGACAGTCGCCTTCACTATCGATCATGAGGGGCATCTGCTGCGCAGCGCGATCGTGCAGAGCTCGGGCTCGCCCGCGCTCGACCAGGAAACCCTCGACATGCTGGCGCGGGCTCAGCCGATGCCGAAGCCTCCCGGCAACACCCCGGACCGCGCCCTGTCGTTCGTCGTGCCGATACGCTTCAACATCAGGTAGCTGTTGCGTGCGCCGCACGTGCCGCCCATGTTATGCTCGGCTTCTTCGCCGGGATTCGTCATCATGGAAACGCCGAAGTTGACATTGCGGGTCGATCTGGGCAGCGGCCGCGCGCTGGGGCCGGGCAAGATTCGCCTCCTCGAGGCGATCGAGAAGACGGGATCGATCTCGCAGGCCGGCCGCAAGCTCGGCATGTCCTACCGGCGCGCCTGGCTGCTCGTCGACGACATGAACAACTGCTTCCGCGACCCCGTGATCGAGGCGCAGCCCGGCGGGGCCCATGGCGGCGGCGCGGTCCTCACGCCATTCGGCCAGAAGCTCGTCGAGCGCTACCGCGCCATCGAGGCCGATGCGTTGGTCGCGACGCGCAAGCATCTGCGCGACATCGAAATGGCGCTCAAGACGGGCAAAGCGGCGCGCCCGCAGACTTCGCTCAAACGTACGGTGCGCGGCGTCGCGGCGCGAAAACACCTGAGCGGTTAGTAGCACTTCATCGAAATACGTCTTCGTCGAAGCTGTTGCCCAAGTTCGAAGCGTGGATCTCGGCGGAAATGCTGATCGCGCGAGCGTGCCGAGCGGGTGCCCAGGGGTTATTTCTCAATAGTGGGTGCGCCATCGTAGGGCGTTCGCGCGCGGGCTGTGCAGCGAACGTGCGCGCCCGCTCTTTGGTCGGGGCGATCCGTTCGACGCGGTCACACGGCAATCGCGGCATGCCAAGCTGCGAGCGAATTGCCTTGTTGACATCGAGAGAGCCAAGTTCTACTCGGATTTTGGTTCATGGAATGGCGTTCCATGATGTGGAACACTTTAGGACGCGACAATGGCCGATTACTACGATGTCATTATCGTCGGTGGAGGAAATGCCGCCTTGTGCGCGGCACTCGCGGCGGCCGAAAAGGGAGCCAAAGTCGCCTTGCTGGAACGCGCCTCGGAGGAGAAGCGTGGCGGCAACTCGAAATTTACTGGCGGGGGCTTCCGGATGGTTCACCACGGCGCGCAGGACATCAAGCGCGTGGTGCCCGACCTCGGTGAGGCCGATATCGCGCGGACCGACTTCGGCCAGTATACCGCCGAGGATTATCTCGACGATCTCGGGCGCATAACGCAATACTACATCGACCCCGACCTCGCCGAGACCCTCGTGAAGAACAGCACGGACACTGTGCACTGGCTGATGGGCCGCGGCGTGAAGTTTCTGCCGAATTACGGACGGCAGGCCTACAACCACGAAGGACGATTCAAATTTTTCGGTGGGGTGGTGATCTATGCCAACGGCGGCGGAGCCGGCCTCGTTGAGTCCGAGTACCGGGCAGCCTCCACCCATGGCGTCACGGTTCGGTACAACGCCCGCGCCACGTCACTGGTCCGTGGCAAGACTGGCATTGAAGGCATCCGTGCGATCATCGATGGCGATGAGGAGCACATCGAGGCGCGCGCGGTGGTTCTCGCCTGTGGTGGATTCGAATCCAATCGTGAATGGCGTTCGCGCTATCTAGGGCCCGGTTGGGACATGGCGAAGGTCCGCGGCACTCGCTACAATACCGGCGACGGCATCCGCATGGCCCTCGACATTGGTGCGCAGTCCTACGGGCAATGGTCGGGCGCGCATGCGGTCGCCTGGGAGCGCTACGCCAACGAATTTGGTGACGTCGACGGGCAGCACAGCGCCGGTTATCGGCACAGCTATCCCTTCGGACTGATGGTGAACGCGGACGGCGACCGCTTCGTCGACGAAGGCGCCGATTTCCGCAATTACACCTATGCCAAATATGGTCGCGCCGTGCTGGCGCAGCCCGGCAGCTACGCGTGGCAGGTTTTCGATGCGCAGGTGCTCCCGCTTCTGCGTGACGAATACAAGATGCGCGGTGCCACCAAGGTCCGTGCCGACACGTTGGAAGAGCTGGTCGGCAAGATGCAGGACGTAAATCCCGCTGGATTCATGAAGACGATCACCGAATACAATTCGGCCGTGAAGCGTGACGTGAAATTCGACCCCAACATCAAGGACGGCAAGGCGACGGTCGGGCTCGCTCTGAACAAGAGCAATTGGGCCAACACGATGGAGAAGCCCCCGTTCGAGGCCTACTCCGTCGGCTGCGGGATCACGTTCACGTTCGGCGGATTGAAGATCGATACCGAAGGCCACGTGCTGGACATCGACGACAATCCGATCCCGGGACTTTACGCGGCTGGGGAGCTCGTCGGCGGGCTGTGGTATTTTAACTATCCGGGAAGCGCGGGGCTGATGGCGGGCTCGGTGTTCGGGCGCATCGCCGGACAAGGGGCTGGCGAATTCGCCGCGAAATCCTGACCCGTTACTCCGCTTTCAAGCCGGCGTGCACCACGAGGTCGGTCCAGCGCTGCAATTCCGCGGCGATATGACGACCGAAATTCTCCGGTGAGGACGGCGCAGGCTCAGCACCCTCTCGCGCCATGAAAGCCACGATGTCCGGAGTTGCCAGCAGCCGGTGAAGCTCGGCGTTCAGGTCATCGATGACGGTCCGCGGGGTTCCCGTGGGTACTACGATGCCCCACCACTGCTCAAGCTCGTAACCCTTCACGCCGGCTTCGGCGAGGGTGGGCAACCCGGGTATCGTCGGTACACGTTGCACGCTCGTCACAGCCATGCCTGTTGCGTGGTCGCCCCGTACCAATTCGATCATCTGCGGCAGGCTCCCGACGAACATGTCGACGTGCCCGCCGATGAGATCGTTCACGGCGGCATTGCCGGACCGGTAAGGCAGATGCTTGATGTCGAGATGGGCAAGGCTCTTGAGGAGCTCGATCGCGATGTGGTTTACGCTGCCAACGCCGGCCGAGCCGTAGTTCAGCTTGCCCGGTTGATCGCGGGCAAGCGCAATCAACTCCTTGATGTTGCCGACCGCCAGACCCTTCGACGCCGCGAGCATCATCGGTCCTTTGCCGAGCATGGTCACCGGGGCGAAGCTCGTCCTCGCGTCGAACGGGAGCTTGGACATGATCGCGCTGTTGATCGTGTAGGTCGACGACAGGATCAGTAGCGTGTAGCCGTCGGGGGGCGCTTGCGCCGCGCGGGCGGCCCCGAGCGAGCCGCTGGCGCCGACATAGTTCTCGACGATGACCGCGATCTTCCACGCGTCGCCGAGCTTCTGCCCGATCGCGCGCGCCAGGATGTCGTTCGAGCCTCCGGCTGCGAAGGGAACGATCAAGGTGATCCGTCGGGTGCGATCGGGATACTCGGCGTGCGATGGCAGGCCGGTGGCGAGAAGGCCCAGACACGCGATCCAGCCGAGGGCGAAAAATCGTGTCGCGCGCATGGGACCGATCAAGTCCCCGTACCTCGGCGCTCTTCGAGAATCCGGCGTGTGTAGTTGGCGATGCCGCCGTCCTCGATCAGTTTGAGCGACTCCGGCGCCATCGGCGGAAGCCGCGCCTCGAAGCTTGAGCGCAGATTGCGAATCCTCCCCTCGGAGAGATCGATTTCGATCAAATCTCCCCGCTGTATCTCATCGTCGATGTGCGGCAGGGTCACGATCGGCAGGCCGACATTGATCGCGTTGCGGGTGAAGAGCCGCCCGAAGCTCGGCGCCACCACTGCGGCGACACCTGCCTCCTTCATGGCTGCCGCCGCTTCTTCACGGCTCGAACCGCAACCGAAATTCTGTCCACCAACGATGACGTCGCCGCGCGCGACCTTGCGTGGAAAATCCTCATCGATGCCGACCATCAGGTGGCTCGCCATCTCTCCGGGCGCGTAACTCGGCCTGAACCAGATTTTCGGGAAAATCAGGTCGGTGTTGACGTTGCGTCCGAACGTCCACGCTTTGCCCTGGAATTTCATGACATCGTTCCCCGCCGAGAGCTCGTCTCGGCTGGCGAGACGATCCGACCGGCGATGGCGGAAGCGGCAACCGTAGCTGAAGAAGCGACGTAGGCATTCGCCTCCGGGCTGCCGAACCGGCCCTTGAAGTTCCTGCTGGCATTGGTGATGGCATTCTCCGCCGGCGCCAGCATTCCCTGGTGGCAACCGGAGCAAGGGCCGCAGCCCGGCACCCCGATCGTGGCTCCGGCCTCGACCATGACCTCGATCAGCCCTTCCTGCATCGCCTGGATATAGGTTTCGCGGGAGCCGGGATTGATCATCATGCGCGTGTGCGGGGCGAGTTTCCTGCCTTTCATGATGCTCGCAGCGACGCGAAAATCGTCGATACGGCCGCCCGTGCATGTGCCGAAAATCGCCTCGTCGATGCGAACGTCGCCTAGCTCCGCTGCGCTTCGCACAGTCGAGAGATCGTGAGGCAGCGCGACCAGCGGATCGATGGCCGACACCTCGATGTCGATCACCCGCCCAAAATCCTGGCTAGAATCCGTCGTCTCCGCCGTCCAGCTCAACGACGGAGCGCGCGACGCCATCCATTGCGAGGTGATCTCGTCGGGTTGGATGTATCCGGTCTTGGCGCCGAAATCGATCACCATGTTGCACAGCACGAATCGCTCGGCCATCGGCATCCGGGCGATCAACGGCCCCGAGAATTCGACGCCGAGATAGGGCGCCGCGTCCTCTCCGTACAGTTGCGCGATCCGCAATGCGATGTCTTTGGCGTAGACGCCCGGCCGAAATTGGCCGTGGAGATCGAAGCGCACGACCTCCGGGACCTTCAGCCAGTTGTAGCCGAGCGCAAGATAGGACGCGATGTCCGAATGTCCCATGCCGGTCGCGAGACAGCCGACGGCGCTGTTCGTCACGGTATGCGAGTCCGTGCCAAAGATGAGCGCGCCCGGAAATGCATAGCCGCGCTCCGGAAAGATGACGTGGCCAATTCCTTCGCCGGCATGGAATTTCGTGATGCTTTGCTCGCGTATCCACTCGCGAGTCTGCTTTTGCGAGACCGAGTCCTGGGATCGTATCGGCGGATAATGGTGATCGAAGACGACGATGACCTTGTCGGGATCGAATACCCGTTCGCCACCCATCTTGCGGAACAGATCAGCAGCGCGGGCGGCGCCGCGATCGTTGAGCATCACGAAGTCCGGAACGACGTTGACGATTTCGCCGACCTCAACGCTCGTCTTACCGGCGTGCTTCGCAATGATCTTCGAGATCGCGTGCATCTCTGTTCGTCCTAAAGGATCTTTACTTCCCACCGCTCGGTGGTCTTCTTCTCGAGCGTGCCGATGATGAGCCGCTCGGTGAGGTATCCGACGATGCTGATCAAGACCATGGCCATCATCAGATCATTCGCGCGGAACTGAAACCGCGACTCCATGAGCACCGACCCGATGCCGGATTCGGAGGCGAGCATTTCGCCGGCGACGATCATTCGCCAGGCGCCGCCGAGCGCGATGCGCATTCCGACGATGATGAAGGGTATCGACGCCGGCAAGATGACCCGTCGAAACAGGGTAAATCCCTTCGCGCCGAAACAGCGGGCGGCATCAATCAGAGTCGGGTTGATAGTGCGGGCGCCCGCCTCGGTGTTGAAGTAGAGAGGGAAGAACTCGGCGATCACGACCACGAAAATTACCGTCGCGTTGCCGAGGCCGAACCAGAGAATGGCGAGCGGAATCCAAGCAATCCCTGGAATTGGATAAAGCGACCGGATCACTGGATCGACAAATTCCCGTGCGGCGCGCGATCGGCCGAGCAAGAGCCCGAGTGGGATCGCCAGCGCCGCCGCAATCGTGAAGCCCGAGATTGCACGCGTAAGGCTGGCTGCGAGTTGCTCATAGATGTTCGGACCGTAGAGCCAAGGCTGCTGATAGTGCAGGGTCAGGGTGTTGAAAATGGTCCGGGCGACGGTGAGCGGCGGCGGCAGGATCTGCTCCAGGCCGTAGTAAACCGCCATGACCTGCCAGAGCAGCAGCACGGTGCCGATGCCGATGACGCCGCGAATGATCCGGCGACGCCGGTCGCGTTTACGGCGGGCTTCGCCGAAAGCCGACAGCTTGTCGGCGCCGCGGATCGACGCATCCTGGGTCGTGGAGGGCGCGGGGTTTTGCGCAACGGCCTCCATGCTAGCTCGCAAACGGTTGCAGCGAGAGATCGAACACGTCGGGGAACGGCTTGAGCTTGGGGCTGAGTTCACCCCGTTCGACCATGGTCGTGCCGATGAAATCCCACCATTTCTGCGCTTGAGCCTGGGTCAGGCTGGTGGTCGGATTCATCCGCTCCTGGGCTGCGTTCACTATTTTGAGGTCTTGTCCGCTCCATTCGGCAACCGCCGGAGCCATTTCGGCGGGCGATTTAGCATACGCCGTGTTGGCATCGAAGATCGCGCGCATGAAGCGCTTGGCGACCTCGTTGCGACTTTTGATGTAGTCGCGCCGCGAGCTCATCAATGTCGCGGGCGGTGGATCGGGTCCCATATCGCCGCGGGCCGCTTGCATGAACAAGTGGCCGGCGTTGTTGACGATCGCCAGGGTAGTGGTGGGCTCGGAATGCAGGAAGCCGTCGATCTGCCCGGTCAACAGCGCAGGCACCATGTTCGCCGCCTGGATGCCGAGAAATCTCCAGCCGATGGTTGGCAGCGCTATCTTCTTCTCAGTAATAAGGTAACCGCGAAAGAATGCGAGGTGCACCGACGACAGCGACGAGACGGCAATGCGCAGCGGCTTGTTCAGGATATCGTCTATCGATTTCGGCTGAAGCTTGTTGCTCAGCATGAGGCTCGTATGTCCGGGATTGGCACCGCTCACGACCGCAAGGGGCGGCGGCGCCCCGGATTCGACCAACCGTGAATCGAGGCGCGGCACCTCCGGCGCTCCTCCCATGTAGAAATCGAGATTGCCGCGCCACAGCTGCTCCACGCCCTCCACGGTCTGGCCCGATTTGAATCGAGTCTCGACGACATTGAGCTTCTGGCGCTCATATGCGCCGGTGCGTTTGGCGATCTCGTGGATCACGGTGGTCAGATTCGGATAGAGGACGCCGAAGCGGACCGTATCCGAAGCGTCCGCCCGAGCGACGTAAGGGGCGGCGATCGCCGCGGTTGCGGACAACACGACCCGTCTGCGGTTCATTGCCGACATCGCGCTCTCCCGGTGTCACGAAGCTCTGCTGTGGAGATCACGGGTGTTCTCAAGCCGATGCATGATCTCGGTGATCTCGGCGCGCAGGCGGTTGGCCTCGGCGGAATTGCGGTCGCGCGGACGCTCCAGGTCGACATGGACATATTGGGCGATACGGCCGGGCGACGGCGTCATGATCGCGATGCGGTCCGCGAGGTAGATCGCCTCGTCTATGTCGTGAGTCACGTAGATCACCGTGCGCGGCTCTTCGAGCCACGCATCGACCAGGTATTTCTGGAGCGCCATTCGGTTGACGGCATCGATGGCCGAAAAGGGCTCGTCCATGAGCAGGACAGACGCATCGCACAGCGCCCATGCCCGCGCGACCGCCACCCGGTGCCGCATGCCGCCGGAGAGCTGATAGGGGTAGAAGTTCATGGCGCGTTCCAGGCCGACGATTCGCAGAACGTGGGCCGCGCGCTCGTGCACCGCGTCTTTCTTCAGGCCGCTCATTTCGAGCCCGAAAGCGACATTGCGCAGAGCGGTGAGCCAGGGAAACAGCGCCGGCTCCTGAAACACGATGCCGCGATCGAGCCCGGGCCCGTCGATGCGCTTGCCGTTGAGCTGCACGGTGCCTTCGAGTGGCTTCATCAATCCGGTGACGATGCGCAGGAACGAACTTTTGCCGCATCCGGAAGGGCCGAGGAGGCACAGGAACTCGTTTCGCGGAATCGCGATCTCGAATCCTTCGAGCGCGCGCACCCAACCGTCCTGACCTTCGTAGGCGTGGTCCACGCCGGCCGCCTCGATCGCGAAGCCCAGTGTTGGTGGCGAGGTGCGCGGCGCGCTTGCGGCTGAGGTCGAAACCACGCAGTCCTCCCACGCGCCGTTCCAGCAGATGGAATTCTATTCCATTGTCAACCTACCGTAGATCGTGTTCATTGCAGCGTCAATGGCGACCGGCGAGCGCAGATGTCGCGGAACGGGGCTTAGAATGTCGGAACCATCGAGCGGGGCCGAAACCTCGACGGCGCGGCTGCGTCGATTGATCAATCGCACGGACCGCGTGCTCTGCGTGCTGCATCCGCCGAGCGCGAGTCTCGCGCGGATCATGGAGAAGGCGGGGTGCGAGGTCGGCTTCATCGGGACGGGCGGCGTGGTCGGCTCCTACACCGGTCTCGCCGACGTCGGCGCGCTCACCATGCTCGAATGCGTCCAGGTCGCGGGATGGATCGCGCAGGCGGTCAGGTTTCCCGTCATTATGGACGGCGATACCGGACATGGCGGCGTCATGGCGGTGCGGCGGATGGTGCGCGAGTGCATTCGCGCCGGCATCGCGGGCGTGCGCATCGACGATCAGCCGATCGAAGGCAAGCGTCGGACGCAGAGCGCGGGTTTGGCCGTGGTGCCGCTCGAGCAGGCGGTCGCCCGTTATCGTGCCGCCGTCGACATGCGCAACGAGATCGATCCGGATTTCGTCGTCATGGCGCAGTGCTACGCCCGCGATGCGGAGAACGGAGGTTTCGAAGAAACGCTTCGCCGCCTAAAGGCCTATAAGGAGGAGGCCGGCGTCGACTGGGTGCAGTTGGAATCCCCGCACTCGGTGGAGGAGATCAATGCCGCGCGTAAAGCCGTGAGCGGGCCGTTCTCCTTCATGAAGGGCAAGCTGCCCCGGTATTTGACTCTCGAGGAGCATCTTCGACTGGGCGTCAACATCGCCTGGCTCCCAGGCTTCACGCACCACGTGCTGTGGGCCGCCCTGTGGGATTTCATGATCGATTTTCAGTCGCGCGGCATCGCCGCCTGGGACGACTTCCAGGCTGCGCGGCGCGATCGTCCTTACCCGGAGCCGTCGATCCCCGACGACGGAGAGGGCGCCGCCACGCAGCAAAGACTTGAGAAGCTTTACTTCGGGCGCGAGTGATATGCGCATCGAACGCATCGAAATTCGGGTCACCGATCTGAAGACCCGGCTGCAGCGCCAACGATCAACCGGACCGTATGACACCGGGGCTCCCGGGGCGCTCTTGGGCAAGCCCGTACTTGTCACGATCTTTGCCGAAGGCATCGTCGGTCGAGGTCAGATCAGGCCGCTCGCACCACATCACGCGATGCCGGACACTTACGCCACCATGATCTCGATGATCAGGGAGGTCTGGGGGCCGCGCCTGATTGGACAACGAATCTTCGATGTGGAGACCATTCATGGATTGTTCGATGCGCTGGCGCCCGCGAATTACATGGCCCGCGCCGCGCTGGACGCTGCGCTCTACGACGCGATGGGAAAGTCGATGGATCAGCCCGTCTATAATCTGATCGGCGGCCTGGCGCAGCCGCGTATCCCGCTCGAATGGTCGATCAGCATGGCGTCGGACCCCAGGAAGATGGTCGCCGACGCCGAGCGGGCGCTCCACGAGTTCGGCATCCGGGTGCTGTGCATCAAGTCCGGACACCCGGATGGCTGGCGACAGGACGCAATCCATTTCCGGCTCATTCGCGAAGCGGTCGGTGATGGGGTCATCATTGGCATGGACCCCAACACCGGTTGGACCGTCCCGGAAACGTTGCAGGCGCTGCGCGCGTTGCAGGAACATCGCGTCGATTACCTCGAACAGCCGGTCAAGCGGACGGACCTCGCAGGGATGGCGGCAATCCGCCGTGCGACGACCGGCGTTCCGCTCATGGCGGACGAAGCCTGCCAATCGATCCAGGATGCGCATGCGATCATTGCGGCAGAAGCAGCCGACGTGCTCTGCATCAAGCTATACAAGCACGGCGGCATCACCCCGGCGCGCAAGATTGCCGCGATCGCAGAAGCCGCCAACCTCAAGATCAATTGCGGTGGACTTGCCGTACTGTCGCAGCTCGAAGCTGCTGCCGGCGCTCACTTCTACGCCAGCCGCCCGGTGGAGCATGTCATGCCGGCCGGCGAATTCATCTTCGGCCTCGGTGTCATTGGGCAGGATCCATTGGTCCCCGAAACCAGCTTCGTCGTGGAGGACGGCCATGTTGCGCCGCCGAGCGGTCCTGGTCTCGGCATCACCATTGATGAGGGCGCCCTCGATGCGCACACTTTGCTGAAAGAAACCGTGGCGTGATGGATGCGAAACACGAGTCCCGCGGTGTCACGACGGCGCTCGCAGCGTGGGGGTCGGAGCTCACGCTTGCTGACGTGCCGGCCGAAATCATCGCGCATCTCAAGATGTGTCTGCTCGATTCGATCGGCTGCGGGCTTTTCGGCGCGTTGCAGCCTTGGGGGCGAACCGTAGCGGACGTCGCGATCGACTTGAGCGGCGGTGGTCGCGCTTCGCTCATCGCAAGAGCACAGAAGGTGAGTCCGGCTGATGCCGCGCTCGCCAACGGCACCGCAATTCATGGCTTCGAGCTCGACGATGCCCATGTGGGATCGTCGCTTCATCCGGGCTCCGTCGCGCTGCCGGCAAGCCTCGCAATCGCGGAGGGGGAGGGCGCTTCCGGCGAACAATTCCTGATGGCGCTGTTGGTTGGTTACGAAGTCGGCCTTCGCCTCGGCGTCTGCGCGGGCGTGGCTCACTCGACAAGCGGCTACCACGTCACCGGCACCGCTGGCGCGGTCGGCGGGGCTGCCGCCGCAGCGCGAGCCTTGTCGCTTTCGCCGTTGCAGTTTGCGCATGCGCTCGGAATTGGCGCGACGCAGGCCGGCGGTCTTTACGTCGCGAGACTTGGCTCGATGACCAAGCGCTTTCACGCCGGCAGGGCCGCCCAAAGCGGGGTGCTCAGCGCCTATCTCGCGCAGCGCGGCTTCACCGGCAGCCTCGAAGCGCTCGAGGCACCGTTCGGTGGATTCCTCAGCACGTTGCGTGGGCAGTTCGATGCTACCTCGATGTTGAGTGGACTTGGCGAACGTTGGGAGACAATGCTGGTGGGCTTGAAGCCCTACGCCGCTTGCGCAAGTGCGCACACCACGATCGACGGTGTCCTCAGATTGCGCTCCCAAGGCCTCACCGCCGAAAACCTGGAACGACTAACGGTGCGGATGAGCCGGAAGGGCCACATCAACATCGGCTGGCCGTATCGTCCAGGTGACGTCATAACGGCGCAGATGAACGGGTCCTATGCGGCTGCGGTGACATTGGTCGACGGCGATGCATTCATCGATCAATTCAGTGAGGAGCGTCTTTCCGATCCAGCCATTCTCGCGCTCCTGCCACGCATCGGCTTCTTGTACGACCCGGAACTCGACCGGGGGGGCGCCACGAAACGCCACGCCGTTAAGATCGAAGCGATGCGCAAGGACGGCAGCTTCCTGTCGACTGAGATTGAGCAACGACGCGGCTCTGCTGATCATCCTCTGGACGCTGCCGAGGTCGAGCAGAAGTTTCGACGCCTTGCGGCCGTGGTTCTCTCCGCGCGAGACATCGACCGGGCGGTTGAGCTCGTCGCCACCATCGAGCGCGGAGATCACCTCAAAAAGCTCGTCAGCCTGATCGGTGGGCGAGCCGCTTAGTCGTCTGCCTCGCTATGGTCGTGGAGATTGGAGCTTCAGAGCGATAACCAAGCCTCTCTGAAGCGCGCCGAGTCTCTTCAAGCAGGATCGCGATGCATCGCTCGCGATGCTCGTCGGTGTAACGATGCTCGGGCGTGAGAATGTCGAGGACGGCGATTGTCTTGCCGCCGAAATCCTTGATCGGCGCCGCAAGTGCGCCCCCGCCGGCGAACAGCTCGCCCTTGCTTTCTGCGAAGCCTCGCCTTCGAACGGAGCGCACCTCACGCCACAAAACGGCACGATCGGTT
>Ga0209006_10004249_pt1 | contig 13010 bp, 10 predicted proteins | sample JacPin_JW_Ref_O2_FD_188567 | JGI IMG/M metagenome (GOLD analysis project Ga0209006, IMG submission 188567) | Forest soil microbial communities from Algoma, Ontario, Canada - Jack Pine, Ontario site 1_JW_Ref_O2 (SPAdes) (version 2) | ecosystem: Environmental > Terrestrial > Soil > Boreal...
CTTCTCTCGCTTCGAGAAGCTCGATGTCATCTTCCTCGCCTTCCTCTCCTTCGCATTCATCGTCGAAGCTCTCCGGTTAGCGTGAACACGCCCTAATTGGATCTCTCTGGCGGGCAGTTTAACGCTCGTCGGATTTTACGCCGTGCTGTCGCTCTCGGTCGCATCGAGAAGAAGGGAATTGGCGATTCGCACAGCGGTCGGCGCGCAGCCGGGCGACCTCAGAAACTTGGTCATGCCGAAGGACTGCGCCTGATCGCAGCCAGAGTCGGATTAGGCATCGCGCTCGCTTTGGCGGGGGTGTTGCGCTCATTCCTCTTTGGTTTGCAGCCGACCGATCCGGTGACCCTGCTGTCGGTCGGATTCCTGTTCGTCGCGGTCGCGCTACCAGGGTGTGTGTTTTCACCTATCTCGGGTGTCGCCAGCGCGTGGGTACTGCTCGTCGAAATTCTACGTTGAACGGTTCAGCCCGTGATTTTGCATCGTCAGAGAAATCTGCGGGCACCGATACGCTGGAATGCCGTCGGAAGCTCGGCTCACCGCAGCCCCGCGAACCCGGTGCCGGATAGCGGCCCCAGCTTTTTGCTGTTCGTAGGCACGAAGAGTTCAACTTGCTCTGGGAGTAATCTGTACAGTTGAAGCCAGGCGATTCGTGATGATTTCCAGCCTGTCCACCCATAATAGGAATCGGACACATGATGTTGCGCCTCCGTAGGATCCAGTGGCTGTGGGTGTGGTTCGGGTTGGGGATCGCCGTGTTCGTGCACGGTGTGGCCACCGGCGGCGGGATTGCGGGGCTGCTCCTGTACTGGCAACTCGAATTATTCGGGATGGTTCTTCCCGTCACCCACGTGCTGCTCGCGATGCCACTGATCGTCGTGCCAATAATTTGGATTTCGCGCGAAGCCGAAACGTGGTGGATTCACCGCCACAGGTCTTTCGACGCCGAGATTAGCGGGAGGCTCTGGGGCAGGCGGTTCATAATCGGTGGGCTCATTGCGGCGATGATTGGCGGCCTTTGCTATTGGAGGACGGCGCTTTTGCCCAGTCCGGACGACAAACCGCAGCGGATCGTGCTGGACGAGGTTGGGTCGCGGACGGTGGCCGAGTCGCGGGCCGTGCTGGTGGGAGCGCCCCAGCGGTCGTATCGGGTCCGGTACAAGGAAGCGCTGACCGGCCGGTTCGGCACTGGGACCGAGTTCTCCCACAGCTTCGTGCCGGTGACCGAATCGGGTTGGACTCCGGACCGGCCGGTTCGCTTCTTGATCGATACCGGCGGCGAGCCTTTATCGACGGCGCGTCCTTACTTGAGCGATGCCGGCCTTCTGCTCCGCGGTGAGTTGCCAGTCTTCGTGCGTGCGGCGCTCGAGAAAAAAGGCCTTTGGGTGGCGGACGATGTGCTGGTTCTTTCGAGCGACCCCGATTTCGGTCGAACCCCCTGGTTGGTTTTGGCGGCATTTTGCGCCATCGGAACGTTTGTGGGTCTGCTGGTTGGTTTGGTATTGCCGTGGGCGCGCAGCAAGAACCAAGAGCAACTGGAAGCGCTTTGGCCGCGCGTGGTCCGGTATTTTTTTTATGCCATTGGCGGCGCACTGATGCTCGTGGGCGCCTGCCTTTCGATTCCAAAGGTAATGCATATCGCCAAGGCAGCCTCCACGACGGGAGTGATTACCGATACGCAGGAAAGCGGGAATATCCTCAGTAAGTATTCCTTCTATGTGGAGTACGACACGCCACAAGGGCACTACCGGCAGTTCGCGGACACGTGGACTCCGTTTGGCAAGCGGATCGGCGACAAGGTGAGGGTCCTATACAGCCCTTCCGCTGCTGACAGTCCCGAGATCCTGGCTTTCGATACCGAATGGGTAGTGTACGTGACTGTTTTCTTTCTTCCGGGCCTGGCAATTGTGTTCCTGGGAAGGATCCTGATTCGTCCCCGGCGGGGCGCGCCGAGCCTGCTGGTGAGGTGAGGCTGCCCGGTCTAGCGCCGGGTCGTCAAATTTTGCGGATCACGGCCAGATCACCCATCATCGGGAAGGCGGAGGCGGGACCGGCTGCCAATGCGGCTTAGGAGATCCCGCCTTCCCGCCCGGCGTTTACCGAAAGTGGTGCAAACACAACCCCTTAGCTAGCAGGCGTTTAACGTTTGGAAACCACCTGTTTTCCGAACACCTAGCCGGCGCGAAATCGCGTAACTTCGGCGTAGCGGTGCCCGGATTTAGCGTGATCAAGAAGATTCGCAGTCTGCGGCACCGCGCGATAGCGCCTTTTTTAAAGGACGACAGAATCATTTCGCTGGCGAACGCCTGCACGGCGGGAAGTTTCGCGCGCAGCCGGGTTTAGCGATTTCCCCCGAGCGGCAGCTGATTTCCGAATCGTCGAGCTTCACGGACTCGACGTCGCTGATTATGAGTAACCCCTTTTTTTAAAGGGTGTCAGAATCGCGCGCCGCCCCCCCCGATGCGTGGCGCCACCTAGACGTCCGTGTGGAAGAACGCTATGGGAATGAGATTCTGCACCTGGGGCGTGCCGGGCAACGCGTCCATAGCAAAGGTGAACGCGCCGAGCGCGATAATGGCTGGCAGAAGACGTTGCGGGATCACCGCCTTGCGGTACAATTCCGCTGCGAAAGGGTAAACGGCGAATACCACCACGAATAACGACATGCCACCGTAAGTCAGGACGGCGCAAACCTCACCGAGAGAACGGCGCGTGTGGGACCAACTAGCCAGAGGATTCCCAGGTCTAGTGAGTTCGCGAAGCCGGATAGCTCGATCACTTTACCAAAACCGAGCCCAGCAGGAACATCGGGAAATAGAGTTGCGAACGACGCCATCTTCTCCATGAATACGCCGGAATAAAACGGAACCACAAGCGCGGGCGAAGTGCACACCACCGCGAGTGGGGCTGCCACCGGGGCGAACAGGATTACGCTGAAGCCCTGGTAAGCCATGAAGACCAGCAAACGCCAGTTGAGAGAACGACGATCAGGGCGTTCAAACTGTGGCTATTTTCCGGGAGCCGTAACCGGCTGCATGCGATACCGGTCAACCCTCACGCGTGCCGTAATGCCGTGGGCCGACATATGTTCAAGGTCGCACTGGCGCTCGGTGATCTCGCCGATTTCAACGCTCGCTTCCGGGGTCATGCGCTGGTAAGTGCACGTCTTCAGAAACTTGCCGACCCAGACGCCGCCGGTATAACGCGCCGCCCGGCTGGTGGGCAGAATGTGATTGGTGCCTATCGTTTTATCGCCGTAAGCCACTGTAGTCTCTTCGCCGATAAACAGCGAACCGTAGTTGACGAGGTGGTCGAAGAAGAACTTCGTATCGCGGACGTGCAGTTCCAGGTGCTCCGGCGCGTAGCGGTCGCTCAGCCGGACTGCTTCAGCCTCGTCTTCCGCAACCCAGACGATTCCCTGGTTGCGCCAAGCCAGACTGGCGATCTCACGGGTAGGCAGTACCTCCAGTTGCTTTTCGAGTTCTCCGATGGCCCGATTCGCGAACTGCTCGCTCAAACAGATCAGGCAGACGCCGCTGTCGGGATCGTGTTCCGCTTGGCCCAAAAGATCGCAGGCCACCAGCGAAGGATCGGCCGAGTCATCCGCAATCACCAGAATTTCGGTTGGGCCGGCCAGCAGGTCGATGCCGCACCGCCCGAACAACTGGCGCTTAGCTTCCGCGACGAAACGATTCCCAGCTCCGCAGAGCATATCCACAGGTTCGAGCCCATCGAGGCCAAATGCCATCACGGCCAGCGCCGGCACTCCTCCGAGAATATAAATTGAGTCCGCCCCGGCTCGGTGAATCGCGTTGATCGTCGCCGGATACCACGCTTCGCCTTTCACGGGTGGGGTGGTGGCCACGATGCTCTTGACGCCCGCCACCCGCGCCGGAATAATGCTCATTTGCGCCGACCCGAACATGGGATAGCGGCCCCCTGGTATATAACTTCCCACGGCGTTCACGGGAATGTGCCGGTGCCCCAGAATCGTGCCGGGCTGTGTTTCCACCTCAAGCGGCAGCATAGTCGCCTTCTGGGCTTCGGCAAAACGCCTGACATTGCGCTGGCAGTAATCCGTGTCACGAATCGCCTGCTCGGGCAATTTGGCGATGGCTTCGGCGATCTGGGTGGCCGTAAGCCGAAAATCCCGCGGATCCCAATCGTCGAATTTCCGGCTGTAGCGACGCACAGCGTCCATGCCGTTGCGCTCCAAGTCCAGCAGCATCCCGGAAACAACGGCGGCGGTCTCAGGGTCCCGCTCGAACAAGCGCTGCCGCCCTTCCTTGAGGATCTTCATCGGGACTCGCTCATGAGGTCCGTAGCCTCGGCCTTACGGGTCTGTGTGAAAAGTGGTGCTTTAACCGCTCCTGCTAGTCGCGGTTCTATGTCCCGTGTCCTGGACCCAACGTCTTTCCAGAGCCGTGACCTTCGGGAGCGGTCAGCGGAAGGATGATCACACAGACTTTTACAGGTAAGGTTAGTCAGCCGCATTTTCGAATACTTATGCGAAAGCACCATCCCATGCGGGTTAGCAAGCAGGGCGGCCGCCACCGCGGTTTTGGTTGCTGGATCCGTGCTTCTGTTGTGATCTATCGCCGCGGGTGCATCGATACCCACACAGCGAGGGATCGGAACCTTCAAACCCGCCGCGCCGTTCAGGACGTGCTTTGCTTTTCGGGTCACCGAATCGGCCGAAAAGCCAGCGCAGAAAATCTGGTAGATACTCCGCCTGCGGTAGTTCATTACTGGGTATTCAAAGTTGCTCAGTTCGTCCAGAGTGAAGTCGGCGAAGGAGCCCTGGCATATTCTCTGGAGATACGCGAATTCGTTTCCCCAGAGGTTGCCGATGGTCGGGAAATAGTCCGATGAGATCCGGTCCCGCCTGGTCAAGGATGGGCCGACCTTTCCTTTGAGGTCCCCCATCTCCGAGCAGGGAACGATCCGGCGAACGCGCGAACGAATTCGATCACAGATCCCTTTGTTTGTCCTCGAAACACCTGTCGATCTGGCGTGCATGTGTCGCTCACTGGTCTCCGAACAATTTTATTCCGGATATTTTGGTTTTCATCCGCCAAATTGTATGCTGTTCCATTTCCGTTATGTAAAGACTCCCGCCGTGGAATGCAACGTTCGATGGCACCATCCCCGCAGTCTCTGGCAGGCGGATCGAGCCGTACAGGAATCCGCGCGGACTGAAAACGACGACCTCGCCAGCGCTGTGGTGTGCGACGTAAATGTTTCCATTCTCATCCGCGGTCATGCTGTCCGGACCGTGACCTCCATTCAGATACGCGAAAACCCACGCGCCTTCGACGTTGAGCACACCGGGTGACGTCACAGGAACGGCGATAATGCGGTTGCTACCGAAGTCGTCGACGTACAAGGTCCTCTCGTCCGGGGACAACACAATGCCATTTGGATAGGCGAGATTGCCCGAGATAGGTCTTGTGATCTTTCCGTCTGGCGCCATATAAAACACGCTGCCACTTGGGTGGAGTACGCCCGAGCCCCAAGCGTCCGTCATGTAAAGGCCTCCTGTCTTATCAAAGAAAAGATCGTCCAGCCCGGCAAAGTTCCCGCCATGGTATTGATTCGTGATGAAAGTCACCTTCAGGGTCTTCGTATCCAACCAAAAGATTCCTAGGTGGTGATCGACGCCGAACAGCCTTCCGTCTTTATGGAAGCGCAAGCCGTTCGGCGCCGAAGTCTGAGCGACCTTCGCGCAATGTCCGTCAGGGGTAACTCGATAGATCTCACCGGTTGTGTGGCTGACGACCCAAAGATTTCCTTGTTTGTCGAAGTTAGGGCCTTCAAGACGGCCTAAGCACTCATCTGTAAATTTCTCGACCGTGCAGTCATCACAGATCGTATCCATTCCTAACGTTCGTCCGACGGCTCCCAACTCCGGCATGGTGGTTGATCTTCGGCCGGGGCCTGAGTTGCCAAGTGGAGACTTCGAAGCGCCAGAAGTGGACTGCGCGATCACCGGGACAAAGATCGCAACCGCAACAGCGCCCCAAAATGCAGCGATAAGTGTCAGTCTCAAGTACCTTGCGTCGAGCTTCATTTAGACGTCCTTGCCTTGGCCCATCGCGAACAGATCCGGAGACCAGCGCAGGCGGGTGCGACGAAGGTCAAAACTGGCGTCACGCCGCGTGGAGCCCCTCCACTTCGCAATCGAGGACCTCACGGCGGGTTCATTTATACTTGCCGGCGATTGTGAAGCCGCATTGGATCTAGCGTCGTATTCTCTAAGCCCTGATCCGCTCTCATATGGTGGCATCTAAATTTCCTTCAGACACTGGGCTAAAAACCAGCCCACTTTCAAAACTCCACTAATTCGCCGATCCTTTAGATTCTCCCGCACCGCCGATTCCATATTCAGTAGTACAGCTTCAGGGCCAACTGGATCTGTCGCGAGGTCCGCTGATACGAATATGGGTCTCCCGCGCTGGTGATAGTTCCAGCAGTAGAGACACCAATTGTCGCGTTTGGATTGTTGAACTGCGGCGTGTTCAGCAAGTTGAAAACTTCGGCGCGGAATTGTAACCATCTTTTTTCGTTTGTTCCCAGTTTAAAGCGCTTGAAAAGAGAAATGTCTGCCTGCTTGGTTCCCGGACCCACAAGGATATCCCGGCCCGCGTTGCCAAACATATACGGGGCGGGCGTGGTGAACGCCTTCAAATTGAACCAGTCGTTCACGGTACGCTCAGATGCGGGAAGATTGCCGTCAGCGATCCGATTCGGGCGCTGCGTTCCAGCTCCTGATCCCAGCGTGTTTACTCCAGAACTCGGGCTGAAGTATTGCCCGGTCATCAGCGTTATGATTCCGTTTAGTTGCCATCCGCCAAGCGCGTTAGAGACACCCGATATGTGATTCAAGAATCTACCATCCTTTCCAAATGGAAGATTATAAAGCCAGCTGATTACCAGGTGATGACGAACATCGAAACTAGAATTGCCGCGATCTGCGCTGAGATCCTGCGAGTTCTGCGGACTAGCCGCGTCGTCGATTGAATGAGAATAGGTATAGGCAGTCAGCAAGGTCAAACCATTGGCGTATCGTTTTTCAGCGGTTACTTGGAGTGAATTATAGGTCGAACTGGCGGCGTCCTGACGGCCCCCGCCGTCCCCTAGAGTTGGATAAGGTCGACGGGCGGCCGCTGCTCCCGGTCCAGGAACGGGTTGATTGATATTTGGAAAAATGTAAAGATGCTCGCCGACCGTCCGAACATACGCTGTTGTGACTGTTGTGCCGAAACCGATATCGCGCTGAATGCTAAAATTCAACTGCTGTATCATGGAATCCGGATCATGGCGTGGCGAATATTTGAAGCTTTCACCCGTAGGATCGAAAATACTGGGTAGCTGCAGGGGGAAGCCTGACGAGAGAAGGCTGACCGTACTCAAATCGGTCGTCGACGTATTGTTGGTTATTGAGAGTTGGCCCGCGGTCGGCGGACTCTTACTAGGCAGGTTGGCCGTCGCGACTCCTTCAAAACTGTAGAATTCGCCATATCCACTGCGAATAGTGGTTTTTGAGTTTGGAGAGTAGGCGAATCCGAAACGTGGAGAAATGTCACGATAATTTGTCAATGTTACTGTGTGGCCCGGAAGCTGCGGAGTGTTCACTTGATAAACAAAACCCAGAGCTGGAACCAGACCGCCCATGCGATCATATACCTCGGTCCACGGGGTTGTGATCTCATAACGAACTCCTATATTGAGGGTAAGGTATTTGGTGAGACGGATATCATCGGCTGCGTACCAAGACTGCTCCCAGCGCCGGTTTCCATACATCGCCTCGATACTAAGGGACGCAGACGAATTCAACCCGAGTTCTAGGTCCGCAAGTCCGCTGCCCGTCCCGGCTGCGCTCGCGAGGTTTTGCGTGAATTGACCTGCAAAGGTCCATGCACCCCCCGGGTTCGTGGGAGTGAACGTGTTTAACTGGCGCCGCAAAAGGTCATAGCCAAATTTCAACGAATGCTTCCCGACCGTATGATTGACCTGATTGCTGTATTGGAAATTATTATTCGCCCGGGTCATTGGAGAAAACGTACTGTCTCCGAGGCCCGTGAATCCGGTTATGGTCGAGGGGCCAAGCCCACTTTCATATCCCGTTCTGTCAATTCCAGGAATGCCGACTAGATTCGCTTCATTGGTACCAACCAGGAATCCCTCATTTTGTGCCCGGAAGCGCGTAAAACCCGCTCGGAATTCATACACAGTCGTTGCGGAGAATAAGTGCGTGTAGCCTAACACAGCCTGCGCGGCGAGTGTATTAGTGTTGCCCGGGTAACTCGGCCCTGCCCCCACCGCAGGCGCCGGCAAGTAAGATGGGTTCACCGAGGGCAGGACCGACATACTATATCGCCCGAAGAAGGTGTCATTCTGGTCGATCGTATGATCAATACGCAAATCGTACAGGTTTTGCAACGATCTTCGGATCGGATTATACAGGTAGTTATTGGCTAGTCCGGGCAGGTTCGGCAAAGGATATAAGTTCACCAGCTTTTCACCGGCCGGGTTAAAGCGTGTAGCCGGGATGATGTTACCCGGAAAAGGACTGCGGCTCAGCCCGGTCGGACTGGCGGGGTTGACCACCGTAGTTGCCGGATCGTAAATCAGCGCAGACAACCCACTAAAATTTCCCCCTGTTTCCGCGGCGGTCGGTACAGCAGAAACATATGTCTGGGCTTGTCGAATAATCGTACTCTGATAAGCAAGGAAAAAGAACGTCCGGTCCCGCCGGATCGGCCCTCCCAGTACTCCACCGAATTGGTTTTGTTTGAACGGTGGTGTACCGCCAACAGGCGAGTCGAAAAAGTTCTTCGCGTCGAACGCGGAGTTTCGAAGAAACTCGAAGAGAGTTCCGTGGAATTGGTTGGTTCCGGACTTGTAAACCAAATTTAACGTGCCCCCGCCGTTGCGCCCGAAGGACGCATCCGATGCGCTGGTCTGCACCTTGAACTGTTCCACGGCGTCGGCATTGGGGATGTACGCGACGACGTTTTGATCGGTGTCTTGGCTCTGGATGCCGTCATAACGAATGTCATTATTGCCAGGGTCAGCGCCGTTCACACTGCCCCCCGTGATTCCGTACTGATTAACGGGAGAGTGCGCGTTGGATGTCGAGCCGATCGCAGTTTGCACGCCGGCCGCAAGGAAAAAAAGTGTTATGGCATTTCTTCCATTGAGTGGGAGATCATTGACTTCCTTTGTCGTCCGCACGTTGCCGAGGGCCGCGCTTTGCGTGTCGAGCAGCGGCTCCCCTCCCGACACGCTGACCTCTTGCGCGGTGGAACCTAGCTGCAAGTGAAAATTGACTCGGGCGTGCTGGCTGACGTCGAGGATGACCGTTTGAATCGTACGCCCAAAGCCGCTGGCCTGAACTGTGATGCTGTAGGTTCCGGGTCGCAACGGAGGCGACGCGAATTCCCCTTGCGCGTTGGTTTTGATTTCCCACTTGGCGCCTGTTGCGGTGTTTGCAATCTCTACCGACGCTGCAGGGATCGCACTTTCTGACGGGTCCAATACCGATCCAACGATAGTGCCCTCTTCGACCTGAGCGAATAGGGAACCGGACAGACAAAGTATCAACACAGACATAAAATGCGAGACACGTGGCATTCAAATCTCCTCTCAAAACGGCAGAGTGGGAACGTTCTCAGGTAACGTTATCATAGGCGCCTTTTGAGTGTCAATCAAAAAGAACTGCCAACAATAAGCGCAGCCGCGAGCGAGGCTAAAGCCACTGTCGAATTGAACGTGGCGAGGTGATCAGCAAACCACACAAGTTCGAGGAACTTCAATTCCATGCGGTGTTGTCCGAAAGGCTATAGCGCTTTGATGAAGCTGCGTATGGGATACATTCGGACGATCCAACATTACAGTTATGAGTCCCCGCCTGATAGTCGCGGCAGCGGATCATTAGGCGAACGAAGCTACGCGGAAACGCGCTATCCTCGGCGCCTAGGCCTCGAACACGGCAACCTCATAATCTAGGAGTTGGGGGATGGTAAATTCAACGATTCCGCCGTTCTGTTTTAGCTGTAGCGCCTGGCCCGCGCGCAACAGCCGCCCATTCCGCACCGATTTATTGTCCCGAAGTATCATTCGTACTCTTTGCGATCCAACGGCGTATGTGCGACGAGCGGCACCTGCGCGGAAGTTGGGATTCGTGAAATTCACAAGGTGAACTGCATAGCCCGGCTCGGTCTCCCATCCGAATATCTCAACGAGGCCCTCGCCTACAACGTGAAGCGGCTGCGAATCGCCGACAATCCATCGGATGGCATTGGTCACCAGGTCGCCTAAGTCCCCTGCGCTGCTGCGAAAGTAACCAGCCTCCAGGTCCTCCGCAAAATACACAAGCCGTGCAGAGCCTTGCTCGCGAACAATTGCGACGGCTTCTTCAGTGTGGGGGTGATGACTATAGACTGCCTCAGTGGGATACATGGGGTATGCCGCGATATGTGTGATTAGTGGTTCGCGCTCCGGCGCCAACGGTACACGCCAACTCGATCCCTGGATTAAGCTTGTATTCTTGAAACTCTCGAGAATCGGATGTTTCCGCTCAATACGCTGCTCCGAATTCACCCCGGCATTTGCGGGCATACCATTCGAAGCGGCACGACCCGAACCCTGACGACCCCCCGCACTGTGCATCTTAAACAGATCGGCTAGCGCGAAGTCGCTTCGGCGCTTACCGTTTTCATCGTACAGGCCGGTTTCGAAGGTTGCGAGCAGCGAGCCGCCCTGCGAAACATAAGTTTCAATCTGACGTCCCTGGATATCACTCATCAGCGCCATGTTGGGCAGAATCAACAAGGCATAACGCTTTAACGTCTCGATCGACAAATCTTCGCTCAAAACGACATCAAACGGGATGCGCGCTTCATTCAGGATTGTGTACATGCCGTTGACTGAGTCCAAGGCGTCGGTACCCGGCGGTGCGTTATAGAGTCTGTTTGAGCGCTGCGCCACGACAAGCGCCACATTTGCGACAGAACGTACATTGTGAAAATGACGATCATTGGCAGCCTGCCACGACAGAAATTCGCGGCCAAGATCCTGCCAGCGCCGATCTTCAACGAATCCTTGGTGAAAGCCAAGCCAGTGATAGTAAAGCACGCCGCCGGCCGCAGCTGTCTGTATAAGGCGCGACTTTACTTCAGTCGCGTTGCCGGTGACGTTGCGCCAGCGTGAACCCCCAGAAATCTCATAGGCTCCGGTTGAGTTAGGTACCGGCCGGTTCCCCATAATCGCTTTGGCGATCCGGGTTTGCTGGCTTGCGTCCCACTCCGGTGTACCGGCCGGTCCACGTCCCTGATTGTCCGCAATGAACCACGCGGCGGAAGCCGTTAATTCTTTCAGGTCGAGATCGCCCCCCTTGAATCCCCCGCCAAGATTGCCGGCAAAAATCATATCGGGATTGTGGTCGGTGACGATCTTAGTGTAAAGATCCCACAGCTCAATGGCGCGCTTCAGATAGGCATCTTTGTAGACCTGAGTATCTGGGTTACCGATCTTGCGGCAGGCGTGACAGAAGCACCTCGGAGCGCGGACCCCCGGCCACCCATTGGTATATATACCGTCGATCTCGTACCGGCTGAGAACTTCCTTGATGATCGCCGGCACATATTCGGAATAGTAGCTTGTGAACTGGCAAGTAGGCGCGTAAGATGCTCCCTCGGAAGGGTCGGGCGCCTCGCCTCCGCGCTCTTGCGCCAAATGTCCGTCCGCATTGCGCCTAAACCATTCTGGATGTTTCTCCGCGAGATCGGCGTGCGCTGTGTCCGGGCTCATCCGGCCCATGATACGAATACCCCGCGCATGGGCCGCTCGCGCGCACTCGCCAAACAAGTCGCGTCCATTGAGGTACGGGCTGGTTGGAAAGTCGGGAAGCTTTGTAGGATAGAAAGCTACGATGTTCGTAACACTGAGAAAGGTCGCTTGGGCCTTGGTGGAGGCCAGATAGTTCGCCCACGCTTCTACGTCGAAATTTTCTGGATCGCGTTCGTTGAAATTCACTTGCATGATACGCTTGATGCGCTGATGCCAAGCGTTGGGCGGAAATTTTGAGGAATCCGAATCTGCCTCCGCTGCAGCGGCAAGAGCGCGAGAACCCCGGAGTACTGCCATGGTAGCAACAGCAGTTCCTCCCAGAATCGTGAATTCGCGTCTGGTGGTTTTCAAAAAGATGCCTCCTGACCTTAATTAATACTCCGCGCTTTCGTGTTACCCGATCATTGGTCCAAAACAGCATTAATCCCCGTCATTCTTTGTCAGCCAGATTCTATAATGATCCATTCAATAATGTTGGAGACATTCTCGCTACAGGCCGCCGGAGACCCCCTTCGCTCGGGCTTGCAGAGCCGTGTAGTGTGATCTTTTGTGCCATATCATCATCTAGGCCGCAGAAGTTAGCATGCCGCAGCGCAGTTTCAAATATCTTGCGAAGCACCAAGAGGAATCGTTAGGCGCCTAGCATTCAAAATCTCGTTCAGACTCTCGGGTGAGAACGTTCTCGGGTAACGTTATCATAAACAGCTTTTACGTGTCAATCCAAAAAGAATAAGATTCTGGATCGTAGGGACGCCCAAGCAAACTATCGGTTCATTTGTAGATTTGGAAGCCGCTGTTTTTGCTGGCCGGGGTTGTCTTGATTCCATCCGCCAACTCGTTCGGAATCCCGAAGAAGCCTTGGGGGGATGATCCGCAGCCCTCTACAGAGCATCGTCTTCCGTCCCGCATATCGCCGCGAGTCACGCCGACGCAATGACCAGAACGAGTGGAGAAAGAAGGTTACTCTTTTCCATCGCGTAAGACACATTCTCACGATGACCATAGCGACTGAGAGTCCGGCGCCTTTCACGTGCTGCAGCCACTGAAGCTGGGTATAGACGCGAATGGACGGACATCACCTGCGGCTCCGCACCAACTTTTGATGGACAAACCTGGTAGTGTTCCGTTCGATAAGCTCGCCTGGAATTTGCTGGAGGGCA
>Ga0209006_10004250_pt1 | contig 13010 bp, 9 predicted proteins | sample JacPin_JW_Ref_O2_FD_188567 | JGI IMG/M metagenome (GOLD analysis project Ga0209006, IMG submission 188567) | Forest soil microbial communities from Algoma, Ontario, Canada - Jack Pine, Ontario site 1_JW_Ref_O2 (SPAdes) (version 2) | ecosystem: Environmental > Terrestrial > Soil > Boreal...
CTTTTGGCTGAAAATCTACGAAATCCCGGACGCCGGCACTACCGGCAAAGGGAAGCATGTTTCGGGACTAGTCAATTTGCAGCCGGACGAAGCCGTCAAGACGTTCCTGCCGGTGAAGGACTTTGTACCGAACCAGTACATCGTCATGGTCACCAAGCAGGGCGTCATCAAGAAGTGCGAGCTCACCGAGTTCGACAACCCGATGTCGCGCGGGATCATCGCCCTGTCACTGGATGAAGGCGACGAACTGCTGGCTGCTCGCCTCACCAATGGCGACAACTACATCTTCTTGGGAACGCGCGAGGGCAAGGCCATCCGGTTCCGGGAAGACGATGTCCGCGCCATGGGCCGGCCCGCTCGCGGAGTGCGCGCCATGGACCTGGCCGAAGGCGACACCATTATCGGCGCCGAAGTGGTGGAAAAAGACGGGCTCATCCTGTCGATTTCCGAGAATGGATTCGGCAAGCGGACGCCGCTTGAGGATTATCGCCTCACAGCGCGCGGCGGCAAGGGCGTGATCAACATGAAGCTGGCGCCCAGAATCGGCAAGGTGGTGGCAATCCTTTCGGTAAAGGAAGACACCGATCTGATGATTATCACGCGCGACGGCAAGATTATTCGCCTGGAATCGGGCGAGATCCGGCAAGCTGGCCGGTCCACGCAAGGCGTGCGTTTGGTGCGCGCGGATGACGGCGATCAGGTGGCCGCGGCGTCCGTTATTCCGACGGTCATTCCGGAAGAAGGCGAAGCGGGCGGAAACGGTCAGAACGATCTGCCGCTGCAATAACGAAACCGCGACCGTCGGGGGCGTTAGGGGCGCGTGGTTTGCGCCACGCTTCCGAGCTCGGCGGCGCGGTGCTGGTCTTCGCGGGATCCGGCAACATCACCCATGGCCTTTCTTGCGACAGACCGGTTCAGATACGCATTCGCATAACTCGGATTTAAGCGGATGGCCCGGCTGCAATCGTCGATGGCGCCCTGGTAGTTGTGCAGCCGCAGCTGCGCGTAGCCCCGGCCATTGAGCGCCAGCGCGTGCGACGCATCAATCTGGATGGCTTGATTGAACGCCTGCACGGCCTGGTCGAAATTCTCCTGTTCGGATAAGTAACGCCCCTGGCGGTAAAACCGATTAGCATCGCGCGCCGGCACGGTCACAACTTGTGGCGGCTTTAGTGGAACCGGCGCGGCTGCTCGCTGGGTCTGAGCCAACTGCGGCGGGGCGATGGAGGGCGTCACTACGCGAGGCGCCGGCGATGGCGCGGCGAATGGCAGGTGAGGCAAATTTTCAACGGAAACTGGCGCTGGAGGTGCGGCAGGCGGGGGCGCCTTGGCTTCGATCGGCTTGCTATCGACCATTTTCTGCACCTGGCTCAGCAAAGTGGCGGCATCCGCTGGATTCTGGCCGATCAGCATAGCCCGGTTGATATCTTCCAGCGCCGGCTGCGCGGCTCCCGTCGCCAGATAAAACTGCGCCCGGCAAACGTATGCCGCGCTGTCCGCCGGATTGAGTTGGATAGCCTTGGAGCAGTCCGTCAGCGATTGCTGAAGCTGGCCATGGGTGCGCAGAATGGCGGCGCGCCCCAGGTACGCCTTAGCGCCCTCCGGAGCCAGTTGGATGGCCTGGCTGTAATCCGATAGCGCCTCCTGCGCCTGGCCCACCTGCTGGTGAAAGCTCGCGCGCAGCAGGTAGTTTTCCGCAGTGCGCGGATCGCGCTGAATAGCCTGGCTGACATCGGCGATAGCGTCGTTGGTCCGGCCACTGGCAGCCAGCGCGGAAGCGCGCATGGCGTAGGCTCGCGAATTGTTGGGCTGCAGCTCAATGGAATGCCCAATATCGGAAACGGCCATGTCGAAGTCGCCCAGATAGAAGTGCGCGTATCCGCGATGCAGAAACGCCGAGTCGTTCTTTGGATCCAGATCGATAGCCTCGGTGAAGGATTCGATAGCCGATCCGTAGGCCTTCAGATCTTCCGACCGCCGGCCGCGCTCATAAGCATCCTGGGCGCGTTGCCAGGCGGAGGAGCCATTCTGAACCGCAGCTCCCGTCTCGGCCGCGCCTGCTGTCTGCGAATTCGCTCCGGGGGCTTTCTGCGCCTTCGCTTCCTTGACCTTAGCTTCCTTGGCGTCGCGCGCCAGTTCCTTCACCGAAGATTGTAGATCCTTAATCTGGGTTTGAAGCTGCGAGAGGGTGTTTTGAAGATTCTGGATGGCCGTCCCTAAGTCTGGCTTAGGGATTTCATCGCTGTACACCCACCCGCCGAAAATTGTAAGCACCACGACGGGGAGGATGTAACGAAGGCGATGCATTGCAATTCTATGTCGAACGCTTAGGAAAACCGAGTATAGCACTCGGCTGTTGCCGGCGGCATCGGCATTAGACCTGCCGGAACCCCGGACGGCCACCAGCGGTCTAAGGTGTTCGCCTAGCCAGCTATACAGTACATCCCGCTCGTGCCATAATCAGGAGCGCAATGGGACAAAACAGCAAAACCATCGAAGCATTCTACGCCGCTATGGGCCGCGCGGACATTCCGGTTATCCTCGGAACACTCGATCCAAACGTGGTGTGGAACGAGGCGGAGCACTTCGTTTACGCCGACAGGAGCCCGTATATCGGAATTGATGCGTTGCTCACCGGTCTTTTTGCCCGGCTAGCAGGCGAATGGGATGGTTTCTCGGCCGTTCCGCATGAAATCGTCGATGGCGGCGACACCGTAGTGGCCTTCGGACGCTACAGCGGCGTTTACAAAGCCACTGGTGTCAAAGTGGACGCCCAATATACGCACGTGTTCAAATTCAAGGACGGCAAGGTGGCCGGCTTCCAGCAGTACACGGACACGGCGCAGTTTAAGGATGCCATCAGCCGCCGCGCCAGCGCGTAGCAGCTAGCAACGTTATTTACCCAAGGGCACGCGGCGCCGCAGCTCATCGAAGAAGTTTTCGAGGAACACCACCTCGTGCTCCTGCTTGGGCGCTTCGGCGGATTCCACGGGAGTCAGCACCGCCACGCGCTTGCCATCGGGCGCCAGATCCCATTCCGTCCCCCCGAGTTTGGCGATCCACACCCGAGGCTTGTCCGGCACGAACGTGTCGCCCTTCTCCGTGTAGCTCACCGCCATAATTTGGACACCCGCTTGGTACAGCAGCTCGTGTCCGTTCCGCGACCAGCGTACAGACCTACCGCCGCTGTTCGAGATCTGCCACTTCCCGCCCTGTCCGGACGAAGGCGGTGGAAACGCCCGCACGTACACTTCATACCTTCCCGATTCGTTCGAGGCATACGCCAGCCATCGCCGGTCGGGCGAGAACGTAGGGACCACGTCGGTGAAGCTGCTTTTGAGAAACTGCTCAGGCTTTCCGGCCTTCAACTGTCCGCCCTGATCCTCCAGCGGCACGGTCCAAATTTGGACCCTCCCGCCGTCAATGTCCATGTAGGCCAGCCGCTTGCCATCCGGCGTGAAACCCGTGGGAGCCTGTGTGGACTTGCTCTGCGTCAGCGCTTGCGGCTGGGCGGCGCCGTCCGCACGGGTCTGGAAGATGCCGTCGCTACGAACCCGCCCGAAAACGACGTATTGTCCGTTCGGGCTCCAGATTGGGTAAAGATACTCTCCTCCTCCGAAGGTCAACCGCGTCATGGCGTCTCGTTGCGGGTCATAGATCCAAACATCCGAACTTGCTCCCTCGCCGATCATTAGCGCAACGCGCTTGCCGTCCGGTGAAAGGCTGGGATTCGCGTAGATGCCCGGTTTGGCCAGTAGTGCTTCCTTCTTACCGGTCGGATCCACCCAGTGCAGCGTCGCCATTATCGCGGATGCACCGCCGTTGGACCTGCGATAGACCATCGTGCCGGTGCGGGAGAAAGCAAACTGACCGGTCCCGAGCTGGCTCAGATAGGCGACATCTTCCAGGACAGGCACGGCCGTACCGCGAGTTTCCAGTTTGTCCAAATCGAACGGGATCGCGAACAGCGTAGCCTTGTTGACGTAGACCAAGTGGCCAACTCCGCCTGATGTGGCCAGATACCGGGGGGACGCACCGCCTCGGGCCACGATCTTCCTGCGGTGATCGGCCAGCGTGAGGACCTCGATGGTGAGTTTGTCCTCGTCCAGCGCAGTATCAGCCACAAACAGGATCGCTTTGCCTCCGGGCAGAAGTTGCGGGTAAGCCAAGGCAATTTCCCCTTTCCCCAATCGCTCGACCGTCTCGGGCGTGCCTCCGCCGGAGGGAATTCGGACCAAGTCCCTTCCTGGACCTTCGCCCAGCAGAATGCTGCCATCCTCGTCCCAACTCGCACCGGAGTAGTCGTTGACATCGGCCAGCGGGACAACCGCGCCGCCCTCTATCGAGATCTTGTTAATTTTGCCTCGGACCTGGAATCCGACCCACTGCCCATCCGGCGAGAAGAACGGCGCCACCGCCCTCTCCGTTCCCGGAAGCTCGGTGGCTTTGGGCTGATCCAGCCTCCTGGTGAACAGCTTCGGGGGATTGCCGGATTCATATACCAGCCGTGTTCCATCGGGCGAGATGGCGACACTACCCGCAGCGCTCAGAGCGGGCAACGAAACATCGGAGCCCAGATCGACATCCAGCCGGACCAGCGGACGATCCACCGGCTTCTGCGCGCGCCATGGCCCCCACAGTGCAACGGCCGTAATAATGGCGAGCGCCGCCGCCGCGATCCACGGAAATCTTCCGAACCGCGACGGCAGTAAAGCGGTCGGTTGCGCAGCGGGATCCATTCCATCCGATTCACTCAGGAGTCTGCGCGCGTCGCTGATAGACGCCAACCGTTGCTTACGATCTTTTTCCAAACACCAGCGCAGCAGTTTGTGTACGCGGGGTGGCACGGCGGAAAGGTCGGGCTCCTTGTTCAGGACGCCGCCCAGGACTTCCACGGTGGATTCGCCTTGGAACAGTCGCTTGCCCGCCAGCATTTCATACACAATTACGCCGAAGGACCAAATGTCGGAGCGCCGGTCGGCAACCTTCCCTCTGGCTTGCTCGGGGGCCATATAAGCGGCCGTACCGAGAATAGCTCCCGCCTGCGTCGCGCCCATGGTGAAGGTGGGAGAGATTTCAGGATGTCCGTCGTTCGAGGGTTGGGGTTCCAACGCTTTCGCCAGCCCGAAGTCCAGGATCTTTACGACGCCTTCCGGCGTGATTTTGATGTTGGCCGGCTTGAGGTCGCGATGGATGATGTTCTTTTCGTGCGCGGCTTCGATGCCATCAATCAATTGCTGGATGATGGGGAGCGCGTCATCGAAGTCCATGGCGCCGCGCAACAGCATTGCTCCCAAATCTTGGCCCTCCACGTACTCCATGACCAGATAGTCCGACCCCACGTCGTACAGATGGCAGATGTTGCCGTGGTTCAGCGCCCCAATCGCGCGGGCTTCGCGGGTGAAGCGTTCCGTGAACTGCGCATTGGAGACTTTGACGGCGACATCCCGATCCAGCCGGGAATCGTAGGCGCGATAGACCTCGCCCATCCCACCCGCACCGATTGGCGCGAGGATCTCGTATGGTCCTAGACGAGTGCCAGCGGCCAGAGCCATCGGAGTATCAACTAAGTCTACCGCCCGCCTATTTCACACATGTGTTCAAGTTCAAGGACAAGAAGTACACGGACACCGCGCAGTTCAAGGACGCGGTGGCTCACTGGGCCGGAGCGTAGCAGCCAGCGCATTCTTTGTATTCCCCTATTCCCCGTTTATTCCTTGTATTCCTCGGGGCCCTTTGGCCCCTAGGTTCCCAACTCTTCCCGAATCTCTTCCGCCACCGCGCGCGCCCGGTCCGCCGCTCCAATCTCGAAGCTGATAGCGCCCACGCGGGGGTGCCCGCCGCCGCCGTAACGCTCGCAGATGGTGGCCAGGTTGTGATTCACCGGCTTGGTCGCCCAGGGGTTGGATCCCACCGAGACCTTGGTCCGAAAGCTGGACGTGAGCAACGACACCGTGTATGTGGAGCTGGGGAACAGGTAATACGGAATGAACTTGTTGTACCCTTCCACGTTGTCTCCGATCAAATCGAAGAACACGACGCCATCGCTATTCTGCGCGCGTTTGTGAATCAAATCGATGGAGCGGATATGGCGCTCGTACAACGGGACGTAAAGCTGCTGGATTTCAGGCTGCTGGACAATCTCGCCCAGCTTGCAGCGCCGCATCCAGCCGATGATCTTGTGGATAATTTCTGAGCCTTGCGCGCCTTCGATCACCAGGGTCAGCTTCATGGCCGGCGCCTTTAGCTCCACAGCCTCCTGCGCGTTGGCGTAACGCGCGCCATCGATAACGTCGGCCCACTGCACCAGTTCCCCAAGATCGGGCGCATCGTATTCGAAGCGCTGGCGCGCTACGTCGGCGATGAACATAGTGCAAGAGCTATAGGAGGGATCGTAAAGCTTGTGGCCGCTATGATCCAGCCGGAAGTGCGCGGCATCCTCCGGGCTCAGGAATGCGCTTTGGTGATGATCGAACCACCAGGTCAGCCGCGGATTCGGCGAATACTTGAAATCGACAATCGCGTTGACGTCCCCATCGAAGAGGCTGTCTTCAAACAGCTGAGACGCCTTGTGGGCCAGGCCGGTGAATTCAAAATCGGCGCCCGGAGCGTACTTATCCTCATAAAAACGGCTAAAATAAGCCGCCGAGGCCGCACCGTCGAAACAGTGATCGTGATAGAGAACTCTCACCCGCATGAATTCATGTCCCTGAAGCGTGGAAAACTATCCAGCTTGACTCAAGTGAGGGGGTAAATGCAAGTGCGACGCCAATTTTGCCCGGAGCTACTCGAGGTTGTAATCGTTCCGCAAGGCTTCCAGATTCTTAAGCGCCAGCGACCGAAAAGGCGAATCCATGTCCACGCATTGCTTGCTAAACTTCACGGCCTCGACGGCGCGGCCCTTATCGGCCAGCTCTCCCGCCAGCGCATAATTGGCGTAGCCGAGGTAGAAATACGCGGCCGCGAGCAGGCGTTGATCCTGCTGGATGTAGCCCAGGGCCACCCGCAGATAACGGTCCGATAATCCATAGCGGGCCTGCTTGGCATAAACCACGCCGGCCAGCCAGCTTGCCCAGCCCGTAAACTTGGCTCTCTTCTTTTCCCATTCCGCCGGCGTAATATCGGAGGGCTGCGGTTTGCCTTGCACCAAATCCAGAATATGCAGAGAATAAGCCAGCACCCGGGGCAGGTTCTTCTCCAGGCTCATGTCATGATCGGCGACGGTCATCAAAAAATCGACATTGTCCGGATCCTTAAGCAAGCCCTCCTCGGCAAGCTGGATAGCCTTCTGCGGATTCAAGGTGGCCAGTTCTATAACGGTCGGCTTCTTAGCGATCGCCAGGAATTTGCTGTGCGGATTGCGCTCCTGCAAAACCAGCACCAGTTCGGCGCGCTTGAGATCGTTGGTTTGCGCGGCGGCCAGGGTGGCGAGCGCATATTCGGAATAATCCAGCGCCTCCTGGTCGAAAGTCATGCGCTTGGTCCAGTCCGGCAGATCGTCCGGGTCGGAAGGCTTCGGACCTTGCAGTTCGCGCGAGGCGTTGTCCCAGGCCAACTCGGCATATTTGGTCATCAACTCGGGATTATTCTGCGCTTCGGCTGCTTTTAAGGCATCATACGGGGACTCGACATCGCTGGCATCGGCTCCCAGCATTCCGTCGGCGGTGGCAATGACGCGGTCCCACTGGCTGGCCTCCATATAGATGGAAAGCAGTTGTTCATAAACCCAGGGGACGGAGGTCGTCTTCGGATAATCAACGACATACTTTTCGAGCAGCGCCAGCTTGCGCGGTAGCGTGGGCTCCTGTTGAATCCGCTGCAACAGGATGCCGTCCAAAGTTTCCGGATCGACATCTATCTTGTGCCGGTCCGCCGCCCGCGCCTCACCTACGAGTAACGGGGCCAGCAACATTGCGAAGGCCGGAATCGAGATCTTCATGAATCTCACTCCACGTCAATTCGGATCTTTCCGGTGGAACTTTAGCGTTCTACCTTAGTACGTTGGATTCACGCACTCGCGTAGGCAAAGCCTGTACGCGTGTGTGAACTGCGACGGTCGACGCGGATGCTGGCTTTTCAGTCGAGATGCAACTGGCTGGTCAGGATCTGGACCAGTTGATCGAGAGCCTCTTTCGACGGCACGCTTCCCTGGGCCAGCGCCGCATTGCCGCCGCCACGTCCGCCCGCCTCAGTGAGGCCGCGTTTCAGGACATCGCCGGCGTGAACGCCGCTGTCTTTGGATGCAGCCAGCAGTGCCGCGGGAGGATTTTCGCCGATAGCCAGAAAAATCGCAGGCCCGGCGGCAGCAAAGCTTTGAGCCTCGGTTCGCGATTCCTCCGCGAGCGATTCCACGCGGCGCAGCACGCGGCGAATGCCATCCGCGCCCGCCGGCGTCTCCGCATACAATGCGCGCCCGCTGGCCTGCGCGAGTTCGGTGGCCAGGCGCCGCGCCGCCTTGTCGGAAGCCTGTAGCTTTTCACGCTGCGCCTCCACCATGGCCGGCGCGTCGTCGATGGATGCCGAGAAAACGCGCGCGATTTTGGAGAGCGCTTCAAAATCGGCGCGCGAGCGCACAATGGCCCGCCCGCCGCACACAAACTCGATGCGCAAGTTTCCGCGGATGCGATCCAGCTTGCGCAGCAGGATGGGACCAATTTCGCCCGTGGCTCGAACGTGCGTGCCGCCGCATGCACTGCGGTCCAGATCCTGGATGGAAATGATGCGAACCTGGCCCTCGCGTTCGGTTGGCTTGCGCAACCCAAGATCCTCCGACGAATGCTGGAAACTGATGCTCACCGGCCGATTTTCGAAGACGATTTGATTGGCGCGGCGCTCGGCTTCGCGCAGCTGCTCCGGCTCCAGCGCGCCGGTGACGTCGATGGTGCATGCTTCCGCGCCCAGATGAAAGCTGACGGTGGGCGCACCGAACATTTCAACCAGCACGGCCGAAAGCAAGTGCTGGCCAGTGTGCTGCTGCATGTGATCGAATCGGCGGCCCCGCTCGATGCGGCCATCCACTTCGCTCTCCGACAGGCGGTCGCTCAGCACGTGCGCAATGCGGTCGCCCTCGTCGATTACTTCGATGACGTCCAATCCACCCAGTTGCCCGATGTCGAAAGGCTGACCGCCGGACGTAGGATAGAACGCCGTGCGATCCAGATAAATGCGTTGCCGGTCCGGACTCGCGTCCACTACGCGAGCCCGGAATTCGGTGAGGTAGCTGTCCTGATAATAGAGGCGATCCGTCATTGCACCGCAAGCTGCACGGCCGTGCTCTCCACATTGTCCACCAGTAACAGCGACATGGTGGAGTTGCCGCTTGCGACGCCCGCCGGAATGGTCACATTCACTTGATAGAGACCCACGTAATTCGGCGTTAGTCCGGAGAAACTGGCCGTAGCGCAGGGCGCCTGATAGAATGGCGTCTCAATACCGAAACAGACCTGCGTGACGCCTCCTACTTCCGCCAACGGGCTGGTGGGAGATGCCGTTCCAGAAGGAACGGGCGTGGTAGTGGGTCCCAGACCCAGAGCGTAGATCACGATGGTGTCGCCCGGCTTTACCGGATTGGATGGAATGCCAGTGAGCGCGCCCGCCGGCGTGGTGATGATGCCGTAGCTTCCGTCGTACGCGATGAAGCGAGGCACCTGCGCGTTGATGTCCACGTAGACCAGGTTGCCCGGCGTGCCGTTACGGACCACCTGGACCGTTCCGGCGCCTCCATTAGCGGTTGAAGCGTTAATAGGAATCTCAAAATTGATTTGACTGGAAGAGACATAGTACACCGGCGCAGCCACGCCGTTCACCAACACCTGGATTCCGTCCATCGTGGTTAGCAGAGGAAGGTTGGTGGCTCCCTGCGGTGCGTCGAAATCTAATTGGCTGCCAAACACCGCGACGATGTCGCCTTGGGCCAGAGGCTCCCCGCTTGCGAAGGTCCCGTTGTTGACCACGCCGCCGGCGGACACGATGGGCGGCCCTTGAGCGGCCACGATGAGTTGCACCGGGATGACGACGTTTCCATTCACGGCATTGCTTGCGATGGTAACGGTGCCGGTGTAGGTAGCCGGCGCAAGGCCGGTAGGATCGGCAGTGACCGAAATACCTCCGCTCACGGTGGCGGCGGTCAGCCATGTTCCGCTGCTGGCTGCTGTAGCCGTCACGCCTGAGACTGTGAGCGTGCCTTGGCCGGCATCGGTAACGGCCACGTTATCGGTCTGCGCCGCAGTTCCTTGCGCGAGATTGAACGATAGGGTGCTGCTGCTGACCTGGGCGATGGGCTGCGCGGTTACATCCAACGAAACCGCAATCTGCTTATTGTCGGGCGCAAATGAGGAGCCGCTGATGGTGATAGTTCCGTTGTAATTGTTCGCGGCCATACTGCTGCTGGCGGTAGCCGTGATGGTGGTCACATAATCGCCGGTGGCGGTGTTGGTTGCGGTGGACGTCGTCAGCCAGGATGCGCCGGAAACGGTGGCCTTGATGGCGCCATTGGTAGTAAAAGTCGCCGAAGTGGTGCCACCGGGCGCCAGATAGAAGGCTAGAGTGCTAGGGACGTCGCCGCCCACCTGCGCGGTGACATAAATGTATTGCGGCGAATCCACGGCGCTGGAATCGGAAAGAGTGATCGTTCCGTTGTAGGTTCCCGCGGTAAGCGCAGAGGTTTGAAACGCGATGGACACCGGATAACAGCCGCCCCGCAATCCGCACACTTGGTCTGTGGCCACGGTGGGAACCAGCCAGGGCACCGAAGAAGTGGCGGTCAGAGTTAAGCTGCCGCTACCGATATTGAATGTGTCAAGAGTTTCTGTGGGACCGTTGGTTCCAACCGGAACTGAAACGGTGAGAGAGTTCTGAATCAGATTCAAGCGGGGCTGTGCGCAAAGTCCCGACACGAATAGCAGCGGCACAAAAAATCGCACGCTGAGAGTATTCTTAAAAGTCACGGAAGCTCCTTACGTTCTTGTGGTGTTCAAAATCCAGTGGTGTTCAAATCCAGGTTTCGGGACGCGGGCGGTACAGCCCTGTGTTGCAGGCCGCATACCATTGTTGTAAATCATCGCTCTGTTTGCAAATCAAGGCTCTACGGTGAGACGTAGATGGCCGCCGGATGTGTTTCGCCACAATCGATGAGACAATGCGAAACACGCCCCGACACGGTCGCTCATTCCTTCGGTTCGGTAATTTGGAAGTCTACTTTCAGGAACTGCCAATCCGGAAGCTCGTAGACGCGCATCTTGGTGGGAACCTCCACGCTGACGTCCTTTAGCTCGGTGGGGCCGAGGCGGGAAACCTGCGCGGGAAACGTGATGAGCGGCGGATCGCCGGGCTTGGCGGCGGTGGTGCCCAGATTGACGGTCATCTTCACGTCGCCCACATCGGCTTCGGAGTGATTGACTACACCGAACTGGACGATCAAATGCCCGGCGCTTCTTTCGGTGACCCGAAAGCCAACCAGCTCGATGTATTTGGCGATCGCATTGGACGTGTTGCTCGCCGTAAAGTGGGCCGGAATCGCCGGCGCGGCCTTAGCCTGTTTGTCGGGCGAGGAGGAAGAAGAGCAACCAGCTAGAAACACTGCCAGGAAGAGCCAACCGAGCCGCATCGAATTTATGATAGCAGCGCTGGTCGCAAGGCCGGCCTTCCCAGAAGCGGGCGTGGGACTCGCGTCACTGGCGCCAATGCACGAGTCGTCCGTTCTACGTCCAAGTGCATTCCGGTGAGGCCATCACTAAGCCCTTGCCGATCAGGCAGGAGCTATTCCAGACCAACCTTCGGCCCGACTAGGCCGGCCAAAAAAGGAGCTATCTAGTTCAACCCTCTCGAACCAGTAGGATGACTCCGGGCGGCGGGGACAGAGCTACATCGTTAGCAACGCCGCCATCAATTCAATGCCATCCCACAAGTTTTGCAGTCGCAGATTCTCGTTGTAGGTATGCTGATTGTTATCGTGGTTGCTGATCGGCACCAACAACTCGGGAGTACCAAGGGTCTGTCCGATTGCATCTGGTCCCGTGCCACCTTGGTTTGGCATCTTTACTGTCGGCCCCCGAGCGTTTTCCACCGTGCGAATCACATCTTGAAAAATCGGCAGATCCATGGACACGCGATGTGGATTCTCCGCATACCCCCTCACAATCCTTGCGACCTTGGGATGGGATTCCCTCACTTGGGCGCTGGGTTCTCTGTCCACTACGAAATACCCCTGCTTTCGAACATGCTCGATGAATCGGTCGATGGTCTCGTTCGCATCCATTCCCTTTACCAGTCGCATATCGATTGTCGCTGTGGCTGTGGTCGGAATCACATTTGACGCCTTGTCACCCACGCGGGCGCTTGCCATCCCGCGGATGTTCAACGAAGGCAACGTGATTAGTTCGGCAAGCGTTCGCGGCGCGCCTTCGGTGGACCCAAGCCAAAACTCACGCATCAACTCCGGCCCCATGTCAGGTGCCTCGGCTACAGCGCGCTTTTCCGATTCGCTCAACGGTTCAATTCCGTCGTAAAAGTGTTCGATCAGAATGTGATCATCATCGTCCTTCATCGTGGCTAACAGGCGCGCCAGCATCATGGCCGGATTGGGAGCCCAGTTGCCATAGTGGCCGCTGTGCAGCTCAGCACGCGGCCCATATATGGTGATGTCGACACTACTGATCCCGCGATCACCAAACGTAAGTAACTGGCGTCGGCTCTGGTGCACGGGTCCATCGCAAGACAGCCACACGTCGCCCGCAAACAATTCCTTATTGGCGGACAGAATCTTCGCAAAATTCGGCGACCCAGCCTCTTCCTCGCCCTCAAATGCGAATTTGATGTTGGACTTGGTTTTCAGCCCGGCGGCACGAATCGCATCGAGCGCCGCCATCATGGCTACGATGGGCGCTTTGTCATCCGCCGCGCCGCGGGCATACAAACGCCATTCCGGGTCAAAGGCGAAGCCTGGAGCGGGTAACGGGATGACTTGCCCATCTTTGTCTAATTGTTTGTTGCGAAGTGTTGGCGTAAACGGG
>Ga0209006_10004251_pt1 | contig 13007 bp, 9 predicted proteins | sample JacPin_JW_Ref_O2_FD_188567 | JGI IMG/M metagenome (GOLD analysis project Ga0209006, IMG submission 188567) | Forest soil microbial communities from Algoma, Ontario, Canada - Jack Pine, Ontario site 1_JW_Ref_O2 (SPAdes) (version 2) | ecosystem: Environmental > Terrestrial > Soil > Boreal...
ACGCAAATCCGGGGGAACCAGAAACCAAAACTCTAAATTCGGATTCCCGGTGAGTCAATGGGGTGTTACAGAATTCGTCTCAGCATCAACGATTATTGCAAAGCGAGAGCCTGCAAACATTTTACCGACGGTAGTTGGTTTTCCCCTATTCATTCACGATTGTGTCACATAGCATTAACGAAAAGTATTGGTGTGCCAGGGAACTTGACTGTGATCGACGCGTTAGTCCCACAGCGTTATTCGTCGAGAAGCGTTTACTGCGATTCTCTTTTTTGCGTGCAGTGAAACAAAAGCATTTAAAACGAGTGATCGAAGCGCGACGGCAGTTCCAAGAGCAGAGCACTCCTAAAACCGATCTGGGCCGGACTCAGCCCGGAAGAAACGACAACCGAAGTTTATGTGGTGGGTTATGTTTTCCGAACTTCGCAGCAAAATGGCTTTCCGGGAATTTCGCCGGTTGGTTTACGTCGGCGCCCTTTTGTGTCAGGTGTCTTTGTCGCTCGCGCAGGTGGATCGTTCGGCATTGAATGGCACGGTCACGGATGGCTCCGGCGGCGTTTTGTCACAGACCCATGTGACAGCGGTCTACAACGCCACCGGACTTCGACGCGAAACTACTTCCTCCGCGACAGGTACGTATCACATTCCCGAGTTACCCGTTGGCGTGTACACCGTCACCTTTGATCATGACGGCTTCAAGCAACTCACCTTTGTCGATGTCGAACAGGTGATCGGCCGCACAAGGACACTTGACGCAGCCCTGCAGATATCCGGCGGACAGCAGCGGGTGGAGGTTTCGGCGAGTTCCGAGCAATGGGACAAAACTTCAGCTGCGCTCGGCGTGAGCATCAGCGAGGTGCAGGCCAAAGAACTTCCGCTCAACGGTCGCAATTGGGCAACCCTCACCGGGCTGCAGCCCACTGCGGTCGATACCGGCGGCAGCAGTCAACGCGCGGTCCGATTCGCCGGTCGAGGCCGTGATGACGACAATTTTACTTACGATGGCATCGATGCCACTAATATCGTGAACCAGCCGCAGCAGGCTTACGTGCGACTGGCAATTCCCCTCGACACGATTGACGAATTTCGCGTCGACTCCATGCTTGCAACGGCCGAGGCGGGAGCAACGGGAGGTCCGCAGTTAGCTGTAACTTCCCCAGCAGGAACTAATGGCTTCCACGGTGATGCTTTTGAATTTTTCCGCAATAACGTGTTCGACGCCGTACAACCCGTTCCTCCAGTCTCTACTCCACAGCCGCCCTTTCATTTGAATCAGTTCGGCGGCTCTATTGGAGGACCGATCTACCGCGACAAAACTTACTTCTTTATCGCCTATGAAGGTTTCCATTCGAACTGGGGTTTTCCGCTCGAAGGTTTCGTTCCAGACGCCGCTACTCGTGCCGCAGTGGCGGCACAATCTCCGGTCTTGATTCCGATTGTTAACGCCTACCCGGTAGGCCAGACTCCGAGCAGCACCGCCGGTGTGGACGTATTTACCAGCGAAGGCCGGCAGAGGAACTTTGAAAATTCCGGCATGTTACGGGTGGATCAGCATTTCTCAGAGCAAACCACCGCTTTCCTCCGCTTCAACATCGATCGCGCGGCTAATCGACAGCCGCTCGCGAGCAGCAACCAATATCTTGCCGATCAGGTGTTGCAAACTTCGGCTCCCGTGAACGGAGCCATCGATCTATTGCATATTTTCTCGCCTACTCTCGTCAACGAATTCAAATTCGGTTTCAATCGCGGCACCGCCGATACGTTCGACGTTAACCAAAGCGGAATACCCTACGTAATCTCCGTCAACAGCCTGACTAATCTGAACAACAACCGTACAAGTATTGGCGTAGGTAACTCATTTTCCGAAATCGACAATCTAACCTGGACCAGGAGCCGTCACACCGTTAAAGCTGGAGTGGAGATTCGTCGTATTCAGCTCAACCAGGGAAATACCGAAGCTGGAACGATCTCTTACGCCTCAATCGCGGCCTTCGAGGCGAACCAGGTGAACACCGCATCGCTTAACGGCACACTTCCGATTAACGGCTTGCGCAAAACTCAGGTCTACGGCTACGTTCAGGATGAATTCAAGTGGCGGCCAAACTTCACGTTGAACCTTGGATTACGCTACAGTTTTTTCAACATCTTCCATGAGGTACTGGGCCGCGCCAATCCTTTTGATTTCGCCACCTGTGGACCGCAGGGATTTTGCGGGGTCGGAGCCAGCTTCGGGCAGCCTAATTATGGAGACATCGATCCGCGCATCGCCTTCGCCTGGTCGCCCCGCGCCAACTCGCAGACCGTGGTTCGCGCTGGCTTTGGCATGTATCACGAAGACGGCCAACTCGACGACCAAAATCTTCCCATCAGTAACGAAGTCTTTGCCTATTCCCTATCGAGTGCAACTATTCCCGGACTGAGCTATCCGATTGATCCCTTCCTGGTCGACACCACCGGCATCATCTCGCCGCGCTCCCAGGATCGCCGCCGCAAGGATACTTCGGTCACGCAATGGGGATTGTCTGTCCAGCAAGCCCTGCCGGCCGATTTCGTCGCCACCATCTCATACGTTGGCAGCGAAGGCACGCATCTGTTGACACTGTCTGAAGTCAATGTCCAGGACCCGGAAACCAAGCTGCGTCCCTACCCCGCTTTTGGGCAGATAACATGGCGCGGCAATACCGACACCAGCAGTTATGAAGGACTTGCTGTAGGCGTCAAGCGGTCTTTTTCACGCGGCTTACTGTTCTCCGGCAATTACACCTGGGCGCACGAAATCGACGACGGTTCCAACGGCAGCGGAGACGGCGATTCACTTGTGCCGCAAAATGTCGCGTGTCCGGCTTGTGAACGCGCCAGCGGCATCTGGGATGCTCGGCACGTCTTCAACGCCAATGCCATCTACCAACTGCCGTTCGGTGCGGGCAAGCGCTATCTGAGTTCCCCGGGAATCTGGCGCGACATTGCTGGTTCCTGGCAGACAACTTCCACGCTCGTGGCGCGCACCGGATTTCCCATCAACGTGCTCATCAGCCGCAAGGCCGGCGATGTGCCCGATGGCAATACCACCGATCAACGTCCCGACCTCGTGCCCGGAGTTCCCCTCACTCCTCCCGGCGGCTCAAGCATCAGCGAATGGATCAATCCAGCGGCCTTTGCCACTCCCGCGTCTCAAACCTTCGGCGATGCTCCGCGCAATTTATTTCGCGGTCCGGGCGCATGGCAGATCGACACTGGACTCGCGAAACAAATTCCGCTGACCGAGCGCGTGGGGCTTCAGTTTCGTTTCGAGGTGTTCAATGTGTTCAACCACCCGCAGTATGGATTACCCCAGGCGACCTTCCAGGGCTCGGGCTTTGGCAGCATTATTAATACCGTAAACACCAACACTCCGGTGAGCCCAGTAGGCACTGGAACTCCACGCCAGATTCAGTTTGCGTTGAGGCTAGCGTTCTAAAATCGAAGACAGCCTTAAGACATTTCAGTCATCGTCACCATCGTTATCCGGAGGCACCGGAGCACCCTTCTGTGCGACGGGCCCCAGAAAGAAGCTGGCAGCTTTCACTGCCGGTACCGGCGTGTAGGCTCGAAACGACCCAGTAAAGAAAGTGCTGAGATCGTTGGTGGCGCGCGCGTCAGCGAACCCCAACTTGCCCTCCTTTATTCCGAAAACACCTTCGATCATGCGGAGAATGCTGCCGAAGTCATGAGCCGCGTTATTAATGTAGCCTTGCGGAGTGTAGGCGGAAACCACCAGCAACGGCACGCGAAAACCAGTTTGATAATCGGCCTCGCAGCTGTTTGAGGTGCAGGGCAATCCCGAACCAGCGATGGATGGCTGATGATCCGACCACCCTCCCCAGTCGTCCCAGGTGACGACGATGGCAGTATTCTCCCAAAAAGTCTGACCGGCATCTGTTGTCCCGGCAGCGCAGGCTGGATTCTCGCCGATGGCATTAATTACCGCCGTCACCCACGATGGGCCATATTGATCGTTCGGTCCCGCATGGTCGGACCACTCGCCGTTTGGAATTACCCAACTAACGCTGGCAAGGTTGCAGTTCGTGATGTCGTTCAACACATCGGCCCCCTTCAAATTGAGGTCGACGTTGGCATTCCATTCCGTCCCGGTACATTTCAAAGTGGTCGGATTGGTGAATGCCGGCACGCAAATGTTCTGAATAGAGTTTGGTGCCGTCCAGATGGATCCGGCCGAAGGCGCATAGTACTTCCAGGTGATCGACTTCGCGTCCAGTACTGCTCCCATATTCGTTTTTGTATCGCAGAAACTGCCGACCGGATTGGTAGGGTAAACCAAGGCAGTGTTCGTCAACTTGCATTCCTCGACCGAGCCGTCATCAAATAACTTCGCGCCCGTGCAGGCCGTTTCACCGGCCAGCAATGGAGAAAGCAATGTTGTGGTTGCGTCGGGCGGGGCCAAACAACCGACTGCTGCCCCTTTCGGTCCGAAATTTTCAGAGATGAAGGTCGAGGCCGCATCCTCAGCGGCAGAACGAGCTGAGGTTCCGCTGAAAATAAATTGATGGGCGGGATAGCTCGGTCCCTGATTGGTCTGATACATGAAATTTGCCCACCCATATTGCTTCGCGTAGGTAAGATACGGATCCAGAAGGTGCCCGGCGGAACCGTCATAGTTGATCACGGGCCGGTTATCAACGTAGCCGTAGGAATTGGAGCCGGCAACGCTCTGGGCAATCTGCCAGGCGCCGTCATTCCGGCAAGCATAGCCATTCGCGGGATCCGGGTCGCACATCTGGTACCAGGCCGTATGCGCGTGGCTGGGGTCGGTACTGCCTGACAGTGGCACGGCCGTCAAGGTAATCGGCTGCACGGTGCCCGACTGGTTGGAGAGGCCGCAAGGCGAAATATCGTAGCAACTCTTGGTCACGGGATTCGGGGTACACGCGTTCAATCCACTGGCACCCTTCGGAATCGGACACGCCGGAGTCAAAAAATGGAAGAGATTATCGGGCGTGCGATTCTCCTGAAAAATTACAACCACATGCTTGATCTGCGAGGGAAAGATTTGCGCCTTGGGTGTGGATTGCGAAACGAGAGTTCCAGACAGGACCAACAGAGTTAGAAATGGGGCGGTGAGCTTCATAAAGTGCGTCCTCCGTGTCAAAGGGCGGGTTAACAAAAACGAGGCGGTCACTGGTCTTCATCGGTGAAACCGTGCGGCCCAGCGCAAATGCCGGGCGGACAGCGTGGCGTACCGCAAGTCTTATCCAAAGTAGTAGGTAAGTCAAATGAATTCCGAGACAGTTGAAATCGCGGCCGCAAGCCCGCGAATTCAACCTATTGCTAACCTGCAAACGAGGGAAACGTTTGATACTCTCGGGCCGCGATTGCGTGAGTGACTTGCGTTAAATCCCACCTTACGCGAACTAGCGCCGCCACATGAGGGGAGTAGCTGCCTCTGAGATCGCGTCGCTCCCAGGTGCTTGGCGGCGAGGAGCGGTGGTAGCCTTATCTCGTGGCAAAGGAACCGGCCAGCAGAGTTCTCTCGATCGACGGACACGAAGTCCAGATCACGAATCCTGACAAGTTGTACTTTTCTTCGCAAGTAAAAGTCACCAAGCTCGAACTCATTCAGTACTACCTCTCCATTGCTCCGGGTGCGCTGTCAGGGATTCAAGATCGGCCAATCGTTCTAAAGCGTTTCGTCAACGGCGCGGAGGCGGAAGCTTTTTATCAAAAGCGCGCGCCAGATAAGCGGCCAGACTGGCTGCGTACGGTTACTTTGTCGTTCCCTTCCGGTCGAACTGCCGAAGAAATTGTCGTCGATGACGCAGCCGGACTTGCCTGGATTGTGAACCTTGGCTGCATCGAGTTGCATCCGCATCCGGTGCGCTCCGGCGATCTCGATCACCCGGATGAGTTACGCATCGATCTGGATCCAATTCCCGGCGTTAGCTGGGATGATGTTCGCTGCGTCGCACTTGAAGTGCAAGGCTTTCTCGACGAAGTCGGCCTTCGCGGCTGGCCGAAAACCAGCGGCTCGCGCGGCATGCACGTGAATGTGCGCATCGAACCGCGTTGGACGTTCACGCAAGTTCGCCGTGCTGCGGTTGCCTTGTCTCGAGCGGTTGAGCGCCGTGCACCCACACTTGCCAGTTCGAAGTGGTGGAAGGAAGAACGGCACGGCGTCTTTCTTGACTACAACCAGAACGCGAAGGATCGCACGACATGTTCTGCCTATTCGGTGCGGCCTCTCCCGGATGCTCGCGTCTCGACCCCTCTTCGTTGGGAAGAAGTACCCGATTGCGATCCGGCGAGTTTCACCGTTTTCACGGTTCCTGAGCGCTTCGCGAAAATCGGCAACCCGCATGCCGAGATGGATGCATCGCCTGGCTCGCTGGAAAAACTATTGGAACTAGCGGATAAGGACGAAGCCGCCGGTATCGCGGACGCGCCTTGGCCTCCGCACTTTCGCAAGATGGATGGCGAGGCCGCCCGCGTGATGCCTTCCCGCGCAAAATCTGCCGCACCGCAGACGGCAAAGAAGCCGCGCGTAAGAATGCCATTAATCACAGTGTCGAATTCGCCCGATAAGGCGGCTGCCATGGCCGGTCTTGAGCGATGGAAGGCAAAACATGCGGATATCGCAAGTCTGCTTGCCGTGGACGATGTGCTGATCGATTCGATGCGCGGAAGATCCTCCACGTGGACCCGCATCCGTATTAACCTGCGTCATGTCCCAGAGGAACGACGTCCGCTCCAGGAAACTCCGGAGCCAGACGATGATCCCACACGGGAGTGGCGTGAGCGCTGGAAGAAGAAAAAGGCGAACGAGTAAGTTCATCGTCCCTGAGGAAATATTGCCGCCAGTTCTTGCGGAGGAACGACCTCGAGCTGCTCGTAAGTACAATCGCCGGGATTTTTGTCTGTTCGCCATTTGCGGAATTGCGCGGTGTGCCGGAAGCGATTTCCCTGCATGTGATCGTAGGCAATTTCTACAACCAATTCAGGCCGCACCGGCTCCCACGACAAATCTTTGCCTTGGCTCCAGCGACTCTGTCCGCCGGGCATTCGCTTGACACCATCATCATTCTCGGTCGCGTGCTCAGCCCAGCCTCTCCAAGGATGATTCGTCAGCGCATTCCTTCGGTAGGGCTGGAGAAACTCCACCAGCTCTTTTCGTCTTGCCGTGCTGAAGCTTGCACAGACTCCCACGTGCTGCAAGGCGCCGGTATCGTCGAACAAACCGAGTAGCAGCGAACCGATCATTGTCTGTTCGCCTTTTTTATGCCAGCGAAATCCGGCGACCACGCAATCGCAGTCGCGTTCGTGTTTCACCTTAAGCATGACCCGTTTATTTGCTTCGTAAATTCCTGCAGGATCCTTAGCCATCACACCATCCAAGCCTGCGCCTTCGAAGCGACGAAACCAATCGGCAGCGATACTCCGATCACGGGTCGCGGGTGTGAGATGGATCGGCGGAGTTGAACCAAGCAGCGACTCCAATTCGCGTCGCCGGCTCTGAAACCCCTCGCCGCGTAGATCACGATCTCCAAGGCAAAGCAGGTCGAAAAATACAAACGACGCGGGAATTTGTGCAGATAAAACTTTTACCCGCGATGCAGCGGGATGCAAACGTAATTGCAATGCATCGAAATCGAGCCCATCGTTTTTCACGATGACAATCTCTCCATCGAGCGCACAACGTGAAGGTAGCGCTGCCCGCAGTGGTTCCATCAACTCGGGAAAGTAACGATTAAGCGGCTTTCCGTCGCGGCTTTGGATGAAAATTTCTTCGCCATCGAGAAACACCAAGGCACGAAAACCGTCCCATTTGGGCTCGAAAATCCAATCGCCCTCCGCGGGCAATTCATCCACTCGCTTCGCGAGCATCGGCAGGATTGGCGGATTTACCGGAAGGTCCACACTCGATGATATAACTCGGCCGCGTCTTTTGGGCGCGGGCCAAAAATGAGCAATCGCGGATGCGGTCTCGCGCTAACTCTTCTCCCTCGAATCCGCTAACAAGGACAAATACAGGAAAATTTGATTATTTTGCGCGTGGAACTGAATATGGTTCGTCCGATTGAGCTCATTCCACTGCAGTTGTTGTCAATAACATCGCTAAACGAAACAGGGCGTTTCCAGGAGGTATCAGGGAATTCCGTTCAGGAAACGTTTCATCATTCCATCCTTTTAACAAGTGTTTTAGTTGCTGGTTCGGTTTTGGGCAGAATCGAACCACCACCGATCTCTCCATACGCGATTGACGCTAAATCACCTATCGCGAGATTCCCAAGAACTTATCGGCTCTCTCAGTAACTCAGCTAACTATCGGTTTTCCCGTCGGCAGGCGCCTCATCGAACTCCGCGGCAAGTTGCGACTTGAAGCTGTGCGTCGCATTCTCAAATTGAGCTTTAGCTCGTGCAATCTGGGCCAGCGTGGTCTGTAACCGCTTCGGGCCGAGCACCAGGAGGGCCAGCAGAACTATGAATATGACTTCCGTGCCGAACCCCACGCGTTACTCCTTTGCTAAACGATCGTCGCTAGCAGCGGCAGGTGTCGTGCCGGCGACCTTATCTTCGTCGGACTTTATGGCGGACTTGAACCCCCTGATCCCCTCTCCGATTCCTTTGCCCAGTTCAGGAAGCTTCTTGGGACCAAACACGAGGAGCGCAATTCCGAAAATCAGCAACAGATGGGTCGGTTGAAACAATCCTTCAAACATTTGAGCTCCTTGCGTTTTGGATAAAACCAGTAACCTCGTCAATCATCAAAAATGCGGACGCTGTTTCACGAGACCGACAGCGTCCGCCAGGAGAGAGTCACCAAGAAAACTCACGGTTTAACAATCAGGTTACGAGCGGACCGCGGCATCGGCCGCGAGGGCCATAGTGTTTAGCAGGTTGAGGAACTCCTGGCTTTGGCCGATAAAGAGACCATCGGCGGTGAAGCTCTTGATCGTCGCTACGGCGCCGCCAAACTTATCGGTCAGCGGACGAATCATCGCCACATGAGGCAAATCGCCCTTGAATTCGAAGGGCACGGGAAAGATCAGACTGGGCTGAGTCTTCTTCTTGAGCGGCTTGAAGAAATTTGGGAACGACAAGCTGGATATGGCATCCGTAAACGGCGCCACAGGAGCTTGTACTCCGTTGCCCGCGAAATCAACCCATTCCAGAAAGTGGGCGACCTCGTCTCCACCAATACCCAGGGTAATTTCCAGCACTTCGGGATCCGTCACTTTTTGACTCATGGCTGCGTAAAGACTCGATCCGCCTTGTTCGATGTATCCGAAGTGAAAACCCGCGACATTCGCGATCGCCTGAACATGATCGTTACCGGGAAAGTTAGGGTTGGAAGCGCCGTTGAAATCGCTATTGTTGCGCGGAATGGCGTAGACATTTTGCAGAGTTAGCGCCTGTGGGAACGAAGCACCCTTATCGGGATTGGCAGTAGTGCGGTAGCGAACATACCAACTGGTGTCGACATTGAGCTGCATCAGGTTGGTAAGACGCAGCTTTCCTGAGGATCCCGTAGCCGTGCTTCCCGGCAATGTCTCGAACTTAGTAAAGTCGACAGGATCGGCTCCTCTGGACTGGAGATAGGCATTCAGAAAGGCAGCGTGGCTGACCTCATCGAGTGTGTTGCTGGTGATATATTGCGGGCCATCGCCATCAAGGTTCGACAAGGCTATCTGATAGTTGTTCAACGGTTGGTTCGGGTCCACCTCGATGGGTGGATTATTGCCGATACCGCCGAGTTCCGCGTACTGGGTCCAGAGGTCAGCCTCAATCAATTCCGCAGCCGCTAGAAATTGAAGAATGGCGACATCGCCTGTATTGAGAGACGCGCCTCCGCCCGATTGTGCACGGGCCAAGGTTCCTTTTGCTAGTAAGCCGGCGCCCACTACTGCGCCGCCTGCCAAAAGACTACCTTTCATAAAAGAACGGCGGTCCACTGAACCCTTGCTGGGTAAACAAAGCTCTTCTTTCGTGTTCATATGTTAGTTCCTTCTGGCCATGATTTTGTTCCAGTACCACTGACACATAGACTCAATGACCGAGCGACAAGATACGATAGAGATGTAACTTAATTGTCAACTATCTCGCGGCAACTGCAGCTGGCGTTACTATGAGCGTAAGTCGAGACAGAGAGCTATCCCCAGCATTACGGTCAGTCCAGTTATTCCATAAGACACGAGGTACAACATGTTTTACCTTCCCTTTTTACACTTGATATCATTCTTTCAATAGAGCGTTACAATGCCGCTCTGCTAGTCAGGGCTCACCGGAAAGGCGCCACGTACCATGCGCAGTATGTAGCCAGGCCACCGAGCAGAACAACTGCCCATAACACCATCTCAGCGCGCATCCATAACTTCCACCGGTTGAATCGCAGCCGCTGCGGAAGGATGTTCGTACCGGCTGCGATCACAATATAAAGACCCAATAGTTCCGCCGCGATCCCCAGGACTCCATGTACCATGGCCACCGCGAAATACCACTTATGAAGAACCTTAGCCATCGCCGGTTTCACCTGTTGCTGAAAGGATGGCCACATCACCAGTCCGATCATCAGCAGATTCAAAAGAAGTACAGTTGTCTGGCAAATGCCGTGAGCCCGATAGCGTTTGCGTCTCGCGAGAACCATTCCGGCCATCAACGCTGTTCCCATGATGAGCTGTACGACTAAGTTAAGATCTGCGGCGAAGGTCGCGCCGGTACCGAGAAAGCCATTCATTAATAGCCTGCAAAGGAATCAGTCCGAATATTGTGTTCATCCACGCCCGCCGTCCTGAGTGTTTGCCAAGTCGACGCAACCATTGTCGGAGGACCGGCTATGTTGTAGATGGGACCGCGCAAGGTCTTTATGCGTGTTAGTAGCATTTCCTGGCTGATGTGCCCCCGTCTTCGCTTCCAATCTCCGCTTTCGCTGTTCATGCGTGTGAGGGTTGGGACAAATCAAAATCTTGGATTCGCATTCTCGAGCCTCCAAAGTGCATAGATGAACGCCGCATCCTTCAGGTAGCGGTTCACGTAGAAAAGAACAATCTGGTGGCGGAGTCTTTCCTCTGTCGCGTAAGTCAACATGCTTCGGAACGGCGCTATGCCGATCCCGCCGGCGATGAAGACGGCCGGCCGGGCTGTATTGTTATGGAGACTGAAAGAACCCATTGCCTCCCCAATCTCCACCGTGCTGCCAATCGCAAGGGTGGACATAACCCGCTTAAGAGGCGTATCCCGCATCCGTGTGGTGAGTAGGAGTTTGTCTTCGAGCGGCGAGCTTGCGATAGAGAATGTGTGTGTGAGTCGCTCTGACGGGTCACGCTGAGGCTGGCAACCTGTTAGAGTCACGTCAGTATACTGTCCGGCTTTGAATACGAAAGCCCTTGGCTTTTCAAACTGGAAGGCCATCGTGCCTTCGGCAACTTCGGTTCGGCCTAGCAGTGTGCTTTGGTAATCCGTCATTACAAACATCCTTCTAGTTCCGCATCCGCAGATGCTATCGTCTGGCTTCAATTGAATGGTCGGAAGTGTATGGCCTGACCGTTTGGCTCTGATGGTTCGAAGTTAGCGTTTCTCTCTATATTGATAACCAGCCGAGACGCTGTTTATTCCACGAGTCTCGCGACTTATAGGGAGCGCTCACTCAAGCGACAATCATTGTCTACACAGCCTTTTTCCCAACGCGTTGTGACTATTTGAAGCACTAGTGGCCGGTCACGTAGTGCCACTTATATAGCAGCCCGGACAAGGTCACACCGGTGACCTTGTCCGACTGTCTTGATTTAGTTGATGTTGAGGCTCACCGCGCTCGAATGAGTTATTGAGCCAGATGTGCCCGTCACCATTACGGCAACTTGAGACGCGGGAGGTTGCCCTTTTGAACCACCACCACATCCTAGGGCGAACATCGAGACGGCCATCAGCAACCCTAGTGCGCTCATCGAAAGGATGTTCTTGCGGGTCAGGGGTTTCCGTTTTCGAGTTGCAAGAACAGTTCCGAACAACCCCAGACCGGGGAGCAGGATCCCTAGACCGGACGGCCCATAGCCACCACCCGGCGGCGTCGAGGCAGCAGAGATGGTTAAGGTGGAAGAGGATGCGCTCGATCCGGGAGAGATCGTTGTGGGGTTGAAAGCACAGGTCGTCCCAGCGGGAGCAGAGCAAGTGAGCGAAATCTGACCGTTAAATCCTCCAACTGCGCTGGCGCTGATGATCAGATTAGTCGAACCGCCAGGCGCGACAGTTACGCTTTGGTTGGAAAGACTCAGCGAAAAATCTGGGCTACCGACCTGCGCTGCCGGGACAACGCTAGCGAATACAGCGGTGGTGCTGCCTCCTGGCGGGAAGTTGGGTTGGTTGCTACCTCCAGCCGTGAGATAAAGTGTGCCCGGATCACCAGACGCACCGCCTCCACCAAACGCCATATCCCACAAACCGGGATTGACCAGTGCGTTGTTCGAGGAGTCGGTAAGTTCGCCGAGGAACTTCCCGGTCGTGTCAAATGCGTTGATGGTGCCATCGCCGAAGTTTCCAACCAGGATAGCGTTCGGAAACGTTCCAAAAGTAGATGGAGTCTCCACTATGCCCCAAGGCGCGTTCAGTTTGCCTTTCACAGGAACAAAGGTGCTTACGAAATTGCCATTTATGTCGAAGACATCCACCTGGCCGATGCCGGCGCCAGGCTGAGCGTCATGCCTGGCAGCGTCCTGCATGGCATAAGCAACATAGATCTGGTTGCCGATCACGTGAATGCCATGGGGAGCGAAACCCGCAGGAAGCTTCGGATCGATAAAAGAACCGCTCAGCGAAGTGGGGATAAAGTTACGATCGTAGACGTCGACTTTACCACTATTGAAGTTCGCCGCCAAAAGAAAGGTGCCGTTAAGCAAGGCGAGACCCTTGTAAACCGCGCCACTGGCAGAGTTGTCGTAGGCCACTACTGCGCTGGTGCCTCCGTTCCAGTTAGCGATGATGCCATCTTCCGTGTCAAAGATGAACGAGCCGCCGCCAAAGTA
>Ga0209006_10004252_pt1 | contig 13005 bp, 11 predicted proteins | sample JacPin_JW_Ref_O2_FD_188567 | JGI IMG/M metagenome (GOLD analysis project Ga0209006, IMG submission 188567) | Forest soil microbial communities from Algoma, Ontario, Canada - Jack Pine, Ontario site 1_JW_Ref_O2 (SPAdes) (version 2) | ecosystem: Environmental > Terrestrial > Soil > Boreal...
CGTCCGCTTGCCGAACGCATGATCACGCTGGGCAAGCGCGACTCGCTTCACGCGCGTCGTCAAGCAGCTGCCTTTCTGACTACTCCCGGCGCCACACAAAAGCTCTTTTCCGATCTCGCTCCTCGCTTCGCGGACCGGCCGGGCGGCTACACGCGCATCGTTCGCGTTGGCTGGCGCATTGGCGACGGCGCCGAACTCGCCATTCTCGAGTTCATCGGCTCGGAGCTAAAGAAAAAGGAAAAGAAACCTAGAAAGGCCGTTGAAGAAGAAGTCCCGGAAGAAAAGGAAGCGGCTGCTAAGAAGTAATCTCAACTAAGTTATCGGAGAACGGCCCGCGATGTAGCCTCAGCGGGCCGTTCTTGTTTTCCGCCCATCAAAAAGCGACTATTTGATTCCCATCCAACTATTGTAAATCGCCTGCTGTTCCTTCGTAGGATTCTCCATCAGCTTCAACGTGTAGGTAGAGTAGGGACTGGCCATCAACGCCACCGGAATTTGTTTCACACGACCCAGCCGAATCACCGTCATTTGCAAGGTGTCTCCCGGTTTGTGCTCGAGAATGGCTCCAGAGAATGAGTCTTCGCCCACACTCCGCCCGTCGATCCCGATTACGATGTCGTCGCGATCCAATCCTGCCTTATCCGCGGGTCCGCCGGGAATCACATTACTGATTTTGGTATGGCCGTCATCGCTCTTGCTCTGGCTTACGCCGAGCCACGCTTTTTCAGGGTTGAGCTTCTTCTCGACCGATATTCCGGCGTAAGCAAAATATTCCTCGTACGGAATCGGCTCCTTGCCGCTGATATATTTGTGAAAGATGCCGCTCAAATCGGTCCCGGCCACTTCTGACGCCGCTTTTATTGCGTCGTCGGGCTGAAATCCGGGCCTCGGGAGCGCGTAGCGCGAATACATCAGGCGCATCCAATCACCCAGCGACTTCCGATTATTGGTGTCCTTGCGGATGGCGAAATCCAGAATGTGCCCCATGATCTGGCCGCCATCGTAGTAAGAATAATTTGTGTTCTTCAAGTTGTTTGCCTGGCTGACAACATCGCCATTGAACCAGGTGTCCCAGCTGGTGTCTTCAATCGTTCGCTCGCGCCTTCCCGGAGACTGCTCGAAATTCGTGATCATGTGGCCGATCCCGTCTAAATATTGCTGCGGCGTCACTAGCCCGGCGCGTTCCAAAGCCAGTGCTCCGTAATAGCTGGTGAGGCCTTCTGAAATCCACAGGGAAGGTGTATGCACCATTTGCGAATAATCAAACGGCCCAAGCGGACGCGGGCGCAGCCGCTTCACATTCCACGCATGAAAAAATTCATGCGATGCGACAAATAGCTTCAAATTGTATTGCGTGCCGTATCCTGGAACGGGGGATTGCGCATCCCAATCTGTCGTGAAGTTTATTTGGGTGGAATTCAAATGTTCCAGGCCTCCCCCGGTGTTCGGCCAAACATGAAAGAGAAACCAATAATCCTTGAACGGAGCAGCTTGTTCCGCGCCCGTCACGGAACTGAACATGGGCACAATTGTCGCCACAAATTTCTGCATGTCGTCTGCGAATTTTCCAAAATCCTTCTGACCAACCACATCATGGACGATCACATGGTAGGTAGTGCCCAGCACTTGAAAATCCTTCTCCGCGAAATCTGAAATCTCCAGCGGAGCGTCCGCGAACCAGTCAAAGTTGGCCGCCCGGAAAGTATGATCGGAGGTGTGTTCCATGCCTGTAGCCACTTTCCAGCCTTCCGGCACAGCAATGCTAAGGTCCACCGGCCTCTCTTTTCCTCCCACCAGATACATCCACACCGAGGGTCCGCCGATAAACACATGGCGCTCGTTATATTGAGCCTGATTGTTGCGCAGCGTATCGCCGAAGACTTGGTAGGAAACCGTGACCGCGTTCGCGCTTCCAAGTTCAATGTGCCAGGTTTGACTATCGGTCTTGCGCCAGGCCAGTTGTTTGCCGTCCGAGCTCGTGGCGTGAAAGCCTTGGATGTTTGCAGAATAATTTTGAAGGTAATAGGAGCCGGGCGCCCAATTCGGCATGGCAAACTCGGCGATCGGTCCCTTTAGATCCGCGGCGTGGATTGTGACGTCCATCAGATGCGTGCTCGGCCGTTCGAAGCGTAATTCGTAATGCAGCGTATCGGCAGCACGGACCGCACCACAATTCAAAATTACGAATATTACGGCATAAAGCGATCCATTCAGGATCCGGTTCGGCATAGATTTCCTTTCCGGGAAATAAAATTAATCTGGACGCATTGAGCTGGCCTGAGCAGCGGGCAGAGTATCATCCCTACGTTTCTTTCGTATATCGCCAAAGAGCATCACCAGCGCTACCACAACCTGCGCGGCCACGCCGCCGGCTGTATCGATCAGCACATCGGATACTGCCGCAGTTCTGCCTGGAACAAACGACTGGTGAAACTCATCGAGCGCCGCATAGCATCCCACGATAGCGATGGCAGCAAGCGCCCAGCCTAAATGAGTACCCGTTTTCCCGGCGCGGATTCCACGCAAAATCAGCAGACTCAAAATAAAATATTCGGTGAGGTGGCCCATCTTGCGTATGAAATGATGAACGAGAAACAAGGTTTCCAGTGATGCATGGGGAAAAAACCACTTCAGAATTGGAACAATAATCCGGCTAGTGTTATCCGAAGTGAATACGCCCGTGGAGAAGGCGGATATTACGATCGCCCATAAAAGCGCGGGCCACCAACGTTGCAGCCATTGCATGCTACGAACCAGCCCCGCAGTCGAAGGTTCTTGATGGGTCGCCTTCCGCTGTCGGGAGCATTATTCCAACCGGTAGTTCGGAGCTTCGCGCGTGATAATCACATCATGAACGTGGCTCTCGCGAAGCCCGGCCTGCGAAATGCGAATGAACCGGCTGCCCTCCTGCAATTCCTTCAGATTTGCGGTGCCGCAATAGCCCATCCCGCTACGTAGACCGCCAACCAACTGCTCAACCAGGGCTGAAAGAGGGCCTTTGTACGGCACTTGGCCTTCGATACCTTCCGGCACTGATTTTCCCCGCTCCGCGCCCTCCTGAGCGTAACGATCGGCAGAGCCCGCTTCCATCGCGCCTATCGAGCCCATGCCCCGATACGACTTGAACGTGCGTCCCTGATATAAAATCGTCTCGCCCGGAGATTCCTCGGTGCCGGCGAAGAGGCCACCAATCATAACGGAAGACGCGCCCGCGGCCAGGGCTTTGCTGATGTCGCCCGAAAATTTAATCCCGCCGTCGGCAATCAGCGGCACACCCGTATCTTTTGCCGCCCGCGCGCATTCCAAAATCGCCGTGATTTGCGGCACGCCGGCTCCGGTAACAACGCGCGTGGTGCAAATCGATCCTGGACCGATTCCCACTTTCAAACCATCCACGCCCAGCGCAATTAATTCGCGCGTTCCGTCCGCAGTGGCCACATTTCCGGCCACTACTTGCATATTTGGCAGCTTGGATTTTACAACGCGAATAGCATCCATCACGCGCGTCGTATGCCCATGAGCCGTATCGATGGCCAGAACATCCACGCTTCCTCTCGCCAGTTCTTGCGCGCGCTCCAGGAAATCGCCGGTGGCACCTATCGCTGCGCCCACGCGCAACCGCCCGTGCTCATCCTTCGTCGCGCTCGGAAACTCGATTTTCTTCTGAATGTCTTTTACGGTAATCAAGCCCTTCAAATTGAAATCGGCATCGACCACCAGGAGTTTTTCAATACGATGCCGCTGCAGGATTTTCTCCGCTTCCTCCAGCGTGGTGCCTACCGGCACCGTGACCAGATTGTCTTTGGTCATGATGCCGCTGACGGGTTGATCCAGATTTCGCTCAAAACGCAAATCGCGATTGGTTAGGATTCCCAGCAAATGCGCGCCGCGCGTTACTGGAAGGCCGGAAACTTTATATTTGTTCATGATGTCCAGCGCTTGGCGCACGGAAAGTTCCGGCGCAATCGTCACTGGATCAACGATCATCCCGCTCTCAGACCTTTTTACTTTGTCTACTTCTTCCGCCTGCCGGTCGATCGACATGTTTCGGTGGATAAATCCGATTCCGCCCTGGCGCGAAATGGCAATGGCGAGACGCGAGTCGGTTACCGTGTCCATCGCGGCGGATACGATTGGTATATTCAACGAAATTGTCCGCGTAAGGCACGTGCGCGTATCAGCTTGGGCGGGAAGCACTGACGACCGGCCCGGCAAGAGCAGCACGTCGTCAAACGTCAGCCCTTCGGGAATAACTCCTTCAATCATCTAAGCTCCTGTGTTCATTCAAATCATGTCCATAAACAACAAAGCCCAGCCAGATTCGCTGGGCTGCAAAGAGATTCGCCTGTCGCAAAAGACCTTCATTATGGAACTTATGATTTTAGGCTCAACCTAAGCTGAAATCAAGACGCCCTGAAACTAGAGTAGAGTGTCTTCGTTTGGTCATCTGTGAACGCAGCAAGCCTTCAGCTTCCCAGCAGTTCGGCCAGCTGGTGAAGTTCGGCTACATTTAGGTCGGAAGCAGCGCAGAAGTCCATGCCACCGTGTGACCAGAAAACGAGATTATAACCTTGAACAGTTTGCGCCTCTGGCAGCTTAGTGTCTTTCATCTCTTTGGGCCAGATAAACACATTGATCAAATGTTTTCGCCTTTGATAAACAAGAGCAGCCACGTTGCGGTGGTCGATGTAATCAAGGCGGCCTCCAACCAGGGGAAAACCTTGAGTCGTAAGGTCAACGACCGGCGGCGCGAAGTCCAATCTGCCGTCGAACCACGGCTTCACCGTGTGCTGGTCGGTAGATTCCACATCCAACAAATGGCCCGCCTGCATCGACCGGATGTGGCTCGCGACGATTTCCTCGGCCACTAAGCTTTGCGTCTTGCCCCCAATATTGGGAAGCACCTTCGCGCCAAGAAAAACCGCGATCAGAATCGCCGCTGCGACCGCAAGCCACTCGAGTACCGGGCGCCGCCCAATGGGAATGGGTTGCGGTCGTGCCTCCGGGGGAATCGCGGCTCGTACCTTTGCGCGCAGAGCTTCCGGTGCACGTTCGTAAAGATTTGCCGCTCGCAATGAGTCGCGCATGGCTTGCTGTTCGTGTAACTCCTGCGCACACAGCGTACAAGTCTTTAGGTGCTGCTCGAATTCGACGCTCCGAACGGCGTCAAGTTCGCCGTCAAAATAGGCGCGCAGCAGGAGCTCCTTATTTTCGCAACCCACCTTGCTCCTCCTTGGCTCGCAATCGGATTAGCTGCTCGCGCAACTGTCTGCGGGCCCGAGCCAAACTCGACATCACCGTACCAATCGGTACGCCTTTTACCTCGGCGATTTCTTTGTACGACATGCCCTCGAGCTCGCGCAAAACGATGGCTTCGCGGAAATTCATCGGCAATTCATCCAACGCTTCGCGAAGCATTCGGCTATCGGCCGATTGCAAGAGCGCCGCTTCCGCACCGGGCTGCTCCACAACGGCCGTATGAACCTCTTCGTCAAATTCCTCCGCCAATTCCGCTGGCCGATTCTTCTCGAGGTATGAATAGCTGGTGTTGCGCACGATTTTCAGCACCCATGCGCGTGCGTGGCCGCCTTGATAACCGCCGAAGAACTTGAACGCTCGGAGATACGCTTCCTGCACGATGTCCTCGGCATCTTGCGGATTGCGGACGAGCCAGCGAGCAAGGTTGTAGGCCGCATCCAGATGCGGCAGCACAACCTCCTCAAAACGGCCAGCTTGCCCTGGCGCTCGGTTTCCGTCCCCCACGCGGGCATTAGATTCTCAATCTTGCAGACCGAATATCAACCTAATTTATTCCCGCAAACCGCGCTTCATAGACGGTACGACACGTCGTCTCTAAATTGCGATTGGCGGGAATATTTGGCCGGCATGGTCGGTCTAGAAGAGTGAACGCAGCACAAAAGGCCTTTTGGCCGACGCGGCTGCGCAACCGAAGGAGAGAATATGTCGGACTACATTGAAAAGAATCAAGATAACGACGGCGTCGATCGTCGCGGCTTCCTGAAGTGCATGGCCTGGGCGGGGACGGGAACCTTTTGTCTCCTGCAGGGCGGCGTTTTGAAATCGTTCGCCTTGACCGATGTGCTGCAAAAAAACGTTGGAAACCTGAAAGGTGATCTTAGCTTCGTTCAACTCAGCGACAGCCACATTGGTTTTAACAAGCCGGCGAACCCGGATGTGACCGGAACATTGCGCGAAGCCATCGCTAAGGTCAACGCGCTACCTACGCCTCCTTCGTTTGTCCTCCATACAGGTGACCTGACCCATCTTTCGAAGCCTGAGGAATTCGACACTCTAGCCGAATCGCTGAAAGGCCTGAAGACGGACAAGATCTTCTACGTCCCCGGCGAGCATGACGTGCTGAACGACAACGGCGCGATGTTCCGCGAACGCTTCGGCCAAGGGACGCAAGGCGATGGTTGGTACAGCTTCGACCAGAAGGGAGCGCATTTTATCGGTCTGGTCAACGTGCTGAACCTTAAGGCAGGCGGGCTGGGCACTCTCGGTCACGAACAGCTCGAATGGCTCGAAAAGGACGTCGCCAAATTGAAGAGCAGCACTCCTATCGTTGTGTTCGCGCACATCCCTCTCTGGTCCGTTTACCCGCAATGGGGCTGGGGCACCGACGACAGCGAACAAGCGCTCTCCTACCTGAAGCGATTTGGCTCTGTGACAGTTTTGAACGGACACATCCACCAGACCATGCAGAAAGTCGAAGGAAACGTCACGTTTCACACGGCATGCTCCACAGCCTTTCCGCAACCTCAGCCGGGACAGGCCGATTCCCCAGGTCCCATGAAAGTCCCCGCCGAAAAACTTCGCGGACTGCTCGGTCTTACCGATGTGAACTTTGTTCGCGGCAAACACACGCTGGCAATCATTGATTCATCACTCTAAAACTAAGGAGATTTCTCATGCGACGCTGGAAAATGCAAAGAAATAAGGCCTCACGTATCCTCAGAACCATGATCTTCGGAGCGGTGGCGATTCCGTCGCTCGTACTAGCGAACGGAGCTTTGCGGCCGCGCCCGGCCACGGCGGCTCAGGAAAAACCCGGCGCGACTACGGTGACTATCGATAACTTCAGTTTCGCCCCCATGCAGCTCGAAATAAAGGCCGGAACGGAAGTTACATGGATCAACAAGGACGACGTGCCGCACACTGTCGTGAGCGACGATCATAAGCTCTTCAAATCGCGGGCGCTTGATACCGACGAGAAGTTTTCGTTTACCTTCAAAGATCCCGGAACATACGAATACTTCTGCTCGGTTCATCCCAAGATGACCGGCAAGATCGTCGTGAAGTGAGGTCCAGCTGTGCACCCATTCAACATTCGCGAAGCGCTGCTCGCCAAACACGCGCAACACGTAGTGTTAATCCACTTCCCCATCGCTCTGTCCATGGCCGGCGTGGCGTTCGACTTCGTTGCATACTGGACGAAGCGTAGCGCTCTCGCCACGGCGGCCTATTACAATTTCACCGTAGCTGCGGTTGCAACGCTCCCGGTAGTTGCAACCGGCTTGCTGGCCTGGCAATTCCAGCTCGAGGGGCAAAAACTGAAGGGGATATTGTTGCAACATCTGGTGCTCGGTGTCGTCTCCAGCGCGATGATCTGCCTCGTCTGGTATGTGCACTTCCGATCCCGCCGCGCTTCGGAGCAAAAGCTGCCGCGCTATTGCCTGGCAATAGAGCTTGTGGCCATGGGCCTCGTCGCACTGACCGCGCACTTAGGTGGTTATCTCAGCGGCGTCAACATTCCAAGTTAGACTCGCAAGCGTGCCCATTGCCGGGCGGGCGCGCCGCTTGCGTGCCGCGCTTTGTGTCCCTACCATGAAAGTGTGAAAGAATTCGTCCCTCACAAAAGGCTTCGTAATCCTCACTTGATGACCATCGCTGCGAGCTTCTGGCCTCGCCGGTTCCCGCGTCTGCCAAAAAGTGAGCCCAGATTTTTTGAAATCGAGCCGGGAACGCAAGTCCGCGGAGACTGCCATTGGCAGGAAAATCGCCGAGCCCATCCCACGCTCGTCTTACTCCATGGCCTCGAAGGCTCGAGCGAGTCTGCCTACATGTTCGGCACAGCAGAAAAAGCATTCATTTCCGGCTTTAACGCAATTCGGTTAAACCAACGGAACTGCGGCGGTACCGAAAAACTCACACGCACGCTGTACCATTCCGGGCTGAGCGGCGATATCAAGGCCGTGTTACTGGAATTGATCGAGCGCGATGGTCAGCCGGAAGTCTTCGCCGCCGGCTTTTCCATGGGCGGCAATCTGGTACTGAAGATGGCTGGAGAGTTTGGAGATACAGCCCCGCCGGAACTGCGCGCGGTTGTGGCGATTGCGCCCGCTCTGGACCTAGCTGCCTGCGCCGATGCTTTGGCTGAAACGCGTAATTTTCTTTACAACCGCCACTTCGTGAAGAGTTTGAAGAAACACATGCGCTACAAATCCAGCCTATATCCCGCACTCTATCCGCTTGAAATCGCCGCGTTCAGGCGCATTAAAACGGTGCGCGATTTTGACGATATAGTTACCGCGCGATTCTGCGGGTTTCAGGATTCCACGGATTATTACAAACGTTCGAGCGCATCAAACCTCATAGCGGCAATCAGGCGCCCGACTCTAATATTGGCCGCGCAGGATGACCCTTTCGTGCCTTTCCGGCCTTTCCAAAACTCCGCGATTCGAGAAAATCCGAATATCACATTGGTCGCGCCGCCGCACGGAGGCCATTGCGCTTTTATTTCTGAGGAAGAGGGAACTGACCGGTTCTGGGCGGAAGCGCGAATAGTGGAATTCTGCGCGAGTAAATCGTCGATCAGCCGACCATCGCAAACGTCAACATTGTGTAGCTAAGCCACAAACCGATCACGCAACTGGCATTTCAAGAGAAGGCTGGAATCCTCGCGTAAGCAGATGTGCTTCGCCGGAATCAGCGATTACCATGTCGTCTTCGCAGCGCATGCCGTAATCTCCAACTATGTAAATGCCAGGCTCGTTCGAAAACGTCATCCCGGGCCTCAAAATAATGCGATTGCCGTGAACGAGATAAGGGCTTTCATGCCCATCCATTCCGATTCCGTGTCCAAGACGATGAGAGAAATATTTGTAGCCGGGCCCAAATCCAGCTTCGGTAATTACTTTTCGCGCCGCGTCGTCGACCGAACTGCACTCATGGCCGACGATAGCTGCGGCCAGAGCAGCATCCTGCGCGCGCCTGACGATTTCGAACGCATGCTGCAGCTTATCAGGAGGCTTACCCAGCACACCCATTCGTGTGACGTCCGATTGATAACCCTCCACAGTCGTTCCATCATCGATCATCACGCCCATTCCTTCTCGGAGCACTTGTTCCTCACGCGAACCATGCGGAAGCGCTGACGAAGAACCAAACGTTACGGATGCATCGCCGCGCAGGCCCATCTGTTCGTAGCCTCGCGCAACCAAATCTGCCACTTCGCGCTGCGTCATGCCTTCACGAAGCGACGCAAAAGTGGCTTTGTACACATCGAGGGTTGCGCCACAGGCAAGCCGCATCAACTCAAGTTCATGCTCACTCTTCTGCGCGCGACATCCCACCGTAACAGGGTCTCCGTTGGCGTATTCCAGCGAGGTCGCGGCACTGCGCAGTCCGTCGTGAAAAACATAACGCGTGGTCTCTTCCACTGCGATCTTTCCCGTGCGAACGCCACGCTCACCGAACCACTTTCCCGAAATTGCATACGGGCTCTCATCTTCCTGCCATACACGAATTTCGATCGGCCATCGGAGTTGTTCGCGAAGCCGGCCCTCTTCAAATGCCGGACAAACAATCAGAGGATCTCCCTGGCGCGGAACCAAAAGCGCCAAGAGGCGCTCGCTCGGCCACCAGTAGATGCCGGTGTAGTACAAAAGCGTCGTCCCCGGCGTTACAAACAACTCTTCGAACCGCGGCTTCGCATCGTTCATCAACTGCTGCGCATGTGCGACGCGTCCTTGAAATTCTGCCGCGGTGACTGGCTTTACGCGGTCGCCCAGTGGCTTCAATTTATCGAACGCCGGAGGAAGGGCCTGTTTCGATTCCTGAGGCTCCAGATCCCGCCCGACCTTCGGCTTTTCAAACAAGGAGTTCGCAATAACGCTTCCGGATGCGAACGTAGCCGACTTAAACAAATCACGGCGCGAAATTTTCATTTTTTGCTCCGAAGGAAGCGCAAGCCTAGTGGAAGTGCGAGATCAGAACTGCGTCGGTGGCGTCCCGCCCGCTCGAATAAAGGATCTGCTTTCCGTCCGGAGAAATCGTAGCGGCCCAAACGCGCGTCTCAGCCGGGAAACTCGCAATTCGTTTCGGCGGTGCGGCCGGAACACCGGAAGGGCGCACAGGTTGCGCCCAAATACTCGGGACCTCGTCCTTGTACACGGCATAGATTATGTTTTTTCCGTCCTTCGTCCATTCCAGCTTGTGGCCGCCATCGCCGGTGCCTGCGATGGTTTCATTCGGAACATCGTACTGAGCGCGGATCTCTCCACCTTCGAGCCCGACAATCGCGATCTTCGGCGCCTTTGACGGGTCCGGCGAGTAGAATGCCGCGATGGTTTGATTGTCCGGCGAAATCTGAGGAGATTGCATGAATTCCTTGGTCACTTGCACGGGCGTTCCGCCGTCGATGCCAACTCGCATCAGTCGGCCCGCCCCGGATGCATCGGAGTAAACCACAAACTTTCCATCTGGAGAGCAGGCCGGCAGGATGTCGAGAGCCCCAGTAGTGATTTGCGTCGGGTTGCCGCCGTCAATATCAGCGCGCCATACCGAGATGCCCTGCGTCTGGTTGCGCGCAACGAACACAAAATGCTTGCCGTCGCCGCAGGCGTGCGGCCATAGAGGCTCGACCGCGTTGAGCGCAAGGTCATGAAGCTTGCTGCCGTCCGGTGAAACGCTAGCCAGGCGAATCGTTCCGCCGGAGTAATAGCCGTAAATAATTTTGTCTCCGGGCGCCCAGGTGATACCGCCCAGTCCGTCTGCGCGACCCACCCCGCTGGTAACTTGTTGCGGCGAAGAAAAAGAGATCGAGCTTCCGAAGTTCGTGATCGAAAGGTTGGCGATTAGAGACACCTGCACGGTCGCGAGCGCAGAGCCATCAGCTGTGATGGTAGCTCCGTTATAAAAGTTAAGGTCGTTCGTGATTCGGCGCGCTTCGGCGTCCGGGTAACTTACCTGCCAGATCTGAGGGTTGACGGACATTTTGTCTGCCGGGGCAGGGAACACGATTGCCGAACCGTCCGGCAGCCAAGTCATCTGGCGAGGATTACCCCAATTCCGAGAACCCACGGGCGTCTTGGTTCCGGAATCAACGGCAATTGTCTCCAGCTTATATTTGTTGAAATCGCCGTCCGGCGTTTCCGCAACAGCGATGCGCGCACCGTCCGGAGACCAAGCCGGGCCGTTACTCGAAAAATAAGCAGGATTATTCAGGGTCGAAAGAATTTTTTCCCCGGTGCCATCCGCGTTGGCGAGGATCAGGTTTGACGTTTTCGTCTTACTGGATTGGCGCACGAAAACGAATCGCTTCCCGTCGGGGGAAAAGCTAATGGGACTGTCCACGTCAACAACCCTCTGAGTCGGCGCGCCGCCTAGCGATGGCACTTGAAAAAGCGTCCCGAGTCCGATGGATTCATCGCGTTTGATGAGATACAGATAATTCCCATCGATCGAAAACGTCAATCCGGCGATCTCCTGCTGTGTTCCGGGCAGTACCAACGCCGTGCTCCCGGTGCCCAACTGGTGGACCCAAACCGCGTGCCCTGCCTTGTCATCCTGGACATAGGCCAGCCATTTCCCGTCGCTCGAAATTGCCGCAGAATGAATGTTGCCTGTCGATGTTACCGGCGTAATCGTCATCTGCGAAAATGTAGACGGGCTTTCGCGGCGCGGCGTGCGGTAGTGCAGGAACAGAGCCACCATCGCGGCGAGCACGATAATCACAGGAATGATTTTCGCCAGAACGCTCCAACCCGGTTTTGCCGGTGCGACTCTAGTAGCCGAGGTCTGCGCAGCTACTGGAGAGGAGCCGGAGCCCGGCTGCGGAGTTGCGTGACTTCCGGACCGAGGTCCGTTGCCTGCGCCTGACCAAGCACCGCCCGTCCCGCTGCTCGCACGTCCGGAGTCTGAATCACGTTTCAGACGCTTCAAATCGCCGCGAAGCTCAGCAGCCGTTTGATACCGGAGGTCGCGGTCTTTCTCCAGGGCCTTGCCGATAATTTCCTCCAGCTTCGGCGGCATGTTGGGATTCAAAGACGATGGCGCAGGCGGCGTTCGATTCAAAATTGCATCGAAAATCACTGCAGAAGTATTTCCGGCAAACGCAGGTTGTCCTGTAGCCATCTCGTATAACACGGCCCCCAAACTGAAAAGATCGGTGCGCGCGTCTAGCTCTTCGCCTCGGGCTTGCTCGGGTGACATATACGCGATGGTTCCGATTGCGGATCCGGGGCTTGTGAGCAGCAGATTGTCCGATGTGAGTTCCGTGGCCGTGCGGCCGGCGCCAACGGATTCCGCGATGCGTCGCGATGCCCCTTGCTTTGCCAAACCGAAATCCAGAATCTTCGCTTGCGAACGTGTAGTGATAAAAATATTGGCAGGCTTGATGTCGCGATGAACGATGCCGCGCGCATGTGCCGCGTCCAGCGCATCTGCGATTTGAGAGCCAAAATCCAGCAATGCATCGGTAGCAATGGGCCGCCCGGAAATTCTTTCCCGCAGAGTTTGGCCCTCCAGTAATTCCATCACAAGGAATGGCCGGTCGTTATGCGACCCCACGTCGTAAATAGTGCAGATACCGGGATGGTTCAATGAGGAAGCGGACCGGGCTTCACGCTGAAATCGTTCTAGGGACGCCGAATCGCGGGCCAAATCCACGGACAGGAATTTTAGCGCCACTTGGCGGCCGAGCCGCGTATCTTCTGCGCGGAAGACCTCGCCCATGCCGCCGCTTCCCAGGGGATCGATGAT
>Ga0209006_10004253_pt1 | contig 13002 bp, 7 predicted proteins | sample JacPin_JW_Ref_O2_FD_188567 | JGI IMG/M metagenome (GOLD analysis project Ga0209006, IMG submission 188567) | Forest soil microbial communities from Algoma, Ontario, Canada - Jack Pine, Ontario site 1_JW_Ref_O2 (SPAdes) (version 2) | ecosystem: Environmental > Terrestrial > Soil > Boreal...
CCAGCGAATGCTCCGCCGCGGCAACCGCCGCATCCTGGATCTTTGCCTCGCCTTCAAGAATGCGCAGCGCGGAGAGATTGTCTTCGACTTCCTGAAACGCAGTGAGCGTGGTCTGTCGATAGGTGTCGACGGATTTGTCGTAGGCGGCGCGCGCTTCCTGGGTGACGCCGCGGCGCTGCCCGCCGTCAAAAAGCAGTTCGGCAGCCGATCCAGCAAGCGACCAGAATCCGCTGGGACCGGTGAGAAGATTGCTGATCGCTTGGCTTTCAAATCCTCCGCCGCCGGTCAGCGAGAACGTCGGAAAATACGCGGACCGCGCCACGCCGATCTGCGCGTTCGCCTCCTGCATGCGGCGTTCGGCCGCGGCGATATCCGGACGTCGCTCGAGGAGTTCGGACGGCAGCCCGGGCGGAATTGCAGGAGGCGGCAGCGTGAGTGGCGAGGGCGCCTGCGTGAATTCCGCGGGCGATTTCCCGATGAGCACCGCGATCGCGTGTGCGAAAGCGGTGCGGTCGACGGCGACGTCGACGGCCTGCGCGCGGGTGGTTTCGAGCTGCGTCTGCGCCTGCGCCACGTCGACAGCGGACGCGACGCCGCCTTTGTAGCGGCTGTCGGTCAGCTCCAAAGCCTTCTCGTAGGAAGTGACGGTCGAATCCAGGAGCTGCTGCTGCGAATCAAGCCCGCGCAACTGGAAATAATCGAGCGCCAGTTCCGCCTGCAGACTCAGCTGCGTATTCGCCAGGTCGGCGGCGGTCGCCTGCGCCTCCGCCCGCGCGGCTTCCACCGTGCGACGCACGCGTCCCCAGACGTCTGGCTCCCACGAAACGTCAATCGGCGGCAACTGATAATCGGCGTAGGTAACGGGCGAAGTCGTCCCGAAAAGAGCCTTCGTCTGCGATTCACGGTTGCCGGCCGCGTAAGGAACGGCGCTTACGGTCGGATAGTACGCGGCGCGGTTCACGGTGATCGCCGCCCGCGCCTCGGCAAACTGCGCCTGCGCCTCTTTCAGCGTCTGGTTCGAGACGGTCACCTGTTCTTCCAGCGCATTCAGCTGCGGATCGCCGTAAACCTCCCACCATTTGCCTTTGGCGATTTCATCGCTCGGGTGGGCGGCCTTGAAGTCCGCGGATTCCTGGTAGTCGGCGGGCACGTCGGTCGACGGCCGCTGGTAATTCGGCCCAACCGTGCAACCGCCGACTAGGAGCGCGGCCATTGCAAAGAAAACAGCCGACGCCCCCGCCCAGCGTCGTGCATCCGGCGAAGCAATTCGCGTCACGAGCGTCCTACTTTTTCGCGTAACTGACTTTCCAGATCGAGTTCGAGCCGTCATCCGTCACCATCAACGATCCATCGTTTGCCACGGTCACGCCCACCGGACGTCCCCAGCAATTTCCATCCGGCGTCACGAATCCGGTAAGAAAATCCTGGTACCCACCCGTGGCCTGCCCGTTCTTCATCGGCACGAGCACCACTTCATACCCCGTGCGCACCGAGCGATTCCACGAGCCGTGCTCCGCCCCGAAAAGATCACCCTTGTATTCCTTCGGGAACTGCTTGGCTTCGTAGAAGGCAATGTTCAGCGAAGCGTTGTGCGGTTCCATCAGCACGTCGGGCACGAGGACTTTTGACTGAAGCTCGGGGTGCTTGCCCGGGAAACGCGGGTCGGGATGCCCGCCGGTGTAATACCAGGGCCAGCCGTAGAAGCCGCCCTCCTTCACGGAGGTGATGTAATCGGGCGGAATATTGTCGCCGAGCTCGTCGCGCTCGTTCACGGAAGTCCAGAGCTCACCGGTCGTCGGATTCACCCTAAGCCCGGAGCCGTTGCGGATGCCTGAGGCGAATACGGCGACTGCCTTGCCGTCCTGGTTCAGGGTGTTGGGATCAGCGACGAGAATATCGGCGCGGTGAAATTCGCTCGTATCCGTGTCGATGTCGGTGACGTTGGTGTGCGAGCCGACGGAGATGAACATTCTTTTGCCGTCGAGCGAGAAGGCCACGCCGCGCGAGAAATGATTCGGGCCTGCGGGCAGATTATCAACCACCGTTTCCGGGTCCGCGGTCGCTTTCAGATCTCCCTTCGCGTAGGGGAAGCGAAGAATCTTGTCCGTATCGCCGACGTAGAGATATTTCGGATCGGGTCCCGCCGGATAAAAGGCGAGTCCGAACGGGAGGCTTAGCTTGGAAGCAAACACGGACATCGACTGCATTTTCCCGTCAGGGCCGGTGTGGACGGCGATCACTTCGCCCTGATTCTGCGCGGCGATGAAAAAATCGCCATTCGGCGCGGTGATGATCGTGCGCGGAGCGATGGGCTTGCCGTCATCGCCCTTCAGGTTTTCGGCGTAGAGCTCGACCTTGAATCCCGTGGGCGCCTGCGGCCACATGTCCCCGCGCGGCACAGGCCGCGAGAAAACGGCCGAAGACTTCGTCGCGTAAGGATCCGGGAGATCGTCCGCCGTGATGTGATGCACGTGGCCCGGTGCTTCGCCCTTGAAGTCGGTGAACACGCCCGGTGTGCCCGGTTTGGCGTTTGGATCCACGGGGTGCGGCGGTGGACCGGGCGGCCGATTGCCTTGTCCGCCGGCAGGCGCCGGAGCAGCCGCCGGCGTGCCCTGCGCTTGGGCGATCTGCCTGTGTGCCGCTACAAAGATCACTAAAAACATCCCAAGAGCAATTGTCAGGCCCTGATAAACACGCTTCATCTTCATTCCCCCTTCGACCTGCAAAATTCGAGCCCCCGAATATTTTGGATTCAAGCCAGGATGATCACTCGGACGCGGCGCCGGGTTCCCCTCCGGCTCCATTCGCGTTCCCTGATACTACGCGAACCGTCTCTCCGGACACCAGTGAATCGGGTGGATTCGTGATCACGGAATCCTCGGGCGTCAAACCCGCGACAATCTCAACCGTGCTGCCAAGATCGTGGCCCAGCGTCACCGTCTGCAGCGACGCCTTGTTGCCCTCCTGCAAAGTCCCCACCTGGAGCGAGTCCCCGCGGAAAATCAGCGCGCTCACCGGCAGGATCAATGCGGGCACGCCGGACGGCACCGCCAAATGCACTTCAGTGTATGCACCGGGCAGCAGTTCGCCGCTGGCGTTATCCACATCGACTTCGACGAGCAGCGTGCGCGACGCGAGATCGATGGCATCGGCCGTGCGCACCAGTTTGCCCGGGAACTTCCGCCCGGGAAATTCCTGTAGCGTGAGATTCGCCAGAATACCCGGCTTGGCCGCCTGCGAATATTGCTGCGGGACGTTGATATAGACACGCAGCGTGTGAATCGCCGCAATGTGGAAAAGCTCGGCCGCCGGGCCGCCCGCGCCGGAGTTGATCAGGTGGCCCACGTCGGTGTTGCGAGCGGTGATCACGCCGTCAAACGGTGCGTAAATCTTCTCGAACGCCTGCAGTTCTTCCAGACGCTTCAGGTTGGCCCCCGCGGAATCGACGGTGGCTTTCTTGGCCTCGAAATCGCCGTGCGCGTTGTCCACGTCCTGCTTCGAGACGGAGTCTGTTTTCAGGAGGTCTTCGTAGCGCCTGGCGGTGATTTCCGATAGCTGGAAGTTCGCCTGCGCAGTGTTCAGGTCCGCGCGCGCCTGGTCGAGCGCCTGGTCCACTTCCGGTGTTTCGATATCGGCCAGCAGCTGGCCTTGTTTCACGCGGCCGCCGATATCGACATACCATTTCCTCAGGTAGCCGTTGGTGCGGGCGTAGATCGGCGAATCGGTGAATGCCTGGATATTTCCGGGCAGGATGATCTCCGTCTGCGGCGCGCCCAGCTTGGGATGCATCACGTTGACCGTCGGGACGGCGAGATCGTTGGTACGGTCCTTCAACGCCGCACGCGCATGCAGTCGCGGCAGCACGCCGGCGACCACGATCGCGGCGATAACGAGCAGCGCGACGATGATCCACAGGCCGGTTCGCTTGGTAGCGGGCCGCTGGGCGGCTGGAGTTACGTTTCCCGTGTTGTCGGGCTGGGTCATCGATTCCTCGATCGTATTTGAAGCCGAATATATTAGACGATTCTACCTATGCTGTAGTTTCACGCGGAAGCCTTCGTTGTTCCGTCTCCGCGATGCCAGCTGTGCACCACCGCGAAGACGACCGGCACGAAAAACAGCGTGGCGCCCGTGGCAAACAGCAGCCCACCGATCACCGCTCGTCCCAACGGCGCATTCTGCTCGCCGCCTTCGCCGAGTCCCAGCGACATGGGCAGCATGCCGATGATCATGGCCAGAGCCGTCATCAACACGGGCCGGAAGCGGGTGAACCCGGCGCTGAGCGCAGCTTCCGCGGGAGTCTTTCCGGCCTGCAGTTGTTCCTTCGAGAAGCTGATCAGAAGGATGCTGTTCGAAGTCGCAACGCCCATGCACATGATCGCGCCGGTGAGCGCCGGGACGCTAATGGTGGTCCCGGTAATGAACAGGAACCAAACGATGCCGGCAAGCGCCGCAGGGAGCGCCATGAGAATGATAAACGGATCAAGCCACGACTGGAAATTGACCACGATCAACAGGTACACAAGGACGATTGAAAATCCGAGGCCGGCCAGCAGGCCCACGAACGATGCGTTCATGGTCTGAATCTGGCCGCGGACGACGACCTGCGATCCGGTGGGCAGATATTTCCTGTTTTCGTCGATGATCTTCTGCATGTCACTCGCGACGCCGCCGAGGTCGCGGCCTTCCACGTTGCCAAAAATATCGATCGCGGACTGAATGTTGTAGTGGGTGACCACGCCCATTTCCGCGCCGCGGCGGAACGATGCGACGCCGCCGAGAATCTGCGGAATCCCGCCGGCGTTCGCTCCATTGTTGATGGGAATATTTTCCAGATCCTGCGGACTCGTGACGCCGTATTGCGGCGTCTGCGTCTGCACGTTGTAGCTCACGCCGGTGAGCGGATCGAGCCAGAACGAAGGCGCTGTCTGGAAGCTGCCGCTCAGCGAGATCAGCAGGTTTTGCGCTACGTCGCGCTGCGTGAACCCGATCTGGCTGGCCTTGGTGCGGTCCACATCGAGATGCAGCTTCGGATAGTTGAATGGCTGCTGAATGCGGAAATCGACCGTTCCCGGAACGAATTTCAGCTGATTCATCAGGTTTTCGGCAAACTCGCGATTGCCCGCCAGATTACGTCCAACCACCTGGATATCGAGCGGGGCAGGCAACCCGAAATTCAGAATCTGGGTGACGATGTCGACGGGCAATTCGTAGAACGTAACTCCGGGGAAATCCGTTGCCAGACGCGATCGAAGCTGGCTGACGTATTTTTCCGTCGGATGGTGTTTCGGCGTGAGCTCCACCTGGATATCGGCATCGCCTGGCCCGATCGGCGCCGAAGTGCTGTAAGCCAGGTTCAAGTTGCTGTACGGCAGGCCGATGTTGTCGATAATCGGGCCCAGCTCGGACGCGGGTATTACCCGGCGAATATCCTGCTCGATGCGGTCGGCGATATCGGCGGTCTCCTCGATTCGCGTGCCGGTGGCCGCGCGCATATGCAGCTTGAATTCGCCGCTGTCGACGCTGGGGAAAAAGTCCCGGCCCGCGAGCGGAACCAGAGCAAAGGACAGAACGCAGAATGAGAGAAACACAACGACGAACAGCTGGCGGTGGTTGATGGTGGATTCAAGCAGGCGGTGGTAGCGCTCGCGGAAGGCTTCGAATCCGGTCTCGAACCGTTCCTGCATCCGCACGAAATAATTTCGCGAGCTTTTGGTTTTCTCGCGACGTTCTTCCTCGGTTTGCTCAATCAGCAGGAATCGCGCCATCGTGGGCACAAGCGTCCGCGACAGAAGATATGACGCGAGCATGGCGAAGACGACGGCTTCGGCCAGCGGCGCGAACAGGTATCGTGGCACGCCGGTGAGAAAGAACATCGGCACAAACACGATGCAGATCGCAAACGTGGAGACCAACGCCGGAACGGCGATTTGCGATGCGCCATCGAGAATCGCCTGCGTAATTTCCTTGCCTTGATCGAGATTGCGGTTGATGTTTTCCACTTCGACCGTCGCGTCGTCCACCAGGATTCCGACCGCGAGCGCCAGACCGCCGAGCGTCATGATGTTGATTGTCTCGCCGAGCGCGCTCATCACGATTAGCGATGTGAGCACGGAGAGCGGAATCGAAACCGCGATGATCAAAGTGCTGCGCCAGCTGCCGAGGAAAACCAGGATCATGAATCCGGTGAGGCAAGCCGCGATCACCCCCTCGCGCACCACGCCGCTGATTGACGCCCGTACAAATATGGACTGGTCCGAGAGCGCCTTGATATCCACATGCTCGGGAAGGGACGCCTCGACCGACGGCAGCATTTTCTTGACGCCGTTAATTACATCGAGCGTGGAAGCATCGCCCAGCTTGAGGATGGACATCAGGGCTGACCGAGCGCCATCGACGCGAACAATGTTGGTCTGCGGCACGAAACCATCGCGAACGTATCCGACGTCGTGCACGTAGATCGTCGAGTTGCCGATGGTTTTGACCGGCAGGTCGTTCATCTCCGCGACGGTTTGTGGCGAACCGTTCATGTCAACCTGGTATTCGAACGATCCCATCTTGGCAGTGCCCGCGGGAAGAATGAGGTTTTGCAGGTTGATGGTGTTGACGACGTCGAGAGGCGAGACGCCTTTGGACTGCATGGCAGCCATGTTCAGGTCAACCATGATCGTCCGCTGTTTCCCGCCGTAAGGATAGGGGATGGCGACTCCGTTGACGGTAACGAGCTGCGTGCGGATGAAGTTCTGTCCCATGTCGGCCAGTTGCTGCTCGTTCAATTGCGGCGCCGAAAGGCCGAGCTGAATGATGGGGACCGACGACGCATTGTACGTAATGATGAACGGCGGCGTGATACCAGGCGGGAGCTGCCGTACCGTGCTCTGACTGATCGCCGTCACCTGCGCTACGGCGTTCGCGATCTGCACGTTCGGATGAAAATAGACTTTCACGATGGCCACGCCGGCCAGCGATTGCGATTCGATGTGTTCAATGTCGTTGACAGTGGTGGTCAGCGACCGTTCGTAATTGAAAACGACGCGATTGGACATCTCTTCCGGCGACAACCCGGTGTACTGCCACGCCACAACGATCACGGGAATGTCGATATTGGGGAAAATGTCCACCGGGGTGCGGACGATCGAGACCACACCCAGGATCAGTATCAGAATCGAGGCGACGACGAAGGTATAGGGACGGCGTAACGCCAGTCGAACAATCCACATCTGTTCTGAGCTCCAAAAACGCTTTTAGAGGTACCTCAAATAAGACGTGCGCCCGGCTTGCGAGGATTCCTCCGTTTCATCCTTCCTATTGTATCGTAGAGGACCTTGAGGCGTCCCCCGAGCGCCCGGCGTGATTGGTCTGCCGCGCAGGACGGCTCAATGTCCTGATCGCCTGGAACGATTTGGTTTTTAGGAATTTTCCTGTAACGCGGGCGACTTTCCCTACATCGAATACCTGTCGGCCAGAGCGTGGCGGCGCGTGCAACAACCGCGGTCGCCGGCCTGAACAATGCTTCCTCTTGAGGAGGTCGACGGCTTGGCAAGCTTCTTGCACACTCTCTAACGATCCAATGTCGGCGGCGCCGGCAGTTCGAGCAGCCGCCAAACTAACCGCAGCGATTCCCGCAGAAACCGCTGCAAGTTATTTAACTTAGGCCACTTTAGAGACTTTCGGCACGCGCCAGAAGCCCGACCCACGGCGTCAGTGCCGTCGGAATGGGAGAGTCAGATGTCCGCTACCTTGACCATGCTTCTCCTGTTGAGCGTGATCGCTTTGGGTGCGATTTTCTGCGTTTTCGGCCCGCTCGCCGCTTTGGGCGTGATGTTCTGGAACTGGCACAAAGAACTGCGCCAAAGCTCGCGCCTGCGCCTTGCCCGCACCACGCAAGTCCGCTAAGCGCAATCACTTAGACGAAGAGTCCCCGAACGTCGGCCGGCGCCGCCTCAAGAGGCACGGTCTGGTCCCCGCCATCCACGGGTTCAGCATGTGGCGGCGGCAGCGAAAATAGTTGCACATTACTGGTAATAGAACTCCCTCCCGCCGGCCCAGTACCTTCCTCCGACGCACCCTACCCCGTGGAATCAGTGCTGGTACCTGGCACGGCATTTGCAATAGATTATGCGGGCAAGTCCGCCGGCCTCGCCCAGGGGCATTGGATTTCACCCGTCAACTCCGCAGGGGGCAAATTGCGCGGTAGAATTGGTGTTTCGGCCTCGGTCTACGTTGTGGCACTGGTGTGCGCCGGGCTTGCGACCCAGCTCACGTTTCAGGTGCGCCATCGCATCCTCTGGGAGCACGCCACCATGGCGATGCGAGCGCAGGCAACCTTGGCGTCCTCTAATGCGAGCGATGACGCCGGCCCCGATCTCGCCGCAGGCCGCATTCTGCAAGGGCGGCCGCTCTACCCTTATTCAGTGATCCCGGGCGGCGCAGCAAACCCGCAAGAGCTGAAAACCGCCGTTCTTCATGATCCGGTGGTGGCCGCGCACTACGCGGTGTTCAACCTCGAGAAGGCGCATGTTGTCCGTCAGGATGCGGATCGCCCCATGTATGTCTCCTACAGGCTGGGCGACCGCGTTTTTTGGACGACGAAGGCGCTGGTGATTCACAAGGGCGAGAAGCTGATTTCCGATGGAGCCCATGAGGCACGGACACGGTGTGGGAATCGATTGTCGGCGACTCCCGTGGCGCCGGTTTCGTCCGAGCAGCCTCCGGCGGACGTGCTGGCTGCGCCCGAAGCGCCGATCCTTTTCGCGGGGAATTATTCGCCGTCGCCCGGGTTTCCGCTGATTCCACCGGTGGGAGGCACACCCGGTTCGTCCGGTTCGCCGCCGGGAGGCGGAATTATTCCGCCGCCGGTTTATCCGATTGTGGGCGGAGTACCAACGTCACCTCGCTCGACACCCCCCGTCAACGTTCCGGAACCTGGATCGGGCGTGCTGCTCGCTACAGGACTATTGTTCTTGGTTGCGGTTTTTGTGGTCGCTTCCGTGCGCAGAATGCGCAAAGCCTGAGCGTTCGACGCTCCATCTGACGCCGGCCCGGTGAACCGGGCGGCCCCTTACTTCAGGGGGACGTACTTCTGCGTGGAGCTCAGGCCTTCCTGCGCGGCTTCCAGATGGCGGATCGTCGGGGCCATGTTGTGTTTTTCGAAGCAGCGCGCGACGGCTTTCCCAATTTCGTCGTAGCGTCCGGTGGCCAGCGCGATGGCGCTTGGTCCGGCCCCGCTCAGCGCGACTCCCAGCAGACCCGGCATACGCGGAAGTGCGAGTGCTTCGGCCAGACCGGGAATTAAACTTTGGCGAGCGGATTGGTGCAGGCGGTCCTGCATGGCGTCCCACAATAGATCGTAACGGCGATCATCGAGCGCAGCGACGAAGAGCGCGGACCGTTGCAAATTGAATACGGCGTCGGCGCGCGGCACGCTGACCGGCAGCACGGCGCGCGATTTTTTCGTTTCGAGTTTCACGTCGGGCGTCACCACGATCAGGCGAATCACCTTCGGCCAGTCCTTGCGCACCGCCACCACCGAACCGTCGGAACGGCTGAAGGTGACCACCATTCCTCCCAGCAGCGCGGCGGCGACGTTGTCAGGGTGGCCCTCCATTTCGGTGGCGTAACGCAGCGTCGCATCTTTGTTAACCGGGCGGCCGGTTACCGCAAATCCCAGTGCTATGCCGGCGACGGTGGCCGCGGCGCTGCTGCCCAGGCCGCCGGCGACGGGAATTTCGTTCTGCACCGCGATGCGCACGCGCGGCAGCGAAAATCCTTCGCGGTCGGCGGTAAAGCGCATGGCGCGGGCAATCAAATTTTGGTCGGGATCGCTGGGCAACTCCGCCGTGCCATGCACGCCGCGGCCGCGCACGCGCGCGCGGCCGCCGGGTTTGGAAAGGACGGTGGCTCGGACGCTCAAATACATTTCCAGCGCGAGACCCAGGCAGTCGAATCCCGCGCCCATATTCGCAGTGGAAGCGGGGACACGAACTTCAAACGAGCTTTGCCGGGCGGAGGTCATTTAAGTCGGCAGATCGCGCAGCGCCGCTAGCGGCGCTTTTCCATCGCAGAGAGTATCGCAGATTTATTGGCGGCCACACGCTCGGGCGTGTTCGCAAACGCGCCGTGAATTGGCTGCGGCGACGAGGGGTCCCCCGCGCCGGTATCGATTGCCAGCGTGCCGCGATGATACTGGCTTACATAGTCCGTATCTTTCAACATGTGTCCGGTGAGCACTGCGATCACGTTTTCATCCGCGCGAATTTTCCTTGCGGCGACGAGTTTCTTGATTCCCGCCACGGTAGTCGCCGAGCCCGGCTCGCATCCGATGCCGTCGCGGCCGATCATGGCCTTGGCGTCGGCGATTTCCTGCTCGGTCACGGCGATCACCTCGCCGCCCGAGCGCAGGACCGCGCGCAATGCTTTCTTCCACGATACTGGCGCGCCAATTTTGATGGCGGTGGCAAGCGTGCGCGGAGTCTTGACGGGCGCCATCGCAGCGGGCAGATTGTCGCCACCTTCGGCTTGCTCGATGTCGAGCCCGGCGAACAGACGCGCGACCGGCGCCGCGCCTTCGGCCTGGATCACGCTCAATTTCGGCAGGCGATTGATCAATCCCAGATCGAGCAGCTCTTGAAATCCCTTGCCGAGCGCCGAGCTGTTGCCCATGTTGCCGCCGGGCACAACGATGTGATCCGGCACCTGCCACAGGCATTGCTCCATGAGTTCGAACGCAACGGTTTTTTGCCCCTCGATGCGAAACGGGTTGATCGAATTCGCGACGTAGATTGATGGATCGTCGCCCAGTTCCTGGATCAGGCGCATGCAGTCGTCGAAGTTTCCGTCGATTTCGCACACCAGCGCGCCGTAGTCGAGCGACTGCGCCAATTTCCCCGCGCTGATTTGGCCGCGGGGCAGCAGCACGGCGGCCTGCAATCCGGCGCGCCCCGCATAGGCAGCAAGGCTCGCCGAGGTGTTTCCCGTGCTCGCGCAGACTGCTGTTTTCGCGCCGAGCACCACGGCCTGCGTGATGGCCGCGCTCATGCCCGTATCCTTGAACGAGCCAGTGGGATTGCATCCCTGATGTTTCAGCCGCAGATCATCAAGCGCGCAATATCTTGCCGAGCGCGGGCCGTGATAAAGCGGAGTATTGCCTTCGAAGAGCGTGACGAAGGGAATCGGCTCATCGAAGGGCAACATTTCGCGATAGCGCCAGACACCGCTCCCGTCGATGGGATCGTGCGAGGCCGCGCGCGCCGCCCAACGCGTACGCAACGAAGCTGGATCGCCGGTGGCGCTCCGCAACGCCTGGGGATGAGTTTCGATTTCGAGCGTGCCGCCGCAGCGCGGGCACACGTAGATCCGCTCGCGCAGGCCGAAGGTAGCGCCGCAGGCCGCGTCGATGCAGCGCTGCACGGCCTTTTCCGTCGCGCGCGCGGTCTTCTCCGTCATTTTAGGAAACCTTGGCTTTCGCTCCCGCCAGCCCGAACTCGCGGTGCGTCGCCGCTAGCGCCGCCTTCATTTCCTTTTCCGAGACGACGAAGGAAATATTCGATTCAGAGGAGCCCTGCGCGATGGCGATGATGTTCACATTGTCGCGGCCGACGGCGCTGAGCGTGCGCCCGGCCACTCCCGGAGTCCCGCGCATGTTTTCGCCGACAACGGCGACAATGGCGATCGTGGTGTCCACGGTAATGTGCTCGACCTTTTCGTGAGCTACGTCCTGCGCGAATTCCTTGCGCAACGCTTCGACGGTGCGCTTGGCGTCCGGCGCGGCCACGATGAAGCAGATATCGTTCTGCGACGACGATTGCGAAATCAGCAGGATGTTGGCGTGCACTTCCGCCGTCGTTGAGAACGTGCGGCCAACCACGTCCGGCAAGCCGACGATTCCCGGGCCGCCTACGGTAATCAGCGCGACGTCGCGAATCGCGGTCAAGGCTTTCACGCCGCCGCCGTTGGTGCGGCCCCGGGGGGTGATTTTCGTTCCCGTACGCTCGGGCGCGAAGCTGTTGCGGATCCAAACCGGAATTTTCGCCTGCGAGACCGCGTGGAGCGTTTTCGGATGCAGCACCTTCGCGCCGAAATACGCGAGTTCGCTGGCCTCGCGATAGGAAATCTCCGCGATGGTGCGTGCTTCGGGAACCAGCCGAGGGTCCGCGGTCATCACGCCGTCGACATCGGTCCAGATGATCACTTCCGCCGCGCCCAGGGCGGCACCGAGAATCGTGGCGGAGTAATCGGAGCCGCCGCGTCCGAGCGTGGTGAGCACCCCGTCGGGAGTCGAGCCGATAAATCCGGTGACGATCGGCACGATCCCCTGATCCAGCAGCGGGCGCAGGCGCTTTTCGCAATGCTCGCGCGTTTCGTCCATGCGCGGATCGGCGCCGTTGTGCACTGCGTCCGTGACGATGCATTCGGTGGCTTCGACAGGTTCGCTGCGGCTGCCGAGTTCGGTGAGCGCGCCGGACACCATCGGCGCCGAAAGCCTTTCACCGAGCGAGGAAACCGCATCGAGCGTGCGCGGGGTTAGTTCGCGGAGCAGCGCCGTGCCGCGGCAAAGACGCTCGCCTTCATCGAATATCTTCGCCAGGCAGGTGGACACCTGCTTGCGCTTGAATTCGTCCCGGATCAGTGCGCCGAGCGCCGTTTCGTGCTGCTGGCGTAGCGACGCGAACACGGTTTCCGCGAGCTTGAGCTCGCCGGCGGCCGCAAGGTTCGCCGATTCGATCAGGCGATTGGTGACACCGCTCATCGCCGAAACGACCGCGACGATCGGGCCTTCGGCCGCAGCGTCGCGTACAATTTGAGCCACGCGCGTGATGCAGGCTGCGTCGCCCACGGACGTACCGCCGAATTTCATGACCTGCAATGGCTTTTTCATGTCTTGGGAGAAAACGGCGCAAAGCAATTCGAAGTGGCCCGATGCGATTGCAACCTGGCGTTTACGATGGCCGCGCCTTCAAAAACTATACACCATGGGGGCGAATTCGCGCGACGGGCGAGGCG
>Ga0209006_10004254_pt1 | contig 13002 bp, 14 predicted proteins | sample JacPin_JW_Ref_O2_FD_188567 | JGI IMG/M metagenome (GOLD analysis project Ga0209006, IMG submission 188567) | Forest soil microbial communities from Algoma, Ontario, Canada - Jack Pine, Ontario site 1_JW_Ref_O2 (SPAdes) (version 2) | ecosystem: Environmental > Terrestrial > Soil > Boreal...
GCCGTCGGGAGCGAAGGCCCAGCCAGTGCCGCCAAACGGATTGCCGGTGCAGGGCACACTGCCGTTAGAATTGACGATTGCGTGAGCCACTGTCCCATATCCGCCCGTGCAATACATATCGATCCTGTCGTCGATCACGCTTTCGGTACGCGTGACGACGTGGGAACGCGCGTAATCGACGAGCAAACCAAACCGGCCGAAGTCCGTGCTGATGGAGTCACTCGCCAGAACTGACCAGGTGGGGGTCAGCTGGTTCGACCGGTCACCGTAGTCGGCTTGCACAGAGCCGACGATGACGGGACCATTCTGATCGAAGGGCAGGCGGGTTCGCAGATCAACGGTGCCGGCGATGCCGCCCTCGATCATGTCGGCTGTCTGATTCTTGTATGCATCGGCGCGGGCGAGCAATTCCGGCGAGATGTCGTTGAAGTTAATTCCGCGCCCTGCAGGGTCGGCCGTAAAGGTGTCGCGGCCATTGAACTCGGTGCGCACCTGCGTCAGGCCGCGAATGAGAATGTTCGTCGGTTCTCCCGACGGGTGCGAGACGTCGTCGTTCGATTGCAGGCGATTGACGGTAATTCCCGGCAGTCGCTGCAGCGCATCGGACGCTGATTTGTCCGGGAACGCACCGATATCCGTCGCCGTGATCGAATCGACGAACGTCGGTGCATCCTTCTTGACTTGCTGCGCAGTCGCCAGCGCTGCTCGCACACCGACAACGACGACTTCGGGGACGGTGACGGTGTCCCCAGCGCTATCCGAAGCGGTGCCGCGAGGCGGCTGTGCGGCCGTGTTCGCTTGCGCAAGCCTGATGTTCACAGGACCCTGGTCCGGCGTTGTGGAGCTCGTCGGAGGTGAATTGGCCGGACTTGGCTTATCACCGATTGCGGTTTTGCCGCCGGCTGCCGCTTTTTCTCCCGCGGAGATAAGACGAATGGTTGCGGTACTTTCGTTGCTGTAAACCGCCTCCAATCCCGTGCCTTGCAACAATTGCTCCAGCGCGGCGTGCTTTTCGAATCGCCCGGTCACCGGGCTTGCGGTGGCATGGCTGACGATATCGTACCGGTACAGCAACTGCATCTTCGCCTGCGCGGCAAAGTTCTTGAGTGCGTTGGGCAGCGGTTGTGCGGGGATGTCAAATCGCGCCGGATCGGCGCTCGCGCTGCCGGGTGTTGCTAAAAACATTCCCGACGCGCAAGCCAACGCCTGCAACACAGCCAGCCGAACCAAGCGGTTGTTTGTTTTCATGTCTCCCCATCCATTGTTATAGTGCTGCGACTCGTTAACGAGCCGTTTGGTATTACGACACCCGGGGGGCAAAAAACCCCCGCTCGATTTTTCTCAAAGTCGCCGCAGGGGTAGAGAAGGGCTGGTATTGTGCCCAAGTCCCCAACCTGAGGCAGCCCATTGGCAACACGTCAAAAACTGTCGAGACGGCGCTTTGTTAAATACGGCGCCTCCTCGTTGGCTTTTGCGTCGCTCATGGCAAAAGCACAGAGGGCGTCGCCGCCGCTCGGTTGGGTGGAATCTGCCGTTCCAGCCGTCTCAGACCGGGACACGCTGCCGATCGCCGCTGCAACCGACGCCGCAAGTCATCTAACGGTCGCAGTGCGCATCGATGGCAAAGGACCATATCACTTCGTCGTCGATACCGGTGCCGACCGAACCATTCTGGCCACTGAAGTCGCCGACGAGCTGGGTCTTTTTCGCGGCGAAAAGGTCATGTTGGACGGGGTTGTCCGCGCCATCCTTACCGAGACCGTCGCGATCCGCACGATGTCATTTGGGTCGGTCACGTGCAGACATCTGGTCGTGCCGACGTTGTCCCGTACCCTGCTGCAGGCTGACGGGTATCTTGGACTCGACTTCCTCGATGGTCACCGCGTGACCTTCGATTTCAAAAATCACACTCTGCAGGTGAGCGAGCCGCGTCCCAGATTTAGCGCCAGCTGGGCGCGAGAGAATGAGGCACGCATCAGCGCGTCGGGATCGGGGGGTCATTTGCAGGCGCTCGATTGCCTAGTAGACGGCGTACCCGCGACTGCCTTCATTGACTCCGGCGCCGAGGTGTCAGCCGCCAACGCACCGCTGCTTGCTGCCTTGGCAAGGCGCAATCCGAGCTTTGGCGAGATGGGAACCATCCGGTTGATCGACATCACCGGCGGCGAGATCGTGGGAAAGGTAGCGATGGTCAATAAGATCCGATTTTCGGGATTGACATTCAACGACTGCCCCCTGGTGATTGCCGATTTTCTAGTCTTCGATGTTTGGCGACTACGACGTCGCCCGGCATTGTTGATCGGGATGAACCTCCTGCGGCAATTCGCTCGAGTGTCGATCGACTATGGCCTGAAGGAGCTGCGCTTCGATTTGGCGGCTTATCGCCCACCCCTCAAACCGCTGATCACAATGGTCGACTAATCGTCAACCACCGGCCGTGATGCACAAGCGTTCACCCCAATGTTGCCGGGCCCAGGCAAGCTCTACTTGGCAGGGCCTTCAATGTAAACGTGACCCTTGCCGTCGCGCCGGATGGTCGTGCCAAATCCGTCGTGCAGCAAGGCCAGCAGCGCCTCCACCCCTTCCGGGCTCGTCTGAAACGTACCTCCGACGGGCAGCGCGCGTAGCGCATCATCGTCGAACTCGACCTTCAGTGTGGTGTATCGCATCAGCTCATTGACCACATCACCCAGCGGCTGATCTTGGAAATAGAGGCTGCTCCTTCTCCACGCGAGCAGGCGGCTGAGCTGCGCCGAATCGAGCGCACGGATCACCTCGGCGCGGCCGTGTGCATCGGCTTGCTGGCCGGCCGTGACGGCAGCCGCCGACCGGGTCAGCGCGGCATCCGAGGGAAGCGAGTCGTTCGCCGTCGCATTGACCACCTGGACCGTGCCCTCGCTCACCGTCACTTCGACGCCCGTGGGCCGCAAATAGACGTTGAACGCCGTGCCGACCGCGCGCACCCAATAGTTGCCCGCACGCACCCAGAACGGCCGTTGCGTATCGTGGGCGACTTTGAAATAGGCCTCGCCGCGCTCCAGACGAATGACGCGGCTGCTCTGGGTATAGTCCACCCACACGCGGCTGTCGGTGTTCAGATCGAGCGACGAGCCGTCGGGCAAGGCCACCGCGGCCTGCTCACCGATCGCGGTTTGAAAGCGGGTTTCCTCCTTCTGTTTGTACACATTCCAGCCGGCGGCCAGAACGAACGCCGTGATACCGGCGGCCACGGCGCCCGTGAGCCAGTGATTGCGCGCGGGCGGAGCTGCGGCCGCGTTCATCGATTGGCCGAAATACACCGCGCGAACCAAGGGCGCGCTTTTCACCAGCTCCTGCCATGTGGCGGAAAGCTCCGCATAGGACTTCGCATGACGCGGATGCGCGGCAAGCCACGCCTCGAAGCGCGCCCGGTCGGAAGACGACACGTCATCGGCGTTCATGCGGGCAAACCAAACGCTGGCCTCACGCTCGGTGTCCTCGATACTCGGCAGCCGATGAAGCTTACCCATGATTCTGATCCTGCCTCGCGGGGCTGTAGCGTCGCTTTACATAGCTGTGTGTTTCGCGAAGCCCCCTCGCGATATGCTTCTCGACCGTCTTTTCGGAAATCCCCAAGCGTTCGGCCACCTCCCTGTAAGAGCATTCGTGAAACACCCGCAGCGTAAAGGCCGCGCGGCATTGCGAAGGCAACCTATCAATCGCTTCCTGGATGAGCCGATGCCGCTCGTCTTTCAGCAAAGCCGATTCCAGCGATTCACACTGAAGATTGACCCGCGACTCCTCGAAATCCCCCACTGCCCCTCGCTCAACCGTGCGTCGATGACGGTATTCGTTGGCGGCCAAATTGCGCGCCGTCGAAAACAGGAACGCCCTCAAGGTTGTCACCGAATCGCGTTGCCGGTAGGTGCGCAGGAACGCCTCCTGGACGATTTCCTTGGCCGTCTCAGTGGAGCCGACAAAGCGCTGGATGTAACGAATCAACGATTGGCGGCTCTCAGTAAAGAGCTTCGCGAACGTCTCGGTGCGAGAATCCATTGTTGTCGGCATGGCCGCGTCATCCCCTGCGACGCACCCTACGCGCAGTTGGGCTCCAACGGCAACTCTTGAAATTCGACTGGGGGTTTTTGCCCGCTCAGGTGTCGTATGCCTCGCGGATTGACTTTGCAGTCACTTCTTATTGTTAACTTGAAATGGGGCCTGCTTTAAGATGACGCTCCCCAAGGCCTGCGCGGGACGGTTGATTGCGGTTCTATTGATAATACCGGGCCTTTTGGATGCCGCTGCGTCGCCGCCACCCACGCCGGCCACCGTGGTCGCGTTGGATCCCAAGATCACGGCCGGGGTGGGCGCACGCCTTGGCTTCGTGGAGTACGAGGCGGAGAACGGCGCCACCAACGCGCGCATCGTCGGTCCCGACGTTGCCTTTACGACGCTGGCTGCCGAAGCCTCCGGTCGCCGAGCGGTCCTGCTCGAAGCCGAACGGGATTTTGTCGAATTCACGCTGAGCGCGGCAGCCAATGCCCTGACTGTGCGCTATGCCGTGCCGGATGGTGCTCACGCTCGGATCAACGACGCCACTTTAAACGTGTATGCGACAGGTAAGCGCATAGCAGTTCTACCCGTAACGTCCCGCTACTGCTGCTACTACGGCCGCTACCCCTTCACCAAGAACGCCGCCGATGGCAATGGCCACCACTTCTTCGACCACGCGCGGACGCTGCTCGATCACGTTCTGCCGCCCGGCACCGTGGTCCGGTTGATGCGCAGTCCCGAGACGAAAGGCGAGTGGTGCGCGATCGATCTCGTTGATTTCGAACTCGTGCCTGCGCCGCTCAAGCGACCGCCGAACTCGTTGTCGGTGGCGGACTTTGGCGCCGATCGGCGCGGCGCATCGGACTCGCGAGAGGCCTTTTCCAAAGCCATCGCGGCGGCTTCGTCTGCCAGACGAGCGCTTTGGATTCCAGCGGGACATTTTCGCCTCGATGGCCATCTCGAGGTGGATCGCGTCGAAATTGCCGGCGCCGGCGCGTGGTATTCCATCCTGCAGGGCGCCGGAGTTGGTCTGTATGGACGCAATGCGCCCCATCCCTCGCAGGCGGTCGACATTCACGATCTCGCCATCGTTGGCGAGGTGCGTGAACGCGATGATCACAAAGCCCTGGCGGGCATCGGCGGCGCGTTGGGCGGCGGCAGCCGCATCCATGACTTGTTCATCCAACACGTCAAGGTCGGCCTTTGGCTCGACGGTCCGTTCGATGGATTGCTGATCAGCCATGTCAGGGTTTTCGACACCACCGCCGATGGACTCAATCTGCATCGCGGCATCTCGAACGTCATTGTTGAGGAGAATTTCTTTCGCAACAACGGTGATGACGGGATTGCCTCGTGGGCTGAAAACTCCGCCAATCATCACATCATCATCCGGCATAACACGGTCATTGCACCAATTCTCGCCAACGGAGTGGCCATCTACGGCGGACACGACATAACGGTGACCGACAATCTCATCGCCGATACCCTCACCGAGGGCGGCGGACTGCATGCCGGCAACCGTTTTCACGCCGTACCGCTCTCGGGCACGATCACCTTTGCCGGCAACACGGTGGTGCGCGGCGGCAGCATCGATCCGCGCCGGCATATTGGAATCGGGGCTGTGTGGCTGTACGCCCTGGATGCTCCGATCACGGCGCAAATCGATCTGCGGGACACCACCTTGCTGGACAGCAGCCAGCAAGCCCTGCTGCTTCTCGGTCAGCGCATCGATGGATTGACTGTAAAAGGGCTTCGTGTCGAGCGTGCGCAAAGCTTGATCGAGCTGCGCGCCGAAGGACATGCGACCTTCGAGGGCGTCGATGCAACCAATGTCTCGGAGCCGGTCATATCTACGTGCGGCGCGTTCCGCGTGGATTGGCAGGGGTCAAACCAGGCATTTCGAAATACGACGGCGCAGGGCTGCTAAGTCGCATCGGCCGGACCCAGGACTGTGTAGCCCCTGGCCTTCAGCTTCGCGAGGAGGCTATTCGGAAGCAGTACATCGCTCATCTCGAGCACGGCGAAACTCTGTTGGTTTTCCGTCAACGACTTCTCGGCTGCCTTCAACCAGGCCTCATTGATGCTCGCCGTAAGGTCCTCGATACCCAAATCCTTGATGAAGGAAACGTTGCTGATGCCCTCCCAGCAGGGGTCTTCGGGCTTCCTCTCCAAACTTGACTTCAACGCCGCAGCATTGCCCGTCGCCCAGGCGTTCGCCTGTGGCACCGACTCCGCGAGCGAGTATTCCAAATCATCGAGTTGATAGTTGAAACATGCACTCTCATCGAGGGAGGCCTTCTTGAAGTTCTTGATCAACGCCTTCGGATCCTTGATGAAAATGTGGTATTCGGCATCCACCCTCTTGACCCGGTACTTTTTGGCCAGCTTGCGCACGGTCGATAAGACCTCGCTGTCGTCGGTCAGCCCAGCTTTTTGGTAGGCCACGTTAGCCAGCTTGTCAGCTGCGATGAAGGGTCGTAAGCGCTCCAGGCGCTCACTGTTGCCGAGGTAGCGTTGCCGTTGTACTGTCCAACGCGAATAGACCGCGGGCGGTAACACCTGATGCAAAGTAGCCCCGTCCGGCAGCTTTTCCACGCCAATCAGTGTGGGCAGCAGCAACATGACGGAAAAAGGACCGATATTCGCGTCAGGTGTGAGGCCCGGGGACGACAGGATGGCCTGCGATGAAGCGAGAATCTTGTCGATGCCGCCCGTCTTCCACTTCATGCCTTTGGGGAGAGCGGGAACTGTCCCCAGCACCCAGAGCACGTGATCGCCCTTGCTGACTTGCCACAAGCCCGGTCCCGGTTGCTCGCCGGTGACCACAACTTCCTCTATCCCTCCACTGGGACTTTCTGGCCTGACCGATGTGCCATCCGCCGAGCGTGCGCCAGCGGCGCAAAGGCATGCGGCGATAAACAGATACATGGCGCGCAAGACATGCACGCGAAACGACGAAACCTCGTTCATTCTACCCGACGTCCTTGAGAATTTTCGAGTTTGGACGTGAGGGATCTCGCCGCCTCGGCAATGGCGGCCGGCGTGAGTGCGAAGTCGAAACGCCGGACTTCGAAGTAATTGAGTGCCTTGCCATCCTGCGACAGCTCGAGTTGACTGGTGACAAGCCCCGCGTCCTCAAGCTTCTGCAGGTGTAGGTGCAGCAATGGGCGGCTGATGCCGAGTTCGCGCGCAAGCTGGCTGACGTAGTTGCGTCCGCCGGACGTGAGTGCCGCAATGATTCGCAGCCGGTGCGGATTCGCAAGTGCCGCTAGCATCGCCAGCAGCTGATCTCCGTTGCTATGAACACTTTTTGATACCACATGTAAGTTATATATGACATGTGAAATAAAGTCAATCGGCATGCCCATTTTTGCGGCGAAGCACGTCGTGCGAGGTTTTCTAAAGGCGGGAGAAATCCCTGGTCAAAACACCGGCGGCACCAAGACCACGCGCCATCCAAGTTCTCGTTTCATCACGATCAAATCTTGGACCGATTTACCACCTTCCGGAAATACGCATTGCTCGGTGAGCCTGATCAACCCCGGAGAAAGCTGCGCTTTTCCCACAAACGAACATTTCAACCTGCCGAAATCGGGGAACCCCTTTGTTCGCAGCTCATCTCGAAACGATAGCTCCAGAACCTCGGCGGTTTGCTTGATACTGTCGGGATCATTCGCCAGCGCTGGATTGGTCTCTTGCAGCAGCTGCCTGCCGCCCTCAACGAAATCCAAGGCCGCGACGACAGCATCCGCGCTCCTTTGAATGTAAGCTTGCTCGAGGGCTCGCACCGCATCCTCAGGCGTGGCGAAGTAGTTTCCGGCGCTCACTGCCGACGCCGCGCTTAGCCCAAGCAGAATCCACAGAAAACGCGATAACGACACCATTGCTCCCGATAATTCGGTTGACTCACAAACCGACTCAGAACTTATGGGTCGATAGTAGCAGGCTGGTTTCAGTGTTCGAGATTCCGTCGATGAGACGTATGCGGCCCAAGACGCGATCTACAGCTTCGAGACTGTCGGCGCGAAGCTCCGCCACGATGTCCCATCGGCCATTCGTTGTGTGAAGGGCACACACCGCGGGATCGCCGCGCAGCGACCTGAGTACCTCATCTGTTCGGTTGCCCTCGACCGCCACGGTCATCAGGGCGCGAATCGTTTGCTCCTCCACCTGTGGTTTGAGTTTGACGGTGTAGCCCACGATGGTGCCGTCAGCTTCCATACGGGCGAGGCGATTCTGCACGGTGCCACGGGCAACCTTGAGGCTCTTGGCCAACGTCGCCACAGGGACTCGCGCGTCATCGCGCAGCATCGACAGCAATTTCCGATCCGTCGAATCCATGGGTTTCTCCTTCGGTGCACGCTGCAGCCCGATAAATTGCGCAAAACGTCAGTTTACTATGACTATTTGTACAATTTTAAGGACTAATTGATCAATTTTCTGCCTAGCCATTGGTCTTACACCTCCCTGAGACTGGGATTCTGTTTTCTGGGGGAAATCATGGTTGATTACATTGGAACAGAACGCCTCCGAGCGCTCGTATCACGAGTTGGTGTCGGCCGTTTCATAGAAGAGCTGGCTGGGGAAACCGCGGCTGATTACCGACGATGGGACGAATTCGAGAAATCGGCGCGGCATGCCAGCCACTCGCCCGCCGGGGTGATCGAGCTCATGCCCACGACTGATGGGCGTCTCTATTCATTCAAGTACGTCAACGGACACCCGAAAAACACTGCTCAGGGCCTGCTCACGGTCACGGCGTTCGGAGTACTGGCCGACGTCGCGACCGGCTATCCCATCCTTCTTTCAGAAATGACTTTCGTGACCGCGCTGCGCACGGCTGCCGTATCTGCGCTGGCGGCGACTCGGATGGCACGTTCATCGAGCCGTGTCATGGCGCTCATCGGCAATGGCGCCCAGAGTGAATTCCAAGTCATCGCGTTTCACCGCATGGTCGGCATTCGTGAAGTGCGGCTCTACGACACCGATTCTGAGGCGACGGCCAAACTGGTTCGCAACTTGACGAGGTTGCAACTCCCGAACCTGTCCGTGACCCGTTGCGGCAGCACGGCTGAGGCCGTCCGGGGCGCCGACATCGTGACCACCGTGACCGCCGATAAGCGCAACGCAACGATTCTGACGCCGCGGATGATCGAGCCGGGCATGCATTTGAACGCCGTCGGCGGTGACTGCCCCGGCAAGACTGAATTGCATCCGGATATCCTGCGCTCGCCGACGGCTCGCATAGTGGTGGAATTCGAAGCACAGGCCCGTATCGAGGGCGAGATCCAACAACTCAGCGGTGCAGTTCAAGTGAGCGAACTTGCGCACGTCTTGTTGAATCATGAACCCGGTAGATTGAGTGATCACGAGATTACGATCTTCGATTCAGTCGGATTTGCACTCAGCGACTTTTCTTCGTTACGTTATCTGCATAGACTGAATGCCGAGTACCCCGACGGCGGCCAACGGATAGATCTCATTCCGGAAATGGAAGACCCGAAAGATCTGTTTGCTTGTATGGCGAACAACACCGTGCGCGCACGCCAGCGCAGGTTCGCCTGATGGGCGCCCCTAATCGCAACGCCAGCCTCATTGGCGCGCCTACGGACATTGGCGCCAGCGATCGCGGCGCCTCCATGGGGCCCGAAGCACTACGGGTCGCCGGAATTCATGCGGCCCTGACGCAGCGCGGATTGAACGTGGTGGATTGCGGCAATGTGAGTGGACCTGCCAATCCCGGCCTGGTCAAGATTGACGGCTACCGCAATTTGGCGCAGGTCACCGCCTGGAATCACGAGGTGCATGATGCCGTGTATCGAGAGTTGACCGAACAACGCATGCCGATTTTGCTGGGCGGCGATCACTGTTTGAGCATCGGATCTATTGCAGCGGTCGCGCGCCATTGCCGCAATCAGCGCAAGCCGTTGCGCGTGCTTTGGCTGGACGCCCATGCCGATTTCAATACCCGGGAACTGTCGCCCACCGGAAGCTTGCATGGGATGCCCCTATCGTGCCTGTGCGGATTCGGCCCCCGCGAGCTGCTGCAGATCGGCGGCGCGACGCCCGCAATATCCGCGAAATGGGTCCGGCAAGTCGGTATACGCAGCGTCGATACCGGCGAGAGGCGCTTCGTGCACGAACAGCAACTCGAGGTTTTCGACATGCGCTTCATTGACGAAATGGGCGTGCGGCAGACCATGGAACTGGCATTACAGGACATGGATGCCGAAACTCATCTGCATGTCAGTTTCGATGTCGATTGTCTCGATCCGGAAATAGCACCGGGGGTGGGCACCACGGTGCCCGGCGGGTTGTCTTACCGCGAAGCACAGCTGTGCATGGAAATGATTGCGGACACCGGACGGGTCGCTTCATTGGATATTATGGAACTCAATCCGGCCCTGGATGTACGCAACAAAACCGCCGTGCTCGCCGTCGATTTGGTCGAATCCCTGTTTGGGAAGAGCACCCTGATGCGAAAGCCGCTGTCGTATTCGGACAGACTCATGAGAGTCTAACGGCAGACTTTCATCTTCGGCGTGCGGACGACCCTTTATTGCACGATGTAGTCGCGGGCTTCCAAGCAAGCTGCGTCAGCGCGAAGATAGTTTGTGCGCGTCGCCGCTTCTTTTGGGTCGAGTCCCACTTCCTGGTCTGCCCACCGGTCACACTCCCGGCGATCACGCTCCAGTTGCTCGTTGGTTTGATTCCCATTCGGAAATACGAACAGTTCTGTCCCGAGCGGTGCTTGGGCATTGATCTTCTCAGCCAGGCCGGTGGGTGGTTGCACTTGCTCGTAGGCTCCGGCGCTACCGCTCCATTCGTAGTAGACGTCGTCAGCATAGTAATAGGCAACGCCGTCCCAGTAGACGAGTTTGCAGTACGCCGGGATGGATACAAAGTAAGACCCATGACCCGGGACGCTCCATCCCCTATGTTCGCCGCCACGATCTCCGCCGCCACGAGAGCCACGCTCCCCGTACGAGCCACCTCGGTGATGGCCGTGTCCATGACCTACGCCATGGCCGGCGCTGCTATTGCCGCCACCCGCCCCATGAGCGGCGGCAAATCCTGAACTCCACAGTCCAATGGATATCAAACTCGCGAGAGCCGCCAAGTGTGATCGTTGCTGATGCATGGTCAGAAATCGTTTGGTGATGTGTAATTTGGAACCTCATCATTCTCGGAAGTTCCAATGCATTGCAGGCATGAAATCAAGGAGCCCATATGCATACGCACCCGCCGATTGACCCGGACGATCCCAGCGGCGCAACCGGAGAGGACGTGCGAGAACCGCCTCTACCAGGAACTCAACGTACGCCCCGTGAAGAGTTTCCGCGCAAAGGTGAGGTCGTGGATCCCGAACCGGCCACCACGAACAAATAGGCAGAGCGGGGCCCGGGTCAGTGAGACTCGCCGGCAGCACCTGCCAATGGCGGCCCGGTGAACTCGGCCTCAATCGAAAAGTCGATCAAGTCACCTACTCCCATCGTGGTTCCGGGAGCGGGTACACCGAACGTGATCCCAAAATCCGAGCGCTTGAATGAGCCGTGCGCCGAAAACCCGACCCGGGCGTGCGGGTCCATGTTGGGAATTCCGCCATATCCGCCATTGAACGCAGCCGTCAGGACCACCGGCCGAGTGACGCCATGGAGTTCCAAGGTACCGGTAATTTCCATCGACTTCGCACCCGTCATTCGAACCTTTTGCGACCGGAAAACGATCGTCGGAAATTTGGCCGTATCCATCATCTTCGGCCCTTTCACGATGTCGAGACAAACCGCCGGCGCCTCCTCCAGCGCCAGCGACGAGGCGTCGATGGTGGCCACCACTTTGGAGGCCGGGATGTTGCTCGGGTCGAACGTCAATTCGGCATCGAAGCGGCTAAAACGTGTCGTGTAGGTGGAAAACCCCAGGTGACTGACGCGCAGCTGGATACTGGCGTGGGATTTGTCGACCTGGTACTGACCCGCGGGGGCTGGAGCCACGGCGGGCATCGCGGGCGGCGCGGCCGGCTCGGCCGCGGGGGAAATAGCCCCATGAAGGCCGAGTAGCACCGCCACGCCAGTGGCAGCCAAAAGCCCAGTCGATAAAATGTTCCGGTTCATTGCACAACACTCCTCATACGGACGCAACCTTGGGGAAGGCTCGCATGCAGCGGGAGCATGCAGCAAGAGCTGCTCGCTGAAAACGCTTGTTTTCGTGCCCACCGGACTCTCACCCGGTCGCCCACGCAGCCACTGTACATACCAACAGTCCCCGTTACAGTCTTTTTGATAGGGCTATGTCAGCGGCGCGCGATTGAGTGCGTTGATCGTTTCAAGCAACACAATTGGTAGAGGATGCCATGCAAGAACCCACCATACGATTCCCGGTGACTTGCCCCACTTGCGCGTTGGTGTCGCTGTCGGAGATCCCGATCGCCGTCATCGCCGGCGCGTTGCTTTTGGAGAAGAACATCCGCCTGCACGCCGGCTGCCACGACCAATATTGGACCGCAACCTTTATCGAGCGCGAGCAACTGCGCAATCACTTGAGCGCCTTGAAAGTTCAATCGCGCCAAGAGGCAAGTCAACCGGAAAGCTTCCCAGGCCAACCAGAGTCGATGCTGGCCGGCGCTTCCTTCTAGTTTGCGTGGCAACATCGTGCGCGGCAACATCGCGGCCGCCATCAGCTTGCATCACAATTGCTCGGCGGGCCCCAACCGCAATCTGCAGTCAGTCAAATCCGCTGCCACGTCGGTCTGCCACGCTGCCACTGCGTCAATGCGGCACAGGGACAGCTAGCCGATGCATCCTTGTGTGAAAGCGCCGAGCCGCTTTGCGGCCGGCTGACTTTCTGGCCCAGCTCCGCCCGCAGCGCCTGATGTTCAATCCACAGGTCACTGTGACCGTGCCTATCCGTGACCAGGTCGCCGATATCTGACAGGCCCGAACCCGCCGCAATCGAACAATTGGAATTCACCCG
>Ga0209006_10004255_pt1 | contig 13001 bp, 15 predicted proteins | sample JacPin_JW_Ref_O2_FD_188567 | JGI IMG/M metagenome (GOLD analysis project Ga0209006, IMG submission 188567) | Forest soil microbial communities from Algoma, Ontario, Canada - Jack Pine, Ontario site 1_JW_Ref_O2 (SPAdes) (version 2) | ecosystem: Environmental > Terrestrial > Soil > Boreal...
ACCAGGCACAGTGGTCTGCATCCGCGACGCCTTTTACAATGTACGTACATACCACTATGGTCCCAAAGGTGTCCCATCTGAATCATGGTGCCATCTCAGCTTCCTGTTCGCCGTCTCTCGCATCCCTCTCCAGCGCGTACACTGGAACAAATCCGTCGAGAAGTTGCAGCATACGCTCTAGTATTCCCTTCGGTCACATTTTCACTCGAAAACACAAATGCCATAAGCGATAATAGAAGGAATATTCTCAGAGTTCCGAAGGTTATTCTTATCGCTTCTGTAACAAGAATTAGAATTGCTACAGTTCTGCCCTAGACAATATCCACGCTGGCGGCCTTCCGACACTTGTATGGCCGAGCGCTTGTTGAGGTAAGTGCTTTGATCAGTCTTCCGGTGATGACATTTTTTACGAGCGTGATCCGATTAGAATGTTGAGACTATCAACGAATGTTTGGATGACATGAAATTAGAAGGTTTCCTTAGCCTGCAAGGGGCCCACTCAAAGGTACTTGTGCCGTGGAGTCCATGTCCAAAACGTCATTTTGACACTTGTTACAGGATTTTCAGTTTATATGTGCGTTCCGGGGGGTGTACTTTGCAACTCGCTGTCTTATCGAGCGGCGTAGACATCAATCGACACCCAGTAGCAAACTGCAGTCTCCACCGCATCATAGATAATCAATTTAGTTCGAGCACATTCGCGAAAAACGTCAGTCGTGCAGTCTCGCTGGTATCAAGATGTTAACATCACCGCAGGCCTACGACGAGATTGGTGAGAACAGTCTTCCGTACACCCGTAAGTTGTCTCATATGCTGCTATCTTTTTTTGTCTCCTCAGGACCAATTTCAGACGTTCGTCGATCACCTCGGAAAACGGAACGAAGGCCCGTATATGTTCTCAACTTAACAATCCCACCACGCTACGTAGATAATTGTCTCGAGCCATCGAAAACTTCTGTGCATTTGCAGGTATTGTCCAGTTTTGTTTGGATTACTTCCCGGGCTAATCCTGGACCGATCTTCCATGACTTCCAAGAACAATGACACAGTGTCGTCCTTCCTGGTATCAACTGTCCGTTCTTTTCTCATCCGCCATGGGTTCCTGTCTCAGGAGCAGCTGGACCGGAAGCGAAGCCGGGGGAACTCCGAATCACCTTGTCGTAAACGGAAGAAAAGCAACACCCTGTCATTGGATGGCCCTTCACAACGTCCCGTCTCACCTACACCCATAGGGCAGGACATGGGGGAAGGCGACGAGGAGCATCTCTACATTTATAATGTCAGTCTAGTCAATGTTGTTATTGAGCCTCCCGAGGTCTGATTGTTCGGTAGGATGATCCCGGGAAGGTTGATGACGGGGAGTTGACTTGGAGAGACCCAACAACCGGGGAATATTTTATAGTGGATACACGAACAGGAAATTCGTACCCAAGGGATTCGCGCCCCCTTGTATACGAGAAAGGCAACTATATGGATGGAGGCGTCTTCCACAGTTCCCGGAGGCGCACGATACCTAGCGAACAAAAGAAGGGCTCGTTACTGCCAACTGCTATTCCGGATTGGATCCAAGATGCACTTCTGGTGTGGACGTTCGTTTACTTCTTTGACTTCGCTGATGGGGGCTTTCACAGGAGAATAAAGCGTATTCTTTGACAGAGCGCAAGATTCCATCTTTATCGTTGTCGTCATGCCGGGTCACGCCGAGTGTCCAAGGGCAGACATGTACTAGCGGCTCTCAACACGAGTGCTGTGTGGATGGGACAGAGCCAGTTGATATCTCTCGCCGGTTCCACAGACACGATTTGCTCAATGCGAAGATCATCAACCAGGTTGATCGCAAATTTATTGCTTGTCTTATAGATGACTCCGATGACATTGCTTGTGTGGGACGGTCACTCGTCCTTATAGACCAACACGCTGCGGACGAACGTGTACGGGTAGAAAGATACTTGAAGGACCTTTGCGTTGGATTTTTGCAGACACCGAATTGTGTCCGAACCCGAGAACTATCTCCAGCTGTCAATGTTCTACTCACGCGCCACGAAGTGCTTCAATTGAAGAGCTCCGAAGAGAGACAAATGGCGTTTCGAAGATGGGGTTTCCAGTTTAAGGACCTGTCGCAGATTGATCTGGAGGAAGGTGTGGATACGGACACCGGTAACGGTTACGTGCAAATCTTGGTTCAGAGTATACCCGAGATCGTGAGCGACAAGGTAAGTTACATCTGCTTGGTTAACGTTTTTGGCACTAACTGACGAGCCAATTTTAGCTTTTGCTAGGAGACGAACTTCGTGAGCTGATCAAAGGGTTCCTTGCCAAGCTGGAAACGGATATATTCTACGCATTGCCCCCGCCAGATATTCTGGAAGATGAGAAGGATGAGTTTGGTTGGTTTAAGGCACTGCGGTGGTGTCCTCGTGAACTGGTTGAGTTAGTGAATTCGAAAGCGTGCCGAGGTGAGCTGGGTGAGATTCATTCTGATGAGAGTCAATGACTAGAGTTAATTAGGTGCGGTGATGTTCAACGACTCGTTAACGATGGAGCAATGTGAGCTATTGGTTGTACAACTAACAAAAACGGCATTTCCTTTTCAATGCGCGCATGGAAGGTTTGTGACGTACTTTTGGTTATTACATAATAATAATAATAATAATATTACAGACCTTGCCTGGTACCGCTTGCGAAGATAGACCGGAGCTTTGAAAGACGGAACGGATCAAATAATATCGAATGGAATAATTTGGTATAATAAATAAATTACGTCATCGAATACCTATAAAGTCGAGCTCAGTCTATCAAACCCCACCTCATCAGTCATGACCAAATCCCTTACAAAAGTCATCTACAAACCAGATTCACAGTCAACCGATGAGTATATCGCTATAATTAACCCAGAACAAGTAAGTATTCCCCATTTCACCTCTGAAAACATATTCATTCTTGGCAGTTTCATAAGTGGAAAGAAGGAGGTAAGCATTGCTTTTTATTTAATATGCCGTGTCTTATACCTCATACAAAATATCTCTCAGACACGTATATATAAATCATTTACCTCTATGATTGTCATCGGAACTTATTTACCTCTTTTTCACAGTTCTATCCCACTTACAGATGTCGTAGACTGTGAGCCTACGGAATCAGTTTTCTTTGCCTTTCAGTCAACTTAATCCGGCACTGCAGCCTTCCAGATATTTCATACTGGTCAGGGAACACAAGGTATCATGGGAAAACCATCGCAACAACAACTTGACACGGTATTCGGAACACACAACGACATAGAAGTGATAACTGTAGTTCTTGAGAAGGGAGTTGCGCAACCAGCGGAAGGTATTCATCATGGCGGTACAACGAACACTGCAAGAGGCAGCGCGGTAGTGAACACCAGAGGTAAAGGGAACACTGGTATCTGAGGCTATCGTCGAATGTACAAGTACAGTTACCAATTACGTCATGTGAAAGCAGTTTTACCTTTTTTGGTTTCGATCCTTTCACTCCCGCTCCAATGCTCACAGACGATGAACTCTCTGACACTGACCAGTCTCAAATCGACCATGATGGCCGGTGAGCACGAATACAATCGTCGTGTTCATCACCGACTCAGACATAGTCCAGAACCCTAGCCATACAACATATTCAGAATCTCGTACTTTCGTTTCTGACACAGCTTAGCGCATCTCTTCCGCCTCCACATGTTTCCGACCATGAAAATGCTAGTTCAGATCCCTCAGGAATAAACCCACCAAATCTTTCAACGAAAAACATCAAGCCTAAGAAACTGGAATTCCGACTTGCTGACCGCAGAAAAGTCCAAGCCGATGGGTGCAAAATCCACCCTTCTTATTACCTATTTTATTCTTCATTTGAACGTATCCATCATAGTTCTTATGGCGTCCGGTCAATTTCTTTTCCGAAAAATTCAAAGGGACCCAGTGCAAAACCTCTAGGCAAGTAGACAAACTTGTCATGGCCTGACCCGCCCCCCTCAATGCAAACCTCTCAGCGCAATTATTCAGGGTTCTAGACCTGATGCACGAAGCTCTCGTTGATAATATACCTGCTACCAAACGGTCGGTATTGTTACATAAATACTCTACCTCTGCCGACCTTTCCCTGACAATCACTTCAAGAGATATGTACTATAAAGACGTATCGCTTTTCAAGTCACAAGCCATCGTGGATCGTGTCGGCTGTCTTTTTATTCTTTCTAATACTACTTGCTGACATATCAACTCTTCTCCTTGCTAGCTTGTTGATGATCTTGCGGCATCTTTCGGTCTGGAACGCTCTGACCTCAACGTCGTGAGTACTGCTTGCCTCTGAACATCCAACTGACATTTCACAAATACTAGTGCGCCACCTCCAAAGGACTGGTTTGCGGAGCTGGCCTAGTCATTCACCTTTTAGCTGGAGAAACCGTGTACTTGAATGACTCTGAGGTTGGGTGTCTATCATATACGCCATTCATTCCTCTTTGATCGTTCGTCTAGGGGACTCTTATCCCTCCTGGAGAAAATATATCGCATTTTGAGGTTGACGGAACCATTGCATGGGTTCTGATTGTTGAAAAGGATGTCAGTTCTAGTTCAAATTTGAATGTGTGTGTGATACTCACATAATGTGTTTCAGGCCGTCTTTCAAACTTTGTGCCGCTTAAAGCTAGCTAATCACCCGTCTCTCCCTGGTTGTGGGATTATCATTACGGTGAGATGTTTTGATTTGGTTCAATCGACATCACTACATATCACCATGGACAACAGGGTAAAGGGTATCCAGACATCGCCACTCGTCAGCTCGTGAAGTCCTTATCTGATAATCTTCCCTTGAAGTGGAGTTCTCTGTAGCCTTCTCTCTCTCTCTGGTGTGATACTCACGTTTTCGCTGCACAGCGTACCCATCCTTGCATTAGTTGACGGGGACCCATATGGCATTGATATATTATCAGTGTACAAATATGGGAGCAAGGCTCTTCGGCACGAAAATGAGAAATTGGCCGCAGAGCGCGTTGAATGGTTGGGCATTTGGGCCAGTGAATTATCAAAGTCCGTCGTCCCTTACGCTCTCCTCCAAAAGGCGAGTTTCACCAGAGTGCAGTCTTAATATCGACAGAGACGCTTTAATTCCAATTTCTCGACAAGACGAGAAAAAGGTATATTTCTTCCCATTATTGAAGCTGGAATTTCATGACGGCACCACCAAAATACAGGCTCTTTCAATGCTACGTCGCTCTTCTTCGGTATTGCCGGCCAGGTGGAGGTTTGTCAGATGATTACTTTGATTCTTTCCAGAACTTGGCAAACATGCATGATATCACAACAGGACAGAGCTCATGCACATGCTTCACACTCGACGCAAGGCCGAAATCGAAGTTATTGCATCTTCCACGTCGACTTCACCGTTATTCGCCTTTCCGTTGGAACCCACTGAAGACCAATTAGTAACGGATCAGGACTTTTCTTCTCACTTACTCTCTCAGGGACATTCATTGCACTCACAACAGCCTGGATCAACGGCCCTTCTCGTCCGTTATCTAGGCGACAAGATTTCGAGCTTCGTTCACTCTCATGCCTGACCTGCTTCGTCCGTTTGTTACTGCAACTTGTTTCTCTCATCAGCTGGTATAATGCATGCATCTGTTTGTTCGACTCAAGAGGAAAGATTAGCAAACTCGAGCCGCGTACACGATTAAAAAACTGAAGCTTGAAGGACGTGAGCAACGTTGTCCGTGTATCAAGATTATGCATTACTATCTGGTCCGTGTATATGGATATCCATAGATTATTTAATTCACACCAGCGGTGTCCGCCCACTCCCGGCTTCCCATCTGCACGAGCCGCGAACAGGCTCTTGCAAAGGCGAATATTTCTTCTTCACCTGTAAACATGGAGCTGCTCCCCACGATCTGATCGGAGAGCCCCTAAAGTGCAGAATGATTAGTAAGAGCAAGACGAAAAAGGACGTGAACGCACAAGATCGTCCATAACACTACGCATATGATCGGATATATTGTTTGAGTTGTCTTGATTATCGTCGCCTGAAAAGACTTGGAAGATCGGGACTTCCGATGTGACAAAGAGCTTTGTCTTTGTCATTTCATTGTCAGCCACGACGGTTGCAGATTCACGACAGGAGCAAGTCTACCTTGCTCTCATAACAAGCTACAACCAAGTACCATGAGCCAAGCTGTTTGATAAGTCCAGTTAAAATGTACAAACCATCTATAAAGGTAATAAATCTTCGAGCCTGAACCATTCACATTAGTGCTCCTTCAGTGGCTTGGTGATAAAACTCACCAAGTCTTTCTGATTCAAACCCATCTTGGGTACATCCAAAACAAGGACCGTCCCAAATGTCTTGGTCACTTCTAAATAATCGGCAGCGCTGAGAGGTTTGCCGCACAGCTCATCAAACTGAAATTTGGCCACTTTGCTCGTGCTTTCGGGAATGACGAGTGAACGCCCCCAGATCTCTAAACGGCGGTTGGAAAGGAGGGGGTCGAGGGGATCACCGGATGTCAATGAATTGAATATTTTATTGATTTCTAGAGCGTTGGCATCATCGAGAGGATGATAATACACGTTGGATAGTGCACGTGGTATACGTCGGTAATCTGCCAGGAAGTTAAAAAAACGATGGGAAGGTAATTCATCGAGGACGAACCAGTGCCAGAATTGAGGTCTGTTACTTCAAAACGAGTTTTGAGCAGCTCTATTGCAGGCATGAAACTTGAGCGCTGAATTCCATTTTTATAAAGATCGTCTGGGTGACGGCTAATAGGTAATTCGATGAGATCTGCAGCGACATGCAATCGTGAGCAGAGAAAAACAACTCACTTGGAGGTGAGAACACACACGACGCCAAAATTCAGGAGACTCTTGAACAGGCGCCGGAGAATCATTGCATCTGCAATATCGGTGACCTGTTAAAAGAACGGTTAGCTAAACGAATCGATACTTCAGAAGATTGTCGCATTCATTCTGCTCACCGCACCTGAAACTCGTCAAAACACAGCACATATGCGTCCTTCGCCAAATCGCGCGCTACTGGAAGAATTGGGTCGCCGCCTGTGAACCCCATGTCTGCCTTTGAAGCCTGCATGCGCTTGTGGACATCGATCATAAATGCGTGGAAGTGGACGCGGCGTTTACGTTTCACTGACGGAGGAAGAGTGTTAAAAAAGAGATCCATTAGCATTGTTTTGCCGGTCCCAACGTCTCCGTAGAGGTAGAGGCCTTTAGGAGTTCGATCCATTGGAGCAGGTATCCCTACGGAGAATATACGAGAGAACTATATTTCGTCAGCATAGGGGACATGGATGGGTATAAAGGCATTCACCATGGAAGGAGAAGAAGGCCGCTCTGGTATCATCGGTGGCTCATAAATTGCAAGCCGGTCATGTAGATCCTGTAGTGTCTCTATTATGCGTACTTGGTGGGCGTCGCTCCGCAATGCCCCTGATTTAATTAATTTATGGTACTGCTGCAGTGGGCCAGGAGGATCTTCTATGGAACTGTTAGAACGCCAGGCTCGACAGCTCGAGGTAGATACTTGCCGTGATAATCGGGATGTGGCTGATCGCTACGCGCCGGCTTCGGACCGTGCAGAACGGAAGATTCAGGGTAGCCAACGTTCCGTTGGACGGCTAGTGATGAATTAAATGCCTGCCGTCGAGCATTCAGGCATCGAGAGGGAGGAGGGGGGTAAGATAGCGGGGAGCGATAATGAATTAAGGATGAATGGAACCTCCGAGGTGACGAAGCGGTCGTTCGTATACTACTAGCCCTCATGAGCGGAATGGAATGCGTGCTGAACGCCTGAGGACTGTATTAACTACCTGGTGAACGGTCAATTAGCGATATCCAGAACAGACGCTCAAGGCGCAAAGGTGATAGTTTTGCCAAGGCAGCACGTGTGATCTGGCCCAGCTGACCGTATTTGCTCATCATCATGAACAGTGACGACGAGGCCTACATCTTGCTCCTCTTGTCGGACAGCAACCTACCAACAGGTTCTTTTGTTGCGTCTTCGGGCCTCGAGTCTTACATCAAGCACGGCTTCTCGTCCTTACATGCGGATTCTACCATCACATTTGTTCGAGACAGTCTTGAGTCCTATGCCCGGAGCGCTTTACCATTCGTCTCCGATACTCATCGTGTAGTTGAGCGACTGTATGAGGGTTGCGAAACTCTGGAAGTCGTCTTGGTTGATCTTGCCAAACTTGACGAACATTATCATGTCATGACCCTCAATCACATTGCCAGACGCGCTTCTCAGTCACAAGGAGTCGCTCTTCTCTCCCTTTTCACGAAAGGATTTTCCAGACCGCCATCCATATCCTCGTCAGAGTCAGATCCAGAGCAAGCCAGAACAACCCTTTCAAGCGACTTGGTGAACACACTCAAAGCGATGGTGAGGAGAGCGGAGACTCCTGGCCATCTTCCAATATGCTGGGGTGTCTTGACAGCTGCTCTTGGTCTCAGTTTAGGCATGTCGTATTGCACACAACCAACACCTGCCTATCAACTAACACATCCGCAGAGCGATCCCAGTACCTTCATCTGTTTTTACATGCAAGAAGTATTTTGTCCGCCGCAGTCCGTTTAAACACACTCGGTCCTTACGCTGCCCAGCAAAATTTATTGCACGTTGTCCAGCCCATACTCAGGGCCGAAATATCTCGGTCCAAGCACATTCGGACGGGCATCACCTCAATCCACAACGACGAACATTTCGACGAGGTAGTCGATGGTCCAGCCACAACTTGGCCGCTAGGAGAAATCCTTGCAACCCGCCATGATTTGCAGCATTCACGCATTTTCAATAGCTAGTATCAGGGCGGCGGCTCGTTAACATCAATGCTATTGGAGTGTAACGAGGGCTAGCCGAGAAGATATCTCTGCTTGCGATCGCAGGAGGTTCGCCAGGTAGGAAACCATCAGCGTGTCCTAAAAACATAGACTAACAGTCAATTACTAGCGGGATCGGGATGCACTTTACACAAACCTGCAAACTCGCATTGAACCCACTCTTTTCAAGACCATCCGTATTGGTGCCAAGAGTGTCCATCAAGTACCTTCCAACGGCGGGATCGCCTTTGGCATCTCCCGAGAGAACGGAGCGCACATACGTAAGAACGCGGTCTAGCATACTGCATGTATTTTTGATCGACCGTTCGAGAATCTCAAGATCGGCCAGTGGCTGTGTGGTGGTTTGGTATGGTGATTCGGCAGTGGTACTTAGTAGATCAACTATGAGTGGTATGAGTGAGTCTCGAAATTTGAATGTAAATGGAGAAATACCTCCACTGCGTTCTGCGTCGTGAAAGCGGAGCTCACAGGGGACAGGGACAAATACACAATTTTCAGGTTTTGGAAATACGCCCACTGGTGAACTATCACAACTGCGATGAACTGATGCCAGTTGTCCGATATGATGATCCACTCACCTGACGTATGCTTTAACGCCGGCTTGTTCATTTTCCTTTGTGCCAGTATTGAGAGCAACGTGGATGGCTTGGTGCGGTGCGGTTTCTTGGGAGTAGAAATTCTGGATGAGAGCAGAATAGGTGTTAAGATCGGAACCCGTGGAATACCTGAAAACCTCGTCTGAGTAAAGGATTCTGACGACCGAAGGGAAAAAGAAAACCCACCATCCTACGATAACTTCCTTGGGGTTTACTTTATGGTGTAATTCAAACATTGTACGGTGGTACTCCATGTCCACTGCGACCTGCTCTGAGGTTTCGCTATGGAGCACTGCAAATGAGGACCGCACTTCGACTTCGGTTTCAGATCGCTTGCCCAGAAGAGTGCCTATGACACGATCTTGGGCATCTGTGCGTCGGAGGTAATGATCTAAAATAGAAAAGAGGGCGACTGGGTGGATTGTCACATTCGTCGGGGTGCGTCTGGAATGACAAGTTGATCAGCAGTGAAACAATGTTATTTTTGACGACGTACGAGGGATTTGTGGTTGCTGGAGAGAGATTTTGAACGTGAATGGCCGACGATGAGGGACCTATTGGCATTTTTCAGCAAAATGACACGAACGAAGTGACCCGGAGTTTGCCGCGCGTTTTTTCATCCACAGCAATGCCTTCAGAGGAAACAAGTGTCGGTTTGCTCGCTCAGATTGACCTTCATATTCGCGTCTGAACGTATTTTTCTGCTTCAGGAACGAATCGCAAAAGTCATAGACATCGGCCGCGTACGTCTATGTATCTCGCATTTGCTACTCTCGGATGATCTGACAATCAAACACCGTTAGACCGTCCTACATTATGGCTGGATACCGTTAATCATATATGTCGGTTACACACGGAGCAATCCTCAGCCTTCTCTAATCAAGTATGTGCTTGGTTTCTGTTGCTCTGTGTACGCCGTCGACCCATTACATACCATAGGCTGATTAGTCCGTTGGCATGAAGATGGTGCACCTTTGTCAAACCACCCCTTGATTTATTTGATTGTGAGTCTACATTCCTGATTACTCGGCAGTGATTATATGTCGTGGTGGTACATTCATTGTATTCCGATCTGCTCGTGTTCTCTTCACGAGTACTTCGTTCGCTCAAACCGCTCTCGGAGCTGCGTTTATCGGACTGCTTGGGACATGCGGATATGACAGGCCAGATATGAGCGACCGCCTCTCACAACTGTTGTGTCATTTATTTACTTCCCTAACTGATGTATTTTTTTTTCAAGAAGTCAATATGGGAAGAAGATGGTTTCAGGGCGACGAGCAGGATCATCTAGCTACTAACAAAAGACATGCTCAGATAACTAAGGGACCATTAATCACAAATATATTCTCCTGAGGTCGGTTGCTGCAGTAATCCGCTTGCAAATCGGGCAGAGTTTCGTGGATCCAAGACAGCGCAACCAACATTCTCGGCAACATGTATGCCAACACCCCGTTGATACGGTAGGCTCAGTGTAGGGGTCGAGGCAAATGCGGCAAATTAACGATGTCGAGGACGATCCCTTCGTTGATTGCTACATTTGATGTCATCGGCATTGTCAACTTGGAGAACTTCGAGAAAACGTACTAGTAGTTTGATCTTGTTCTCTAGGGCATGGATCAAGGCAGAGGAATCCCTCCCATTGCGCGCCGTCAAGATGGTAAAATCTATCTCGTTGTTCTCGGCATCGATCACTCGGGCCTTTCCTGTCATTTCCTCGGATGGCAACCTCGCAACTCTTCCCTCAGCCACCAAGTCGCGCAATGACTTGTATCCAGACAGAGGTTCCCCATCACTATCCCCGTCAATCTGAACCTCGAAATCTGAATGTTGTGGATCACTTCCAGGGCAGAGAACATCGCCTTCCGTGAACTGTGCACCACCAAAAACAGCCTCGTCATCGCCGTCTACATCTACTTCGTCTTCAACATCTTGTTCACTTCGATCTCGGACATGAAATCCCATTCCTGAAAAATACCAGTCAGGTTGAATTTATCCCAGTGGCGATAAAAATTGACCTCTGAGGTTGGCAGAGTCGGTCATTCTGACCCTGGTTTCACCATCCACTTGTATATCTTCCCATGCGTCTTCCTGGCTAGCTCTTTCATTCTCTTCCTGAGTTACGCTAGTCTGGTGCGCCAGACAACTATCCACATGGGCTTCCATTACGTCCTGGTCGCCACTTATGGTCTGTAAACACACTGGACACACCCGGTGATCGGGGTTGACACTAGCCCTTTTACCTTGATCTCCATCTTGTGTCATTTCCCGCAACTTGGCATGCCGCTGTTTTCGATGCCGTTTGATGAGTTGAATGGTTTTATCAATCTCTTCAAGCGTGTCTGTAACGGGAGTTTTACCACTCAAAGTTTTTCGTGCTCGGACAGCGGAACGCCGATCGCGAGAGGTCAATCTAACGAGGATGATGAGTAGAACCTTGCGTGAACAGAGATGCAACACGTACCCGTTGTCAAATTCGTGCATAATAACGTCTGTTGAACCTATGCCATTCATGATGTCTTTCACTCGCTCCAACTCTAGCTCTGAATGCGCGGGCAAAAGGCGAATAGGGATAGCATCGTTACAAACAGGACATGGTCTCGTTTCCGCGCGTTTTCCTTCACTTGTGTAAGTTCTCTTTACAGATCAACATTCATATATCTGCGTACGCTTCTTGACAGGAGTAGTCGCAGGCAATGATATTGACAAGCTACTTCCCTCAGCGAGGTCCTCGCTATCACCTCTAAGCACCTCGTCAATTTTGGCTGCAAGATCGAAAAAAAAAGGATGATTACGCTGGGCCAACCATGACTCTCAAATAATAATGGATAACCTTGTATTATACACGATAACTGCGAGATGGTAAATGGGTATGTCGGTGTGATGGATGGGATGACTGTGGTTTGGATGAATATTAGAAACCCGATTGAATCTATCGTGCACGTGACCGTTTCCTACAAAAAAGGGACTTTCTTCATTTGTGTCGTTGCCAGAAAATCTTCATCGAATGCTTCTTCCTCCACACCACCTTCCTCGTCACCGACTTCCGCATCATATCCATCCACTTCCCCCTCCTCATCTGGCCCACCGCCTTCAATATCACTGTACTCTTCGCCAGTAACGTTGTCATCGACTTCGAAATGCAAGTCGTCCAAAGACCCAGGCATACTGGTCATACTTCTCCTCCTTGACCTACTCCCTCCCTTCTCCAAATCATCATCATACAGGTACTCGTCGTCCGATCCAGAATCAGCGTATGTCAGAGACGACGATGTGCGAGACTCCCGGCTCGTGCTCCTGCGGCTTTCCCCACTAGTAGACTTCGCCAAGCTCGCGAGTCTGCTACTCAATCTTTCGAAAGACGACATTTGCTTCAATTCCGTGCTTCTTTCACTGAAGTATACGCTCTCTTGCCCGGATTGGGGTAGGATGGACGGTCGAGTATTTGACTGTCTGCTACCCGCAAGGCTGAAGTTTCGTAAACGAGAAAGAGTACTCTGGTTGGAGGTGTCGGAACGCGCACTGAGGGCGGGTGAAGGGGGCA